>OGXF01000084.1_pt1 | contig 80518 bp, 70 predicted proteins | sample 1576191 | NCBI WGS metagenome assembly OGXF01 (sample SAMEA3541545, study PRJEB24748) | human gut metagenome | biome: human gut; feature: human-associated habitat; material: faeces | place: China | collected 2012
TCGTGACAGAAGTAAAGCAATCAGAAGAATGGGAGGCTGTAAGGATGAGCATCTTATCAATAGGATTGGAGCGTGGAGAGAAGATTGGATTGGAAAAGGGACTAAATCAGGGAAAAGCACAAAGTATCCTGGAACTTTTGGAAGAAAGTGGCCCAGTAACTATGAAAACTCGTAAGATGATCTTAGATGAAACAGATGCGGAACGTCTGAGTGTATGGCTTAAGGCAGCTGCCAGAGCAGGATCTGAAGCAGATTTTTTAAGTAAAATATGCTGATCAGGAGATGGCAGTATATAAAAGAAGAATTCGACGAAGATTAAATATCTGGGGAAATTTTTCCCCAACTCCTTTGCTATGATCTGGTAACAGAGAATGTACTCTCGGAGTCTTTCCTACACTTGCCTTTGCGGCCGATTTTCCGCCAGTTGCACCCGAATTTCATCAACGTACGCACCGCGTACGCCTCAGAAATTTGGACACAATTGACAAAAAATCTTTTCGCAAAATCAAGTACAAAAAGATTCCGAGAGTACATGAGATAGCAAAGGAGGAATTGCTTATGAATACACTGTTTACCAGCCGTTTAAATGGAGTTTTTATTTTAAACACATTATTGGAGCTGCATACGCCGGTTACAGTGTCTGAACTGACCGGGATCATTAACCGCAGGTATGATCATGTAACGGCCCCGCAGAAAATGGTTTCCCCAGATACGGTAAAGCGTTTTCTCACTGATTTTTACCAGACCACTTCCGGAACCGATTACTGCAGCATCCGGCTTTTCTGTTTTAAGAAAAACCGTTACGGCAGTCTGGTCCCGGATCATGATCTGGAAAATGTGACTTTATCTACGTATGTAGCTGCCTGTCTGGAGCTTACACCTGCTATGAATGTTCGTGGAAGATTAAAAACCGATCCTGTTATGCACCTTCACACGGCCTGAGATCTGTTTGTTTTCTTCCCTTGCCCGCCGGATCGCGCCTTCAATGTCGCTGATCCGGCATTGTTTTATGGCTTTTTCGCTAAGGGTATTTTTTTGTTCACCGTTTTCGCTGCCCATGAGCCGTTTTGCCATCTGGACAGAGACTTTTTCAAATAATGCTCTGGCCTCACGGCCATTTCCGAAGTTTTCATCATTTAACCGGTCTGCAAAATAGGCAGTAACCGGTTCTTTCCAGCCTTCTGGCAGTTCATAGCCACTCATTTCCACATGCTTTTTAAAGATCTTTGCCATTTCCGGGGCTATATAGGACGGAAAATAGAAGGTGGAGTTAATACGGCTTTTGATACCGGGGTTGGCATCAATAAATTCCTTCATTTTATTATTTTTTTCGTCTACATCTGTTCCGCCGTATCCGGCAAAGATTACCAGTTTATCTTCTGCATGTTCTTCCAGTTTTTATCGCTGTCTGACTCAAAGGTGTCAAATCCGCCAAATCCGCCAAAAGAGTTAATGGAATCAAAGTTATTTTCTTCGTGAAGGATGAGGATGTAGACCTGTTCATTGCTGCTGAAGTTATTTAAGGTTTCAATGATCCGTTGCCACATGAAAAAGCCGGAGTCATTCATGGTGATGCACACCGGTTTGTCCTCATTTTCTGTCCAGTAAGGAACAAAGGTGTCGTTTGTTTTCTGACTGGCCATGAAGGAGCTGCCAAAAGCAGAGAAACTGTCTTCATGCCAGTTATAATAGTCGTCGGCTTCATTATATGGAATAATGGGGAGGCATTGCCAGCTCTCTGACCACTGGATGCCAGGCTCTGTGGGGGTGGCGCCAAAAGGTTCTGTTTTTTCATTCCCATCAGACATCCCGTCTTCCCATTCTCCACGCTGATTGATTTCGTTGTAGATACCTGCTAAAAGGCTGATAGCCAGATATCCTTCTTCCAGTTTGGAAGCGTGTACCAGGATATATTGTGGTTCCCGGGGATTATTTATAAATTTCTGGATCTCTTTAAACTGCTCTCCGCCGTCTTTTAAGATCTGTGCAAATCTGTTCTTTATGGCCGCTATGATAAAAGGTTAAAGCTGGCGCCCACCAGTGATGCCCCCCGGGCCATCGATCCTTATGCAGTTATGTCAAGCAATGGTTATTATTATCTTATAGCAGGCAATCCTAAATACCCGGACGGGCTGACAAATTTCCGCATTGACCGCATTTTGCAGATACAGATGCTGGATGAACCCAGAAAGCCGCTGCCGGACCAGCTCCTTCCTTATTTCCGGGATGCAGCTCATGAGGTTTTTCAGGCCAGTGAGTACCGAAATGACCATCCGGTAATGTATTCAGATGAAACAGTGCGGATTCATTTAAGCTGTAACCCGGCGATCATCAACAATCTGATCGATGATTTTGGATGGAGCATCCAGTCCCGTGATATGAAAGATCCGGATCATCCTGACTGGGTCCATGTGATAGCCAAGGCGAGTCTGATGGGTGCTGCTATTTTCTGTACTCATCACTGTAAAGACTGCAAAGTAATAGGGCCGGACAAACTGAGGGAAAAAGTGATCGAAAACCTGAGAGCAGGACTGGCGCTTTATGAATAAAAGCTGATATTCTCCCATATATTTAATTGATACATATGTTGCTGTTGGGATCAAAATATGTGCCGGTTAAATATTATGGGGGTGATCTTATGGAAGAAAAAATATCGTCCGGGCGGCTTCACCGTCTGGTCCTTTCGGACAGGCATTCAGGCTCTGTGACAGGAGTCAATGATGTAGTGTCTTTTGATGAAAATGAGATCGTGCTGGACACTGAAATGGGTCTTTTGACCATAAGGGGAAAGGAGCTTCATGTAAAGCGGCTTACGCTGGAAAAGGGGGAGCTGGATCTGGAAGGCCAGATAGACAGTTTAAATTACAGCTCTAATGCAGCACTTAAACATTCCGGGGAATCTTTCTTATCCCGGCTTTTAAAATAAGAGCAGGGCCGGAGGTATTTGTTGTATGAGTATGCAGATCCGTTATGAAGCGTGGCTGCTTTTATTAAGCCTGCTGGTAGGTGGCTGGCTAATGCTGGTGTACGACCTTTTCCGGGTACTGAGGCTTATGGTAAAACACAGTTCTTTTGTAAGGGGAATTGAGGATTTTCTGTTTTGGATCTTTGCAGGGGTTGTCACTTTTATGCTGCTGTATGAGCAAAATGACGGTGGATTGCGTCTATATGCTATTGTGGGTGTCCTTGTGGGGATGTCGCTTTATGACAGAATCGTCAGCCGTTTTCTGTTTGCGGTCTTGAAAAAGGCCGGTAAATGGTTTAAAATAAAAAAATGAATAAAAAGATGGTGACGAACAAAATGAGCTCTTACGGAAAATCAAAGCGTGTAAAGCGCGAAAAATGGGCAAACAGAATGGCCGTACTTGGCGTTACAATGGTAGTTATCTGTCTTGCAGCTGCAGTAAACGCAAAGGGCTCAACCTTGAAGAAGTCGGACCTGGATTATCAGCAGAAGGAACAGCAGCTGGAGGCACAGTTGCGTGATGAAGAAGAACGGACGAAAAAGCTGGAAGAATACAAGGTTTATGTAAAGACCAAGCAGTTTGCAGAGGAAGTTGCAAAGGAAAAACTGGGACTGGTAAATCCAGATGAGATCCTTTTAAAGCCTAATAAATAAAACAAAGGCAAACTGTAAAAAGGTGTCAGGTCAATTGCAGAATATGTCGAAACATTTTCTGGGAAAAACATGAAAATATGACAGATATTTCCCTCCTAGGTGCGTATACTGGATGATGCGCAGATTAGGAGGGATTTTTTGTGTTGTCAGGCAGAAATGAAAATGGGATCAATTATTATACAGCCAGAAAGTTAAAAGATATGTCACAGTCACTGGAACAGCTGGCAAAAGCCTTTGATGATGGGGCAGGGGAAACGGGCAGTCTTACAAAGGATGACGGGCTGGCTGCCATGCAGACCTGCGCAACACTGGTCTGCGGCAGCTGCGGCGGGTGCAGTCTTTATGAGGACAGCGAAAAAGAGGACAGTTATTATCTGTATTATCTTTTGCGTATTTTTGAGCAGAACGGACATATCAGTGCTGAGGACATGCCGGAGCTTTTTAAGAAGGACTGCCGTAGAAAACGGGATTATTTAGAACAGTTAAACCGCAGCTTTGCCAGGGCTGCCATGAATCTTTCCTGGAAGAACCGTTTTTTAGAAAGCCGGGATGTGGTCATTTCACAGTTTAGGGAACTGGCAGTGATACTGGATGAGTTTTCCAGACAGATCGGCGGGGCTAAAAATATTACAGAAGAATATAAAGGGGCCATAAAAAAAGAATTTCGCAGATACCACATTTTAGCAGATAGCATGCTTTTACTGGAATATGACAACGGACGCCGGGAAATCTATCTTACAGCAAAGACCACCAATGGCCGCTGCGTTACTTCAAAAGATGCGGCAGAGCTGATGGGAGAGGTGTTCCCGGATACCGCCTGGCTTCCAGCTAAAGACAGCCGGAGCATTATTACCCGGAAGTTTGAAACTGTGCGTTTTGAGGAAAAAGGCGATTATTACCTGACCTGGGGTGCTGCGGGGGTTCCAAAACAGGGAGAACGGTATTCTGGGGATAATTACAGTTTCTGCGAAAGAGGCAGCAGTCAGGTGATGTTCAGCCTGTGTGATGGAATGGGATTTGGGGCAGAGGCCAGTCGGGAGAGCAGGCGGATCGTGGAATTGCTGGAGACTTTATTGGAAACCGGTTTTGCCCCCCGCTCGGCCTTTAAACTGGTAAATACAGTGCTTTTGCTGGCAGGTGGAGAACAACACCCGGCAGCCCTTGACGCAGGCTGTATCGATCTGTATACAGGGGCCCTGGAAATATTCAAACTGGGGGCACCTGGGGCTTTTGTAATGGGACAGGAAGGCATCCAGGTCTTAGAAGGGAGACAGGTTCCTGCAGGCGCATTAGAACAGGCAGAGCCGGTATTATTATCCCGGAAGCTTTGGGACGGGGACCGGCTGATCATGGTAACGGACGGAGTGTTAGATGCACTGCCGGGAGACGATAAGGAGCAGGTCATGGGGCAGTTTTTAGACAGTTTAGAGGAAATGCCCCCTCAGGATATGGCGGAGCATGTGCTGGATTTTGCGCTGTCTTTTGTGCCGGGAGCCAGAGATGATATGACAGTCCTGGCAGTCCAGGTATGGAAAAAGTAAAGAGCCAAAAGGAAATGCCCCTTGCTTATGGGGAGAGATACAGGTATATTAAAAGTGCGCGAAAGCAGCATAGCTGTAATAAAGGCAGATATGGTGCAGACAAATAGAAAAAGCGCAGGAGAAATAAGATCATCATGGAGAAGCTGAAACAGAAAGTAAGGCAGACCATAAAAGAACATCATATGCTGCAGCCAGGTGATCCTGTGATCATTGCGCTGTCCGGCGGGGCAGACTCTGTCTGCCTTTTAAGTCTGCTTGCAGATATGAGAGAGGAATTTGGATTAAAGCTTAGGTCTTTGCATGTACACCATGGTCTTCGCGGGGAAGAAGCGGACCGGGATGCAGCCTTTTCACAAAAAATCAGTGAAGCTTTTCATGTCCCCTGTCATATGATAAAAGCAGATGTAAAACAATATGCTTCTGAAAATGGGCTGTCAGAAGAAGAGGCCGGACGTCTGATCCGGTATCAGGCGCTGGAAGAAAGTGGAAGAAACTGGGAAAAAGAAACAAAAAGACCGGTTAAAATAGCAGTGGCCCATCACAGCCGGGATCAGGCAGAGACTATTTTGCTGAATTTATTCCGTGGAAGCGGGCTTGGAGGTTTAAAAGGCATTCCTTATGTACGGGAAAACATTATAAGACCTCTTTTAGATGCAGAGAAGGAAGAGATACTGGCATATCTGGAAGAAAAGGAAATTTCCTGGGTCAATGATTCCAGCAATGATACGGATCATTATGCAAGAAACCGCATCCGCAGTCATATCCTTCCGGCTGTTAAAGAAGAGATAACCACCGGGGCGGAAGCGGGGATACGAAGGGCCGGATATCTGGCAGGAATGGCAGATGCCTATTTAAAAAAACAGGCAAAAGAATGGATCAGGGAGCAGGTCACATTACTGGATGATCACTGTATGATCCCGGAAGAACCATTTAAGCAGGCAGATCCGGTGATCCAGCTGTACAGCATCATGGAACTTTTAAAACAATATGCCGGATCGGCAAAGGATCTGAGCCTGGTCCACGGGGAACAGACGGCAGAGTTGTTTGGGAAGCAGACGGGACGCAGGATCAGCCTTCCTTATGGCCTACAGGCAGAAAAAGTATATGGCGGGGTAAAGATCGGGGTACATGAAAATACCGGGAAAAATAAAGGATCAGATGGCACTGTAAAAGAAACGTTAAAAACTTCCCTTCCGGAGCCGGAATTTGAGGTTTTTTCTTATGAAAAAGCCATGGAATTTCCGCAAAAGATGTATACGAAATGGTTTGATTGTGATAAAATAAAGGGTACGCCCGTTGTCAGGACCAGACAGACCGGAGATTATATTATGCTGGATAAAGACCGCAAAAAAGCGCTTCGCCGCTTTATGATCGATGAAAAGATACCTGCAGATAAGCGGGATCAGGTGGCACTGCTGGCAGACGGAGACCATATCATATGGATCATAGGGTGGCGCATCAGCAATTATTATAAGATAGGGCCAGATACAAAACGAGTATTACAGGTTAAGATCAAAAACGGAGGATAAATCATGGCAGACAAAATTCGTGTGTTATTAACAGAAGAAGAAGTAGATAAGCGGATTAATGAGGTAGCAGAGTGCATTAATAAAGATTATGCTGGAAAGAGCATTCACCTGATCTGCATTTTAAAGGGAGGCGTATTTTTCACCTGTGAGCTGGCAAAGAGACTGAAAGTGCCGGTTTCTATGGATTTCATGTCCGTATCCAGCTATGGCTCAGGTACTGTATCCAGCGGAGTAGTACGTATCATTAAGGATCTTGATGAGCCGTTAGAGGGAAAAGATGTCCTGATCGTAGAAGATATTATTGACTCCGGACGTACTCTGGCATACCTGATCGAGGTATTAAAGCAGAGAGGACCGAAGGATATCCGTCTGTGTACCCTTCTTGACAAGCCGGAGCGCCGTGTGAAGAAGCAGGTGACTGTAGATTATACATGTTTTACTATCCCGGATGAGTTTGTAGTAGGTTATGGTCTGGATTATGACCAGAAATACCGCAACCTGCCATACATCGGCGTGGTAGAGCAGGAGCCTGAACAGTAAATTTAAGGAGGCAATTCGTTGAGACAGCAACAGACATTCAGAGGTTTTATGTTTATCATCCTGATGCTGTTCCTTCTGATGCTTGCATTGCGTTTTCCGTATGCAAGACAGGCAGAGGCGGTGACAGCCCAGGAATTTACCCAGGTTCTGGAAAGCGGAAGCGTGACAGATGCAGTGATCAGTCCAAATCCACAGACACCAAGCGGATATGTGACAGTTACACTGGCCAATGGTCAGTCCGTCCGCCAGAATGTATCTGACGTAAAAGATGCAGAGCAGCTTTTAAAGGACAATAACATTGATTATTCCATGGAGGAAGTACCTCAGGAGAATACACTTCTTACTGTGGTAATGCCTTTCATGCTTTCAATCGTAGTAGTTGTTGTGATCGTTACTATGATGAACCGTGGGGCAGCAGGAGGCGGTTCTAATGCCAGAATGATGAATTTTGGCAGAAGCCGTGCAAAGCTCAGCCGTGACAGCAAGGTGAATTTCACTAATGTAGCTGGTCTGGAAGAGGAAAAAGAAGAGCTGGAAGAAGTAGTGGATTTCTTAAAAAATCCTCAGAAATACACCAGCGTAGGCGCACGTATCCCTAAGGGAATGCTTTTAGTAGGCCCGCCTGGAACCGGTAAAACCCTTCTTGCAAAGGCAGTAGCAGGAGAAGCAGGAGTTCCGTTTTTCTCTATTTCCGGTTCTGACTTCGTGGAAATGTTCGTAGGTGTGGGCGCTTCCCGTGTCCGCGACCTGTTTGAAGAAGCAAAGAAAAATGCCCCATGTATTATTTTCATTGATGAGATCGATGCAGTGGCCCGGCGCAGAGGTACCGGTATGGGCGGCGGACATGATGAAAGAGAGCAGACATTAAACCAGCTTCTGGTTGAGATGGATGGTTTCGGTGTCAATGAAGGCATCATCGTTATGGCTGCTACCAACCGTGTAGATATCCTTGATCCGGCAATCCTTCGTCCGGGACGTTTTGACCGCAAGGTGGCTGTAGGCCGTCCGGATGTAAAGGGAAGAGAAGAGATATTAAAGGTACATTCGAAAGAAAAGCCATTAAGTGAAGATGTAGACCTTCACAGAGTAGCACAGACAACTGCCGGTTTTACAGGCGCAGATCTGGAAAACCTGATGAACGAGGCTGCGATCATCTCTGCGAGAGATAACCGCCGTTTTATCCGTCAGGCAGATATTGACAAGGCATTTGTAAAGGTTGGCATTGGTGCTGAGAAGAAGAGCCGTGTGATTTCTGAAAAAGACAAGAAGATCACCGCTTATCACGAAGCCGGTCATGCGATCCTGTTCCATGTGCTTCCTGATGTAGGACCTGTGCATACAGTTTCCATTATCCCTACAGGTGTTGGTGCAGCCGGTTATACCATGCCGCTACCGGAAAAGGATGAAATGTTCAATACAAAGGGCAAGATGCTTCAGAATATCATGGTGGATCTGGGAGGACGTATTGCAGAGGAGATCATTTTCAAGGATGTGACCACCGGAGCTTCTCAGGATATCAAGCAGGCAAGCAAGCTTGCAAGGGCCATGGTCACTCAGTATGGTATGTCTGACCGCGTGGGAATGATCCAGTATGGCAGTGATGAGGATGAAGTATTTATCGGCCGCGACCTGGCGCACACCAAGTCTTATGGAAATGAGATCGCAGATGTGATCGATGAGGAAGTTAAGCGGATCGTAGATGAATGCTACAGCAAGGCGAAAAAAATCATTCTGGAACATGAGGATGTGCTCCACTCCTGTGCTGCTCTTCTTATTGAAAAAGAGAAGATCGGACAGGAAGAATTTGAAGGATTATTTAAAAATCATGAACCTGTCATGCACAATGACGGTGAGGTGTAAAACAGGATCAGAAAGTGTCTGTCAATTTTGACAGCAGAAAACAGTAAAAAAAATTCATATTTGTGCACACTTTTATGGGGGGTTATGCTATTATAATAGACGTAACCCCCCAATACATTATATAGTTTTTGCTACACCCCATAAGAAACGAAATACCTTCTCCTGAAAAGCCTGGCTACCCCGCCAGGCTTTTCCCATGTCTGGACACCTGGAAAAAACTGGGGTTTAGAAGGTTGTTGCAGTTAAGAACCGGTATACCGGCGTATTGCATATTTAAGAAAATTGATTTACAATATTAATGATGAGTAAGAAGCCATTTTTTGAAGAAAAATGAGCGGATTACGAATGTTTTTCAAGAGTTTAGGAAATAAGAGGACAAACGTGTGATGAGTGATACCCAGATAAACAGGGAAGCCCTGTTTTCAGCAGAAACCCAGGATTATCGTATGCCTTCAGAGCCGGATGCCGGTGATATGGTTACAGTGCGGATGCGGACGGCAAAAAACGGTGCAGATCATGTTTATTATATAGAAAAGAAGAAAGCTGTTTTGATGAAAAAAGCTGCTTCTGACAGTCTGTTTGATTATTATGAACATAAGATAACAGTGAAAGAAGCACAGATACTTTATCATTTTAAGATCGAAAAAGATGGTGAAGTCTGTCATTACAACCGTCTGGGACCATCGGATCAGGACACAGACCAGTTTGATTTTAAGATCACACCCGGCTTTCATACCCCGGATTGGGCAAAGGGCGCAGTGATGTACCAGATTTTTGTGGACCGCTTCTGCAATGGCGATCCCACTAATGATGTACAGTCCTGTGAGTATGTTTATATTGGAAGACCAGTGTATCAGGTCAATGACTGGAGCAGAAATCCGTCTACTATGGATGTAGGCTGCTTTTACGGCGGTGATCTTCAGGGTGTGTGGGACAAGCTGGACTATATTCAGAGCCTTGGAGTAGAGGTCATCTACCTGAATCCAGTATTTGTATCCCCCTCCAACCATAAATATGACTGCCAGGACTACGAACATATTGATCCTCACTTTGGAAAGATCGTAAAAGACGGCGGTTCTCTGGTGGATCAGAATGCAGAGGATAATAAAAAGGCAGAGCGTTATGTAGTCCGTTCTGCTGACAGAGAGAATCTTAAGGCCAGTGATGCCTTTTTTGCAGAATTTGTAAAAGAGATCCATAACCGCGGCATGAAGGTGATCTTAGACGGTGTGTTTAATCACTGCGGATCCTTTAATAAATGGCTGGATGCAGAGCAGATCTATGAACGTTCCGGGGACTATGAGCCGGGGGCTTATATTTCAAAGGACAGCCCATATCACAGCTTTTTCCGCTTCAATGACAACAGTGACAAGGCATGGCCTTATAATAAGACTTATGATGGATGGTGGGGGCATGATACACTGCCGAAGCTGAATTATGAAGGCTCTGATAAGTTAGTAGAATACATTTTAAATGTGGCCAGAAAATGGGTTTCCCCACCTTACAGTGCAGACGGCTGGCGCTTAGATGTAGCTGCGGATCTGGGGCATACAGCGGAATACAACCATGCTTTCTGGAAGAGCTTCAGAAAGGCTGTAAAAGAGGCAAATCCACAGGCACTGATCCTTGCAGAACACTACGGCGATCCTTCCGGCTGGCTTCAGGGAGATGAATGGGATTCTATTATGAATTATGATGCCTTTATGGAGCCGGTCACATGGTTTCTTACAGGTATGGAAAAGCACAGTGACAGCTATAACGGCGGACTTTACGGAAATGGCCAGTCTTTCTTTGATGCCATGGCTTATCATATGAGCCGGATGCAAACGAATACTGTATTTACAGCCATGAACCAGCTGTCAAACCATGATCATTCCCGCTTTCTTACCAGAACAAACCAGGTAGTAGGCCGTATTGGCAATATGGGGCCGGAGCGGGCTTCTGAAAACGTAAAGAAATGTGTTATGAGAGAAGCGGTCATGATCCAGATGACCTGGCCAGGTGCACCTACGCTGTATTACGGTGATGAAGCTGGTGTATGCGGCTGGACAGATCCTGACAGCCGGCGAACCTATCCATGGGGCAGAGAAGACCTGGAATTAATGGAATTCCACCGCTATATGGCCGGTATACACAAACGCCTTCCTGCACTGCGAAAAGGGGCTGTAAAGCCATTGTTTGCAGCGAACCAGCAGATCGCCTATGGACGTATGTGGGGAAAGTACCAGACAGTGACTATTATTTCCAATCTGCCTCAGCCGACCACTATGGAAATTCCAGTATGGCAGTTAGGAGTGACCGATGAGGACATCTTAGGACGGCCGATCCTCACAACAGAAGAGGGATACAACGCGGGAATCTTATTCTACTATGTAAAAGATGGCATTTTGAAAGTGAGAATGCCTGCTTACAGCGGTGCTGTATTTACTTCTCATCCGGAAGATTTCTATCCAGTGTTAAGATCCAGATTTGTGGAGGACGGGGAAGAAGCGAAAGAAAAAGAACGGCCGGAGGCAGTTGGACGGGAATAGACAGTTAAAAGAAAAGATATAAAATATAAAAACAGCCGGGATCAGACCGGCTGCGGATATCAGAAATATTTTTGAGCAGACTTTTTTGTGGTCTGCTCATTTTTTTGATGGCATGTGTCTGGAAGAAGCTGACGTTGGCAGGCTCTGTAAACAGAAAATATTATTTATGTAAAAAAAGAACAGAACCACAAAGGCTCTGTTCTAAAAGCTGCCGTAGACCGGAATCGAACCGGTACGGGTATCACTACCCACGGGATTTTAAGTCCCGGGCGTCTGCCAGTTCCGCCACTACGGCATATTCTTTTTCATACATACCTATCGCTGAAATCAGAATGCATACGTGCAGGCACTGTCACCCTTAGCAGGTATGTAAATGGGCGAAGGTGGATTCGAACCACCGAAGGCAGTGCCAGCAGATTTACAGTCTGTCCCCTTTGGCCACTCGGGAATTCGCCCATGGCTTTTACAAGCAGTAATGATAATACCATAAGAAAAGGGAAAAATCAATAGTTTTATGAGGAAAAAATTTCAAAATTTTTTTAAGAAAGTTACAGAAAATAATATTCCCAAAAATTGGAGATGTGCTACAATAAAAAAATCAAAAATAAACGGATCCCTACCATTCATATTTTATCGGAAAGAGGCATATTATGTACATGAAACAGACAGACCAGGGGGAGCAAAAACGTACATTATATATTCAGACATTGGGGACGATGCGGCTGACTTCAGGGGATGAGATAATTTCGCTGCATACATCTATAACAGGGAAAGCCTGCCAGCTGTTTCTTCTTTTAGCTTATGCAGGAACAAAAGGCATTACAAGAACAGCGCTGCAGGATGCGCTGTATGACAGGAAGACAACAGATGCAGCCAATGCACTGCGTATTAATGCCAGCAGGCTGAGAAAGCTTCTGATGCAGTCAGAACTTCCGGAGCATACATATGTGATGGTGGATAAAAATATTTACTATCTCACAGAACCTGAAGGCATGGGGGATTTTCAGATGGATGCGGTTCTTTTAGAGCAGCTGTGGGAACAGAGCCGGGGCGAAACGGATGTATCAGTCCGGAGAGGATTATTGGAAAAAGCGTGCAGCCTTTATGGAGGGGAGTTTTTAGCCCCGCTTTCCGGTGAAGTATGGGTGGAGAATTTAAGAGGCCATTTCCAGGAGATCTATTTTAAATGTGTACAGGCATTGTGCCAGATCTTAAAGCAGCAGGAAGATTATAAAAGCCTGGTCCAGGTAACGAAGGATGCTATGCGTTTATATCCTACAGAAGAATGGACAAAGCTGAAAATGGACGGCTTTATGGGAATGCAGAAGTATAAAGAAGCAGTAGAAGCCTATAAAGATGGGGTAAAAGCCATTTTTGCGGAGCAGGGAATGGCGGTTTCGGAGCAGATGTGGGAACGGTTTAAGTCCTTACGCCAGTATATGGAGAAGCAGCCGAAAAATCTGGAAAACATAAAAGAGTGGCTATGTGAAAAGGAATGGATCCCTGGGGCATATTGCTGCAGTTATCCAGGTTTTATTGATTGTTACCGTATGGAAGCAAGGGCAGCAGAACGAAGAAGACACCAGGGGATATTGATGGTATGCACCATAAGAGACCGTCAGGGAATTGCTGTGGCAGAAGAGGAAAAACAGCAGGAGTATATGGACAAGCTGGATCAGTGCGTATGTACGTCATTACGGAGAAGTGATATTTATACCAGATACAACCGGGAACAGATATTGATCCTGGTAAATGACCTGAAACCAGAAAAGGCAGTTTCCGTAGAAAACAGGATCATTGCAGCATTTCGCAAGGCATGCCAGGGAAAAGCAGAGGTGCAGACGGAAAGTATCCCATTAAAAGAATGGCTGGATCTGCCAGAGGAGCTGTTAAAAGCGAAAGAAAGAAGGAAAAAGACAGAGCGGGGAAGCCGTGCCAAAGGAGACAGTCAGTTATAAGTTATAAAAAATGGTTACATTACGGTTACAAATATAAAAAATGTTGAAATTATTAAATTTTTTAGTATTTGTGAAATGGTTTATGAAATGCCTGCTGTTGTATGATTAGTTCATCAGAAAAAATCATATATAACAGTGAAGATCATGAGCAGTTATCATGTTGTATTTACTGGTACAGTTATTTACGAAACGATGTACTATAGGGAGATAGATGATGAGGAGGAAGAGTGTATGGTAAAAAGGAATGAATTCAAAAAGCGTTCACGTTATCTTGCTATGCTGACAGCATTATCACTGGCATTTTCCAATATTGGTTCCTGTGTAAATATGGTATATGCAGCAGAGGCAGAGTCCCAGGAAAACGGAAGTGAGGAAGAACAGGAATCTGGTGGTGAGGAAGAAAACGGCGGTTCTGGGGAAGAAGACGCAGGAGAAGATTCCGGCAATAATTCTGAAGAGGGCGGATCCGAAGAAGGAAATGGAGACGGGAACGACTCTGAAGGCGAAAATGGCGGAGAAGAAAATTCCGGAGAGGAAAATTTTGGAAATGAAAATTCCGGCGAAAAGGGAGAAAGCTCTGATCAGGGAGAGAATCAGGGAGAGTCTGAAAAGGGAGAGTCTGAAAAGGGAGAAAACGCTGGTGAAGACAGCAGCGAAAACAGTTCTGGGGAAAATAAATCTGAAGAAAATAAATCCGAAGAAAATAAAGATGAAAACGGATCCGGGAATAAAGGCAGCGAACAGTCTGGTACTGAAGAAGCAAATGGTTCTGCAGGCGGCAAGAGTACAGTAAAAGAGAACTCTGAGGCGAAGAAGGGTACATACAAGCTGACTTATTCCGTTGACCCGGATGAAGGAGCAAAAGTAGAAGGCCCATCATCTGTGACAGCCGGCAAAAATGCTGTGTTTACTGTAGAAGCGCAGGAAGGCTATGTGATCAAAAATGTTTCCTGTGAAAGTGCTGAGATTTCTGCAGTAGAAGATATAGATACAGCATCTGCTTCCAATGCACAGAAGAAAAATGCAGGAAAGAATGATGGTGAGAAGTTCCAGACTTACCAGATCGAAAACGTAGAAGCTGATGCAGAGATCATTGTTGAAATGGATAATGAGGATCTATCCGTATATGAAGCAGAAGATAGTACTGAAATCAATGGTGTCACTGTTACTGCAAAATGGAATACCAGGGAAAGCGGTATTTCTGCTGATGCGAAGCTTCATGTAGAAGAAGTAACAGAGCAGTCTAAAGATAAAGTGGTAGAAGACATCGAAGCCGGTAAGGTAGCACAGTTAGATCCACAGGAAAACCAGATCCAGGATGTAGTGGTCTATGACATCACTCTGGCAGATGCGGATACTGTATACAGCGCATGGGCAGATGGAACAGTTCTTGTAACCTTTACAGGAACTGAGATCGAAGAAAAGATCGCCCAGGCAGATAAGGTTTCCGTCCTTCATGTAGATGATACAGAAGACAAACTCACCCAGGTAGCAGCAGAAGATGTAGCCGGTGAGACCGGTTCAGAGGTTTCCTTTGAAGCAGAGCATTTTTCAGAGTATGCTGTGGCATTTACGAAGAAAGTGGTGAAGGCAGCAGATGCTGTGGTTAGCCCGGATATGACTCAGGATCAGATCAACGATGCTGTTAAGGCAGCAGCAGCTTCTGAAAATAAGGTTCTGGAAGTTCAGGCTGGTGATTATTCCAATGGCGAAAATAACCATAAAAAGGTCATCATTGATGCTTCCGGAATGACTGTTCTGTTAAAGGGCGGTGATTATATACGGGCACAGATCATCACCAGGGAAGATGCTGAGGTGGTGTTAGAAGGTGATGTTACATTTGAAGGGCAGGCAAAGGAAACACATAATACAGCTGCGGCTGTGTTTGTAGAGAGTGGAAAAACAACTTTTAATACAAACGGAAATACGATCATAATTAAAGATTATAATAATGGTCTTCGTGTAGGACATGTAGGGTATGATAGTAGCGATGCAGAATTTAATCTGATCGGTGGTGGGACTTTTGATGTTGAAGAGTCTGTGACCATTGTTCCCAATTCTTATTCTGGCGGAGGTTATGATGATGGTCAGGCTGTAACTAAAGGTCAGGGCTGTGGTTTCACAGGTTCAGGCGTTGTTCTGGTAAGAGGAGCAAAGGGACAGAGACGTCTTGAAGTACATGATGCAGAGCTTAAATCTAATAAGAACCAGCAGCATGGTATTTATCGCCATAATATTGACACATCCAAGGAATATTTTAACGAACATATGGATCCAGTGGTATTTGATAATGCCACAGTCAATCTTGAGGCTAATACCAGTGATGGATACAAGGATGAGTCATATTCTGTAGATGGAAATATTTTAGAAGTAGTAAATGGATCTGTTTTATCGATCAGCAACAATGGTTATAATGGCTACAATTATGGAAAGCCCAGTGAGATAGGCAAAGATACGGCTCCGGGACGTAAGTATCGGTTTGCAGATTCTGAGATCCATATGGATGGAAACCATAATACAAATGCAGGATTTGCAAGTTCAAAAACAGTTATAGATAAAACTACATTTACCGCTAATGACAGTGAGGACTCCTGTGGTATCATGCAGATGGGTGGTCTGGAAATGACTAATGGCTCCGTGATCGAAGCAAACAATAACCCATATGGCGGTGTATGGATCGAGTATGAATCAGAAATCTCTGATTCAAAGGTAATTGCAAATAATAATGGTGTATTATGTTCTTCATCTAAATATATGTCAGGTATTTATCTGGCAAAAGGAAATTTATCGATTACCAATAGCGTCTTAGAATTAAAGGATAATCCAAGCGCCATTACAATTGCCAGCCCTACTAAAAATGCGGTTAAGCAGTATGAAAATAATGTAATTGCTGTTCAGTCTGGAGAGTATGATACAGCAGCAGAAACCGGAAATCAATTTGCAGATAAAACAAGAAATCCTAGGTCTGATAAGTATTTTGGCCGTGATTATGTATTAGGCGGTTCCTTCCAGGCAACTACAGCGAATATGCGTTATGGTGATAACTTAAAGGGTATGCCGTTTGATAAACTTAACCCAATGATCGGTTCTGAAGAACTGGGAAGCGGAGAAAACTATGCAGCTCCGATCAATACCTCACACACCGCATTGACCCGTTTCGACCTTCATCAGTCTGCAAACAAAGAAGCAGCATCTGATGTGAATGATTTTGTATACTATGATCCGAACACCGGTGATAAGTATGCATATTCCTTCCGCTACAACACAGCAGCAGAAGACTTAAACGGCACTGGCGGCAATGCATATGTATGGGCCCCTGTATCTGTTCTTCATTATGACGCAACAGAAGGCAAGATCAATGCTTTCGGTACTGCTGTACAGGGAAATATGGCATTAGTCAATGCCCGTGGTGACGGCAGTGCGGTAGGAAATACAGGAAATCCGGAAGAAACTTCCGACCGCTATGCAGCAGATTACACCATTTTTGGAAACAGCATGAACTTAACTGAAGGCGAACTTCCGGTGGCTGTAAGAGACGGATACAAATTTGCAGGCTGGTATGTAGCTGATGACGAAGGTGCAGCAGTAGATTATGCAAGAAGCGGCAACTGGGCAGAATTAAATAAGCTGTTAAATATACATTTTACAGCTGATTCTAAGGTATCTGAGGATATTAATGATGTATCTAAAGGACAGGAAGAAAAGACCATCTACGCAAAATGGGTACTTCCAAGCCAGTATAATATCGTGATCAATTACATTAATGAGCGAACAGGTGCAAGCATTACTGCTTCCTACAACTCTGATTACATGGAGGAAGGCTGCAGCTATGATGTAAATGCCCTGCTTAACAAAACGATTGACGGATATACCTGGATCCGTTACGAAGGCGGACAGCCGGCAGGCAGTTTAAATGGTGATCTGGTATTCAATGTATATTATAACAGCAATTCTACTTCTAACAGAGGCGGCGGCTCTGGTGGTGGAAGCAGCAGCGGAGGCCATGGTTCTATTGTCACAAGCAATGGAGGTCCTGGAGTGACCATTCAGGAGGAAACAGTTCCGTTAGCTGAACTTCCAACAGAAGCTCTTCCACAGGAACCGGTTTCTATCCCGGAAGATGAAGTTCCGTTAGCAGCTCTTCCAAAGACCGGACAGAGTGCTGGAAAAGAGATCGTGCTGTTTGTATCTGCTATTGTGTTAGGCGCAGCAGGTTTCTTTGGAAAGAAAACAAAAGAAGATTAAGAGAAAAGATTTAAAAAATAAACAGGATCCCGGCTTTTGGAGAAAAATCCCACAGCCGGGATTTTTTTGCTAAAAAAATAACCACCTTATTGCCATGCAGCAACAGAAGTAATATTGAATCTGATGATCATTGGCTTCAACATGAGAGAATTATACCTGTATCGCCGATAAATGTGGGAGGGGAGCTATTTATAAATATACAGTGCTAAAAGCGAAATCCCTGTGAGAATCGGGGATAGATTGAATTTCAGGATAAAAGATCGTATAATATCTTCATATAGTAAATTTTGCACTTACGGAGGAATTATTTATGGGAAAAAGAAAAACAAAGGCTATTGCAGCAGTGATGATGACAGCAGCACTTATGGGAGCTATGAGTGTTACTGCGTTTGCTTCTGGATGGCAGCAGAATGATAAGGGCCAGTGGTATGGTACAAATGAAGATAACAGTCAGTGGTATTCAAATGGCTGGCAGTGGATCAATGATGGGGAAAACATTGCTCATTGCTACTATTTTGACGCAGATGGTTATATTTTAGTGAATACCACTACTCCGGACGGCTACTATGTTAATGAAAAAGGCAGATGGACTACGGATCTGAATCTGGTTTCTGGCGGCGTGGTCCAGGTTAAATATATTGATCCATGGGGAAATATGTTTGATATCCAGCAGTGGTAAAGAAAAAGGGATACAGAGAGAAAAACGTATGAGAAACGCATTTTTTAAGCAGGCTGCAGTGCTTGCGCTGGCAGCAGCTATGGTTGTTGGAACTACATCAACTGCGCTGGCAGGTGAGTGGAAGCGTCATAAATATTATGGCTGGTGGTATGAAGAGAGCGATGGAAGTTATCCGACGAATCAGTGGAAGTGGCTGGATAAAGATGGTGATGGCGCACTGGAATGTTATTATTTCAAGGAAGATGGCTATATAGCTACGGAACAGGGTGAGAACATGCCCGGAATTAATGTCACACCAGATGGCTATACTGTAAATTACGATGGCCAATGGGTGGTAAACGGGATTGTACAAATGCAGGGAACTCCTACAAAGCTTCCGGCAGGGGCTATTGTAAATGGCAATGGAATCCGCAGAAATCTGCAGCCTGGTGAAACGTATCAGGTATCCAATGGCACATGGGAGCGTGATGAAAAAGGATTTAAGTTCAAAAAAGCGGACGGGTTCTATGTGTATCCAGACATGGATATCAACTTTAAATACATGCATGATCCATATGTAAGAGATATTGTGTGGATGACAGATGATGACAATGACGGAACATGGGAAATTTATGCATTTAATGAGGACGGATATCTGGATACGAGCATAAGTAAAAGTGGATGGACCTGGGATTTTGGCCGCTATGGGATCCATGATACCTATGGGTATTTAACCACGAATTATTATAAAGGGGCATGGAGCAACATGGGACCTTATCAGGTTGTACGCCGTGGAAATACATGGTACTGCGAAAACGGTACACTTCCAGATTTTTCAGACGCATGTTGGCGTTTTACTGGTGATTATTCCCGTGATGCGTTTGCGATTATTGGCGGACTTGACCATGAACTCAGCCGTATGAGTAGTGGCAGCTATCGTAATGTAGAAGTGAAAGAGGTAAAATAAATTTCTGAGAAATCATTACAGTGATATTTTAAGATGGAAAACAGAATTCTTGAACTTGGTGATGATCCGTATATTGGAACAGATCCAAGATATCCAGTTCTCAAACGACAAGGATACAAGGTTCTTATTTTAGAAAAAGATTTAGAAAGAAAAAAACGAATAAATCATGAAACAGCCACCGACCGTCGGAATATTCATCCGGCGGTCGTTTTTTTTCTGCATAAGCAATCAAAAAGGACACCTTTTATTGTATAATTATGTTACCCACAAAACAACACGAAAGAAGGTGTCCTTAATGAAAAATTAGCATTAAAGAAGCTGGTAACGACCCTGGCGCAGGGGAATCCTCGGGTTTTATGGGAAATGATAAACCGAAGATGGGATATAGAAGAGAACAGATTCCACCAGTTGAAAACGTATTATCATGCAAAACATTGCTATTGTCATGCAGCAAAAGAGAAAATAAGTGTAGAAGGGGAGCTATTTATAAATATACAGTGCTAAAAGCGAAATCCCTGACTGATAATGTTTATCATGGACGAATGACCTCGCATATGGTATAATTCATAAGATAGGCGTATTCCATTCATTTTTGGATACGATTGGAGGAAGACTATGGATGAGAAAAGGAAGGTGCGGGGGAGCTTCCGCATTTATCTTCAGTGGCCTTTATTTTTATCGGTCCTGATGGTCCTGCTGACAGCTGCTGTGGGGGCAGTTTCATTAAGAGCAGGCATTATAGTTTCATTTTTTACTCTTATCTATATTGGAATAGCGTTATGGCTGTATTTTTCCAGGAGAAAAGGCATCCTGGGGGGACTTATCGCGTTTTCCCAGGCTTATGACCAGAGCAAGAGCAAGTTTTTAGAAGAAATGCTGGTGCCTTACTGTGTGGCGGATATAACAGGCCGTATTTTGTGGATGAACCAGGAAATGGGAGCTATTCTTGGGGATGATAAGGCTGCCATCAGGAATATTACCCAGATGTTTCCGGATATTACAAAGGAAATGCTGGCTACCGGCGGCGAAACGGTAAGTATACACAGTGCATTTAAAGATAAGAAGTACCGTGTGGACATGAAAGAGATCCATACAGAAGAGGCTCAGGCAGCAGCGTCTCAGTGCGGGCTGGATGAAGGCAATTCCCTGGTGACTGCTATTTATCTTATTGATGAGACCCAGATGCTTCTTTATAAACAGCAGATCAATGACCAGAAACTGGTAGCAGGTCTCATTTATCTGGATAATTATGATGAGGCATTAGAAAGCGTAGAAGAGGTACGCCGCTCCCTTCTGACTGCACTTATTGACCGAAAGATCAGCAAGTACATTTCTTCCATGAATGGTATTGTAAAGAGCATTGAGAAGGATAAATATTTCTTTGTCATCAAGCAGCAGTACATTGCCAGGATGCAGGAAGAGCGTTTCTCTATTCTGGAAGATGTAAAAACTGTAAATATTGGAAATGATATGGCAGTCACCTTAAGTATCGGTATTGGTATGAACGGTGAGAGCTATGCGCAGAATTATGAATATGCAAGAACATCTATTGACATGGCCTTAGGCCGTGGCGGTGATCAGGCGGTCGTCAAGGATTCTGATAAGATCCTCTATTACGGCGGAAAAGCCCAGCAGATGGAAAAAACCACTCGCGTAAAGGCCCGTGTAAAGGCACATGCCTTAAAGGAACTGATGGATAATAAGGACCGTCTGCTGATCATGGGACACCGGATGGCAGATATTGATGCTTTCGGTGCAGCAGTTGGTATTTACCGCATTGCCATGTCCATGAATAAAAAGGCCAATATCGTACTCAATGATGTAACCTCTTCTGTGCGTCCTATGATGGAGCGCTTCCAGAACAATCCGGAGTATCCTGATGATATGTTCCTAAAAGGCGCAAAGGCAGCAGAACTGGTGGATGCAGGAACCATGCTGGTAGTTGTGGATGTAAACCGTCCAAGTATTACTGATGAGCCTAACCTTCTGCGTCTGATCCGCACGATCGTGGTTCTGGATCATCATCGTACCAGCAGTGAAGTGATCGACAATGCAGTTCTTTCTTATGTGGAGCCATATGCTTCTTCTGCCTGCGAAATGGTTGCAGAAGTGCTTCAGTATATTGCAGATGGGATCAAGGTAAGGCCCTGCGAGGCAGATGCCATGTATGCAGGTATTGTTATTGATACCCAGAATTTTACCAACCAGACCGGTGTACGTACCTTTGAGGCGGCAGCATTCCTTAGAAGAAGCGGTGCTGATGTTACAAGAGTGCGTAAGCTGTTCCGTGAAAATATGGTAGATTATCAGGCGAAGGCAGAGGCAGTAAGGGCGGCAGAGGTTTATATGGACGCATTTGCCATCAGTGTATGCCCGGCAGAAGGTCTGGACAGCCCGACTATTATTGGTGCCCAGGCAGCGAATGAGCTTCTTGAGATCAAGGGGATCAAGGCTTCTGTGGTACTTACAGACTATAACAATACTATTTATTTCAGCGCCAGATCCATTGATGAAGTTAATGTTCAGGTTATGATGGAAAAACTGGGCGGCGGCGGTCACAGGACCATTGCAGGTGCCCAGATGCAGGGCATTACAGTTGAAGAGGCCAAGGAACGCTTAAAAGCTGTCATCCGTCAGATGATGGATGAGGGAGATGTATCGTAGGGATGAAACAGATATACCAGGTATAGATCTGATACAGATGATGTTGGGGTCAAAAGGTATTTTGACCCCTTTGATACCGAATTGCTACGTGCTTTGCACTCCCGCAATTCTAAAAACATTCGTAATCCGCTCATTTTTCTTCAAAAAATGGCTTCTTACTCATGTTTTTGGCGGGTCCCAAGGTTACAAATCCTCCGGCAAGCAAGCTTGCACCGGATTTATGACCTTTTGACCCTGGTATCATACAGATTAGATTTAGATAGATGCAAACATAGAAAGGAAGTTTTGTAAAATGGAAATCGTATTATTAGAAGATGTAAAGGCATTAGGTAAAAAAGGACAGGTTGTAAAGGTAAATGATGGTTACGCACGCAACTTTATCCTTCCAAAGAAGTTAGGCGTAGAAGCGACCTCCAAGAACTTAAATGATCTGAAGCTTCAGAAAGCAAATGATGCAAAGATCGCGGCTGAGCAGCTGGCGGCAGCCAAAGAACTGGCAGAGAAGTTAAACAATGCTTCTGTAACTGTTTCTATCAAGGCTGGTGAAGGCGGCAGGGCATTTGGTGCTGTTTCTTCTAAGGAGATCGAAAAAGCAGCTAAAGATCAGCTGGGACTGGAGATCGACAAGAAGAAGATCGTATTAAATACACCGATTAAGGCTATTGGCAGCTTTGAGGTGTCTGTAAAGCTTCACAAAGAGGTAACTGCAAAACTGGCAGTTAAGGTAGTGGAAGCATAGAAAGGTTCCGGGAGAACATTAACGATAAGACAGCCCGGGGGATACAGCCCGGAAATGTAAGGAGATAATTTTTATGGAAGAGACCCTTATTAAGCGGGTGCTTCCTCACAGTATAGAGGCGGAACAGTCTGTTATAGGTTCTATGTTAATGGACAGGGAAGCGGTAATCGCTGCATCGGAGATCATCACGGGCAGCGATTTTTATCAGCAGCAGTACGGGATCATGTTTGATGCCATGGTGGAACTGTTTAATGAAGGAAAGCCGGTAGATCTGGTAACACTTCAGGACCGCTTAAAGGAAAAAGAGGTTCCGCCGGAGGTCAGCAGCCTGGATTTTGTCCGGGATATCATTACTATTGTGCCTACATCGGCCAATGTAAAGTCCTATGCTGCTATTGTCAGTGAGAAAGCAGTCCTGCGCCGGCTTATAAAGACAACAGAAGAGATCGCGAATACCTGCTATGCGGGAAAAGAACCATTGGAAAATATTCTGGCAGATACGGAAAAGTCTATTTTTGACCTGCTGCAGAATAAGGGCGGACAGGAATTTGTGCCTATTAAGCAGGTTGCTATCAATGTACTGGAAAAAATCGAGGATGCATATAAAAACCAGGGAACCGTTACAGGTATTCCGTCCGGATTCATTGATCTGGATTACAAATTGTCCGGTTTCCAGCCTTCAGATTTTATTTTGATCGCAGCACGTCCGTCTATGGGTAAAACGGCCTTTGTCTTAAATGTAGTTGACTATGTTTCTGTGCGTAAGAACCTGCCATGTATGGTATTCAGCCTGGAAATGTCAAAGGAGCAGCTGGTAAACCGTATGCTTTCCATGGAGTCAAATGTAGACTCACAGAAGCTGCGAACAGGTACTCTGACAGATTCTGACTGGGATGCAGTTGTGGAAGGTATTGGCATTATCGGTAATTCCAAGCTGATCATTGATGATACGCCAGGTATCTCTATTTCTGAGCTGCGCTCCAAGTGCAGGAAAATGAAGCTGGAGTATGGCTTAAGTATTGTTATCATTGACTACTTGCAGCTGATGAGCGGAAGCCGTAAAGGAGGAAATGATAACCGCCAGCAGGAAATTTCCGATATTTCCCGTTCCTTAAAAGCGTTAGCCAGAGAACTTCATGCCCCGGTCATTGCCTTATCCCAGCTGTCCCGTGCCTGCGAGACCCGTACCGACCATCGCCCTATGCTTTCTGACCTTCGAGAGTCCGGAGCCATTGAGCAGGATGCGGACGTTGTTATGTTCTTATACCGTGATGATTACTATAACAAAGATACTGAACATCCCAACGAGGCCGAAGTCATCATCGCAAAACAACGAAACGGCCCTATTGGTACTGTAAACCTGATCTGGAAGCCTGAATACACCAAGTTTGTAAATGCGGTGCGTCCTCAGGGAGGAAATCAGGAAGGATAATAGAATTTTGGCGCTTGCATCAGTTGGTGCAGGTGCCATTTATTTTTTAGTCATAATAGTGATTCTCAACGCATACATTGATAATAAACGGCGGCAAAAAGAGCCGCAGTTAATCAGAGTGATACGTGATATGAAGGAGAGAATGGCTATGGATGAGGTACATTATCTTATATCAGATGCGTCCAGGAAGGTGGATGTGGAAGCCCATGTATTGAGGTACTGGGAGGAAGAACTGGAGCTTGGGATCCCCCGAAATGAAATGGGGCACAGGTATTATACGGATTTTCATATCCGGCTGTTTAAACAGGTGAAAAACCTGAAGGAAAAAGGATATCAGTTGAAGGCGATCAAGCATGCATTGGAGCAGATGAAAAAGGACGGAAAGCTGGAAGGGGAGCTGACGGACGAGCTGTTGGAGCGTGATATGGACGCAGCTTTAAAGGAGCTTAAGGAAGAGGAAAGTACGGCAATGGTTGCTGCAACAGGAGAAGGAATGGCTCTTCCCTCCAGTGCAGAGGAAAAAATGGCCCAGTTCCAGCAGATGATGAACCTGATCATCGGACGGGCGCTGGAAGTGAATAATGAAAAGCTGAGCCAGGATATCAGCTGCCTTGTAAAAGAACGGCTGGCAGGTGAAATGGAGCTTCTTTTAAAGGATTCTGACCAGAAAGAGGAGGAAAGGTTTCGCTTGTTAGATGAGACGATCCGCTCTTTCCAGAAAAACGGACAGGAAGAAGCAGCTGCGGCAAAAGTGCCGTTTTTTAAGAAAAAGCGCTTTGGACGAGGGGCTAAGAAGCTTTTTCACAGGGAGAAGAGAAGTTAAGGAAAAGAAAGAGGATAGATTTTCTTAAGACCGTGAAAAATATCGAAAAATAGCAGGATATGTGCTATAATCTGATAAGCACATGGGAAAAACACGGGGCGCAGGAAACGCAAAAGAGGAATCCTGAGTGGACTAAAAAGCAACAAATGACAACAAGTGAGGACACATTTCATGAATCAGAAATATACATATTACCTGAGATATGCCTGCATATCCGGTGCGTTAGCTGCAGCGCTGGCTCTGGGGGGATGCTCTTCTGGTGATAGCGGGATCGCTGTCCAGAATGAAACAGCAGAACCGGCAGCGGCAGATGCTGCGGACGGCCAGGCAATCTCAGATGGCACAGATGAGACCATAGCACCTTTAGGACTGGACGGACAGGTACTGCCAGGACTGGATGATGTAAAACTTCCAGAAGATGCAGAGCCGGCGCCTCAGTATCTGAGAGAAGGCGTGCGCCATGAGATCGTAAAGAAGCTTCAGCAGCGACTGATGGATCTGGGCTTTATGGATAACGATGAGCCTACGGATTACTTTGGCCAGGTAACGCTCACAGCAGTAAAACATTTCCAGAGACAGAATGAACTGCCTCAGGATGGCATTGTAGGTAATACCACATGGGATGAACTGATGGCAGAAGATGCCAAACATTATGCAGTATCTAAGGGAACACAGGGCGATGATATCCAGAAGATCCAGCAGCGACTGTATGAGCTGGGATATCTGGCTTCTGCAGACCAGGTAACGGGCAACTTTGATGATGCTACAGAAATTGCCGTTTTAAAGCTTCAGGGGGTTAATGGACTGGCAGAAGACGGAAAAGTAGGCCGGCAGACCTATAACCTGATGTACAGCGATGACATTAAGGCAAATATGCTTGCATACGGTGAAAAGAGTGATGTGGTACTGGCATGCCAGCAGCGTTTAAAGGATCTGGGCTATCTGACTACAACACCAGATGGTACATATGGTCAGGACACTGTGATCGCAGTTAAGCAGTTCCAGGCAAGAAATGACCAGGTAGTAGACGGCTACTTAGGACCATCCACCCGTATTGTATTAAACAGTCCGGATGCCAAGCCAAATGGCTTAATGATCGGTGAACAGGGCGATTCTGTTACCAGAGTACAGCAGCTGTTAAGCAAATACGGCTATCTGCCATCTTCCAATGTAACTGGCTATTATGGTGAAGCAACGGAAGATGCAGTAAAGAACTTCCAGTCACGCAACGGTCTGTCTGCAGATGGTAAAGTTGGCGTACTGACCATGGCCAAGCTTACCAGTGACGATGTGAAGAAACCGGCACCTTCTACAGCTGCACCGGCTAAGGGCAACAAAAACAATAACAGCGGAAAGAACAATAATTCTAACAAGGGCAATAACGGCGGTAATACCAGTACACCGGCTCCAAGACCGGCATCCGGTACAGGTGTTTCTGCGCTGATCTCCGTAGCATCTTCCAAGCTTGGAAGCCCATATGTATGGGGAGCAAAGGGCCCCAGCTCTTTTGACTGTTCCGGTTTTGTATACTGGTGCTTAAAGCAGGTAGGCGTAAGCCAGAGTTATATGACTTCTTCAGGCTGGAGAAGTGCAGGACGTTATACAAAGGTAAGCAATTTTGGAGATATCCAGGCGGGCGATATCGTAGTTGTAAGAGGCCACGTAGGTATTGCAGCAGGCGGCGGAACCGTTATTGATGCTTCATCCAGTAATGGTAAGGTTGTCCACAGAAGCTTAAGCCAGTGGTGGAGAAATAACTTTATCTGCGCATGGCGTATCTTTTAAACAGTAACATACACCCGGTCTGCGCCTGTGGGCGCAGGTATATTAACAAAGGAGGAGACATTTATGCAGACGATCCTGGTATGTGATGATGATAAACAGATTGTAGAAGCCATTGACATTTACCTTACAGGAGAAGGCTTTAAAGTTATAAAAACCTATGACGGATATGAAGCTCTGGAATATCTGGAGACACAGTCCGCAGATCTTTTGATTTTAGATGTGATGATGCCGGGACTGGATGGTATACGTACTACCTTAAAGGTACGTGAGACCAGCAGTATTCCGATCATTATCCTTTCTGCAAAATCAGAGGATGCAGATAAGATCCTGGGACTTAATATCGGTGCAGATGATTATATTACAAAGCCATTTAACCCGTTAGAACTGGTAGCAAGAGTCAAATCCCAGCTGCGCCGTTATACACAGCTTGGGAACATGAGCCAACAGGCAGAAGGCCAGGTTTACAAGTGTGGCGGTCTCCAGATCAATGATGACAATAAGGAGGTTACTGTAGATGGAGAGCCGATCAAACTGACGCCTATTGAGTATAACATCCTTTTGCTTCTGGTTAAGAATGCAGGAAAGGTATTCTCTATTGATGAGATCTACGAAAAGATCTGGAACGAGGAAGCCATTGGTGCAGATAATACAGTAGCTGTCCACATCCGTCATATCCGGGAAAAGATTGAGATCAACCCGAGAGAGCCAAAATATCTGAAGGTAGTATGGGGCGTAGGCTATAAGATCGAGAAACAGTAGGTGGCCTATGGAAAAAAAATCGTTTGGTCTGAGAAAATGGAAGGTGCTGCTGTCCGTGTTTCATGTGATCTTTCTGGTCATTACACTGGCGGGTATCAGTGCCATGTATTTAAACGGCGGATACGGTAAAGGTATCCGCTGGATTTATGATGAAACATATGAGGATTCAAATGCATTCTGCTCCCAGCTGGGCATAGATATCAGCAATATTTTTACCTATATCGGCTATAAGGATATGTTTGAGACGAATGGTGTTCTGGATATGCATAAGAATATTGTGCGTATTACAGACGGACCAGGCGTAGATGAAAATATGACACTGGACCAGATCGTCCGTTATGCAAAAATCCGCGGATATTACCTGGGGGAAGATTTTACAGTTCAGGGATCTCCTATGGCCATGGACGATGATGACATGGAAATCACCGTAGAATATAAAACGGATAACCCAGGTCTGGCAGATGCAGATGGCCTGGAGACCAGGATGACTAAAGAGGAAATGGCTCTTGATATCCTGGATCGTTTGGGAAAATATTATACGATCTATTATAATTTCATCAGTAATAATACAAATGTCCGGTTCCGTATCTTTTATAAAAGCGATAGTGGGGAAGAAGCGGTTTATACGAATGTTCCATCTATGTCCTTAGATGAGCTGAGAGGTTTTGGAAAATATTTATTTATTCCCGGAAATACCATCCGTATGGAAAGTAATCTGGCTTTGATACCGGAAAATGCGGCTTCCCTGCTGGAAACCTGGAATCCATTTGACAATGACCAGAATTACATGGTAGTTTCTGTGGATACAAATTATCCATATGTTGATAAATATGCAAAGGAAGCAGGAGAATATAAAGGTGCCCGTTCTGCTTTTATTGTAGGAATGGGTGCTGTGATCGCCGGAATGGTCGGATTTTTCACTACGCTGGTGGCACTGGTGCTTTTATCCGGTCATGAAGATGAGCTGGGTGGTGAGATCCGCCTGTTCCCCATTGATAAAATGTATACGGAGTCCTGTGTGCTTTTGTGTGCGGCAGCAACAGCCGGTATTTTGTACTTTTGCAGAAAGCTGGGTATTATGGTCATTGGCCTGTTTGCTTCAGAAGAACATCTGGCTTACTGGAATAAATTATTAAAATATGTGATACTTTATGGATGCAGTATTCTCTGTGGCTTCAGTCTTTTAAGACGTTATAAGGCCAATACATTATGGGAGAAAAGCATTGCAAAAAAGGCAGTAAATGCTTCAAAAGATTATATTGCCAAAGCCAGTTTTGTGGCAGGTACCAGCCTTTGTTATCTACTGTTTTTAGTCGTTAATGGCATGATGATGTGGGGAACGCTGTTCCTTTTTGCCTATAAAGATGAAAAACTGACTTCACGTATTTTATTTTATGTATGCGCTGTTTTGTTTGTGGGACTGGATGGCTGGATCTACCACAGGCTGTTTCGTAAGGCAGAGCAGAAAGATCTTTTGAATAATGCCATTACCTGCATTGCAAAAGGTGATACCGGTTTCAGGCTGGACACAAAAAAGCTTACCGGAAAAGAAAGAACAGTAGGAGATCATATTAATAATATTGGAAGTGGTCTGGATACAGCACTTCAGGAAAAGGTAAAAAGTGAGCGCTTAAAAGCGGACCTGATCACTAATGTTTCCCATGATATTAAGACTCCCCTTACATCCATTATCAACTATGTGGATCTGTTAAAGAGGCAGAAGATACAGGATCCCAAGATCGCCTCTTATCTGGAAGTCCTGGACCAGAAATCCCAGCGTTTAAAGACATTGACAGAGGATCTGGTAGAAGCATCCAAGGCAAGTTCCGGCAACCTGAAGCTGGAAGTGACAGATATTGACCTGGTAGAGCTGGTGCAGCAGACAAATGGTGAATTTGAGGAACGTTTTGACCAGCGCCATTTAAAGATCATCTCTGATTTCCCGGATGGCATGATCATTATTAAGGCAGATGGGCGCAGATTATGGCGTGTTCTTGAAAATCTTTATACCAATGCTTTTAAATATGCCCAGGAAGGCAGCCGGGTATATGTGGATGTGGTTTCTGTAGATGGAAAAGCCATTTTCACTATGAAAAATATTTCGGAAAAGCCGTTAAATATCAGCCCGGATGAACTGACAGAACGTTTTGTCAGAGGAGATGTGGCGCGGACCACAGAAGGCAGCGGATTAGGGCTTTCCATTGCCCGGAGTCTGACTCAGCTGCAGAACGGTGAATTTGTGATCACAATTGATGGTGATCTGTTTAAGGCTCAAGTGATTTTTGAGGAAGAACGTCAGGAAACCAGAGCGGAAATGCGTTCGGAACGGGCTGCGGAAGAGGAAGCAGCGCAAGAGGGAGCAGATGCAGAGACTGAAAAGTTAGACCGGCCTTCGGAAATAACTCCCTATGGCTGGAATGTGACAGTAGAAGCAAATCTCCATTTAACGGAAAAAGAAGAGGTCCTGATCCGGGGCGGAATGAAGAAGCAGGGATCGTAGGCCGTAAGAAGATCCTGTGACAATCAGAGAGAACCATTATAAAGAAAGACAGGAAAATACATATGTACGAGACAAGTAAGATCCATGAGATAGCAGAAAAAAGGCAGAAGAGATCGCCGGGATCCAGCATTCTGTTTTTGATATGGCAGAATATGGTTTTGAGGTGTACAACAGTGCTGCATATCTGGAAGAGCTTCTGGAAAAAGAAGGTTTTACAGTAGAGCGGGGCATCGGCGGTATGAAAACTGCTTTTGTTGGAACCTGCGGAAGCGGAAAACCAGTGATCGGTATTCTGGCAGAGTATGATGCGCTGCCAAATATGAGCCAGAAAGCAGGAGAAACAAAGCCGTGTCCCATTGAAGGGAAGAAATACGGCCATGCCTGCGGACACAGCGCTCTGGCAGCAGGAACGGTTGGCGCAGCGATCATTGCCAAAGAATATTTGAAAGAGACCGGAAAAACGGGAACTGTAAAGATTTTTGGCTGTCCGGCGGAAGAAACTGGTTTTGGTAAGAGCTTTATGGTCAAGAGAGGCTGTTTTGAAGGCCTTGATATGTGTTTTACCTGGCATCCCATAGACCGTACGACTCTCTGGGGCCGTACACTTGCCTACTATAAAGTCCGCTTTGATTTTAAAGGGATCACGGCTCATGCAGGCGGTGCGCCGGAACTGGGCCGCAGCGCTTTGGATGCCTGCGAACTGATGAATGTAGGTGTTAATTACCTGCGGGAGCACATTATTTCTACGGCGAGAGTGCATTATGCATATCTGGATGCAGGCGGCGAAGCACCGAATATTGTACAGGATCATGCTTCTCTTTTATACTTTATCAGAGCGCCTAAGATGTCAGACTGTGATGCTATTTTAGCCCGTATAAAGAAGATCGCCCAGGGCGCGGCTTTAATGACAGAAACAGATGTTAATATCAAGGTTTTTGGCGGTTTATATGATAATTTTCCAAATCCAACTGCTTCCTGCATTCTTTCGGATGCGTTTGTAGCAGAGGGCGGACCTGATTTTACAGAGGAAGAGTTTGCCATTGCAAGAAAATTCCTGGATATTTTAAGCCCCCAGGCCAGGGAAGCAGCGATTAAAGAAGGTGCAAAGGCAGAGGGCATCAGCGAGGAAGAATTTGCCAAAAGACCGCTGATCACCCGGGTGGAACCAGTGAATGACCGCGTAATGGAGCGCTAGTATACAGCGTTTACAGACGTAGGAGATGTAAGCTATATTGTGCCTACCACCCAGTATTCCGGAACTACCAGCATTCCAGAAACCGGTCTTCATACCTGGCAGTTTGCAGCACAGGTGGGTACTTCCATTGGTGATAAGGGAAGTATTGCAGTAGCCCGTGCCATTGCAAGAGCCTGTGCAGAAGTCTGGGAGAACCCGGAAGCAGTAAATACTGCAAAGGAGGAGCTGTTAGAAGCCACAGGCGGCGTATATGTTTTTCCAATCCCGGATGGCATTGAGCCGGGAGATGGAATGTAAAAAAGAAAATCCAATACAGACCAGGGAAAAAGAAATAGTTTACTGCGTGGCAGGTTAAGAACGATCAGCCTGTGCTAGGCGGATAAACTCATCCATTTCCCTGGTTTTCCATTTACTTTTGTGATAGAAGATTTGCTGATACATACTCAGCTGATAGTCTGTTACATTTAAAACGGTCAGTTTCCCGGCAGCAATGGTTTTGGCTACTGCAAAATAAGGCAGATAAGAGATACCCCCATTTTCCAGGATCATGCGGATGATGAATTCTGTATTGCTGCTTTCAAGAGAAGGTGTCAGAATGATTTCTTTGGTTTCTAGGAATTGATCTAGTTCTTTTCGGTAGTTTTCATTTTTTTCTGTAAGGAAAAATGGGTTTCCCAACAATTCTTCTACTGTTACTTCTGGTTTCTTTGCAATCTCCAGATCTGGGTTTGCCACAAAAACAATATTTTCTTTTTTCTCCCATTCTTTTGACCAGTGATTGTTATATCTGGGACGGTCCAGTATATAGATCAGATCTAGCTGGTTACATTCCATATGTTCAATTAATTCTTTTGGAGTTCCTGTAGTAAGTTTTAGAGGAACTTTGGGATAATGCTTGCGAAAATATCCCAGGATAGGTGGAAGCTTAGTGAAAAACAGAGATTCGATTACTCCTACGTGAAGAGGGGAATGAAGCTCCTGTTCCTGACGAATATCGGCTTCTGTCTGATTTATTTCTTCAAAAATCCGTCCTACATGTTCCCTGAGACACTGCCCTTGGGCAGTAAGGGCTATTTTTCGTCCCATACGCTCAAAGAGACGTGTAGCCAGTTCTTTCTCTAACAGACGTATCTGCACTGTAACAGCAGACTGCGAATATCCTAGAATGTCGGCTGCTTTTGAGAAGCTTTCCGTTTGTGCGATCATCATAAAGGTTTGAAGTTGTCGAAATTCCATCTGAGGTATCCTCCAGCCATTTGTTTTATTATGAAAAATTTTCAACAAATATATATATTTATTGAATTGGATTTTAACTAACCTGCATGATATAATATGCCATGTAAAAAATCAATAGGTAATTTTAACAAAATCAAGGAAGTCCCATGTTTCTATTGCGTAAAGCCATAAGTATAGATGTGACTTACTTGCATTAGGAGGGGTATTATGGCACTTATTAGTGTATTTGATGTGCTTGGTCCCAATATGATTGGACCATCTAGTTCTCATACAGCCGGGGCCTGTTCTATTGCGTTTCTGGCGCGGAAAATGATTCCAGGCACTTTAAAGGAGGTTACATTTACTCTTTACGGGTCTTTTGCCCGTACGCATCAGGGTCATGGTACAGACCGGGCGCTTTTAGGTGGAATCATGGGATTTTCCACAAATGATCAACGGATTCCAGATTCTTTTGAAATTGCAAAGAAGAAGGGACTTAAATTTCATTTTCTGGTAAATGAAGCAGAAACGGATATTTATCCTAATACGGTAGATGTTGATATGGTCAATACAAATGATCAGAAAATGTCTGTTCGGGGTGAATCCATTGGTGGAGGAAAGATCCGCATCAGCAGGATCAACCAGGTAGAAGTTAATTTTTCAGGAGAATACAGTACGCTGATCGTGATCCACTATGATAAGCCAGGTGTGATCGCCCATATTACAAAATGCCTTAGTGACCAGAATGTGAACATTGCTTTTATGAAGCTGTTCCGCACGGCAAAGGGGCAGATAGCTTATAGCATCGTAGAATCAGATGGAGTTTTGCCGGAGGGAGTTACCAGTGGAATCCGGGAAAATCCATTTGTTCAGGAAGTTATGCTGATTCAGAAACAGCAACTTTCATAAAAATATACAAATTAGTTGGAGGGAAAATCATCATGTACGAAACAAAGAAGATTCGTGAGATTGCTGAGAGAAAATCAGATGAGATCGCTCAGATCCAGCACTCTATTTTTGATCTGGCAGAGTATGGATACGAGGTTCAAAAAAGTGCGTCTTATCTGGAAGCACTTCTGGAAAAAGAAGGTTTCCAGGTAGAACGTGGGATTGGCGATATTGAAACCGCGTTTGTAGGAACCTATGGAAGCGGGAATCCAGTGATCGGTATTCTGGCAGAATTTGATGCGCTGCCAAACTTAAGCCAGAAAGCAGGAGAAACAAAGCGGTGTCCCATCGAAGGAAAAGCATATGGACATGCTTGTGGACACAGCGCACTGGCGGCTGGAACTGTAGGTGCAGCGATCGTGGCCAAGGAGTACTTAAAAGAAACAGGAAAGACTGGTACTGTAAAAGTATTTGGCTGTCCTGCAGAGGAAACAGGATTTGGTAAGAGTTTTATGGTGAAGAGAGGCTGCTTTGAAGGGGTGGATATGTGCTTTACTTGGCATCCAATGGATCATACCAGTCTTTGGGGCCGTACACTGGGGTATTATAAAGTCCGCTTTGATTTTAAAGGAACTGCCTCTCATGCAGGTGGTGCGCCAGAATTAGGCCGCAGCGCGTTGGATGCCTGTGAGCTGATGAACGTTGGTGTGAATTACCTCCGTGAACATATCATTTCTAGTGCTAGAGTGCATTACGCATATTTAGACGCAGGCGGTGATGCGCCGAACATTGTACAGGATCATGCTTCCCTTCTTTATTTTGTAAGAGCCCCAAGATTGGCCGACAGTGCTGCTATTTTGGAACGTGTAAAGAAGATTGCTAAAGGTGCGGCTTTAATGACAGAAACAGAGGTAAATATTAAAGTTTTAGGCGGTATGAGTGATAACATTCCCAATCCAACTGCTTCCCGCATTCTTTCAGATGCTTTTGTTGCAGAGGGAGGTCCGGATTTTACAGAAGAAGAATTTGCCATTGCACGCCGTTTCTTAGATATCTTAAGCCCGCAGGAAAGAGAAAAAGCAATTCACATGGGAGCAAAGATGCAGGGGATCAGCGAAGAAGAATTTGCTAAAAGGCCATTAGTTACCCGTGTTGAGCCAGCAGATGAGCGCAGTATGGAAAAACAGTATACGGCATCTACAGATGTAGGTGATGTAAGTTATAATGTGCCTACTACCCAGTATGCGGGAACCACAAGTATACCTGGAACCGGCCTTCATACCTGGCAGTTTGCAGCTCAGGTAGGTACTTCCATTGGTGATAAGGGAAGTATTGCAGTAGCTCGTGCCATTGCAAGAGCGTGTGCAGAAGTATGGGAAAATCCGGAAGTAGTAAAAACTGCAAAAAAAGAGCTTTTAGAGACTACGGGCGGTGTATATGTTTCCCCACTTCCAGATGATGTAAAACCAGGTGAAGGAATGTAAATCGGAAAGATTCCAGGAATATATCAAAAAAAGGAGAAGGTAAATCAACGATGAGTTTTATTGAAATCATGAACAGCCCCCTGCTTTACGCAATGGTAGGAGCGGGTATTGTGTATATTTTATTATTCTGTGTTGTTACACTGCGCAAGTCATATCGTCATGCACTTGAGATTGGCATTACAAAAGAGAAAATCCGCACTGCTATCGTATCTTCTGCGATTTATACCATTGTACCATCTATTTCTGTTGTGATTGGTCTGTTCAGCCTTGCAACTGTAATTGGAGTTCCGTGGTCGTGGTTCCGTCTATCTGTTGTAGGTGCTGTGACTTATGAACTGGTTGCGGCAGATATGGCAGCTACCGGCGCCGGATATGAGTCAATTGCCGCATTAAACGCAGCGGGAGATCCTACCGTTGTAGGCACACTGATGTTTGTTATGAGTATCTGTATTCTCGGTGGCATTACTGGTGTTCTTCTGTTTGGTAAGAGGATTCAGGAGAACATGGTTAAGGCCAGAAGTAAAAATGGTATGTTAGGCGCACTGCTTACAAGTGTTATGTCTATGGCGATCATTGAAGCATTCCTTCCGATCCAGATTATCAAGGGGCCGGTTTTTGCAGCAGTTGCAATTACTGCATGTGTACTTACCTTTATTCAGACATGGATTGTAAATAAATTAAAGATCAACTGGTACAGAAGCTTTATCATGGCGGTTACCCTGATTTTGGGAATGGCGTCTTCTCTGCTCTGGATTCAGATTCTTAGTTAATTTAAGGAGGAAGTCAAAGATGAATAAGAAATATGAGAACAGTATTCACCGTCTGGGAAGGATTGGCGTTATTATTGGCATTTGTTTTATGCTAGGAATTCCGGCAGTGATCAGCACAGCGTTTCATGTATGGCCGGAAAATATTGGCAAATTATTAACAGCTTGTGTAGGACTTTTAGCCATCTACCTTCCAACAAACGTTGCTGAAGTTTTAGGATATACACCTATGCTTGGCTCTTCTGCTTATATTACATTTCTTACAGGAAATGTTACCAACTTAAAAATTCCGGTTGTTTTGAATGCCCAATCTTTGACAGATGCGGCCCAGGGAACAGACGAAGGTGATACCATTGCCAATATCGCGGTTGCAGTTTCTTCTATCATTACTACGGTGATCGTTGCTTTTGGTGTACTTCTGATGGTTCCGTTAAAGCCAATTTTAATGAGTAATGCAGTGCAGACTGCAAGTTTATACCTGCTTCCAGCTTTGTTTGGCGGACTGTTGTTAAGCAATATTAATCAGGATTGTGGTGAGTATAACGCAAAGAATAAATCCTGGATCCTGGTTCCTACCATGGCATTAGTAGTTATCATTAATCACTTCTATTCTTTACTGGGAAAAGAAGGCTTTATTGTAATCGGCTGTATGGTTGTCAGCGTTATCCTTGCTTATGTTATGTATAAAGGCGGATTTATCAAGATGTCTGAAAAGAATGCTGGATCAGAAGAAAAACAAGATTAAATAAAAAATGAAATTTCAGAAAACAGGAGATCGCTGTAATGGATTTTAAAAGTGCTGAAGAGTTATTAATGCTCTGTGAAAAAAATCACTGTTCCATATCAGAAGTTATGAAACAGAGGGAGATGGAACTAGGTGAGATCAGTGCGGCAGCTGTCGAGAAAAAAATGGCGGCCGCGCTGAACATCATGAGGGAATCGGCTTATACCCCCATACGCAGACCACAGCGTTCCATCGGCGGCCTGATTGGCGGGGAAGCAAAACTTTTGCGCAAACATAAAAATGCCGGACAGGACATTTGCGGTGGTGTTCTTTCCAATGCAATCACATATGCTATGGCAGTTCTGGAAGTAAATACTTCCATGGGACTGATCGTGGCGGCGCCTACTGCCGGCTCTTCAGGAATCGTTCCAGGACTTTTACTGGCCTTGCAGGAAGAGTATCATATCTCAGAAGAACGTCTGATTCAGGCACTGTTTAATGCAGGGGCCATAGGATATTTGGCTATGCGCAATGCCACAGTGGCAGGCGCGGTAGGCGGCTGTCAGGCAGAGGTTGGGGTCGCATCTGCTATGGCAGCATCCGCCGCAGTAGAATTAATGGACGGAAATCCAAAGGAGTGTCTGAATGCAGCATCGACTGTATTGATGAATCTTTTAGGTCTGGTCTGTGATCCCCTTGGTGGATTGGTAGAGTGTCCGTGTCAGAGCCGTAACGCAGCAGGGGTCTCCATCGCCCTGTGTGCCGCGGAAATGGCTTTAAGCGGTGTGCCTCAGATCATTCCTTTTGATGAAATGCTTGATACTATGTATCAGGTGGGAAAGAAGCTTCCACCTGAGCTTCGTGAAACGGCATTAGGCGGCTGTGCTGCAACGCCTACAGGCTGCCGCTTCGCAAAACAGCTTTTGAAAAAAGCGAATGTTTAAGTTTACAGATACAAAATAGATTTTATAAAAATCTAATGGATAGTAAAAAGACAGGCTCATACCGGGCCTGTCTTTTTGTGACCGTAAATGGGAAAAACGTTATTTAACGCTTCCCTTTCATGTGTAAATAGATTTTACTGATACTCGAAAACATTGATCCAGCTCTCTAACAGATCTTTCTCTTCCGGACGCTTATAAGCCAGCTGTGCGGCTGCTACGATTGGAAGCCAGCCCTGTACATAGCGTTTTTCTGTACCTGTTTTTTCACAGAACAGATCCATGTACAGCTCTGCTTTCTTTTTGTCCTTTAAGCTGAGCAGAAGGTAGGTTCTGGCCACATCGGCACTTGCATTACCCTGGGAAGCATGTACCCAGTCAATGACATAAAGCTTTCCATCGTCCCCAACAATGATGTTGGATGGATTGAAATCGCCGTGGCAGAGCTTGGTGTGTTTTGGCATTCCGTCCAGTCTGGTCAAAAGCTCATAACGTGTGCCTTCGTCCAGCTGTTCCACGGATTTTAAGGAACGGATGGTTTTTTCTTTCAGTTTGTTGAGCAGCGGGCAAGCCTGGCTGTGGATCAGTAGCTGAAGATCTACCATCTGGGACATGTACTCGTCCAGCTTGTCAGGATTTTCATCCATCAGCTGTTCTAAGGTCTTGCCTGGTACATATTCCTTGATAATAGACCATTTTCCATCAGTTACCGTTACCCCTAAAACCTTTGGAACATTGAGCGCTTCGATGGTCTCCACTCTTGCATTACATAATGCTTCGTTTAAAACCTCAGCTTTCGGGAATCCTTCACAGAATTCCTTAATGGCAGTATCTCCGTCACGGTAGACGGTCTTTTTTGCACTACTGAAAATCATTTCTTTTGCCATAATCATACTCTCCTTCCACACATTATATACGGTACTGCTGCGGTGTGAACTGCCGCATCGATTATTATTTTACTACATGAATGCTTAAAAGTACAGCAAAATTGATAAAAAATTAACGAAATTTACCATAAAAGTGTTACCGGCACTTAAAACCGGAAGATCGCAGTTCCATATCCGCCTAACGGATAAGAAATAGAATATGGCTGTCCATCACATTCACCTTTTATGGATGTATAAGTCGGGCACTGGCTTGGCTTATAGGCACCATGGACATTATCTAAAAGAAGTGACAGCTTACAACGTTTCGGAACGCCTACACGGTAATCCGGGCGGTCTACAGGTGTGAAGTTTACTATGAACAGCAGGTTCTTTTTGCCAGTTTCATCTTTACGGATAAAACTAAAAATGCTGCGGTCGCCGTCATTGGCGTTAATCCACTGGAAACCGTTCCAGTCATTGTCAAGGTGATACAGACACGGATATTTCCTGTAAATATGAAGAAGATCACGGACATATTCCTGAAGCTTTTTATGGCTTTCTTCTTCAGCTAAATACCAGTCAAGGCTGACTTTTTCATCCCATTCATGCCATTGGCCAAAGTCCTGTCCCATAAATAAAAGCTTCTTTCCGGGATGGCCTAACATAAAGGTGTAGCCGGCTTTTAAGTTGGAGAACTTGTCCTCTCCAAGGCCGGGCATCTTGTTGATCATGGAACACTTCAGGTGGACTACCTCGTCATGGGAGAGTACTAAAATGTAATTTTCACTGGTAAAATAGGTGAGGCTGAAGGTCATGCGGTTGTGATTATATTTGCGGAAATATGGATCTAATTTCATATATTCCAGGAAATCATGCATCCAGCCCATATTCCATTTAAAGGTAAATCCCAGTCCGTCATTTTCCGGATGCTCCGTCACTTTCGGCCAAGCAGTAGATTCTTCTGCGATCATGGAAACACCGTGGTTGCGGCCCTGGACAACGGTATTTAAGTGCTTAAAGAACTCAATAGCCTCTAAATTCTGGTTTCCTCCGTCTTTATTTGGTACCCACTGGCCTGGTTCACGGCCATAGTCTAAGTACAGCATGGAAGCAACTGCATCTACCCGCAGTCCATCTACATGGTATTCTTCTACCCAGTAGAGAGCGTTGCTGATGAGGAAGTCTTTTACTTCATTTTTGCCATAATCAAAGACTTTTGTGCCCCAGTCCGGATGTTCACCCTTGCGAGGATCTTCATATTCAAAAAGAGGATGTCCATCAAAATCAGCCAGTCCATGGGCATCTTTCGGGAAATGGGCCGGAACCCAGTCAAGGATAACTCCGATGCCATTTTTATGTAAATAATTCACAAAATACATGAAGTCTTTAGGGCTTCCGTAACGGGAGGTAGGGGCAAAATAACCGGTAACCTGATATCCCCAGGAACCGTCATATGGATGCTCTGCGATACCCATAAGCTCTACGTGGGTGTAGCCCATTTCCTTTACATAGGCAGCCAGTTCATGGGCAGCTTCCACATAGGTATAATATCCGTCCTTTTCTTCACGGTCCTTCTTCTTCCAGGAACCCAGATGGACTTCATAAATGCTGATAGGCTGCTTTGTCATATCTGCCTGGGAGCGCTTTGAGATCCAGTCACCGTCATTCCAGGAAAATCCGCTGATATCGGCAGTAACAGAGGCAGTACCTGGGCGGTATTCTGCACTGAAGGCAAATGGATCTGCTTTATAAAGGATCTTTCCTGTATCTGTGGTAATAGCGAATTTGTAAAGCTCGCCAACCTGCATACCTGCGTTAAAGTATTCCCAGATGCCGGACTGTCCCACTTTTTTCATAGGATTGGCTTCCGGATTCCAGCCATTGAAATCGCCTACCAGATGGACTGCCTGGGCATGTGGTGCCCATACACCAAAATAGATGCCCTTTTTGCCTTTGTAGGTCATGGGGTGAGCGCCCAGCTTTTTATAGATCTCATAGTGGGTACCTGCACCGAATAAATAGCAGTCCAGATCGGAGATCAGACCGGTGTTTCCTGCATTCTTTCTGGCAGCTGCAGAACCGGCAGTCTTTCCCTGTGTTTTAGATTTTGCTGCAGTACTTTTGGAAGAAGTGTTTTTTGCTGCAGTTTTTGTACCTGTGCTTTTTCTGGTAGTTTTATGAGCTGTGGCCGGGATTGCTTTTTGTGCCTGATCCGCCTGCTTTCTCGTTGTCATATTAATTTTCCCCCTTAATTTTAAGGACAGCACCCCAGTTGCCCTTTAATTTAATTTCCAGTCTGCCGTTTTGTACAGGCAGAACTTTATCTTCGCCGGTTTCATCATCACTGTTTAAAAGATCCACTGCTGTCTGTGCCTGGATGGGAACCGGGATGTTTAATATAGTTTCATTATCATCATTATTTAAGGCTGTGATGATCAGGCTGTTATTTCCCCATCTTGCGTAAGCATACTGCCTGTTGGTAAGAAGCAGTTCCTGATATTTTCCGGTGTGAAGCTCTTCGTTTTCTTCATGGATCTTTCCAAGTCTGGAAATAAAATCCGTAAGCTCACAGTTAAACTGTGGTATCTTTTCAGCCGGAATGTAGGGGCGCAGGTCATCATCACAGGTGGAAGTACGTTTCCCTTCCGTTCCCCATTCACCTCCGTAGTAAATAGACGGTATTCCCGGAAGGGTCATTAAACAGGTGTATACAGGATACAGATGCTTTTTTATCTTTAATTTGCTGGCAATGCGGTCTTCATCATGGTTATCAAGGAAGGTATAAAGCTGTCTTCCAATAGCTTCCAGACGACGTACATTGTGGGCGATCTCAAAAAAGTTATGGTCATTAAAACCGGAATAAATGCTTTTGTGCAGTTCGTAGTTAGTAACCGAATGGAGCATTTCCGGGTTGACCCAACGGCTGTAATCACCGTGGATGACTTCTCCCATAAGCCAGAAATCCGGTTTCATGGAAGCAGTTTTGGTCCTCATTTCTTTCATGAAATTAAAGTCCAGGATATTGGCGCAGTCTAAACGGATGCCGTCAATGTCAAACTCATCCACCCAGAAGCGGATCACATCAAAAAGATAATCTTTTACCTGCTGGTTATAAAGATTTAAACAGGGTAGTTCAAAATGCCCCTGCCATGCTTCATAGCCAAATGGATCGCCTAAAGGGCTCTGCCAGTCAAAATTCACCCCTTTGTACCAGTCCTTGTACGGGGAGTCCCATTTTTTTTCCTGAATGTCTTTAAAAGCAAAAAACTCACGACCTGTGTGGTTGAAAACACCGTCAACTATTACTTTGATGTCATTTTCATGGCAAAGCTTTGTAAACTCACGGAAATTTTCGTTGGTTCCCAGTCGACCGTCCACCAGCTTGTAATCCCTGGTGTCATAGCCATGACTGGATGATTCAAAAAGAGGACCTATGTAGATGGCATTGCAGCCTAAAGAACGGATATGTGGGATCCACGGATCCAGTTCTTTAAACCGGTCTGTCACCTCTGTCTGCGCATTCTGTTTCGGCGCTCCGGTCATTCCCAAAGGATACATATGATAAAAGATAGCTTGTTCATACCAGGTACTCATGTTGTCAGTCCTCCATGTTTTTGAATTTTCTCAGCAAAAACTGATAGCGCAGCTGCGCTGCATTCCATTCGTAGATATAGCAGTCGATCAGCGACGGCTCTGTAGCCTGTTCAAAATGGTTCTGGGCTGTTTCCAGAGCCCAGAGAGTACGTTCAATATCATCCCACAGTTCCCGCTTTGTAAAAACTAAGTTTTCTTTTACAGGTGCTGCGGCTGCAGCCTCGCGAACGGCTTTTAAAAATCCCGGCATAAATCTTCATCTCCCAACTGCCAACAGATTTACTCTGGCATCAATTAGTATATCTGGAAAAAAAAGAATTATGCATCATTACATAAACTCCTCCAATCTATATCCCAGCTCCATAAGAGAGCGGGTGGAGTCACGTAAGGTGAGATAGTAATAGTTGGCTGTCCCGTCCTGGCGTACACCTACCAGACCTGCATCTTTTAATATTTTTAAATGATGGGAGATAGCAGGCCGGGAAAGACTGGTGCGGCGGGTGATCTCATTTACATTCATGGCGCAGCCTTCAAAATCAATGGTTCCCCGGGTGCCTCCGTTCTTTAAAGCATCTTCGCTGAGAAGCTCTACGATCGAAAGGCGTACCTTATCCCCAAGGGCAATAAAAAGAGGCATGCAGCAATGAAATTGTTTCTGCAGATCCTTAGCCGTTGTCATAGCCGTTCCCTCCTTTGGTTTAAATTTTTAAACTAATATCATTTTACCATTACAGTACACTGGGGTCAATAGAAAAACGGATGAAAAAATAATCCAAAATGCTTCCAAAAAGCTCTTGACAGGAGGGGAGAAATACGGCATAATAAGGTCACATTCTTAAAAAAATCTATTTTTTATTTTTAATTCTGTAATTTTTATGTGCGGGTTTCAGCACAGTATCCAGATGCAGTGTATTTTGATCAAGATGAGAAAACAGTTTTTTTGCATCTTTTATGGGGGAGGTGAAAATATCGGTCTATTTTTATTCAAATGATCTTTTGCGGATCCTGTTTTTAACAGGACTGGCAGTTGCTGGTATAAGTGACTGGAAATATTACCGGATCCCTAATTGGGTTATTGTCTGGGAAATGGTATTGGGCTGTATTTCCCTGTTTTTTCAGGCTGGCAGAGGGAAAATCGGAATCTGGAACGTACAGTGGCTGTGGTTTCTGGTGGCAGTGGCAGCCTGTGTATTCCAGGCAGTTTTGCTGTTGATACCGGGCATCGTTCTTTCACATTTTGGACTGGTGGGTGCCGGGGACATGAAGCTTATGGCTGTTTTTGCAGTCTGGCTTGGTCTTGAAAAAACGGGAAAGGTCTTTATTGCAGGACTTCTTTTGGGAGCGGTCCTGTCTCTTTTAAAAATGCTGCAGGATGGAAGTACCTGGGAGCGTTTTCTTTATTTATCTGCCTACATCAGGCAAGTGTTCAATCAGAAAAAAGTTGAAAAATATTATGTCTTCTCCCGGGATGGAACCGGATGTGTGATACCTTTAGGAGCCTGTTTCTGTGCAGGCGCTATTCTTATTCTGGTTCTTTGATGTCTTATCAGAGTCTTTCCTGTACCTGTCTTTGCTTTCGGCTTTTCACAAGATCAGGTACAGGAAGATTCCTAGAGAACATTTTGGGAATGCAGGGGATTTTAAGGAGGATGGAAAATGGTAAAAGTAATGGCTGTATACGATGAAGATCCGTTGTATGCAGGGCGGCTGGCAGAATATGTGAACCAGAAGGAAACATTTCCTTTTCAGGCAATGGCATTTTCAGACCTGGAAAAATTAAAGGAATATGGACAGACTCATGACATTGAGATCCTTCTTGCAGGTGAAAATGTACGGGAAAAAGCAAAAGAAGTAAAAGCTGGATTGAAAATGATCCTCTGTGACGGGGAATTTGTGTCAAAAGGAGAAGCAAAAGAGGAAGCTTCCGTGTATAAATACCAGTCCGGTGATTGCATTTTACAGGAAGTAATGGCCTGTTACTGCATTGCACCGCCTCAACCAGGTCTGGCACTTATGGGAAAGAGGGGTTTGGTCATGGGAGTTTATTCACCGGTGGGACGCTGCGGGAAAACTTCTTTTGCATTGACTCTGGCTCATATGCTGGGAAAGAGCCAGGCAGTTTTATTTATCAGCCTGGAGGAATATTCCGGTTTTTCAAAGCTGGTCTGCGGGGGATATGAGCAGGATCTTTCAGATGTATTTTATCTGTATCAGAGGGGAGATTTTAACTGGCTTAAATTAAAAGCCATGATCTTATCCAGTGGAAATGTGGATCATATCCCGCCGGTCTCTTATGGAGAAGACTTAGACCAGATCCCACCGGAAGAAATAGCAGGACTGCTTCGAAAGATCGCAGCAGAAAGCGGTTATGAGAGGATCGTTGTGGATATGGGGCATATGGGAAAAGGAACAGTGGAACTGTTTGAGGCCTGTGATGTTATTTATATGCCTGTATTGGATGATATGGTTTCGATGGCAAAGCTGGAAGAATTTGAGGAATATTTAAAAGAAGCAGATGAGAGGGAGGATCGCAGCAAAATACAGAAGCTGCGTCTTCCTGTAAGCAGGATGACAGCTCACAGGGAAAATTATATAGAACAGCTGATCTGGGGTGAAATGGGGGATTTTGTGAGAAAACTTCTGGAAGGGGGATATGAAAGGTGAGTGATGGGCAGATGCATTTAGCCGGAAAACGGGAAGGGATCCGGGGAGAATTAAGGAGAAATGTGCTGGGACAGTTAAAAGACCAGATATACCTGGAAGATGAACAGCTTTATGACCAGATCGATGCAGCTATCCGCCAAAAGGGAAGAGAGGTTTATCTTCCGCTAAAGGAGAGGTTGTGGCTTAGAAACAGCCTTTATGACAGTTTCCGCCGTCTTGATATCCTTCAGGAACTGTTAGATGACAAAGAGGTAACGGAGATCATGATCAATGGGGCGGGAAAGATATTTATAGAAAAGAAAGGGAAAATGCTTTTATGGAACCGCAGATTTGAAAAAACAGAGCAATTAGAGGATATCATCCAGCAGATCGTGGGAAAGGTGAACCGTATTGTAAATGTGTCCAGTCCCATTGCAGATGCCAGGTTAGAGGATGGTTCCCGTGTACATATTGTTCTGCCGCCGGTGGCACTTGATGGTCCTGTAGTGACTATCCGCAAGTTTCCGGAGCCTGTTACCATAGAAAAACTGATCCGCTTTCAGGCGATCACAGAAGAAGCAGCAGCATTTTTAGAAAAGCTGGTGGAAGCACGGTACAACATTTTTGTAAGCGGCGGCACAAACTCGGGAAAAACCACATTTTTAAATGCATTGTCTTCTTTTATCCCAGAACAGGAGCGTGTGATCACCATTGAAGATTCCGCGGAACTGCAGATCCGTCATGTTCCTAATCTGGTGCGGATGGAGACACGCAATGCCAATACAGAAGGCGAAGGAGAGATAACAATCAGTCAGCTGATCAAGGCTTCTCTGCGAATGAATCCCAGCCGCATTATCGTAGGAGAGGTAAGAGGCGGGGAAGCTCTGGATATGCTTCAGGCTATGAATACAGGACATCCGGGTTCCTTGTCTACAGGCCATGGGAACAGTCCGCAGGACATGCTTTCAAGGTTAGAGACTATGGTACTTATGGGAGCAGACCTGCCACTGGATGCCATCCGCAGCCAGATCGCATCGGCGCTGGATATTATGGTCCATCTGGGGAGGTTAAAGGACGGGAGCAGAAAAGTGCTGTCTATTGTGGAGATAGGGGGATATGAAAATGGAAAGGTGGGACAGGAAGTTCTTTTTTCCTATGACAGAAAAGAAAAAAGGCTTAAAAAATGCGGGGAACTTAAAGCAAGGGATAAACTGGCAGACGTATGCGGATAAGAAATATCTGCCGGGAATTAAAAAACAAAATGGGACAAACAGGGCCAGACCGCCTGATTACAGGAAATACCGGATTTCCTCTAAAGAATGGCTGCGGTTTACAATATTTGGTGTTATAGCAGATAGTCTTTGCGCCTATACCTTTTACCGAAGTATAGCAGCATTTTTTCTGTTCCTTCCTGCAGCGTTTTATTATCCTTTTTATAAAAAGAAGGATCTGCAAAAAGAGCAGATCCGCCAGCTGACTCTTCAGTTTAAAGAAGGGATACTGGTATTATCCTCATTTTTAAGTGCCGGATATTCCCTGGAAAACAGCTTTTTCATGAGTGTAAAGGAACTGGAAGTGCTGTACGGTCCAAAGGGGATGATAACAGAAGAATTTGCAGATATTGCAGCAGGGATCCGGATGAACCGGCCGGTGGAACTCCTTTTGGCAGATATGGGAAGGCGCAGCGGGATACAGGATATAGACCAGTTTGCCCAGGTTTTTGCAGCTGCAAAAAGAAGCGGCGGGGAACTGACAGATATTATCAGTCAGACAGCTGGTATTATCCGGGATAAAATACAGGTCCAGGAAGAGATACATACTATGACAGCAGCCAGAGTATTTGAGCAAAAGATCATGAATGGCATTCCCTTTGGCATCATCCTCTATATAGACCTTACATCTCCGGGCTTTTTCCAGACCATGTATCATACATGGCTTGGCCGGATCTGTATGACGGTCTGCCTGGGGGTGTATGTGGGTGCTGTGTATCTTGCAAAAAGGATCCTGGATATTCCCATATAGAAAGATTCTGAAGGTATATAAAATGGGACAGAGGGAAAATGTGGAAAAAGATAAAAGTTTGGAGAAAACAGCTGCTCTGTGTTGGCACCGGCATGTTTCTTGGTGCTGCTGCCTGGATCCTTCAGGAAAGGGATCCTGTGATAAAGGAAGGAAATGTACTTGAACGTCCGGCAGCAGATGAAAGCTATCAGGAACAGGAGCTGTATGTAAGGGGACTGGTGGAAAAAGGCGGGGATATTCCTTTTGACCTGCGGATCTATCCAAAACATTATACAAAAGAAGAAGCTTATAACTTATATAAAGAAATACTGGATCAGATCCCTGAAATGATACGTGGAGAGAATATTTCTATTAACGAGGTACAGCATGATCTGGAGCTTATGACCCAGTGGCCCAGGTACGGTATTTCCTTAAGCTGGCAGTCATCAGAGCCGGAAATATTAGAAAATGACGGGACACTGCATACAGAAAAACTGGAAAAAAATGGTTATTCGCAGCAGATCTGCCTGACAGTAAGGATGAGTGATGGAAGCTGGCCAGAGGAATATGACCTATTTGTGACTGTAACCCCACCATTGTATACAGAGAAGGAGCAATTGATCAAAGACTTTGCTGACCGGCTTCTTCAGGAAGAAGAGTTACAGCAGGAGCAGCAGGTATTTACACTTCCTTCTGAATATGAAGGGAGAAGCATTTCTTATCATGTGCCCAGGCGGCCTGTTTTTATACAGATGAGCTTTTTAGGTGCTGCGGCAGCAGTTTTACTTTGTCTAAAAGAAAAGAACGAAGTTAAAAAGACAGAGGAAGACAGGAGAGACCAGCTTTTAATGGATCATTCAGAAATGCTTTCAAGGCTGATCATCTTTTTAGGAGCAGGAATGAGCATACGTACTGCCTGGGATAAGATCGCAGAGGATTATAAAAGGGCAGTAAATGAAGGGCGCAGTGAAATGCATTATGTATATGAAGAAATGTATATTACAGGCAGTCAGTTAAAAAGCGGGATCTCAGAGGCAAAAGCCTTTGCAGAGTTTGGCACCAGATGCGGTCTGCAGCAGTATATGAAGCTTTCCGGGCTTTTAGAACAGAACCGTAAAAATGGTTCGAAAAATTTACGGGAAACATTAAGGCTGGAAATGGCAGAGGCATTTGAACAGCGCAAACATCAGGCCCGGCGTATGGGCGAAAAAGCAGGGACAAAACTGCTGGTACCATTGTTTTTGCTTCTGGGAGTGGTCATGGTAATGATCATGCTCCCGGCATGGACTGCATTTGGATGACACTCTCCCGGAATATTGCTGTGCTTGATCCAGCCACAAAGGCAAGTGTACTGTATCATTCACTTTCAGCAAAATGACGCAGAATGAATTTTCAATCTGCAAGGCGGAGGAATGAGGCGATGCGGTGGCATCGTCGATTGACGACAACACAGCAGATGGAAATTCAGGCAAGTCATTATGCGAAATGTGAATGATACAGTACACTAGTGCATGGAAGACTGTGAGAGGACATGGAAGATAAAATGGAGGATATAGGAATGAGAAAAGAAAATAATAGCTGTATTTTAAAGGAATTTGCGGCAGATGAGATGGGTGTGGGGGTCATAGAGTTAGTATTGATCCTGGTTGTTTTGATAGGATTGACAATTGTGTTCAAAAAACAGATCAATACTTTGCTTGAAAATATCTTTAAGCAGATCAATACAAAAACTAAGGAAGTTTATTAATACAGGAATGTTTTCACATGGAAATCATTTACATAAGGACAAAAAAGGAGAAGTGACGGTATTCCTTGCAATGATCCTGGTAATGTTGATGACACTCCTTCTGGTCATGGCAGAATCAGCCCGGACAGCGGGAGAACGGCTGTATCTGCGCATGGCGGTGGATTCTTCCATGGATTCCCTTATGGCCCAGTACCACAGAAAATTGTGGCAGAAGTACCGGATCCTGGGGCTGGAAGCGGACAGCAAAGGGCTTTTTGAGGAAGAATTAAAAGCTTTTTTAGATCCATATATGCAGGCAGAAAACTGGTATCCTCTGAAAATAGAAGAGGCAGTTGTAAAAGATATGGCAGCTCTTACAGAGGGGAAAGGAAGCTGTATGGAGCGGGAGATACTGGAATATATGAAATATGGCCTGGTGGGCGTATTATGGGATGCCATGACGGAAGGAGAAGCAAAAGAAGCTTTAGAAGGGATAAAAAATGCATCTGGTGTCAATCACGTATCCGGTCTTTATGAAGAACATTGCAAAGAAGCAGTTGCCTTAGAAAAAGCCCTTGAAAAGCTGAATGGAAAGCTGGAGCAGCAGAAAATGGACTGGGAGGCGGGAATCAGCTGCCTGAAATCTCTGGATGGAAGGGGCATGGTAAAAAAATGCCGGTCTGTGATCAAAAGCCTGCAGGCAGTACCTGCTCTGGTGGAAGCTTACGAAAAGCAGGCTGATCGTCTGGAACGGGCATTAAGTGAAAGCAGGGAAAACTTTGAGACAGAAGAAGATCTTGAAGGTAATTCCAGGCAGCTGTTAAACGAACAGATCCGGTCTTATGAAACCTATATTTCCCAGGATGGAGAGCGAAGAGGGCAGATCCGAAGTCTTACAGAAAGAAGCCGGGAAAATATTTCCTTTATGGAAGGTCTTATAAAAGAAGCTGAAGATGTGATCCGCTATATTGATGACTGGGAGCCTTCTGATGAAGAGGATGAACTGGACGAAGAAGAACTGTGGGAGCCGGTGATCCGTCATATGACGGGATATCCGGTACTGGCTTTAGATGTCTCTTTTGGGGTAAAGGACAAAGAAAAAGAAGGCTGGCTGGAGCGGATCAGATCCCTGACCGGAAAGGGTATTTTAAAGCTGGTGCTGCCGGAAGACAGTAAGATTTCTGGCGGAAAGCCAGATCTGTCCCAGGCACCTTCTACGCTTTCAGGACGGGGGACAGAGCATTTTACCGGTGTCTCAGGTCTTGTAGACCGTTTAATGGTGGCTGAATACGGAGTCCGCTATTTTTCTCATTTTCAAAAGAAAATGGAGAATGGGGTTATTTATGAGATGGAATACGTCTTATATGGAAAAAAGACAGATAAGGAAAATCTGGAAGCATCGGTTTTAAGGCTGGTTACTGTGAGACAGGGGTTAAATCTGATCCATATCTTATCAGATGGGCAGAAACGACAGGAAGCAGAGGCTCTTGCAGCATCTATTACGGGAGGTATGGGACTTCTTCCGCTTACAGCAGTGGTAACGTTCTTTGTGATGGGGATGTGGGCGTTGGCAGAAGCATTTGTGGATGTGCGCTGCCTGCTTAATGGAGGGAAAGTACCTCTTATGAAGGCGGTCTCAGACTGGCAGTTAAGTCTGGAAGGGGTTTTGAAAATTGGAGCAGAAGGAAAACTGCCTGATCTTGGGGAGAATATCACTGTTTGTGGTAATGAAACTGCAGATGAAAGCAGATCCGGCAGTAAAAAAGGACTGGACCTGACTGGATACCTCAGGATGTTTTTATTTGTCAGTTATGGAAGTGAGCCTCTTTTCCGGATGATGGATATGATGCAGATGAACATAAGAAAAGAACAGCCGGATTTCCTGCTGGAAAAGTGTGTCTGTATGGTGGATGCAGAAGCCGGATTTTGTGGAAAACCAGTATTTTTTTCATCTGGACCGTGGAAAACTTTAAGAAAAACCCGATTTTCAGTTAGTGGAAATTATTTTACCAAGCCTTGAAAGGGGGCCTGTGATGATGCTCTTTTTTCGGAATTGTATTCAATCCAAATCTCTAACACGACACTCCAATCCCAGATATTTAAAAAAAATTTGTGCACCTCTCCAAGTACAAATCTGCAAAATTCAAATTTATCTTAAGAAAAAAGAATCCGGAAAAAGAGCATTATCATGGGTCTCCTTCAAAGGAAGCCTTACCCTGGAGGCAGCTCTTTGCTTTCCGTTAATGGTATTTTTCTGTGTAACACTGCTTATGCCTATGGTGTTAATGGACCGGCAGAGGCAGATTCAGGCGGTGGCAGAGGCTGTGGGAGAAGAAATCAGCCGGTATGCTTATGCAGCCTATTTATATGAAAACGAAAAAAAGGAAGAAATAGATGCCGGCCGGTCAGAGGAAGGGGCAGACAGCGTGCTCATTGAAAAGGCTACAGCCATCTATGCGGCAGCTGCGGTAAAAGGAAAGATACCGGAAAAATGGGTACGGGATCTGGATTTTTATGGGACACGGATAACAGAAGATGAAAAGATACAGATCGTAATGCATTATAAGATGCCATTGCCATTTTCTGTGTTTGGGATAAACAGCGTATCTGTAGAAAACGTATGCAGCCGCAGGCTGTGGACAGGAGCAGATGGTAACAGAAACAGGAAAAATACATTGAATGGGGAAAAAGAAGAGATCATGGTGTATATAGGAAGATCCTCTACCAGATATCACAGACAGAGAAACTGTCATTATCTGTTTCATGATCTAAAAAAGGTATCAGCAGAGGATGTAACCGGGCTTCGCAGTCAGGAAGGAAAGAAATATAAGCCTTGTGCATCCTGTAAAAACAGAGGAACAGACGCATATGTTTATGTGCTCCCTTATGGGGAAAGCTATCATACCAGAGAGGACTGCACCTCTCTCAGCGCTTATGTACAGGAAGTGCCCTTAAGCCAGGTGGAATATATGGGTGGATGTTCGTATTGCAGCCAATAGAGGTAATTTTGGCATGTTCCCACAAAATAAGTCGTAAAGGCAGATACAGGAAAGCTTCTGAAAGGATATTGACGGAAAAAGGAGAAGAAAAAGTGGATGTTACTTTGTATATAAAAGCAGGTTTTCGCATAGGATTTTTATTATTTTTACTATCTGCTGCCTGGCAGGATCTGAGAAAGAAAAGCATCCGGGCATCTACTTTTTACATCTGGGGAATGATGGGACTGATGTTTCGGGGTATACAGATCCTTTACAGACTGCAGCAGATGGTTTGCGAAGAAACAGGAAAAAGCGGGGAAGAGATATTCTGGTCTATGGCAGTCCTGGTTTTGGAACTGTTCCTTGATCTGTTTCCGGGACTGCTTCTTTTAGGAATATCTGTAGTCACCGAAGAAGCCATGGGAAAAGGAGATGGATGGTTTTTTCTGGTTTCAGGCCTGTTTTTAGGATTTTGGAAAAATGTATTTTTACTTACAGGAGGCCTGTTCTTATGTTTTCCGGTAGCAGTATGGCTGATGATAGGCAGGTGGGGAAAAAATACCGGAATAAAGCTGCCGTTGCTGCCATTTATGTTTCCGGTGGGACTGGGGGTGCTGTTTTTGTGAGAAAACAGGGAAGTATTACAGTAGAAGCAGCCTGTGTTATGGTGGTTGTTTTATTTTCCCTGGCAGCGCTTATAGAAAATGCCGGACGGATCCATGATGAGACAATATCAGCTATGATACTTCATGAGGCAGTGGAAAAATGCCGCCACGAAAGGGAAATAAGTGTCCGGGATGTGGAGCTGTTTTTCAAAGAACATAAGGGGCTGCGGCTGCGATTTACAGATTTTGGCATTTCCATAAAGGAAAAGGGGGAAAAGAGAACAGGAATAGCTATGGGTGGAAATTGGAGTAAACAGATAGAAATGACTGCATTCCGGCCGGAAGCCTTCCTGAGAAAAGTGACTCTTATAGCCGGGGGAGACAAATGAAAATTGAATATATGCGTGAAATGAAGCGCAGCTATATGACGGTAAAAATGGAAGACTGGGAAATAGCAGAAAGCTATGAAAGGGGAATGCTGTCCAGAAACCAGATTCCCGGTCTTTTAAAAATGAAGATCAAATATACAGATGGAATTCCCTGGTATTGTTATGATATCACTTCCCGTCAGCCTGTCAGCCGGTTATTTGAAAGTCAGCCAGCAGATGAAAAACAGGTAAGAAGCTTTTTTTGCCAGTTGTATGAAACACTGGACCGGATGGAGGCCTATCTTTTAGGGGATGGAGGGATCCTTTTAGACCCGGATCTGGTCTATGTGGATCCGGAGGGATTTAAAACCGGTTTTTGTGTGATACCAGGGAGGAAAGAGGACTTTAACAGTCAGCTTTCTTTATTTATCCAGTATCTTATGAAGCATATTGATCACAAAGACAGGGAATGTGTAGTCCTTACTTATGGGCTTTACCAGACCTGTATGAAGGAAAATTACAGTCTGGAGGATATGATGAGGATACTGGCAGAAAAAATGCCGGAGAAACGATCAGATCTGGTACAGGAAGAAGAAACAGTAAGAAATTTCAGAATAACAAAAGGAGAGGAAACTGACCGGAATTTCAGGGATTTCAGGGAAAACAGTGAAGATATCCGGGAATGGAAGGGGAAAGAGGAAACAGAGGAACAGGAAAAGCTGAAAATATCAGGATCGTATCAGAAAAGCAGCGTCCGGAGATTGGTTAAAAAGCTGTTTTTCCTGCTGGTATTCCTGGTTACAGTCATAGGAGGAACCTGGTTTTTATATGGAGCAGAAATTCTGGCACAGTTTTGGATCTACGAGGTTTCTGTAGGAGGTATACTGGCAGTTATCCTTATCCTGAGCCATTTTATTCTTGAAAAAGTGGGAAAAAATGGAAAACTTAAGGCTGAAGAAGTGGAAACAGAAGATCCATGGAGAGTTTTTTACGAAGACCCGGAAGAGCAGACGGCGGCCTATGATATTTGCGATAATAAAGACCCGGAAGAGCGGATATGCCCGGCACAAGTATCTGGACTAAAGGCACAGGTCAGAGCAGAAAATATAAAAGAAACAGAAGAATTTCAGACCATGCTCCTTACGCCGAAAGAGAAGCCGGACCATATACTTGTGTCTGCGAAGCCTGAAAACGGAGATATCCCTGTTGGATATGTGCCTTTTGTAATAGGAAAACATACAGGATTGGCAGATCATATACTGGATAAGCCTACAGTGAGCCGTTTTCATGTGCGAATCATGGAAAAAGGAGGGGATTATTTCCTTACAGATCTGAATTCTACGAATGGTACAAAAGTCAATGGAAAACTGCTGGCGGCCAATGAGGAGATTATGTTAAAAGAAGGAGATGAAGTGCAGATTGCAGAAGAAAAGTATTTCTGGAAATAGAAACCGGCATAATGCGGCAGGAGGTGACAAAAACAGACACGGCGAGGGGACGGTTTCTTGGAGATATTGCAGAAATACGCTTAACAATGGAAAAAAATTATGCTAGTATTATAAACAAGAAAAGCGCTTATCGGCACAGAAGAGGAGGAATTAGAAATGGCAGAAGACAATTGTATTTTTTGTAAGATTGCAAGGGGGGTGATTCCTTCAACGACCGTATATGAAGACGAGGACTTCCGTGTGATCCTGGATCTGGGACCGGCATCAAAGGGACATTCATTGATCCTGCCTAAAAAGCACTTTGCTAATGTATGCGAGCTGGATAAAGAAACAGCGGCAAAGGTGCTTCCACTGGGAGCGAAGATAGGAGCTGCTATGAAAAAAGGATTAGGCTGCGCTGGATTTAATCTGGTTCAGAATAATGGGGAAGCAGCAGGACAGACTGTAATGCATTTTCATATGCATGTGATCCCCCGTTATGAAGGCGGTCCAAAGGAAATCGCCAATTGGACACCAGGTTCAGCAACGGCAGAAGAATTGACGGAAGCAGCAGAGAAGATCAAAGGTTGTCTGTAGTCATTTATGATCAAACGGATGGATGAAGAGGCAAAAGCCCGTTTTGAGGAAATGTATCTGACCTATCAGGATACGTTAAGACGTCTGGCTTATGCTTATGATATACCAGTGGATGATATTGACGATATCATTCAGGATACATTTGTTTCCTATGCAAGATATGATTATTCCCTGGACCAGCCGGAAATGGGAAAGAAGCTCTTGCTTGGCAAAATCCTGAAAAACCGCTGTATGGATTATCACAGACAGAAAAAGAGACGGATCTGTGAAAATCTGGAAGGAGAAGAATTTGCTGCAGAAGAATACAGAATGCAGGCAGGCCAGCCCGGGCTGGTAGATATTTTCTCTGGAAAAGAGCGGTGTAAAGCGATTTTGGATGAGGTAGACCGGATGCCGGAAAAATGGCAGAAGGTTGCCGAGTTGAAATTAATAGAAGGACGGCCGACCAGTGAAGTATGTGATCAGCTTTCTATTTCAGAAAAAGCCTGTTATTCACGGGTCAGCCGTATCAGAAAGTACAGAGAATCTCTTTTAAAACGGGAAGACTGGCCATAAGAATGGACAAGTCCTCATATTAAAAAGAAGAGATTTTGTTACTGGTCATGGAGTACATGACCAGTGATGGACTGGTTTAAGAATGGGAAACGCAGGATTCGATCAGACCGGTAATGGTTTCTACCGCATTGCTGAGACTGCTTTTTTCCATAGTGTTTATATAAGCTTCCCTGTTTTTATAAAGATCAAAAACAGCAGTGCTTAAAGTTTCATCGGAAAGTTCTTCTTCCTTTAAGACTTTGCTGAAGCCCTGACGTGCAAAAGAATCTGCATTTAAGATCTGGTCTCCGCGGCTGGCAGCAGCAGAAAGCGGGATCAGAAGATTCGGTTTGCGAAGAGCCAGGAGTTCGCAGATGGAGTTAGCTCCGGCACGGGAAATGACCACATCAGCAGCTGCAAACAGATGCTTTAAAGGTGCATCTACGTATTCATACTGTACATATCCTTCGGTACTGATCAGGCTTTCATCCAGATTGCCTTTTCCGCAGATATGTATTACCTGGAATGTGTTTAAAAGCTGTGGAAGGATCTTTCGTACTGCAGTATTTACAGCAACAGATCCAAGGCTTCCGCCGATGATCAGAAGGACAGGCCTGTTTTCGTCTAAATGAGCGTAGGACAGACCAGCACTGCGGTCTCCTTCTAAAAGCTCTGCACGGATCGGAGAACCTGTGAGGACAGCCTTGTCTTTAGGGAGATATTTAAGAGTCTCCGGGAAGTTGCAGCATACCTTAGCGGCAGATGGAATGCAGATCTTGTTTGCAAGACCAGGAGTCATATCTGATTCATGGATGATAACAGGGATCTTATAATGTTTTGCAGCCAGTACAACTGGTACAGCAACGAAACCGCCCTTGGAGAATACAACATCTGGTTTATAACGTTTCATAAGGTGAAGTGCCTCAAAATAGCCCTTTGCAACACGGAACGGATCAGAAAAATTCTTCAGATCAAAGTATCGGCGCAGTTTACCGGAAGAGATGCCGTCATAAGGAATACCGGCTCCTTCGATCAGCTTGCGTTCAATACCCTGATAAGAACCGATATAACGGATTTCATAACCTGCCTTCTTTAAAGAAGGGAGAAGTGCAAGATTGGGAGTAACATGACCGGCAGTACCGCCGCCGGTTAAAATGATTTTTTTCATAAAAACCTCCTGAAGGAAAAACGTCTACTAATATAGTAAGCATTAACTGTGAAAAGTCAACCCTAAACCGAGAGGGAACTTTAGGGTATCTGGCAATTGAGGTGTAAAGTGGGAAAAGTAGGAAAACTGGACTTGGAAATAAAGGAAATTTTAAGAAGTTTTGAACAGGCAGAGAAAGACACCAGCAGTCTGCCCTTAAATCCGCCTCCAGCTGATGAATTTGACCGCATCTGGACCAGGATCCAGGCAGAACGGGAACTGATCCCAGATCCTGTTCCAACCGTAAAACCCCGCAGACGCTGCATAAATAAGATATTTGCAGTTGGTGTAGCAGCAGCGGTGCTGACAGTTGGCGGATGTTTTGTAGCAATGGGAACGAAATCTTATTTTTATCGGGATGGGAGAAGAGTTAGTAATGGAGTTGTGTATAATAATGATTCAAATGCATTGACAGTTAGGGATGAGGAAGAAGCCTATGCAAAGATTGCGCAGGAATTAGGAATGCAAACTTTGAAATTAGGATACATGCCAGAAGAGATGTATTTTCAAAGTGTAGTGATAGAAGATGGTTATGGAAAGTTGCAATATAAGTATAAAGATAACCAAGTTTCATTTATTCAAGCAAAGGCAAATGCCAGCACGTCTATGGTACATTCTTCTGATACAAACGCAATGTATCAAGTAAGAAATCCAGAATTACGTATAATTTTTGAAATTTATGGTGAGGCTATAGGCGAAAGTCGAATGCGATATGAAACGTGTTTTACTTACAAAGGAGTCTATTATCATTTATTTGGAGAATTACCAAAGAAAGAGTTTGAGGAGATGTTAAAGAAAATTCATTTGTAGAAGATAGGAGATTATATGAAAAAACTATTACGTTTAGCAATGTGCTGTCTGGTAGCAGTTAATGTACTTGCGGTACCTGCATTTGCAAGGGTACCATCACCGGAAAATTATACATCCGTAGAGCAGGAATCGGGTTTATGTGATAAGTCTGTATCTTATGATATAGATATTGCCAGACCAGTCGCCAGACGAGGAACTTTCTTTATATCGGCAGATGTTGCAATAAAGGATGGAGGAAATGGAAATATTATTGCAACAGGTCATGCGTATTTAGCTAAGCCGGTAACAGAATTGTATGTATCTTTTTATTTAGACCGATATGATGAAAGTCTAAAGAAATGGAAGCAGGTAGATTATCGTGACTTTGAGTTTACTTTAGAAGAATATCCAGAAGGCATTGATGATCCATCTATTACAGTTACATTTGAGAATCAGAAAAAAGGCTATTATTACCGAATTCGTGGTGCTTTCACTGCAGGTGACGAAGAAAAAGTTGAAGGCTTTGGACCTATTACCGAAGGCATCTGGATCGAATAAAAAACTGAAATATTTTAAATCTTTCCTACAGCAGCTTCCCAACAGAAGCTGCTGTTTTGTCTATGTTCATCTATTTTTCTCACCATACCATACCATAACAATCGTTGAAACATTTCAATTGTGCATTTCTCAAAAAGTGTCAGTGGAAGTCTGGCGGGATATCATGTATAATAAATGGATATGAGCATATGCTCACTGCCACAAAGGTGGATAATGCATTTAAAAACATTGAGAAATATTGAGGAGAAGACAAATGCGTGACTACTTAAACAGACTGAGAATGCAGTTTCAGCGCTTTATGATAGGAAGATACGGAATGGACCAGTTTGGACGTTTCCTTTCAAGTCTTCTTTTAGCACTGATCATTTTTAATTTCCTGATCCCGGCGGCTTTGCCTTCCAGGATCCTGTGGGCACTGGAATGGATCGTACTCATTATCTTGTATGCAAGAATGTTTTCTAAAAACATTAATAAACGTTATCAGGAAAATGAAGCCTTTTTAAGACGGCAGTTTTATGTATCTGAATGGTGGAAAAAATGGAAATTCCGCTTTCAGGAGAGCAGAAAGTACCATATTTACCGCTGTCCAAACTGTAAACAGAAGGTGCGTGTCCCCAGGGGAAGAGGACGGATCAGCATCCACTGCCCGAAATGCGGAACCGATTTTATCAAAAAAAGCTGACAAAACAGGGAATAAATTCTTTTACACAGGCCGGCTGCGTTGCAGCCGGTCTTTTTCTGCCCTTTTTCCGCGTCTTTTTCAGTGTACAATGATCCTGATTTACTTAAATTTTACAAAAGCTATACCATACCTTGCTTTCAGCTATTGTAAAACTTTTGTATACTCCACAATGTAAGAACAAGAAAACAACATATTAAAAAATATAAGTACCGCAAAATAAATGCAAACATAAAAATAAAAACGGTACAAAAAAGTGGAGGAAAAGATAATTATGAAAAAAAATGGCATGAAAGTAATGGCAGTGATCGGTTTAGCAGTAATGACAGCAGGAATGCTTGCAGGATGTGGAAATTCCGGTGCAGCAGCTACCACAGCAGCGACCGCAACCACAGCAAAGCAGACAACTGAAGCAAAGGCAGAAGAAACAACCAAAGAAGCAGCTACAGAAGCAAAGAGCGCAGATGCAGATTTAAGCGGTTCTATCAGCATGGTAGGTTCCACTTCTATGGAAAAGTTCGCAAATGCATTAAGCGAAGCATTTATGGAGAAATATCCAAAGGTAACTGTAACCGCTGAGTTCGTAGGTTCCGGTGCTGGTATCGAAGCAGTAAGCAATGGTACAGCAGATATCGGTAACTCTTCCAGAAACTTAAAGGATGAAGAAAAGGCAAAAGGTGTTGCAGAAAATATCGTAGCAATCGATGGCATCGCAGTTGTAGTTGATCCGGCTAACACAGTAGAAGATCTGACCAAGGATCAGCTGACCAACATTTATGACGGTTCTGTAACCAACTGGAAAGATGTAGGTGGAAATGATGCTCCTATCGTAGTAGTAGGACGTGAGGCAGGTTCCGGTACAAGAGGAGCTTTCGAGGAGCTGTTAAAGCTGGAAGATGCATGCAAGTACAGCAATGAATTAGACAGCACTGGCGCTGTAATGGCAAAGGTAGCATCTACCCCAGGTTCCATTGGATATGTTTCTCTGGACGTATTAGATGATACTGTAAAGGCTGTAAAATTAGACGGAGCTGAGCCAACAGAAGAGAATATCAAAGCAGGAAAGTACTTCTTAAGCCGTCCATTCGTAATGGCTACCAAGGGCGAGATCAGTGAGCAGAGCGACCTTGTAAAGGCACTGTTTGACTTCATCTACTCTGATGAAGGTTCTGAGCTTGTAAAATCTGTAGGTCTGATCACAGCTGATAAATAATGAAGAGTTGTATGAAATGAAAGGAGACTGTCTGCAATGACTCAGGAAACATTTTCCGTCCGTTCCCATCATGGCAGCAAGTCCACAGTTGAAAAAGCTGCAGAAGCGATCTTTACCGCATGCGGCTTTTTCGCTGTCCTGGCTGTTGCTTCCATTACATTGTATATGATATTCAGCGGTACACCGGCACTGTTTAAAGTAGGTATTCTGGACATTCTTTTTGGTACCTTATGGCAGCCGGCAGCTGCTGCACCAAGCTTCGGTATCCTGTATGTTATCCTTACTTCCATAGTGGGAACCTTCCTGGCGATCCTCATTGGTGTGCCGGTTGGCGTGATGACAGCAGTTTTTCTGGCAGAAGTAGCACCGAAAAAGCTGGCAAATGTGGTCCGTCCGGCAGTAGAGCTGTTAGCAGGTATCCCGTCCGTTATCTACGGTCTGTTAGGTATCCTGATTTTAAATCCACTGATGTATAAAATAGAATTGGCTGTATTTAAAGGTTCTTCCACTCATCAGTATACCGGTGGTGCAAACCTGATCTCTGCAGTTTTAGTGCTGGCGCTGATGATCCTTCCAACAGTCATCAATATCAGCGAATCTGCTTTAAGAGCGGTTCCGTTACATTTAAAAAGTGCTTCTCTGGCATTAGGTGCTACGAAGATCCAGACTATTTTCCAGGTGATCCTTCCGGCAGCAAAATCCGGTATTATCACAGCTGTTGTCCTGGGAACAGGAAGAGCCATCGGTGAGGCAATGGCTATTACGCTGGTATCAGGAAGCTCTGTAAACTTCCCGCTTCCATTTAACTCTGTCCGTTTCCTGACCACTGCAATTGTAGCAGAAATGGGATATGCATCCGGACTGCACAGAGAAGTATTATTTACCATTGGTCTTGTATTATTTGCATTTATCATGATCATCAATATTAGTTTAAACGGCATTCTGAAGAAGGGAGAGAAAACAAAATGACAGGTGAAGCTGCGATCCGCATTCATGAAGATTCCATTATCAAGGAAAGCATCTATGGAAAACGTGTCCGGAGCACCGATGTGATCTTAACAGGTATTATCTACGGATGTGCCAGTATCTCCATGCTCCTTCTCATCGGAATTTTAGGTTACACCTTTGTAAGAGGTGTCCCACATGTGACCTGGGCTTTTTTAAGCACTGTTTCCAGCGCCACAAAAGGAACCTTCGGTATTCTTGGAAATATAATCAATACCCTTTATATCGTAGTGATCACGCTGCTGATCGCCACCCCTATTGGTGTAGGTTCTGCGGTTTACTTAAATGAGTACGCAAAACCAGGCAAGATCGTCCGCCTGATCGTATTTACCACAGAAACACTTTCCGGTATCCCCTCTATTATATTCGGTCTTTTTGGAATGGTATTTTTCGGAAATACACTGAGACTGGGCTATTCTATTCTCACCGGTTCCCTGACACTGACCTTAATGATCCTTCCGCTGATTACAAGAACTACCCAGGAAGCTTTAAAGACAGTTCCTGACAGCTATCGACACGGTGCACTGGGAATCGGCGCTACAAAATGGTATATGATCCGCACCATCCTTCTTCCAAGCGCTATGCCTGGTATCCTTACAGGTGTTATCCTTGCCATCGGACGTATTGTAGGTGAGTCTGCGGCACTGCTGTTTACTGCAGGAAGCGGCTATTACCTGCCAAAGAACTTCCTGGGAAAAGTGCTTGAATCCGGCGGTACACTGACTATCCAGCTGTATCTGTTTATGCAGAAGGCAAAATATAATGAAGCTTTCGGCGTAGCAGTTGTACTTCTGGTGATCGTACTGGTTATTAATGCTCTGGCAAAATATCTTTCCCACCGTTTTAATGTAGAAACACGTTAGGAGAAAATAGAATGGAAAATAAAGTAAAGATCTCCACACAGGATCTGAATCTGTATTATGGAGAAAATCATGCATTGAAGAATATCAATCTGGATCTTTATGAAAATAAGATCACCGCATTTATCGGACCATCTGGATGTGGAAAATCTACCTATTTAAAGACATTAAACCGTATGAATGACCTGGTTTCTAATGTAAAGATCGACGGAACCGTGCTTCTTGACGGAGAGGACATTTATGATCCCCAGGTAGATACTACTCTTCTTAGGAAAAAGGTGGGAATGGTATTCCAGCAGCCCAACCCATTTCCAATGAGCATTTATGACAATGTAGCTTACGGGCCAAGGATCCACGGCATCAAGAATAAAGCACAGTTAGATGAGATCGTAGAGCGCAGCTTAAAGGGCGCAGCTTTATGGGATGAGGTTTCTGACCGTTTAAAGAAGTCAGCACTGGGACTTTCCGGTGGACAGCAGCAGCGTCTGTGTATTGCGAGAGCACTGGCAGTAGAGCCGGAAGTTCTGTTAATGGATGAACCTACATCAGCCCTGGATCCTATTTCTACCTTAAAGATCGAGGATCTGATGGATGATCTGAAGAGTAAATATACAGTTGCCATTGTTACCCATAATATGCAGCAGGCAACCCGTATTGCAGATTATACAGCATTTTTCCTGGTAGGCGAGGTAGTAGAGTATGCTACAACAGATGAACTGTTTACTATGCCAAAGGATAAGAGGACGGAAGATTATATCACAGGACGTTTTGGTTGATAGTATATGATCCGGTGTGGGATTGCGAAAATGCAAAGCTGTAAAATGTTGGAAAAACAACAGAAAGGGGAATGCCGGGATGCGCATTACTTATGAACATGAATTAGAGGAGCTGAATAAATGCCTGCGGGATATGGCTATGATGGTGGAAAAAGCCATTGAACAGACTTTTGTGGCATTTGAAGACCAGAATTATACCATGGCAGAGGACGTTATTAAAGGAGACCGGAATGTAAATGACATGGAACGTGCCATTGAGTCCCGCTGTCTGTCCCTGATCCTTCGCCAGCAGCCGGTAGCAAAGGATCTGCGCCAGATATCTACAGCCCTTAAGGTGGTAACAGATCTGGAACGTATTGGAGATCATGCATCAGATATTGCAGAGCTGATCTTAAGGATAAAAAGTGACCATGCCTATCACATTGTACAGCATCTTCCAGCTATGGCAGCCTCAGCCCAGAAAATGGTTCATGACGCGGTAGAAACATTTATTAAGCAGGATGTGGAAGAGGCAGAGGAGATCATCCGCAGAGATGATGAGGTAGATGCACTGTTCAATCAGGTGAAAACTGATGTGGTGGAATTATTAAAGTCTTCTCCTTCTCATGCAGATCAGGGGATCGACCTGCTGATGATCGCCAAGTATTTAGAGCGTATCGGGGATCATGCAGTAAATGTATGCGAATGGACCCAGTTCTGTAAGACAGGTGCACTGAAAAATGTGCGTATTATGTAAAAGAACTTATAAGTATAAAGTAACGACTTCCCAATTCGCCGTACTATAGGCCGGCGTCAGCCGGCCCCGTCATCTGGGAGCGGGTGCTTCCTTGGCCGTCCCCTGCGGCGTTTGGGTTTATCCTCCGGAACCGGATTTTTGCGTGGCTGGCCCCGTTTCTTTGGTTCAGGTTTCGGAACCGGCTCAGAGAGCCCGAGTGCCTCCAGTTCCGCAAATTCGTATTCCATCGTATGGACCCAGTGTCCATCATTGGTCGCAGCATGATCCGGGGCATTGACGTCACGCCACACCTCGGACAGGTCTTCCAGAAGGTCTCCATACGACCTGGTTTCCAGGAGCCCTGCGGCGGTTGCTTTCCGGAGCATCCTGCAGGTCAGCACAGTAGCAATGAAGTTGATGAATTCCAAGCCAATGACAGAGAAATCGCCCTGTACGCAGGTACGGTCGAGGCCGAGGCCATTTTTGTACCGGTTAAAAACCAGTTCCAGCAGCCATCTGTCGGAATAACAGATATAGGCCGTTTTCGGGTCAAGATCTTTATCCGATTCGAAGATGATCACACCGAAAACACTGGATTTTTTATCATACCAGCTGTAGGAAAAGTCTTTGTTCTTTTTTCTGTTGGCAAGAAATGCTGTTTCCTCGGCCGATGACTTATGGCTGTCCCGGAAAGTGTAGAGATAGCAGCCGCCTTTGATCCGGCGTTTGCTGTAGAGGATGTGGCCGTCCACACCTTCGAGAACGCCGTCAAAGTCCAGTGCATGGTTATCCCTGATCCTGACATCGTTTCTTTTTACCGGCGTCAGGAAATGCAGGTCCGGGCGTTCCGCCAGCTCTGTTTTGATCCTGGACGGGGGGAAGCCTTTATCAGATACAATGATGCCTTTCCGGATATCATTGTCCCGGATAAACGCAGCGTAGGAACTGGCATCAATGCTGTTGCCGGGAAAGATCTCGGCGCATACCGGTTCCATTTTCTCTATGTCATAAGCATAGAGAACCGAAGCTTCCCTGCAGCCCCGCACCCTTGCCTTGCGGGAAAAGGCGGAAAGGTCATTTACGGAACTGTTATCCTGCTTAAGCATCCCGTCGATTGCGATGTGATGCTCAGCAATCACCCTGTCAGCCCGCTTCTGGTAGAAGGCCCTGCGCTTTGTACGGTCCTCCCCGAGGTGGCTGAGGAAGGCGCTTACGGTGTTTTCAGAAAGAGCCGCACCGGGATAGTACCGGCTGATAAAGGTTTTCCTGTAAAACGATGCCAGCCGGTTTGAAGATATGGACGGTCGCATTACCCGGAGGAATGCGATCGTCATGATGCTGTAAGCATCTTTGGCCGCAAAAATATTCAGCAGGTCTTCTATAAGGTCTGCCGAGACGGAGTAAACGAATGCAGAAGCACCATACTGCAGCATCTCAGGCTTTGCATCAGCCACTGGTGCATTGACCGGGACATACTTCCCGTCAACGATGTGGCCGATTACCTTTCCGTTCCTGGGCTGCGGATTGCCGCCCGGGACATATTTCACACCGGCACGGAGCCGGACTGCATAGCGGTTTGGACCATCGCGGCCGTTATCCTCGACGATGGTATTTGACGGGCGCTCGACGGCGCGGATGGAAGCAGGAACAGCCATAAAAATCCTCCTCTATATATAGTACATTACACCATATTCAGTACTATACATAAAGGGATTTCCGAATTATTTTGTCAAAGAACTCAGCCCCGGTTTCTCCCGGAGGACCAGGAAAAATGGCTTAAAACCAGGCTTTGAAGAACCGGATCAAAGCTTAATCGCCGGTTAAAACTCTGGAAAAGGAGCAAAACGAACTGTTTTAGTCCTTTCCTATAGTCCGGTGAATTGCGAAACTATTAATAAAGTGTAAAAAGTTTAAATGTAAATGCAGCTGCCTGGAAAGAACAGGCAAATATGAAAAATCGAAGATATAAATCCGAAAGAGTCCGCATGTCGGGCTCTTTGTTGTGCATGTTTTTGCGTGATATATAAAATTTAAATGCGTTATTTTGCAGATATTACGCAAAAACACAGCAAGATAATGCGGAAATTTGCTTGACATGAGTATGGTCTGCGCTATAATACAAGTATAAAAGTCCAGTGGGAAACAGAATGAGAAGCTGTTTCCAGGGGAAATTTAAGAGGAGGATTATTTCATGAAGTTTTTTATCGACACAGCAAATGTAGATGATATCCGCAAGGCAAATGATATGGGAATTATCTGTGGTGTTACCACAAATCCATCTCTGATCGCAAAAGAAGGCCGTGATTTTAACGAAGTGATCAAAGAAATCGCATCTATTGTTGACGGACCTATCAGTGGTGAAGTTAAGGCAACTACTGTAACGGCAGAAGGAATGATCGCAGAAGGTCGTGAGATCGCTAAGATCCATCCAAACATGGTTGTTAAGATCCCTATGACTGTTGAAGGCTTAAAGGCAGTAAAGGTTCTTCACGCAGAAGGCGTTAAGACTAATGTAACGCTGATCTTCTCCGCAGCTCAGGCTCTGTTAGCTGCAAGAGCAGGCGCTACTTATGTATCCCCGTTCTTAGGACGTCTGGATGATATTTCCATGCCAGGTATTGATCTGATCTATGACATCACTGAGATCTTCCAGATGCACAACATCGAAACTGAGATCATCGCAGCAAGCGTTCGTAATCCGATCCATGTGATCGACTGCGCAAAGGCTGGTGCTGATATTGCAACTGTTCCATACAAGGTATTAGAGCAGATGACCAAGCATCCTTTAACTGACCAGGGAATTGCCAAGTTCCAGGCTGATTATAAGGCTGTATTTGGGGAATAGGATTTAGAAGTATTTTAAATTTTAATTAAAAGACTGGAAGTAGATCAATAAATAAAGATCCACTTCCAGTCTTTTTTAATATAATTGCTATTTTATTGTTTATTGAAGCTTTGTCAGATCCCGTATGAGATTTAACTGGATGATATCTGCGTTCACATAGATACGTCCGAGAAGCACAGGTGTGCTGTTTTCTGTATAATTTACAATTTCAAGAAGAATTGTAGAATTGTTTGCAGGATCCAGATTTAATAAATGGGATATTTCAGGATGCTGATCACAGTTTACAGAGCGAAAACGGATAATATCCCAACATATTTGGATACCGGAAGCCTGTTGTATAGCCCGATAAAGTGACTGGTTATGAAATGAGTCACTTTTCCAGTTGAGATCAGAAATTACACCGCTTTTTAGGCGGTCGATACAATACATGCAGGGGATTTTGTCTGCGTAATACAGGCTGTGGACTTCCTGAAGAGTATCTTTGGGATCGCATTGCAGGAAAGCGGCATCGTCACCAGCAGGTTTCTGACATATAAAAAGTGCGTTGCTGTGGGGAGTATAACCATTTTTTTCTATGATATTACGCATTTCAATACGAGGATAGAGTGTTGTACCAAGGAGAAATGCGCGGGTATTAATATAGGTTCCGCTGCCTTGGCGGCGAAGAATTTTACCTTCGGTTTCTAATTCGGCAAGGACAGCACGTATAGTGCTTCGGCTGACATCAAATTTAGCTGCAAGCCAGTTTTCAGAAGGAAGCTTTGTGCTTACAGAAAAATCCATTTTCTGAACTAATGTTATGATGTTTTTTCGCAGATTTTCCCGCAGGGAATCGGAATCAGTATGGGTCGGCATATTTTAGAACTCCTTTCTGAATGGGATAAGGTTCACTGGTCATAACATTAATTTTTAATTATACCTGATAGAAAATTATTTGTAAAGAAAAGTGAAAATGGTTATACAACTATAAATGACCAATGTCTATTGTGACAGATAAAAGTTGTATAACCATTTTTGGAAGAATTGTTTTTTAATTTTCAGGTCGATATAATGAACATAATCTTTTATGCGCATGGAGAAAAATGGAGAAAAGGTAACGAGGATAAAAAAATGACATATCTGGATCGGTTTTTTCATCTTACAGAAAGAAATACAAGTGTGCGAACAGAAATTATAGCAGGACTGACAACGTTCTTATCCTGCGTTAGTATTGTGGTTCTTAACCCCAGCATTTTGAGTGCAGCAGGTATGGATATACGTGCATTATTCTGGGCAACAGCGATTTCCTGTGCGATTGCCTGCGTCTGGATCGGTTTGTGGGGAAATTTCCCCTTTGCCTTGGGACCGGCCATGGGACTTAATAGTTTCTTTGCATTTAGTGTGGTACTCGGCTTAGGAGTTTCCTGGCAGAATGCATTGGCGTGTGTGTTTACATCGGGCTGCATTTTTATGCTGTTGAGTGTATTCCGTGTTCAGCAGAAAATTGTTGATGCAGTACCCGATTGTGTAAAAAAGAGCATTGGAGCAGGAGTTGGACTTTTTATTGCGTTTAGTGGATTTCAATCTGCTGGAATTGTGGCGAAAAGTGACAGTACACTGGTTACCATCGGTCAGCTGGGTACACCAGGTACGATACTGGCACTGATCGGCCTGGTTGTGACTTTAATATTGGTCATCCGGGGGGTTAAAGGTGGTATTTTAATTGGTATTGTTCTTGTAACTATTGCAGGTATTTTTGTTAAGGATCCTGCAACAGGTATGGCGTATACCGTTTTACCATCTTCTTTCATAGCATTAGACAATCCGGTAGAAGCGTTAGCACCAACATTTGGCAAATTGACATTCCGGGGCATGTTTGACGGGGATTTTTCTCATATAGCAAATATGGCTTTTGTATTATCAGCTTTCTGTTTGTGGATCTGTTTGACAGTATTGGTGTATTTTTGGGAGTTGCTCCGAAAGCAGGATTAGTTGATGAACAGGGAAAAACACCTGGAGCAGGTAAAGCATTATTTATTTCAGCAGGTGCAGCGGCAATTGGTGCAATTTTTGGTACCAGTACGGTAACAATTTATGGTGCTGAGAGTGGAGCGGGAATTGCAGCAGGGGGACGCACAGGTCTTACAGCATGCACGATCGGAGCATTGTTTTTATTAACACTGATCTTTTCGCCATTGTTCTTAATGATTCCGTCTATTGCAACAGCACCGGCATTGATCATTGTAGGCATATTTATGATCAGTCAGCTCAGTTCTCTGGATCTTTCAGATCTGACAGTAGCTGTTCCGGCTTTTATGGCAGTTGCAACTATGCCTTTTACCTTTAACATTGCATATGGAGTATTATTCTCTATGTTAGGTTATACATTGTGCATGGTAGCAGCTGGCAGAAAAAAGGAACTTTCACCTACCATGATTGTTTTGACAGGTGTGTTTATTGCGTATTTCATTTTGGATTGCATTTTTTAAGGAGAGAGGTAAGAGATGTTAACAGAGAGACAGAAACGATTATTTCGTGAAATTCCAAAAGCTGAAAATCATATCCATATTGAAGGATCAATCCCATGGGATCTTGCTTTACAGTTAGCCGAGAGAAATCATGTTAAATTGCCGTATACAACAGAGGAAGAAATGGGAAAATGGGCAGCAAAGATGATCGCAGATGATGGATTAAATGGGTTTATGCTTTGTGACCGTACGTTTAATTCTGTTTGTCTTCATGAGCAGGATTATGAGGATGTAGTGCTCGCCCTTGCAAAAAATGACGCAGAACAGAATATTATTTATCAGGAATTGCATTTAGATTATCCACTTAATGAGGAACGGGGGATTCCTATGGAAGTGGTTATGGAAGGATACCGAAGCGCCCAAAAGAAAGCCAAAGAATTATACGGCGTAGAAATTGTTTATATTGGAGGTATCGACCGGACGCTTTCAAGCGATCAGTGTCTTAAATTTGTCCAGAAACTGGAAAAATATCATGACATGGTTGCAGGTATTGGCATGGACTGTGAAGAAAAAGGACATCCATGTATTAAACATCTGGATAGTTATCTGGAAGCAAAACGTCAGGGATTTTTTCTGACGGCTCATGCAGGTGAAGATGGAAGTGACCAAAATATCTGGGATGCTCTTTTAAAATTGCATGTAGACCGTATTGATCATGGCTGTCGGGCAGCGGAAAATCCGCAATTGATGCAGTATCTTACTGAACATGATATTTTACTTGCAATGTGTCCATATGGTAATGTGTTGGGGGGTGCAGCCAAAAGCTTTGAAGAACATCCTTTTAAAACTCTTTTACATGCGGGAGTTCCTGTTTCTATCAGTACAGATGATCCGCCATATTGTGTAACAATGATTGAAGAACTGGAAATAGATATGGAAAAGATGGGGCTGACGGAACAGGAGATGATCAAGATCATCCGCAATGGCTTTGCATATGGCATTGATGGAAAAAAATATCTTCCTATGTTTGATGCATGGGTCAAAGATTTTTATGAGAGACCGGAAAATAAGGAGTGTGAGGAATGAATCCTTCATTTGAAGAATTGTTAAAAGATATGCCCAAACTGGAATTACATATCCATTTGGAAGGAACATTTGATCTGGATACGATCTGTATGCTTGCGGCAAAAGCTAATGAACCACTTTTAAGACCAAAAGAGAGCTTGCTGCAATTTGATGGTTTGACTGATTTTTTGAACTTATTAGATTGGATTTGTGCATTGGTTCGAGAAAAGGAAGATGCAAAGGCACTTGCTTTTCGGTATGCGCAATATGCCCGGACGCAGGGAGTGTGCTATTCAGAAGTCATCATTAATCCAAGTCATTGGAAAAATATTGATTTTTCACAGTTGCTGTGTGGAGTACTGGAAGGATTTGATGAAGCAGAGAATGCGGGGCTGCCAGATTGCCGTTTGCTGGTATCTTTACGAAGAGAGCAGGATTCGGAAAGTGCAGTACAGGTTGTTGATTGGGTCATAAAACACCCCCATCATCGCCTTTTGGGAATGTCTGTAGATGGAAATGAAGCATTGTCAGTAGATTCTAACCTTCGTTTTGCACCAATTTTGCAACATGCGAAGGATAATGGGCTGCATTTAACCGTACATGCAGGTGAGTCATCTGGACCGGAAGGTGTAAGAGGAGCATTGGATGTATTGCATGCAGAGCGAATCGACCATGGAGTACGGTCTGTAGAAGACCCCTGAGTTGCTGCAGAGATTAAAAGATGCACATATTGCATTAAATGTATGTTTCAGTTCCAATGTGATCGGTGGTTTATATAGTCCACAGACACATCCTTTAGGAAAGCTTTTTTCAGATGGGCAATTAGTAACAGTCAGTACAGATGATCCTATGCTTTTAGATCTTCCCTTACTGAAAGAATTACAGATTGTGACAGAGCAATATGGTTGGGGAATAAATGAAGTATTACAATTACAGAAGAATGCGGTAGCGGCTGCATTCTGTACACAGGAAGAAAAAGAAAAACTGTATGCATACATAGATGTATTTCAGAAAAAGTTATCTGCCTTTTAAAAATAGAATGGTCATTGTCTCAATACAGGCAATGACCATTTTTGTGATATTGTTCTACAGAAAATCCAGTCCCCTGTTTTTATACCGGGATGCCATCTCCTGCGGCACATGTCCATCTGTGATCAGTGTTGTAAAATCCTCGATCCCGCACACCTGATACCGGGAAACGGTGTTCAGCTTAGCCGGGTTTACCAGTGCAATAACACGGCTGGAGGAGCGGATCAGCTGGCGTTTGATGCTGACCTCTTCTGGATAGGGAATGGTCATGCCGTATTCCGGATGAATAGCATAGACTCCCATAAAGCACAGGTCCGGGTGGTATCCGGCAGCCTGGGCGGCGGCAACCTCCCCTACTGTGGTCATGGAATCTTTTAACAGATCGCCGCCTAAGATAATGACCCGTATCTGCTCCTTCAGGGAACATACATGGGCGATGCTGTAGCTGTTGGTAAGGACTGTAAGCTTTAAATTGTCAGGTATATTTTTGGCAAACTGGAGATTGGTGCTGCTGCCATCAATGGCAACTAACTGGTCAGACTCCAGAAATTCCAGCGCCCTTATGGAAAGCTGCTGCTTTAAGGCAACATCTGCCGTTTCCCGGTCAAAGAAGTTAATGACCGGCTTTTCTAAAGGAATGGCACCACCGAATACACGTTTTAACTGTCCTTTCTGATCCAGGTCTAAAAGGTCACGGCGTATAGTATCTTCAGAAACCTTTAATTCTCCTGCCAGATGGCTTACTACTACCTTTCCGGAGGTATGAAGCTTATTTAAGATCCAGTTCTGTCGTTCTTCTTTTAACATGATAATGTCCTTTCATAACCCACTTTAAAAACCTAACAGGCATACGATAACCGGCAGGAATACAGCAGGAAGCAGATTGGCGATCTTGATCTTTGTTCCAATGGTCAGATTTAAACCAAGGGCAAAGATAAGGATAGAACCGATACAGGAAAGGCGTCCGATCATCAGGTCGGTAAGATATGGCTTTACCAGGCCCGCAAGAAGAGTGATGCCTCCCTGGTAAATACCAATGGGAAACATAGAAAATGCCACTCCAATACCCATGGATGCTGCAAAAACAATAGAAAGCACACCGTCCATAACGGCTTTTGTAAAGAGTATGGTGTAATCATGGTTTAAACTGTCTTCAATAGAACCAACGATCGCCATGGCACCGATGCAGAAAACAAGGGAGGTGCTTACAAAGGCTTCTGTAAAGTTGGAAGTGGAAGCGCCCCTTGGAAGTTTGGATTTGACCCAGTCTCCCAGATTTTCCATTTTCTGTTCCAGATCCAGCCACTCTCCGATGGCTGCGCCTACGGCCATGCAGATGACTACGACTAATGTGTCCTTGGTCTCAAAGGTAGTTCCCGATACATTCATCAGACCCTTGATAGCCCCTGTAATGCCTACAAAGATCAAACAAAGGCTAACTGCGCTGGAAATAGTAGTCTGCAGCCGCTTTGGAATACCATTTTTTAATAAAAGTCCCAGGCCGCTTCCTATAAGTATGGCAGCCATATTTACAAGTGTACCTAAGCCAGTCATATGTAAAACCTCACAATATCTCAATGTGTTTTGAAAATAACAAGGACATATTACCATATTTTTAGGGAGATGGGAATAAAGATTTAAGAGAAAAGAGGGGGCTATACAGCGGTCGGACTGGCAGAAAATACAGGAAAAATGGCGGTTTGGGAAGATGCCTGGGGTTTACAGTGTCCGTCAGAGCAAGTATAATAATAGTGATTGCGCACCATAGATGAAAGTCAGTTGTTACGTGCCGCTGGCACTCCCACAACTGCCGCCAGTATTCGTAATCCGGGCTGTCGCCCTGCTTACTCATACCGGCTTGGTTGCCAAATGTCTATGGTTCCTTGCGTGCAAGCACGCAGTCCCCATAGCCGCTTGGCAACACTTTCATAGTAAATAATTTAAAGAAACGAGGATATAAATATGAAAAAGCTGGAAGAATATGTAAGAAGCATACCTGATTTCCCGGAACCTGGCATTATTTTCAGGGATGTAACCACCATCCTTCAGGATGCAGACGGCCTGCACCTGGCAGTGGACAGCATCCGCAACATGTTAAAGGATGTAGATTATGATGTAGTAGTAGGCCCTGAATCCAGAGGATTTATCTTTGGTGTGCCGGTTGCCTATGCAGAGCACAAGGGTTTTGTACCGGTCCGTAAAAAGGGCAAATTGCCATGTGAGACTGTTTCAGTAAAATATGCCCTGGAATACGGCACCGCAGAGATCGAGATGCACAAGGATTCTATTATTCCGGGACAGAAGGTGGTTATTATCGATGACCTGATCGCTACCGGCGGTACTACAGAAGCGATCATTAAGCTGATCGAAGGCCTTGGCGGCAAAGTAGTAAAGATCTGCTTTGTAATGGAATTAGCAGGTCTTAAGGGAAGAGAGCTTTTAAAAGGGTATGATGTAGATTCTGCCATTATTTATGACGGAAAGTAATTGGTGCGCTGCACCTTGCTTTTTTATTTAAAAAAAATTATAATGATAACTAATTATTCGTAAAAAGGTGGCCACATATATGGGAAAAGAGGGAACAAAAGAAAAACTGGATATAGAGCTTGAGGCTCCGGCGGACTTTACCAGTCCGGAAGTATTGTATCAGGATCTGGTAAAGACAATCCATAAATATCATCCTTCCGATGATATTTCCATGATCGAAAAGGCATATAAGATCGCAGCACAAGCCCATAAGGATCAGAAGAGAAAGTCCGGAGAGCCTTATATCATCCATCCTTTATGTGTGGCTATTATTCTGGCTGATCTGGAGATGGACAAGGAGACCATTGCAGCAGGACTTTTACATGACGTAGTAGAAGATACGGTCATGACACTGGATGAGCTGACTAAAGAGTTTGGACCAGAGGTTTCTTTTCTGGTAGACGGCGTTACAAAGCTGACCCAGTTAAACTGGGATAAGGATAAAGTGGAGATCCAGGCAGAGAACCTGCGAAAGATGTTCCTTGCTATGGCAAAGGATATCCGGGTCATCATCGTTAAGCTGGCAGACCGTCTTCACAATATGCGTACCGGTCAGTACTGGAAGCCGGAAAAGCAGAAGGAAAAAGCAAGAGAGACCATGGAGATTTATGCTCCTATTGCAGACCGTCTGGGTATTTCCAAGATCAAGATCGAATTAGATGACTTATCACTTAAATTTTTAAAGCCGGAAGTCTACTATGACCTGGTAGAAAAGGTAGATCTGCGTAAAGATGCCAGGGAAGCCTTTGTCCAGTCTATTGTAGATGAAGTAAAGGCACATTTAGACGAAGCAGGTATTGAAGCTACTGTAGGCGGCAGAGTAAAGCACTTTTTCAGTATTTATAAGAAAATGTTAAAGCAGAACAAGACTCTGGACCAGATCTATGATCTTTTTGCTGTTCGTATTATGGTAGATACGGTAAAGGACTGTTATGCGGCACTTGGTGTGATCCATGAAATGTACAAGCCGATTCCTGGTCGTTTTAAAGACTATATCGCTATGCCGAAGCAGAATATGTACCAGTCTCTGCATACAACTCTGATCGGCAGCACAGGACAGCCATTTGAGATTCAGATCCGTACCTATGAGATGCACCGTACTGCTGAATATGGTATTGCTGCTCACTGGAAATACAAAGAGAGCGGAAGCGGACAGGTTGCTGCAGGAAAAGAAGAAGAAAAATTAAGCTGGCTGCGTCAGATCCTGGAATGGCAGCGTGATACAGATGATTCCAAAGAGTTTTTAAGCATGGTAAAGGGTGATCTTGATCTGTTCTCTGACAGCGTTTACTGCTTCACCCCATCTGGTGATGTAAAAACTCTTCCAAGCGGCTCCACACCTATTGATTTTGCTTATTCTATACACAGTGCAGTGGGAAATAAGATGGTTGGCGCAAGAGTCAACGGAAAACTGGTTCCTATTGAATATCAGATCCAGAATGGAGACCGTATTGAGATCATCACCTCCCAGAATTCCAAGGGACCAAGCCGCGACTGGCTGAAAGTGGTACACAGCACACAGGCTAAAAATAAGATCAATCAGTGGTTCAAGACCCAGATGAAAGAGGATAATATCATCCGCGGCCGTGACGCCATTGACCGTTATTGTAAAGCAAAAGGCATTAATCTGTCGGAACTTTCCAAACCGGAATTTATGGAAAAGGTAATGAAACGTTATGCCTTTAAGGATTGGGATTCTGTGCTGGCATCTATCGGACATGGCGGCCTGAAAGAAGGCCAGGTCATCAACAAGATGTTAGAAGAACGGGAGAAGAAGCTAAAACGGGAGATCACGGATACAGAGGTTTTAGACGGTATTGCTGATACTGACGGAAGAAGCGGTGAAGCTACAGTCCGTAAAAATAAGAGCGGGATCGTGGTCAAAGGACTTCATGATCTGGCAGTGCGTTTCTCCAGATGCTGTAATCCGGTACCTGGTGATGAGATTGTTGGTTTTGTTACCAGAGGAAGAGGTGTTTCCATTCATCGTACGGATTGTATCAATGTGATCAACCTGCCGGAAGATGAAAGAGGAAGACTGATTGATGCAGAGTGGCAGGTAGAGGAAAATCCTTCCAGTACAGAGCAGTATTCCACAGAAATCCAGATTTTTGCAAACAACCGGATCGGTCTTTTTGCAGATATTTCCAAGGTATTTACAGAAAAGCAGATCGATATCACTTCCATGAACGTGCGCACCAGCAAGCAGGGTCGTGCGACGATCATTATGACCTTTGATATCCATGGAACAGAGGAACTGAACCGTATTACAGATAAGATCCGCCAGATCGACGGTGTTCTGGATATCCAGAGAACCACCGGTTGATAAATTTGTGCCGGTAACTGTTTGCGGCAGCAGGCGGTTTGTATAATAAAAGGAGAATTATGAGCAATAACTTCAGGATAAAGACCATGGTGCTTGGAATGGTGAGCACAAACTGTTATCTGGTCTACAATAACGATACAAAAGAAGGCGTAGTGGTAGATCCGGCAGATAATGGAGCCTATATTTTAAATAAATGCAGTGAACTGGGGGTAACACCGGTGGCAGTGCTTTTGACACATGGGCATTTTGACCATATTATCGGAGTGCCTGAGGTAAAACGGGCGTTCCACCTTCCTGTCTATGCTTCTGAAACAGAAGATGCCATGCTGGCAGATACTTCTTTGAACCTGTCTTGTCATCTGCCGGGAAAACAGACCAGTTTCCATGCAGATGTACTGGTCCGTGATGGGGACGAATTAGAACTTTTAGGATATAAATGGAAGGTGATTGCTACCCCCGGACACACATCTGGTTCTGTCAGCTATTATATTCCCCAGGAGGGAGTCCTTCTTTCCGGCGATACGCTGTTTTATGAGTCTTACGGCCGTACAGACCTGGCAACAGGAAGCAGCAGTGATATAACAGATTCACTTTTAAACAAATTATTTGTGCTTCCGGAAGATACCATGGTTTATCCGGGACATGGTGATCCAACTACCATTGGTTATGAAAAAGAACACAATCCTATTCCGTATTACAGATAGAAAGCAGGAAAAAAATGATCGGATTATTAATACAGGATAATGCGTATGAACAGGACATCAGAGAACTTCTGATGTCTTTTTATCCGGGTGAGACTTATGCCCATGAAGTAAAAGAGAACATTGATTTTTATGTGCAGACTAGATTAAAAGATGGGGAAGCTGTCATTGGGATCTGGGAAAAACTGGAAAATGGGGAAGAAAGCGCTGGCGCAGCTGTTAATGCAGCTGGTGTTGAAGCAAAAGATAGCGCAGTAGCTGTTGAAAAGCAGACGGATTCAAACATGTCCGCCCCAGAAGGACTGGAAGGCTGGACACTGACCGCCCATTTTGCAGGAAAAGCAGACTTATCAGACCACTCCGCTACCAAAAATGTGATAAAAAAATTATTCTACCAGATGCTTGTAGGACGCACCGGCCATGAACTTCCATGGGGATCTCTTACGGGGATCCGTCCTACCAAGATCGCGTTGAGCCGTCTGGAAGCTGGCTGGAAAGAAGACGATATCCGCAGGTTCATGAAGGAAACTTATATGACCAGCGATGAAAAGATCAATCTGAGCGTTGAGATCGCAGCAAGAGAAAAGCGCCTGATGGAATCGATTAATTATGACAGTGGATATAGTCTGTATGTAGGTATCCCGTTCTGCCCTACTACCTGCCTGTATTGTTCCTTTACCTCTTATCCTATCAGCAAGTGGAAAGGCCGTACGGGACTGTATCTGGAAGCTTTATTTAAAGAACTGGAATATACAGCAGAAAAGATGAAGGGAAGACCTCTTGACACCATTTATTTTGGCGGCGGTACACCTACTTCACTGCCGGCAGAGGACATTGATGCTATTTTATGCAAATTAGAGCAGCTGTTTGATACAAAAAATGTTCTGGAATTTACTGTAGAAGCAGGCCGTCCGGACAGCATTACAGAAGAAAAGTTAAAGGTTTTGGCTTCCCATGGCATCAGCCGTATCTCTATTAATCCCCAGACCATGAACCAGAAGACCTTAGACCTGATCGGACGCCGTCATACAGTGGAAAATGTAAAAGAAAAATTTCATATGGCAAGAGCGCTGGGATTTGACAACATCAACATGGACCTGATTATGGGACTTCCAGGAGAAGATCTGGATGATGTAAAACATACTTTAGAAGAGATCGAAGCCTTAAATCCGGATTCACTTACCGTTCATTCTCTTGCGATCAAACGTGCTGCAAGACTTAATATGTTTAAAGAAGAATATGCAGACTTAAAGATCAGCAACACACCGGAAATGATCGCCTTAAGTGAAGCCTGTGCCCGCAGAATGGGCATGGAACCGTACTATCTCTACCGCCAGAAAAACATGGCAGGCAACTTTGAAAACGTAGGTTATTCCCTTCCGGGAAAGGCATGTCTGTACAATATTTTGATCATGGAGGAGTTAGCAACGATCGTCGCCTGCGGCGCCGGAACTACCACAAAAGTGGTGTTCCCGTCTGAAAACCGCAGGGAGCGATGCGAGAATGTAAAGGAAGTAGAACAGTATATCAGCCGGATCGATGAGATGATCGGGCGGAAAGAGAAGATTCTTTACTAAAATGCTTGCAAAATCAGGAAAGTTCATTACAATAAAAAAGGAATAGTATAGTATATAGAAAGTACTAGTATATCGTTTTCAAAATAACTATACCACGCACTTGTCTGGGAATCTGATCGCACAGTTCTAAAAGCTTCAGCGTAGCCCGCTACGCCTGCATTTTTAGACCTGCATACTCAAATCCGCATCCTATGTGATTAGTACAGTTATTTACGAAATGATGTACTAGTAGAATTAAAATGTACTTAAAAGATTAGGGAGAAAAATATGGCATTAACAAAGAAGCCGGTTACCGGCATGAAAGATATCACTCCTGCAGAGATGCAGATCCGCGAATATGTTATGAACCAGATCCGCGAGACCTACAAGGGCTTCGGCTTTTCTCAGATCGAGACTCCTTGTGTAGAGCATATTGAAAACCTGACCAGCAAGCAGGGCGGTGACAATGAGAAGCTGATCTTTAAGATCTTAAAGAGAGGTGACAAGCTGAATTTAGAGACTGCAAAGGAAGAAAATGATCTGGCAGACAGCGGTCTGCGTTATGACCTGACATTGCCGTTGTCCCGTTATTACGCAAATAACGCAGCAAACCTTCCAAGCCCTTTTAAGGCATTGCAGATGGGAAGCGTATGGAGAGCAGACCGTCCTCAGAAGGGCCGTTTCCGCCAGTTTACCCAGTGCGATATTGATATTTTAGGCGATCCTACCAGTCTGGCAGAGATCGAACTGATCTTAGCTACCACCACTGCATTAAGCAAGATCTGCCCGGACAATGCATTTACTGTAAGGATCAACGACAGAGGTATCCTCTTTGGCATGGCACGTTACTGCGGTTTTGCAGAAGAGGCTATGGACAGTGTTCTGATCACACTGGACAAGATGGACAAGATCGGTTTTGAAGGTGTAGAGAAAGAGCTTCTGGAAAATGGAAATGCTCCTGAAAGCGTAAGCCGTTATATGGAGATTCTCCGTACTGTTACCAGAGATGCAGATGGTGTTAAGAAGTTAGGTGAGACCTTAAAGGATGTTATGGATCCGGCTGTATGCCAGGGACTGGTACACATTATGGAGACTGTAAAAGATGTAGCAGAGGCTGATTTTGGTCTGGAATTTGACCCGACTCTGGTACGTGGAATGTCCTACTACACAGGAACCATTTTCGAGGTTTCCATGGAGGGGTTCGGCGGTTCTGTAGCAGGCGGCGGAAGATATGACAAGATGATCGGCAAGTTTACCGGCATGGAGACACCTGCATGTGGATTCTCCATTGGTTTTGAACGTATCGTTACCATTCTCTTAGACAATGGCTTTACTGTTCCGGGTGCTGGACAGAAGAAGGCATTCCTCTTTGAAAAGGGAATTGACTCTGCTTCTTTAGCTGCAGTGATCCGTGAAGCAATGGAAGAGAGAAAGAATGGCGTTCAGGTTCTGGTAGCCCAGATGAACAAAAACAAGAAGTTCCAGAAGGAACAGCTTGGAAAAGAAGGCTATCAGGAGTTTAAGGAATTTTATAAAGAAAGCCTGAAACATTAATCATACTTATTAAACAGAAAGCTTATGAAGTAATAGTTATAGAAGGAGAAAAATCATGGCAGAATCAATGGTAGGACTGAAGCGGTCCCACAGATGTACAGAATTAACGTCTGCCCAGATCGGCGAGAAAGTAACCGTCATGGGCTGGGTCCAGAAGAGCAGAAACAAAGGCGGAATTATTTTCGTTGACTTAAGAGACCGTTCCGGTATCCTTCAGATCATTTTCGAGGAAAATGACTGTGGAACTGAAAACTTTGAGAAAGCTGAGAAATTAAGAAGTGAATTTGTTATTGCAGTAGAAGGCCGTGTAGAAGCACGTTCCGGCGCTGTAAATGAAAATCTGGCTACAGGTGCCATCGAAGTAAGAGCAGAGTCCTTACGTATCCTGGCAGAGTCTGAGACACCTCCTTTCCCAATTGAAGAAAAGAGCAAGACAAAAGAAGATCTGCGTCTGGAATACCGTTTCCTGGATCTTCGCCGTCCTGATATCCAGAGAAATCTGATCCTGCGAAGCCGTGTTGCTACTCTGACCCGTGCATTTTTAGCAGAAGAAGGATTTTTAGAGATTGAAACCCCAACTCTCATCAAGAGTACACCAGAGGGTGCAAGAGACTACCTGGTACCAAGCCGTGTACATCCAGGCTCTTTCTACGCACTTCCACAGTCTCCACAGCTGTTTAAGCAGTTACTGATGGTTTCCGGTTATGACCGTTACTTCCAGTTAGCACGCTGCTACCGTGATGAGGATCTTCGCGCAGACCGTCAGCCTGAGTTTACCCAGATCGATATGGAGCTTTCTTTCGTAGATGTTGATGACGTTTTAGACGTAAATGAGCGTCTGTTAAAGAAGCTGTTTAAGGAGATCTGCAACTATGATCTTCAGCTGCCCATCCAGCGTATGACCTGGAGAGAAGCTATGGACCGTTTTGGTTCTGACAAACCAGATCTTCGTTTCGGAATGGAATTAAAGAACGTTTCTGAGGTTGTTAAGGACTGTGAATTTGTTGTATTTAAGGGCGCTTTAGAGAATGGTGGCTCTGTCCGTGGTATCAATGCAGAAGGACAGGGACATATGCCAAGAAAGAAGATCGATGCCTTAGTAGAATACGCAAAGAGCTTTGGTGCAAAGGGTCTTGCTTATATTGCAATTAATGAAGACGGCACCTACAAGTCTTCCTTCGCTAAATTCATGAAGGATGAAGAAATGGCAGCTTTAGTTGCAGCTATGGACGGTAAGCCAGGTGACTTATTACTCTTTGCAGCTGACAAGGACAAAGTAGTATTTGACGTACTTGGCAACCTGCGTCTGGAGCTGGCAAGACAGTTAGACCTGTTAAAGAAAGATGACTTTAAGTTCCTCTGGGTAACAGAGTTCCCGTTATTAGAGTATTCCGAAGAAGAAGGACGTTTCGTAGCAATGCATCATCCATTTACTATGCCTATGGATGAAGACCTTCAGTATATTGATTCCGATCCAGGCAGAGTACGTGCAAAGGCTTACGATATCGTATTAAACGGCGTAGAAATGGGCGGCGGTTCTGTGCGTATCCACCAGGCAGATATCCAGTCCAAGATGTTTGAGGTTCTTGGCTTTACACCAGAAAGAGCAAATGACCAGTTTGGCTTCCTGTTAAAGGCATTTAAGTATGGAGTACCACCTCACGCAGGTCTGGCATATGGTTTCGACCGTATGATCATGCTCATGGTTGGCGCAGACAGTATCCGTGACGTAATCGCATTCCCGAAGGTAAAGGATGCTTCCTGTCTTATGACAAAGGCACCGGCACCTGTAGATCCAAAGCAGTTAGGGGATCTGGGAATTGAAGTGATTCCAGAAGAAAAAGAAGAATAGGAAATGACAAAGAAGCCTCTGAAGAGTTAATTCTTCGGGGGCTTTTTCTGTTCTATGTATTGTTGACTAAGGTCCGAAAGCCACCGGTACACATGACAGATGCGCATTTGGG
>OGXF01000088.1_pt1 | contig 80218 bp, 78 predicted proteins | sample 1576191 | NCBI WGS metagenome assembly OGXF01 (sample SAMEA3541545, study PRJEB24748) | human gut metagenome | biome: human gut; feature: human-associated habitat; material: faeces | place: China | collected 2012
ACTTGGTATTGTCTTTAAAAAAGCTTTAAACTCTTTTAAATTATCCATCAAATCACCTAATATATCATATGAAACATTTATAATTGTGTGTCTGTTTTTTCTAGTTGTTCTTTGTTGAACTTGGAAATAATTGCTTGGGCAATACCTATTGCTATTAAAGCAGCAATCGTTGAAGATCCCCCAGATGATACTAATAATAATGGAACACCTGTCATTGGAATCAATCCTGAAACGCCACCTAAATTAACAAATAAATGTAACATAAAATATGAAGCTATTCCTATCAAAATAACTCTTGATTTATTATTTTGAATTTGATCTGCATATTTTAATAATCTAAAAATAATAATAGCTGTTGGAATAATCATTAAAGCCAACCCAAAAATACCAAGTTCTTCATAAATAATGGCCCCTATAAAATCATTATGTGCCTCTGGAATATAATCATATTTTTGAATAGAATTTCCTAATCCAAGTCCAAAAATACCACCATCTGTAAAAGCAATCAAAGAATTGACAAGTTGCCATGAACTATCATAAATATTTTCTATTTTTAATGGTTTTAACCAAGAATCAATACGTTGTAATTGATATCCCTGTAAAACAGCTGTGATTAAGAATCCTAAAATAATAACCGCTACAGCTAAAGCAATCCAAACGAGTTTTTTATATTTTTTATAATAATCTCTTGGTGTTGACATAAAACAAATAAAACAAATTGCTGCTAGAATAAGAGAACTTCCTAAATCCTTTTGTACAATAACTCCTATTCCAAATGCAAAAACCATAAGAGCTAAAGGGAACAAAACACATTTGTTAAATTTATCTTTATAAAATTTACTTTTTAATTCAGCAGTTCTAAATTTTCCTTTTACTACAAATGCTGAATCAGTTTCTGTAAGCATATAAGATAAAATAAGAACCATACCAATTTTCATAAATTCTGCTGGCTGTACTGTAAAAGAACCTAAATGAATCCAAGCATGTGAACCTTTAGTCGTCCAAAAAACACAACCACACATTGAGATGATTCCCATAATATATACAGCCATTGAACTTCTGTAATTAATCATTTTCAATTTAAAACCCTTTGTAAGAACCATCATAATAAAAACACCTATTGCTACATAAATAGATTGTGTAATCATATTTTTTATTGCAAATGCCGTTCCTTTTGAAGAGACCGCTCCAATTGATGCTGAACCAATCATTACAATTCCTAAACAAATCAATACAAAAACTGCAAAAAAGATAGGCTTATCTGCCCCTTTTTTTCTAAAAAAAGCTTTTATTCTTTTTGTCATTATAATTTGATCCAATCATTTTCTTGACTTGCTTTAAAAACTTTATAAATAGAATATCCAGAAACATCTTGGAATTCTTTATCAATTTGCTTTTCTTCACTCTTTGTCCCAACAACATTTTTAAATTTTCTATAAGCATTTAAAAAATCTGTTTTACTTATTCCTTCTTCATATGCTTTTTCTACTGCATTATATAAAGACATAACATCAATAATATCTTTTGTTGACCATGTATAGTCTAGTGGATAATTATAGTCCATCATTTACACCTCATTTCAGTAAAATATTATAACTTAAAAAAGTATAAAAATAAATGACTTATGATAAATCCCCCATACAATTATTTGGAATCATAATATGGTAATAGTAAAGGAGGGATAAACAATGAACTGTGATTATAACTGCAATGGATATGTCAATAATCCATTTGGCTGTGGTGGATGTAACACATGCGGCTATACACCTATTATGGGTGGCTTTGGTTGCAACAATACAGGATGTAGTTGGTTTGCAATTGTTTTAGTTGTTTTCTTATTATTAATCATTTGTGGTAATTCAAGAATTAGACCTTAGATATTTCAATCACCTCAAAATATGTTATAATAACCACGAATGAGGTGAAAAAAATGTTATTAATGAAAGATATTATAGATGATTCAAACGAATTAATTAGAACAGTGTCAAAAGAGGTTGAACTTCCTCTATCCAAAGAAAATCATGATTTACTCATGAAAATGCATGAATTTTTAGTTGCAAGCCAAGATGAAGAACTTTCTGAAAAATATGATTTAAGACCTGCAGTAGGTATTGCAGCTATTCAACTTGGTATTCCAAAAAGAATGTGTGCCATCCATGTTTTAGATTATGATGAAGAAGGAAATGTAACAAAATCTTCTGATTATGCTTTAGCGAATCCTAAGATTGTTTCTTATACACCTAAACAATCTTATTTAAAAACTGGAGAAGCATGTTTATCAGTTCCTGAAGATGTAAAAGGTTATGTTCCACGTCATGCTAAAATCACTGTTGAAGGATTTGACGTACTTACAAACAAAGATGTAAAAATTGTTGCTCGAGGATTTTTAGCTATTTGTTTACAACATGAACTTGATCATTTTGATGGTGTTTTATATTATGATCATATTAATAAAGAATATCCATTAGTACCAATTGAAAATGCTATGGTTATTGAATAAATAAAAGGTTCTTTCGAACCTTTTATTTTACTTTAAAATAATGAATTGTTTTGGGTTTTAATACTATTTGTCCTTGATTTTCAATTTCTTGTTGATCAATTAAAGAAATAAGATTTTCATTTAAAGAAATGGTAAATTCTTGATCATCTAAATTTAATGCTACAATAATTCTTTCTTGTTGATCATTTCTTTCAAAAACAAATTGTTTATTTGTTAAAACCAATTCTTTAAACTCACCTTTTTGTAAAGCAGATGATTGATTTCTAATAGAAATCAATTTTTTTATATATTTTGTTAAACCATTAGGCATTGGTTTGGTAAACTCTGGTCTTAAAGAATCATCACTTTCCTGTTCTTTCTTTCCGGTTTGTCCCCATTCACTTCCATAATAGATACATGGTATTCCTGGTAAAGAAAATAACATACCATAAATAAGTGGTAATTTTTCTAAATCTGTTAATTTAGATGCTATTCTTTCTACATCATGATTATCAACAAAACTAAATAATGTTTGTCCTTTATACATTTCTCCATAATTACGTTTTATTGTATGAGCCATTTCAAACATATTTAATGAATTAAACGAAGACCAAAGTCCTTTAAAACCAGGATAATCAGTAATACTATCTAAATGTGCTTCACTAAACATATATCCTGCATTATCACCTAAAACTTCACCTAACAAGAAAAAATCCGCCTTTTTTTGTCTACAATGATCTTTTAACATTGCCATAAACCATCTTGGTAAACTATAGGCAACATCTAAACGAATACCATCAATATCAAAGGCATCAATCCAATAATCAACAGCACTTAATAAATAATTTTGAACATCTGGATAATCTAAATTTAATTTAACTAATTCATAATGTCCTTCCCATCCCTCATAATAAAAACCATCATCATAAGGTGAATTGCCGTTAAAATCAATTCTAAACCAATTTTTATATTGACTATTTTCTCTATTATTTAAAACATCTTGAAAAGCAAAGAAGCCTCTTCCTACATGATTAAAAACACCATCTAAAACAACACGCATCCCTCTATCATGTAAATTTTTACAAATTTCAATAAAATCTTCATTTGTTCCTAAACGTTCATCAATTTTACAATAATCTCTTGTATCATAACCATGATGATCACTTGAAAATACAGGATTAAAATAAATAGCATTTATCCCTAAATCTTCAAAATAATCCATAAAATCATTCAATCTTAAAATACGGTGTTCCACAATTCCATCATTATCACGAGGAGCCCCACAAAAATTAAGAGTATAAATTTGATAAAATACACTTTCATTAAACCACATTATAAAAAACCTCCTTATACATCTATCTATTATTATACACTATTTAGTTAGAGTTATTTAAAAAATATGATATAATATACTATATAAGGAGGTTCTTATTATGACTCAAAAAATTATTACTATTACAAGAGAATATGGTTCTGGAGGAAGATTGATTGCTAAAAAAGTAGCTGAAGCCTTAAATATTGCTTTCTATGATAATGAACTTATTGATGAAACAGCGCGCCAATTAGGTATTGATATTGATACAATTCGTAAAGCATCCCAAGAAAAATCATCAAGTTTTGCTTATTCACTTAATAATGGTCCTCTTGTTTTACCAATTAATGACCAAGTTTATGCTACACAAGCCAAAATCATTAAACATCTTGCTGAAAAAGAAGATTGTATTATTGTTAATGGATGTGCAAACTATATTTTAGAAGACTATCCTCATGTTTTAAGAATATTTGTGTATGCTCCTTTAGAATCTAGAATTGAACGTGTTGAAAAAGATTATAAAGAAGAACATGAAAATACTAAAAAATATGTTCAAAAAAGAGATAAACAAAGAAAGAGTTATTATAATTATTACACAACAAATACTTGGGCAAATATGAAAGACTATGATTTATGTATTAATAGTGATATGGGAATTGATGAAATCGCTCAATTAATTGTTAAAGTTTATCAAAACGGAAAATTATGGAAATAATATAAAAAATATTCAGGACACCCTGAATATTTTTTATTCTGGTAAAAATTGAATTGCTACTCCTAAAAGTCCTGAACCAAGATAACAAGATAAAGCAGCACCAACATGACCATCAATTATATATGTAAATTGAGGAAACCTTTCTTTTAACATTCCTTCCAAAATATTTCTTTCTTCCAAATTATTAGCATCTGCAATAGCCAATGCAAATTTTTGATGTGGATTTTCTTCAAGATGACTTTCTATTAAATCTATCAATTTTGATTTCACTTTCTTTGAACCTCTCACTTTAGCTGGAACATAAATTTCTCCATTTTCTTTTTCAAAAGAAAGAATTGGTTTAATCTTTAGTGTTGTTCCTAAAAATGCCGAAGCCTTGCCAATGCGTCCACCTTTTTGTAAATAATTTAAATCATCTATTGAAAAATAAGCATAATTTTGATAGCACAAAAAATCTGCAATTTCAATTAATTCATCAAAAGATTTTCCTTCTTCTCTATATTTAGCAAGACTAACAGCAATAACTCCTAATCCCACTGATGCACTTTGACTATCAACAATATAACATTTTAATTTCTCATAAGTTTGACAAAATAACCTCATTTGATTACCTGTCCCAGATATACCACTAGATAAAAATAAACCTATAACATGAGTATATCCTTTATCTTTTAGTTGATCTAACAAATTAAACAAATCTTCTCCAACTGGTGAAGAAGTTTTAATTACTTTTTCATCTTGAATCGCATAAATATCAGTAGAAGTAATATCTACACCATCTCTATAACTCTTTCCATCATATTGAATTTGTATTGGTAAAACATGTATATCATATAACTCTCTATATTCTTTTTTTATATCACTACATGAGTCTGTTATAATTGCAATTTTTTCCATTTGTATCTCCTTAAGGTTACTTTGAACTTCATACTAATGGAACTTATTATAACTATTTGCATATAAAAAGCAAGATTTTTTAAAAAATAAGTATCGCATCAATGATACGCGAAACACATTGAACTACTACCGATCCCATCATTAATGCACCTAAAATGATTGTAACTAATCCCTTATTTGATAATTTTTCCATAATAGTTCCTCCTTTTGTTTCTTTAATTTCAACTTTTAAAATTTATTTTTATTATTGTATCTTTTTAAGACACTTATAATATAACTCCGTCACTAAGTTTCGTCAATACTTTTGTGTCTTTTTTAGATATTTTGTTTACTACATAGTCTATAATATGGTAATATTAAGACACAAGGAGTGATAAGATGACAGGTGAACGTATTAAAAAATTAAGAAAAGAAAAGGGTTTGACTCAACAACAACTAGGAGAAATGCTCGGTGTTCAAAAATCAGCAATTGCTAAATATGAAAACGGACGTGTTCCTAATTTAAAAAAGGAAACACTTTCCCGACTTGCAGAAATATTTAATGTTACTCCTAATTATTTATTAGGTATTGATGAGCCAGCCTATCATGGACATAGTCATAATATAGATATTCCCTTATATAGTGATGTTTGTTGTGGAGATGGTATTTTTGTTGAAGACAATATTGAAGAATATATTTCTTTACCTGAATCTCTATTAAGTTCTCGAAAGGATTACTTTTGTCAATATGCTGATGGAGATAGTATGATTGATGAAAATATTCAATCTGGGGATCTTATTATTTTTGAAAAGACACAGCAACTTAATAATGGTGATGTGGGATGTTTTGGCATTGAAGATAATATTGCAACATGTAAAAAATATTTTAATGATTCTAAACAAAACTGTATTATTTTACAACCTGCAAATGATAAATATTCTCCAATTATTATTAATGAATATAATTATCATGAATTTAAAATCATTGGAAAACTTGCCCTTGTTATTTCTAAAAGAAACTAAAATTAAAACTCCGTTTCAAATGAAACGGAGCTTTTTTTATTAATTTTAATTATTTTACTGTAATTAATTCTAAATAAGAAGTAGTTCCAGCAACACCTGGTGTACCAGCAGTAACAATGATTTGTTCACCTGGTTCAACTAAGTTTTCTTTAGCGATAACTTGAGCATATTCAATCATAGCAGCTCTTGTATCCATTTGTTTACATAATACTGATTTAACACCCCAGTTGATAGCTAATGCTCTTGTAGTTTGTTCATTTGGAGTAGCAGCAATAATCATAGATTTAGTACGATATCTAGACATTTTTCTAGCTGTAAATCCTGAATCAGTGAATGCAACGATTGCAGCAACGTTGAATTTAGATGCGATTTCAGCAACTGACATACAGATAGCTTCACTTTGATCTAATGGAGCAGTTCTGATTGCTTTTCTTTGTAATGAAGCATAATCTAAAGTTCCTTCAGTTTTTAAAGCAATTTTAGTCATAGTTTCAACAGCTTCTACTGGATATTTACCTTGAGCAGATTCACCAGATAACATGATTGCATCAGTACCATCATAGATTGCGTTAGCAACGTCAGATACTTCAGCACGTGTTGGTCTTGGGTTTTCTTGCATACTATCTAACATTTGAGTAGCAGTGATAACGATTTTACCTGCAGCACGACATTTATTGATTAATTCTTTTTGAATTAATGGTACATCTTCAGCAGGAATTTCTACACCTAAGTCACCACGAGCAACCATGATACCATCAGCAACTTTTAAGATATCATCCATGTTTTCAACACCTTCGCTGTTTTCAATTTTAGCGATGATTTGAATTTCAGGACGACCGTTTTCAATTAATAATTTTTTAACATCTAAAACATCTTGTGGACGTCTTACGAAAGATGCAGCGATGAAATCAACACCTTGTTGACAACCAAAAGTTAAATCTCCGATATCTTTTTCTGATAAGTAATCGAATCCTAATTTGATTCCTGGAACGTTGATTCCACGTTTGTTTTTAACAACACCATCGTTAGCACAGATACATACGATATCAGTACCATCAACATGATCAACTAATAATTCTACTTGACCATCGTTTACTAAGATGAAACCACCTGGTTTAACATCTTTATATAAATCTTTATAAGTGATTGTAAATCTTTCACTTGTTCCTTCAATATCTTCTACACAGATAGTAGAAACTTGACCTTTTTTGAATTCAGTTTTCCCACCAACGAAATCACCAGTTCTAATTTCAGGTCCTTTAGTATCTAATAAGATAGCTACGTTTTTGTTTAATTCTTTGTTGATTTCTCTTAAAGTTTTAATTCTTCCCCCATGTTCTTCGAAATCACCATGAGAGAAGTTTAATCTCATTACGTTCATTCCAGCTTGAACTAATTTAGTTAAGACTTTTTTGTCTTCAGAAGCTGGCCCAATTGTACACACAATACGTGTTTTCTTTTTTCTTTCTTTTTCTAATACCATCCTAATATCCTCACAATCATATTTTCATTTAAGTTTATATTAACGAAGTTTAATAGCATCTTCGTAAATACTAAAATCAGTTTCACGTTTATGTCCTAATACTTCAGTAATTGGTAATCCTTTGATTTGACCATTTACTTCACTTACACATAAACCACCTTTTCCAGCTTCAAGTAATTCAACGGCATAAACACCCATTCTTGAAGCAAGAACTCTATCTCTTGCTGATGGTCTACCACCACGTTGCATATGTCCTAAAACGTTTGCACGAGTTTCAAACCCAGTTGCAGCTTCAACTTTTTTAGCTAATTCATGTACATCTGTAATATGTTCTGTAATAACCACGATTGCATGTTTTTTATCAGATGCTTTTGAAGCTTTTAATACTTCAATCACTTTATTTTCATCAAAACCAATTTCACTAGTGATTACCATTTCAGCACCATCAGCGATACCAGCATTGATAGCTAAATCTCCACATCTACGTCCCATAACTTCAAGAATAGTACATCTTTGATGAGAACTTGATGTATCTCTTAATTTGTCTAATGCATCAACAATTGTATTTAATGCAGTATCAAATCCAATTGTATGATCAGTATCAGGAATATCATTATCAATTGTTCCTGGAATACCGATACAGTTGATACCCATTTCAGTTAACTTTAATGCACCATTGTAACTTCCGTCACCACCGATAACAACTAAAGCTTCCATTCCTACTTCTTTCATTTTTTCAATTGCTTCTTTTCTTACTTCAGGATCTTTGAATTCAGGGAATCTTGCTGATTTTAACATAGTACCACCAATATTAATAATGTTACGTGTGCTATGACGATCAAACTTAATAAATTCTCCATCGTGTAATCCTTTATAACCAAGTTTTACACCATATACTTCAATTCCTTTATTTAAGCATGTACGCGCTACTGCTCTTACAGCAGCGTTCATTCCTGGAGCATCTCCTCCAGAAGTTAAAACTCCTATACATTTAACCATAATGTTCACTCCCTATTTCATAACATTTCATACATAGTGATTTTAGCACAAATCATGACTTTTCTACAAGAATTTTTACACATTTATTATGCTAAATCTTATTGTTTTATCATAATTGGCATACTCATTGTAAATATTGTGTTAAGTAAGCGCTCTACTTTTATTTTTTCACGCGCATCTTTTTTCAAAGTATAGATTTTAATTAAATCATCTTGGGTGTATTGACTGGTAAATAACGTTATCTTTTTATTTTGATTACGATATGTCAATACAGCTGCTAAAACTTCATCTCTTGACCAACTTGTCACATTTTCTCCACCTAGATCATCAATCACTAAATAATCTACATTACGAAGTTCCTCTATATTATTATCATTTCCAAATTCACTAAAAGAATTCTTTAAATCGATTAAATATGTAGGAAAATGCACATATCCTAAATGATACCCTTGTTTAGCAAGTGATCTTGTTAAAAAACCAGCTAATGTTGATTTTCCACAACCAGATGGCCCACAAATAAATAAACCTTTTTTTGACGTATTCGATAAAAAATGATCAATTGTACTTGCAAGTTCTTTGTTCATAATATCTTTAATTGATTTTAAATCAGATAATAATAAATCATCACTCACATTCGAAACAGTAATATGACTTAAAATATTTTGCTTTTCTAATATTTCTTTTCCATACTTACAAGGGACAAGTATTGTTTTTAAATGATGATTTTCAACATGAACCGCTTGCTTCATTCCTTTAGAAACTTTATGACATTGATAAAGCCCCCTACAATCTTTACATTTTTGCATATCTTCTTGAAAATCTAAAAATTCAACCCAATTTTCTTCTATAAAATCTCGTCCTACTTGTCCATCAGATAAAACATTCATTATGTACGGATCCTTTATAAGTTCATTGATACTTTCTTCTTTTTGTTTTTGAAAATTTTGATCATCATCAAATAAATGTAAATCTTGTAAACTTTGCATTTTTTCTCCTCCTAGTCATATTTTTCTAACATTGCAAGAGCATCTTCATCAATATTATCTGCTGTTGATTTTTCTTGAGAAACAATTTGAATATCTTTTGTAAAATCATCCCAGTCATGATGTTGTTGATTTTGATATTTCAAATAAGCTTTTCCTTCTTCTATCGCTTCTTGAACCGTTTTTATTTTTTTTCTTTTCCATTGACTTCCTAAAGCTTCTATAAAATTTTTAGGTAATGATTGATTACACTTTTGAAGTGTTGTTTCTATTAAAACATTGACAACTCCTGGCTCTAATTGTAACGTTGTTAAAACAGATTCGACAACTTGAAGATCTCTTTTTAATGGTTCTTTACCACCCGTTTTATCTTTTAATAAATCATAAGGTGAAATATTTTCTAAATAATAAATATGTTTTTGTAAAGAAGATTCTCCCTGTTTTTCACTTTGAAGCAAAGGGGATTGCTTATGAAATACCTCTGTAAATTTTTCCGGCATTTTTAAATCATAATAGTTTCGGCAGTTTTGAGCCAATAACCGACTATTTAAATGATTTTCAATCATTGATTGTTTGACAAGATCTTGCATATCTAAAGCATTGATATGATATAAAATTCCTAATTGTTGAATTATTTTTTCATCTTCTTGATCAAACATTTTCTTAGATAATTGTAAATTTTCAATGCCTTGATAAAACAACGTTAGATCGTAACTATTTTCAATAGAATTTTGTATTTTTTGTTTATATTTTTTTTCTTTTAATATATTTTTTTCATGATGATGAATTTCAAAAACATCTGTAAACGATGCTGTCATTTCTTGATAATCATTTAAATTAACATTATACGTTTGAAAAATCGCTATTGTTTTTTCATATTCATCTTTCAATCTATCTTTCAATAAACGATCAAGAATTTGATGATTAATAAATTCTTGAGGTGATAACGGCATTTTCAAATCAAAAAGATAACGATTATCATTCGTTTGTTTAACATATGAACATACAAGTCCTACAGCTTCTAACTTATCAAAAGATTCCTGTAAAGAATTTAATGAAAATCCTGATAATTTACATAATCTAGAAATCAAAGAAGGACTTTTTGTAAGTGTCATTTGATCCAATTCACTATTGAGTGTTAGATAAAGAGCAGTAGCTTCCATCCCAATCAATGGTTGATAAAGTTGTAAAACTGTTTTATAACCAGTTAAATCAAGCATATAACTACTTCTTACTTGATAAACATCACTCGTTAATAATTTCTTCATGACTGATCCTTTCTATAAATTCATCAATTTGTTTATATAACTCTTCTATTCCTTGATTGTTATCAAAAACAATATCGGCCATTTTTCTTTTCTTTAAAGAAGAAATTTGGTTATTGATAATTGTATAAGCATAACTTTCATCAATATGATCTCTTGCCATCAATCTTTGAACTTGTCTTTGTTCATCTAAATAAACAACAATAATTTCATCACACAAATATTCTAAATGAGATTCATATAATAAAGGAATATCTAAAAAGATACAATCTCTCTCTTTATTTTTTTCAATTTCTTCCTTCATTTTAAAAATCACATAAGGATGTATAATAGCCTCTAACTGTTTTTTAGCATTTTTATCATGAAAAACAATTCTTCCTAATGCCTTTCGATCAACAATTCCATCTTTAACACATCCAAATAACTCTTGAACCTTCAAAATACATTCTTGATCAATTGTTAGAGCATTTCTTGAAATCAAATCCGCATCAACAACAAGATAACCTCTTTCTATTAAATAATGTGTGACTGTCGATTTCCCACATGCAATACTTCCTGTTATTCCGTATACTTTCATCGTTTTGCCTTTTGACATATTGGACAATAATATGTTCCTCTTTCATTAATCATTACTTTTTTTATCTCATGTCCTAATGGACAATGCTTTTGCATATGCACTTTTAATTGCACTTGAAACAAACCATCAATTCCATTAGCACTAAAAGAATGAATTGTCGTTCCACCTTGTAAAATAGCCTTATTTAAAATCTCACAAGCAACATCCACTAATTCTTTAACTCTCTTTTTACTTAAAACATTGGCTTTAGTATAAGGATTTAAATGCATTTGATAACAAATTTCATTTGCATAAATATTTCCTATCCCTGTCATAATACTTTGATCTAGAAGAACTGTTTTAATCGCTTTATTTTTCTTTTTAAGCTTTTGATAAAGCTCTAAGTAATCTATTTCAAAAGGTTCAGGACCTAATTTACTTAAAGGCAGTTGATTTTTATAATCATCATAATCCACCAACTTCATTCTTCCAAACTTTCTAACATCATTATATCTTAACTCCATACCCTCATCCAATACAAAGATAACATGGTCATGTTTAGAAAGTATATCCCCTTTTTTACATATTTGATACTTTCCTTCCATTCTAAGATGAGAAATAAAGGCAACATCCTCCAATTTAAAAATCAAATATTTCCCTACACGATCAATCTCTGTAAAAGTCTTATTTTTTAAAGTTTGCACAAATTCTTCTTGATCATCATCAATGATTTTAGAATATAAAATTTTTATATCTTCAATTTTTTTATTTAAAATAAAATTTTCTAATGTTCGTCGAACCGTTTCAACTTCTGGTAATTCTGGCATTTTTTCACCTACTTTAACTCATACCAATTTTTAGCGTATGTTCCTTCCGCTTTTAATTCCACTTTCATTTGATAAGCACTTTCCATTCCTTCTTTTACAAGTTTCATCATTTTATCCAATTCATCTTGATAAACATCAAAAATCAACTCATCGTGTACTTGTAAAATCATTTTTGATTTCATATGATTTTCTTTTAATAATTGATCCACTTTGATCATTGCAAGCTTGATAATATCAGCGGCTGATCCTTGAATTGGAGAATTCATCGCTAATCTTTTTCCAAATTCTTGTCTCATATAATTCTTTTCATTGATTTCTGGAATATATCTTTTTCTATTTAAGACAGTTGAAACATAACCATTTTCTTTTCCAAAAGCAATGCTTTTATTCATATAGTCTTTAATCTCAGCATATTTTTCAAAATATTTTTCAATAAATGATTTAGCTTCTTTAACAGTGACACCTAATTGTTCAGCCAAACCATAATCAGACATTCCATAAATAATTCCAAAGTTAACAGCTTTTGCATTTCGTCTCATTGTTGATGTAACCTCTTCTTCACTTACACCAAAAACAACACTTGCGGTATGACGATGAATATCTTTATCATGATTAAAGGCATCTATTAAACTTGTGACATTGGCTAGATGAGCAAGTACACGTAATTCAATTTGCGAATAATCAAAAGATATTAAATAATCATATTCAGGAACAAACGCTTTTCTAATAAGTTTTCCTTCTTCTGTTTTGACTGGTATATTTTGTAAGTTAGGATCTGTTGATGATAAACGTCCTGTTTGAGTTAAAGCTTGATTATAAATAGTATGTGTTTTTCCATCAATAAAGATTTGTTCTTGTAACCCAATAATATAAGTTGAATAAAGTTTACTTAATGTACGATAATTTAGAACTTTATCAATAATTGGATGAACATTTTTTAATTTATTTAAAACATCTACTGATGTGGAATAACCTGTTTTTGTTTTCTTACCATTAGGTAATCCTAAATCCTCAAAAAGAACTTCTCCTAATTGTTTAGGAGATGAAATATTAAATTCTTTATGTGCCAATAAATAAATTTCTTTTTCTAATTGATCAATTTGTCTTTTAAAAGTATCTCCTAATTGTTTTAAAACATCTTTATCCATTTTAGCTCCTTGAAATTCCATATCCGCTAAAATATACGCTACAGGCATTTCAACATTTTTGTATAAATCAAATTGTTGATCTTTTTTCAATCTTTGTTCTGCTTCATTTTTTAATTCATAAATTGCTTTAGCTTGTAAAACATAATGTTTCGATAAGACATCTTCTTCAGGAACATGTTTTTTAGCACCTTTTCCAAAAACTTCCTCATCAAATTGTAAATCAAAATATTGATAATAATCACAAACGATTTTAATTTCATCTTTTAAAGAAGGATTTAAAATATAAGAAGCAAGCTGTAAATCAAAAGTATACCCTTTAACTTCTAATCCATGCCAACGACAAGCATTGATACATTTTTTTATATCATAACCATATTTTTCAATCTTTTCATCTTTTAAGAAAGCCTTAAAGTTTTCATCATGCATAGCATTTTCTAAAGAAATATAATAGGCTTCATCTTTATTATAAAGACCAAATCCCAAAATAGCCGATTTATGATAATTCGTATCATAGACTCCTGCAATTAAAGCTGTATTCTTTTTAATATTTGGTAAAGTTTCAACAATTTTATATTCTAAAGGTTTACTTTGCTTTGTTTCTGTAGAAAGAGACATTCTTTTAAGTAAAGAGTTCATATCATAACGTCTGTAAAACTCCGCAAGATCATCATTATATTCTTGTCCTTCATATTTCCAAGCATCTAAATCTAATTCAACAGGTGCATCTGTTATAATTGTGGCAATCTTTTTAGATAAAAGGCCCAATTCAATATTCGTTCTAACTTTCTCACCCATTTTACCTTTTAATTCATCCATATGTTCCTTTAGATTTTCTATTGTCCCATATTGATTTAATAACTTCAAAGCCGTTTTTTCACCAATTCCTGGAATTCCTGGAATATTATCAGCACTGTCTCCCATAAGACCTAAAAGATCTCTCATTTGATCAGGTTCTAAATTATATTTTTCTTTAAAACTTTCAACTGTAATAACTTCATAATCATTGGTCTTTTGAGGCTTTTTGTATTGTTTAACATTTGAATCAATCAACTGCATCATATCTTTATCATTTGTATAAACAGCTACTTCCATGCCTTGACTTGACGCTTTTTTAGAAATCGTTCCAATAATATCATCACCTTCATATCCTTCTTTTTCAATATAAGGAATATGATGAGCTTCTAAATATTCTCTAACCATTGAAAACTGACAAACAAGTTCATCCGGTGTTGGCTTTCTTGTCCCTTTATATTCTTCCAATAGCTCACTTCTAAAAGTCTTCCCTTTTGCATCAAAAGCAACCACAATATACTCAGGATTTTGTTTCAATAAACTTTCTAATCTATTAGCAAAACCATAAACTGCATTGGTTGGTACACCATCTTTATTGACCATTAAATTTCCCATAGCAGCTGTTGCATAATAACAACTAAATAACCAAAAATTCCCATCTATTACAACTAATTTTTCCATTTTATACCTCATTTACTTCTTTAACATTTTGTACCACTAAAGAAAGCTTATCTCGATAATTCATCTTTCCTTCAATACATACAATCTTATTTTTTTCTAATAATGTCTTATATCTTTGATACGTTGAAGAAAAAACGACTCCCTCAACATTTCCTGTTTCATCAAATCCTTCAATAAAACACATTTCATTTCCTTTTTTATCAACGATCACTTTGACCCTAAATAAAGATAATAATACTCTCACATTTTTTGAGACATACTCATTTAAATTTGCGACTGCAAGAATTGGTTGATTGATTTTTTGTTTCATATAAGCTAAAGGATGTTGTGTTAAATACACACCTAACGCTTTCTTTTCTAATTCTAAACGCACCATTTTATTTTCTTTAATAATTTCTAAAATAGGTGGTTCATCAATACCAATCATATTTTTTAAATGTGCATACTCTGTAATCTTTTCTAAATTAGCTTTTAAAGTCGCACGATTAAGTCCAAATTCATCAAAAGTACCCGCATCAATTAAACTTTCTAACATTAAACTCGTGATTTTCTTTCCTTCCATTCGCGAAACAAAATCAAAAATATCTTTAAACAAGCCATTCTTTTGTCTTTCTTCAACAATTGCTAGATAACCTGCCTGTCCTACATTTTTAATAGCTAATAAAGAAAAACGTAAATCACCTTCTACTTGTTTAAAATAATGTTCAGAATAATTAATGGATGGCGGTAAAATTCTAATTTGATATTTTTTAGCTTCTGCAATATATTCCATTTTATGAACATCACTATTTTGTTCATTAGAAAGAATTGCTCCATAAAAAGATAAGGGATAATTAGCTTTTAAATACGCAAGTTGATAACCAATTAAACCATAGGCAATTGCATGAGCTTTATTAAAGCCATAATCTGCAAACTTTTCAATTAATCCAAAGATATATTCTGCCTGATTTTTTTCATAACCATTTTTTAAAGCACCACTTATAAATTCCTCTTTCATTGATTCCATTAACCCAAGTGTCTTTTTAGAAGTTGCTTGTCTTAATATATCTGCTTTAGCAAGTGAAAAACCAGCAATTTTTTGTGCTACTTGCATTAATTGTTCTTGATAAATAATAATACCATACGTTGATTTTAAAATATCTTTTAAATCATCATGTGGGTATTCCACTTTTTCTTGATGAAATTTTCGAGCAATATAATGAGGAATTTGTGACATAGGTCCTGGTCTATATAAAGCATTGGCAGCTCCAATATCTTCAATACTGCTTGGCTTTAATTTTCTAAATAAATTCTTCATCCCTGGTGATTCTAATTGAAAAACACCTAACGTATCTCCATTTGATAACATCTTAAATGTTTTTTCATCATTTAAAGGAATCGTATTTAAATTTAAATGAACACCTTCATACTTTTCAATATTTTTTAAAATATCAGAAATTACAGTTAAATTCTTCAATCCTAAAAAATCCATTTTTAATAAACCAACACTTTCAATATAATTTTTAGAATACTGTGTCAATACATTTTGATTAGGACCTTTTGTTAGAGGAACCACTTCATTTAAACAATCTCCTGATAAAACGACCCCTGCAGCATGCATTGAAATATTACGTGGTAAACGTTCTATAAGATAGATTGCTGGTAAAATCTTTCGTAACATTTCTTCTTGATTGACCATACTTGCAAAAGCATAGGAAGATTCATAAACTTCTTTTACTGTTTTTCGATTTTTTCCTTGTGTTGGAATATACTTTGACATCATTTCTAATTTAGGTAAAGGAACTGAAACGACTTTTCCTAAATCTCTTAAAGCAACTTTAGGCCCATAGGTAGCAAAAGTAACAATTTGTCCAACATGTTCTTGTCCATACTTTTCTGTAACATATTTAACAACTTCATCTCTTTTATCATCTTGAAAATCAATATCAATATCAGGCATTGAAACACGCTCTTCATTTAAAAAACGTTCAAATAATAAATCATATTTTAAAGGATCAATATTCGTGATTCCTAAAACATAACTCACTAAACTTCCAGCAGCACTTCCTCTTCCTGGACCGACTTGAATATCATGTGTTTTCGCAAATCTTACATAATCAAAAACAATCAAAAAATAATCATTGAAGCCCATTTTAGCAATGACTTTTAATTCTTTTTTTAAACGTTCTATATAAGTTCTAGGAACTTCTTTTCCTTTAAATCTTTTCTTTAAACCAACAATACAAAGTTGCTGTAAATAATTTTGGCTCGTCACATTTTCAGGTAAAGGATAGTGTGGTAAATGCATTTGATTGGTTTCAATAGTGACATTGCATCTTCTTAACAAATCATTTGTATTTTCTATAATTTCGCGATCAAACAATAAAGACATCTCATAAGCATCTTTTAAATACATCTGATTTGTTTGTACTTTATAATTTCGATCAATTTTTTCGCCATGGATACTTGCTTGCATTAAATCAACCGCTATAGCATCTTGTGGATATAAATAACGTACTTCATTCGAAGCACAAACCTTCACTTCTTGTAAAGTGGCAAGTGCTTTTAAACGTTCATTTAAAAATGATTGCATTTTTAAATGATGATCTTGAATACAAATATAATAATTATCTTTAAACATCTTTTTAAACAATGCAATATATTTTAAAGCCTCAGATTCTAACTCTTTTAAAACAAGCCTTTCAACAATTCCTTCTTTACATCCAGAAAGAATAAAAAGATGTTCACGATATAAAGATAATTTTTCTAATTCAATCGCTTTATGTTCACTTAAATTAATATCACTACATATTTTCATTAAATCATGATAACCAATTTGATCTTTTGCATAGAATAAAAAAGGATAAACTTCTTGATCAATAAGTACATCCCCTTGCATTCCAAAAATAGGTTTGATGTCATAATGATGACAAGCATTAGAAAATTCAATCGCACCATACATATTATTGATATCTGTTAAAGCCAATGCTTCCATATGCAATTCTTTCGCTCTTTTACATAAATCTTGAATTAAAATCGTACTATTTTGAAAACTATAACAACTATAGATATTCAATTCACCAATCATGTTGCCACCACCTTTTTCCATATTATACGCTAAATCATCCTTGATTAAAAGAATTACAAAAATGTTTTCAAAGATAATAAAATTAAAATCAAACCAACATATAAAGTTAAAAATAAATACAGCATTTCAAAAAAAGAATACGTTAAAACAAGCATAACAAACAACCTATAGATATATAAAATAACTGTATAGTAATGATAACGAATCTGTAAAACACAAAATCTTCTTTGCCAAATGATAATGACAATAGATAAAAACATCGCTATAAAATGAAAAGGTAAAAATAACGAAGACAAAATAATTTGCAAAATCAAACAAATCCCTACTAGAAACTGCATTTTTTTGATTCTAATTAACATAACACCACCATTTTATTTTATGAAAGAAACAAAAAAAGAGCACTTATTTAGCATGCTCTTGTAAACTTTTTGCAAGCTGTGCTGGACAACTTGTTGGTTTTGCTCCACATTTGATGTCTTTTAAACGTTCAATAACTTCATCAACTTTCATACCCTTTGCTAGTGCAGCAACTCCTTGAGTATTTCCTGAACATCCACCTGTAAAGATAACATTTTTAACAATCCCATCTTCAACTTCTACATGGATATTTCTTGAACAGACACCTCTTGGTGTATAATCGTATTCCATTTTTATTCCTTCTTCCTATTTTTTTGTAAGTTTAGCAATTGATGTCACATATGATTGATACATATGACTATCTACTGCTTTGATCTCTTCTACTTTATAATATTTTGATAATTCTTGCAAATCTTTTGCAAACATAGATGTTGAAGAATTCATATAAATGACTGTTTGTACTTTTCCAAGTCTTAAAGTATCCTTTAATTCATTAGAAATCCCATTGACTCCTTGAATAATCACTGTATCATACACTTTCTTTTTTGCAAAAGTAACCATTTTTTTAATTGGTTGACCATAAACAAATTTAATATTTTCTTTTCCTAATAATTTAGCATTATAAGTAGCACTTTCAATATTATCTTTCTTTTCATCAATAGCAACAACTTCTTGATCTAAATTCATTTCTAAAATACCATTTTCACAATTAATAGAAATAATCTTTTTACTTCCTTTGACCATTGTTTTAACAATCTTATTTCTAATTTCAAAAGATTCTAAATGATCTGGTAAAGTTGTTTTAACAGACATAATATATTTTTTACCATCACAAATAAATTCTTCTTTCGTATTTCCAAAAATCTTCTTATAACCTTGACTTTCAAAATCTTGATATTTAGAAGTATTAATTGACATAAATAAACCATTGACTTGTTTTATTTTTTTAATATCACTTACCACTTCATCTTTTAAACCGTCTTTTCCTGTAATAATGATGACTTGTACTTTATCTTGGAAAACACGTAATTTAATAAATCTTAAACCTGTTCTAAATTTATCATTATATGTTTTACATTGATGATTATTAAAAACTTCTTCTAATTGTAATAATGTTTGATTAATTAATGGATGTTGTTTCATACACCCTGTCATCACTGTTAAATATTTTGTTTCTCTTTGATAAATTCCAAAAGTAACTTTTCCTTTAAAATCTACAATAGGTAAATTGGCTTGTGTAAGGAAACCATTTTTTTGATTCATCCCAATAATTTGATCAATCTTAATTTGTGAACGATCTAATTCTGTATACTTCTTTAAAGATTCTTTAATTAAATCTTTTTTATGTTTTAATTGTGCTGGGTAAGCATAATGTAATAAATTACATCCCATACATTCTTTATTCGCACGACATGGATTTTTAACACGCATTGGTGAAGGTTTAATGACTCTAATTAAATCACCAAAATAATAATTTTTATTATTGTATTGTTTGGCATCAATTTCTACTTCTTCATTTAATAATGCCCCTTTAATAAAGACAATTTTACGATTAATGTAACCAATACCTTCTCCATTGATTCCCATTTTTTTAATTTCAACTGTTGTTTTCATATAGCCTCCTTAAAAAAGGAAAAGCATCTTATTGATGTTTTTCCTCTCCTTCTTCCTCTTCTTTCATTTCATGTATTATTAATCTAAGAAGTTCAATTCGATTCTTATGCATCTTTTCGATAATAATTGTAACTCCTGGAAATTCAATTTTATCTTTTATTTTAGGAACACCACTAAACTCTCCTAAAACAAGACCACCGATTGATTCAAAATCTTCCGATTCAAAATGAGTATCAATTTCATCATTGACCTCATTTAAATTTAAACTACCATCTACTAAATACTCATGATCATTGATTTTAACAATATCATCACTTGTATCATCATATTCATCATCAATTTCACCAACGATTTCTTCAACAATATCCTCAAAAGTAACAATTCCACTCATAACACCATATTCATCTAATACAATAGCAAGTGTTGCATGTTCCTTTCTCATTGAAGCAAAAACATCATTGACTTGATTAAATTCATAGACCACAAAAGTCTCTCTCATATACTTTTTAACATCAAAATGTTCTTTATCAATATCGATAAACAACAAATCTTTCATATTTAAAACACCAATAATTTCATCAAAAGACTCATCATGAATTGGATATCTTGAATATTGTGCATCATGATAAACATTCATTAATTCATCGTATGTGCAATCATCCGGTAAACTTTCTACATGAATACGTGGTGTCATAATCTCTTTGATTTCAGTTTCACCAAATTCAAAAACATTATGTATCATTTCTTTTTCTTCTTTTTCTAGAACACCTTCTTCATGTCCAACTGTTACAATTGTTTTCAATTCTTCTTCAGTTAAACTAGGGCCATGTTCTTGATTACCACCTAAAAGTTTAATAATAAATCCTGTAATAATATTCAACACAAAAACAACTGGTTTAGTAATTATACAAACAAAACGAATAAATGGTGCTAAAGCAAAAACTAATTTATCAGCATTTTGAGTAGCAAGAGATTTAGGTGTGATTTCACCAAAAATCAAAATACACAATGTTACAACACCTGTTGCGATTGCAACTGTTTGTGCACCATCTCCAAAAATAGCCATAATCGTTGCTGTTGTAAGTGACGAAGCACCGATATTTACTAGGTTGTTTCCTACTAAAATAGCACTTAATAAACGATCTTGATTATCTAATAAAGACTCTACTAATTTTGCTTTTTTATTTCCTTCTTCAGCAAGTGTACGTATTTTAATTTTACTTACCGATAAAAAAGCTGTTTCACTACAAGAAAACAACGATGATAAAATTAATAAAATGATTAATGATATGATATTCATTATCTGGGCAGAATCCACTTTTACATTTCTCCTTTGATTCTATTATTGAAAATTATAATAGTATAATTACAAAAATTTGTCAATATTCCATTATTTTTGTATAAAGTTTATGTAATGATGATAAAAATCATCAATATCTTCATCATATACAACTAACACTTTTTTACCTTTGATTCCTAATTGATAATGGTCAATTTCAACAACTTGATCAAAATACATTGATTTTCTTTTTTTAAATTTCTTTAAAACATTTTGATATGTATTATATCCAATTTCATCACTACGCCATGAACCTTTTTCTTCAACGATTTGGTCAATCTCTTTATCACTTGGCATTCTTGTTTGTCTTTCACGTTCAAGAACCAATTCTTTAAAAATATTTTTTGAAACAAAAGTATTTAAACATTGATAATAACCTTCAAAAGAATAAATTGCTTCTCCATCATCTTTATCTTTACCTATTTTTTGAATAAAAGTTGTCGTATCAACAAGTAGATTTGAATTATTTTCATCTATCCTTTTATTTTTTGGCAAAGTGATCGTCATTTCTTGTTTATCTAATTTTGAAAAATCAATTTCATTATACAAAAAGTAAACACCTACAAAAACAGCAACAGAAACAATCACTGCTATTTTCTTTTTGATTGGATTTTTAATTAAAGGAATTTTTGTATTAATAATTGTCGCAAATAATGTAATTAATATAAAATAACCCAAAAAGCTTAAAAGTGAACTTAAGTTATTCATTTTTAAAACAAATAACATTCCAATCATCAAAATAGCTAAAATATCTATAACAATGCGAACAAAACCATCTAAATATTTAAACTTTTGATAAGAATACGTTCTTTTCTTTAAAGCACGTCTCTTTAAATAAATAAACAATGCTGCAAATAGCCATAAAAAACAGCCTACATAAATAAGAAAAAAAATGAAACAAACATTTAAATTTAAAAATATCGAACCCCAAGAAAAACGATACAACCAAGAAAAGAAACTTGTAAAACCATAAAAGATCATAGTTGCAAGAATGCACATAGCAATTGCCCATGGTTTAAACATTTTTAATTTTGCCTCACATAAAACATCTTCATCACTTGATAAATCTTCCGCATCTAAATTAACATTTCGATAAATATGCATATCTTGCATACAACAAACATGTTCATATCCTAAATGGTCTAAAGTTTCTAAATAGTCATCCGTTAATAGATTATAGTCAACTTGATATTTATAAACTTGTGAGGATTTTTCAAACTTAAAAAATGAATTAACTGATACAAGATTCCATCCTTTTTTAGACATTCTATCTAGATAAGGAATTAATATTTCATCATAAAACAATCTATTTTTTAAAAATGTATACTTATATTTCATCTTCATAATCCTTTTTCATAAACAAAATAATTTGTTTTTGCATCCTTTCCTTTTCTAATTCAAGTCTTTCTTTTCCTTTTTGAGTAATTATGTATATTTTTCTTTTATTTTCTTCTTTTAATAATTGAATATATCCTATATTTTCAAAACGTGGTAACAATGCATAAAGTGTTCCAGCACCAACTCTAACATCACCTTCCGTCATTTCATTTACTTTTTCCATAATTTCTAAACCACATATGGGCTCATATAATGAAAGTAAAATATAAAACATTTGTGGAGTTAATGTTTCAAATTCTTTTCTCGCCATTTTCTCACCTCTTTTATCGAATATCGATAAATATTTCAATCCCATTATATCGATATTCGATAATAAAAGCAATATAAAAGCGAACTTTTGCCCGCTTAATTTCTAACATATGCTTTAATAACTTTTATTGTTTCATCATTTAAAGGTCTAATTGTATATTCTTTAACATTTGCAGGAACAATAAATGTTTCTTGATTTCTGGATATTCTTTTTTTATAAGTCTACTGCTTGCTGATTTATAAGCATTGATAAATTTAGAAATCTCACTATTAGGCTGTCCTCTGAACAGTACATGAACATGGTCTTTATCGTGGAGCTAGACCCCTCCCTACGCTTCGCTTAGAGGAAGGGGATTGCGCTCCTGTTTTTGTTCAATAAAGAAACCTCTCTTTATCTTCTTTAAAACATCTTCATCATCATTATCTTGTTTAAAATTAGGCATCCCTTTTCGATATCTTAATTGAATTTCCCAACGAGCAAGATCATAATAAATCAAAGTATCACCTTTATGAATGTAACTCGCTCCAATACCATAAATCAAAGCCCTGACTTTATGACTAGCAAGTGTGATTGATATTGAGCCAATTTTATATCATCAATAAAATCATCCATCTTTCCATAATATATGACTCCTCTTACACGATTTTCTGTTAAAAAAGGCTTCATCATTTTATTAAGCTCATCTTTTTCATAAAATACATCTTCACTTTTAATCACGAAATCAGGTTTATAAATTTCTTTAATTAAATCAAAGATTTCGTCATCGACGCCAGGATAACAATCTACAGTTAAACAATAATTTTCTTCTTGTCCTAGATTTTCTAAATATTTTTTATTTCTGTTTTGCCTGTACAAGCTTCATTTTTATATCCACTTATATTTATTTCTGGAAATTTATCATAATTCATTACTATCACCTAAATTCCTTTACACTTGTTATTTTATATTTAAATTATATCCCATATCATCATATGAATCTACAAATCTCAAAACATATTATTCCCCTAACATAATAACAATCGTATCTCCTTCTTCAACATACTCACCTTTTCTTGGCAATTGATCAATGACCTTATTTCCTTTACCAACAAAAGTAAAACGTAAAGAAATATTTTGAACTTCACTTCTTTTTTTACCGATATAATTTTCTACTTTGATTGTTCTTTTATCCATTATAGAATATGATTTTTGTCTTTGAGATTTTACCTTTTTAACATTTAAAGCAGGTAAAATATCAACAAACATCTTTCTAGCGATAGGAGCAACTGTTGTTCCACCATATTGAATACAGTTTTTAGGATTATCCATTGCCACATACAAAACAATTTGTGGATCATCAATAGGAGCAACGCCAACAAAAGAGAGAATATAACCACTTCCAACATAGCTTCCATTAACCGCCTTTTGCGCCGTTCCTGTTTTACCACCAATACGATAACCGTTTATATAAGCATTTCTACCTCCACCATCAGTCACGACACTTTCTAGCGCATCTCTTACTTTTTTAGATGTTTCTTCTTTAATAACCTGTCTTTTTACTTTCTTTTTAACTTGTTCAACAATTTCATTATTTGAACTGTTACTGATTTCTTTTAAAATATGTGGTTGTAACAAATAGCCACCATTGACGCAAGCACAAATAGCAGTTACCAATTGTAAGGGCGTTACAGATATGCCTTGTCCAAAAGCAACGGTCGCTTGTTCAAGTTCATGAAAGTTTTTATAATCAAACATAATCCCACATGATTCTCCAGGTAAATCAATTCCCGTTTTTTCAGTTAAGCCAAAATTTTGAACATATTGATACAATCTCTTTTTTCCTAATCTCCTACCAATTTCTACAAATCCTGGATTGGATGAATTTTGTAAAACTTCTCTAAAAGTCTGTAGGCCATGCCCTCCTTTTTTCCATGATTTGATTCTTGCACCTGAAACATATTCATATCCTTTATCATAATAAGTATCTTTATCCATATCAAATAAATTTTCATTTAAAGCACTTGAAAAAGTTATGATTTTAAAGGTTGATCCTGGTTCATAAGTTTTCCAAATAGGAATATTTTGATTATAAATATCTTTATCCTCATTTTGATAATCATTAGGATTAAAGTTAGGATAACTGGCGATTCCTAAAATCTCTCCATTTTTAGGATTCATCGCTAGTGCCCAAATACCATCTGGATGATACGTATCATAAGCATTTGATAATTCTCTTTCAAGGACATCTTGAACTTTTTTATCTATGGTCAAAGTGATATTCATTCCACTTTGACTATACGTATAATGACTTGGATACATTTTTAAATTATGACTTTTAGCATCCATATAATAATCAATCGAACCGTTTTTTCCTTTTAAAAACGAATCATATTCTAACTCCAATCCTAATAATCCTTGATTATCAATTCCAACAAAGCCTAAACAATGACTTAAATAATTATTTCCCGGATAATATCTTTTTGTATCTTTAATCAAATAAACACCTGATAAATGCAATCTTTGTATTTTACTTGCAACTTGATTATCAAGTTGTCTTCCTTCTGGAGAAATTCTTTGAATCGACACCTTTTTATTTAATTTTTCTTTCAAAACATTGACATCTACATTTAAAATTTTACTTAATTCTAAAGCTGTTGTTGCTTGATCCTTTATTTGACTCGGTACAACAACCAAAGAAGCCGTTGTAAGATCTGTTGCCAGTACATTTCCACTTCGATCATATATTTTCCCTCTATTAGCTTGTACAGGAAAAGACCTTTGCCAAGACTCTAATGCTTTATCATAAATATTTTTACGATCAATGATTTGAATATACCCCACTTTAAAAATAAGCGCTAAAACAATGAGATAAATACATATTTTAATGATTTTGATCTTATTAACAGATTGTTGAAACAACATAAATCTCACCATTATAAACTATGAAAAAAAAGAGGAATCATTCCTCTTTTAAGATATTGCTACAGTTAAACTATCACCGCTATGAACAACTGTATTCTCGCCAACACTTTGAGCAGTTACATGTCCACTTGTGCCATCAATCGTTAATTGAATACCAGCAAGTGAAGCGTAAGTTTGTACTTCTTTTTTAGACCATCCTATTAAATTAGGAAGTGTTATATCTTTTCCTTCTGTTTTGATAAATACTTTATCACCACTTGTCACTTTGCTTTTAGCAAGTGGATATTGTTCAATAACAGAACTTCCATTACCGATAATTTGAACACTTAATGATTTTGATTCTAATTTAGATTTTACATAATTAACAGATTGATTTGTATAGGAATCTAAAGTATAGCTTTGATCAACTGCTGTCGTATTTTTAGCATTATAGCGATTTACTACTTGAAGTGCTTCATTCATTGTTTGTTTAACAATATTTGGCATATATTGAGCATATGAATCTCCTGATTTAAAAGTTAAAAACATCACGACTTGAGGATCATCATAAGGAGCAATCCCTACAAATGAATGCATATATAAAGTTGTACTATAACCACCATTTTCAACAACTTGTCCTGTCCCTGTTTTACCAATCATACGAACATCATTATCTAAACGATAAGTCTTCCCTGTCCCTTGTTCATCTTCAATAACACCTAACATTAAATCTTTTACTTGACTGATTGTATTTGTTGAAAAGATTTGTTTTGAATATTTCGGTGTTGCTTGATAGACAACTTTATTTGTTTCAGGATTGACAACTTTATCTACAATATGTGGTTGAACCGTTTTCCCATCATTTCCAAAAACACTATATGCTTTTAAAAGTTGATAAGGAGTGACCGTAGAACCTTGACCAAATCCTGTCGTTAAATATTCAAGTCTTCCAGCATTTTTTCTTGTATAAGCATTGATTGATGATGAACATGTAAGTCCATCCACTGTATCACCTTGGAAAAAGCCTAAATCATTTAATTTCTCTGTTAAAACATCTTTTGTAACATAACCTTGATCCAATAAATTACAAATAGCTACGTTACTTGAATGATACAATCCTTGATCATAAGTAATTGTACCCCAACCTTGACCACCATTATGATCTTTAATTGTGGCAACTAATTTATTTCCATAATAAACATTATAACTTCCTGAATTATAATAAGCACTATGATCATATTTACCTTCTTCAATAGAATCAGCATAAATAAATGGTTTAAAAACAGATCCACATTCAATTGTTCCTTCTAAAAAATAATTGTTGAATGTTGATATATTTCTTTCATTAGGATTAAAAGATGGATAGGTTGACATTGCTAGAATCTTTCCTGTTTTAATTTCCATCACTCCAGCAGTCACAACTTCAGCACCACTTTCACTATAAGCATTAGACATCAAATAATCTAAATTTCTTTGAAGACCACTATCAATCGTTAAATAAAGATCATTTCCATTGGTTGGATCTTTCTCTCTTAAAGTTCCATCTACTAAAGCATATCCATTAGCGTCTGTTTGATAAACCTTATAACCATTTTTACCTTTTAATTGTTTATCATAAGAAAGTTCAAGTCCCATTTCTCCAACCATTTTCTTAACACTTTGATCATTATAACTTTTTGCATACCCTACAACATAGCTACAAAAATCACCCAATGGATAATATCTCGAATTAGACTCTACAAACTCTATTCCCGTAAGATTACAATCTTCTATTTGTTTTTTTACTGACGCTGATAAATTATTTCCTTTTGTCCCAAGTTCAATTTGATAACGTCCTTCATCCTTTGCTGTTTGTAATTTAGATGTTAATTCATTGACATCTATTCCTAAAATAGGACCTAGTTGACTAGCTGTTTTATTAACATCTTTAACATAAGCAAGTTTTTTACCATAGCCTGTTCTTTGAGATGAAAGCACCAAAATAATTTTATACTTTTTAACATTAATAGCTACATTTTCATGGTCACTTGTATAAATTTGCCCTCTTTGAGCATATTCAACAACTTCTTTCTTACTTCTATTTTTCGCAAAAGAGGCAATGTTCTCTCCACTGATCAAGTGTTTTCCCGTTGCCCCTAAGTATAAAATATTAACTACCAATGAAAAAATAAGAACTGCAAAAATAATACCCGTTACCTTTGCACTTTTGTATTTCTTCATTATCGCTGAGCTCCTGTTGTTGATGCTGTTGCATCATTTTGATAAGTATATCCTTTAGAAGTTGCAACTTCAGCAACACGATTGAATGAAACTAATTCTTGTTTTTGCATTTGTAAACTATCTATATCTGATTCAAGTGTGTCTATTTCATTTTGTAATTTTTGAATGGTTCTATTATATGAAGATTCAACTGATTTAACCATAATAATTCCAAAAACAAAAACAACAATTGTTACAATTAAAAACACTTGTGCAAAAGATTCAAATCCTGTCTTTCTCTTTTTCATAAAATAACCCTCTCTATAACTCTTAATTTAGCTGAATGTGCACGATGATTATGAGTTAATTCATCATCCGATGCTATAATCGGTTTTCTATTAACCAATTTAAATTTAGGTTGCATTTCTAAAGGAATAACTGGTAATCCTTTAGGAACATCTTTTAATTTTGAAACTTCATTAAATGTATATTTACATATTTTATCTTCTAAACTATGGAAAGTAATAACCGAGATTCTTCCATTTAAATTTAAAAGATCCAATGCATCTTTTAAAGCAATATCAAAAACATTTAATTCATCATTAACCGCAATTCGAAGTGCTTGAAAAGTACGTTTTGCTGGATGTCCACCTTTTCTTCTAGCATAAGCAGGAATTGCTTCTTTAATAATATCTACAAGTTGAAAAGTTGTATCAATAGGATGTATTTCTCTTTCCTTTTCAATTTTTCGAGCAATCTGTTTTGCAAATTTTTCATCCGCATATTTATATAAAATTTCTACAAGTTGTTCATAACTATAATGATTAACAATATAATGTGCATCCAAAGATGCCTCTTGATTCATTCTCATATCTAATCGAGCATCATAGTTATAACTAAAACCTCGAGCCCCATCATCAAATTGAGGTGATGAAACACCCAAATCAAATAAAATTCCATCTACATGTTCTACACCACGAAGATGGAGTTCACTTTTTAAATTCTTAAAATTGGATTGGATAATTGTAAATTGATTACCAATTTTCTCCAACCTTTCTCTTGCAGCTTCAATCGCATGAATATCTTGATCAAAACAATATAAATGGCCGGTTGTTAACTGTTTTAAAATCAAACTTGAATGACCAGCTCCTCCAAGTGTACAGTCTACATAGATACCATCTGGTTTGACATTCAATCCTTCAACTGCTTCATTTAATAAAACTGTAACATGGTTGAACATTCAAAATCCTCCTATAAACTAAAATCATCTAAAGATTCTAAAATATCATCATAACTATCCTGATTGTCATTATAGTATTGATTCCATTTTTCTTGTGACCATATTTCACCATGGTTTCCTGTCCCAATAATGACACATTCTTTTTCTAAGTGTGCTAAAGTGCGTAAATTTGTAGGAATGTTAATTCTTCCTAATTTATCAAATTCGCACTCACATGCACTTGAAATGGTAAAACGAATTGCTTTTCGAACTTCTTTTTTATTAGAAGGTAAAGAAAGGAGTTTCGCACAAAACGGATCCCATTCTTCTTTTGTATAAAAAGCAAGGCATCCATCAAATCCACGGGCAACATAAACAGAACCTTGACATTGATTCCTAATTTTAGATGGAATCGTCAAACGTCCTTTTGCATCAATTGAATGCTTAAATTCACCCATGAACATCACTATCACCCACTTTTTACCACTTTTATATTCACTTTTACCACTTTATACCACCATTATATACTTTTTAAATCACTTGTTCAATAAATAGATGTGAATAAAATATGGAAGTTCACATTTCTTGTGAACTAAAAAAGGTAAAAAAAAATCACCCTTTGGGGTGATCTTCTTATTTTACTTTTACACCTTTGTAAGTTCCACAATGTTTACAAACTCTATGAGACATTTTGTATTCTCCACATTCTGGACATACAACTAAAGTTGGTGCAGATAATTTATCATGTGTTCTTCTTTTATTTCTTCTTGTACTAGAAACTCTTCTAAATGGTACTGCCATCTTTATATCCTCCTATTGTTTAAAATAATCTTTCAATTTTGCTAACCTTGGATCAATGTATTCTTCATCATTATCCTCTTGACCATCGAGTATCTTCCAACCCTTACCTGATTCCTTGATGTTAGCATCATCTTTTACGACCCTCATAGGCACTTCTAACATGATATTTGAAAATACGACAGGCGTAAAATCAACAACATCTTTCTTTGCTTCATGAACGTCTTCAAGCGGATCAGGCTTTTCAAATGAAAATACTTCCGTCGAATCGATATCAAATGGATAATCAACATCTTCCAACGTTAACGCACACGGAAGAATCATTGTTCCCTTAATATTTAAATCAACATATAATCGTTTATCTCTTGTATCAAGATTCCCGGTACCTGAGACGATGACGTCTTTAAGGCCGTTAATATGGGCATACTTTTCAAACATTTCACATGGAAAAGTTATTTCTTCTTCAAAATCAAATGTTCCTTTGTGTTTAATAATCCACTGCAAACTATACTTCATATTAATCACCTTTCCATAACCGCAAAATCTATTATATAGAAACTCACATCATAAGTCAATCTAAAAATGGCCTAAAACAACATTTTTCACTTTTTAATGAAGTTCTTCTCCATTATAACAAAAACTTTAACTAAATCAACACTATTTTAAATCATTTTTTCAACATCATTTAAAACATCTTTATTTTGCATAATTTTAATCAATTTATCAATCTTTCTTTGATCTAAAGATTGATTTGTTACTTTTGCAACCGTTTGAATAAAATCTCTCATATCTTTTTCATTATTCAAATCTTTCTTTTGTAAATCGTTTGCTAATTTAAAAATATCTTCTTTTTTCACATTTGTTTTTTTAGATACACGATCTACGAGTAAATCTTTATCTTTCATAATATCACCACTATATACTATGAAAAAAATAAATAAATGTTAAAAAAGAGACTTAGTCTCTTTTTCTACAAATGATATGAATTGGTGTTCCTTCAAACCCAAATGCTTCTCTTAATCTATTTTCTAAGTAACGTTTATAACTAAAGTGTAAATATTGTGGATCATTTGAAAATAAAACAAATGTCGGTGGGCAAACCGCTACTTGATTAGCATAGAAGATTTTTAATCTTCCACCATTAAATGTCGTTGTTGGATTCATTAATTGTGCATCCACTAAAACATCATTTAAAACGCTCGTTTGCACTCGTTTTCTTGAATTTTCATAAGATTCTTGAATTAATGGGAAAATTTGATCCACTCTTTGACCTGTTTTAGCTGAAGTAAAAACAATACGTGCATAATCTAAATATTTAAATTGTTCATAGATTTCTTTTTGTTTCTTTTGCATTGTTTTTTCATCTTTATCAACTAGGTCCCATTTATTATAAACAATGACAACGCCTTTACCTGCTTCATGGGCATATCCAGCAACATGCTTATCTTGTTCTCTAATTCCTGTTTCACCATCAATGACAACAAGAATAACATCACTTTTTTCAATTGATGTCAAAGCTCTTAAAATTGAATATTTTTCAATATTTTCATAAACTTTACCTTTTTTTCTCATTCCCGCTGTATCTACAACACGATATTTTTGTCCATCTTTCACAAAAGGTGTATCAATGGCATCACGTGTTGTTCCTTCAATATTAGAAACAATAACACGTTCTTCCCCTAAAATAGCATTTGTAAGAGATGATTTGCCAACATTTGGTCTTCCAATAATTGAAAAACTGATTTCATCTTCATTAGTTTCTTCATCTTGTAAATCTAATTGATTAATAATTTGATCTAATAAATCTCCAATTCCAATCCCATGTGAACCAGAAACAGGAATAGGATCACCAACACCTAATGCATAAAATTCATATATATAATCTCTAAATTGATTATCATCAATTTTATTAACAACTAAAATAATTGGTTTTCTTGATTTTTGTAAAAGACGTGCTACATACTCATCTTCTTTAGTAATACCTTCTCGACCATTAACAACAAATACAATAACATCTGCTTCTTCAATTGCAATTTCTGCTTGCATTTTAATTTGTGTTGTAAAAGAAGCATTTTCTAATTCAATACCTCCTGTATCAATTACACTAAACTCTTTTGTAAGCCATGAAGCTTTAGCATAGATACGGTCTCTTGTTACACCTGCAACATCTTCAACAATTGAAATTCTTTCTCCAACCATACGGTTAAAGATTGTTGATTTTCCAACATTAGCACGACCAACAATTGCAACTACACCTGCCATATTATTCCTCCCTTGTTTTATTAATTAAAGTTAACACTTGATCAACAACTTCTTCTAACGTCATATTCGACGTATCAAGTTCAATTGCATCATCCGCTTTTTTAAGTGGCGAAATAGCACGATGCATATCTTGATAATCTCTTTGTTCAATTTCTTTTTTGATTGTTTCTAAATCAGCCTCTAAGCCTCTTTCTTTATTTTCTAAATAACGTCTCTTCGCACGTGTTTCTACACTTGCTATTTGATAAATTTTTAAATCTGCATGTGGTAAAACAACTGTTCCAATATCTCTTCCGTCTAAAATAACATTCCCAGTTTCAGCCATTTTTCTTTGCTCATCAACTAAAAATGTTCTTACCGCTTGATATTTAGAAACACAGCTAGCTCCAAGTGAAACTTCATCTGTTCTAATTTGAAGGCTAACATCTTCATCGTTTAAATAAACTTTATTATCAGCTGTAAGACGTATTTGAATATTTGAAATTGCTTGTTCAACAGCTTGTTCATCATTTAAGTCAATGTGATTTTTTATACAATAAAATGCAACAGATCGATACATTGCACCCGTATCAATATAAATGAAATTTTCCTTTTTAGCAACCATTTTTGCAATTGTACTTTTTCCTGCAGCACTAGGCCCATCTATTGCAATTGAAATTTTTTTCTTCATAAAATAAACACCCTCCTAAAAAACTAAGGTCTTCCTTAGTTAAAAAAAACTTTGATATAAGATAACTCCAAGTAAAGCAATGAAAATAATGACTAAAATAACAATAATGACATTCATGACCTTAACAGCTTTACTTTCACCTTTATTTTCAATAATCTCTTCATCTTCAATAAAAGCATCATTTTCTTCAATATCTTCTACTGGATTTTCTTCTATCGTTTCAACGATTTCTTTCGTCTCTGTGATTTCTTCAGCTTGTTTTTCTTCTACTTCTTCAGATTCTTGTTGTAAAAATTCTTCTGCTTTTTTCACATCTTCTTCTGGTGACATCGCAGCTAATTTTTCCATAAAAGTCATTTTTTCTTTTGACTCTTCTTCAACTTCATTATTTACAAACATTCCTTTAGCAAATTCTTGTGTAGAATAGCTTTCAACTGAATCTATCTTAATTGTATTTTTTTCAGGTTCTCTAATTTTACTTAAAATATCCATTCTTGTATTATATTGATCTTGTTTACCAACACTTTCTTTCGCACTTTTAAGAGCTTTATCAAGTTCAGCTGAGCCTTCTTCTCTCATTTGTTCAAATGTTTTAGTTTCTGTTAAAGTATCTTCTAAATTTACTTCTTTTTCTTCTTTATCCTTTTTCATAAATGACAAAAAATCATCATCGTCATCATCATTTTGAACTGGTTCTACATACTTTTCTTTAGAAATGCCAACTTCTTCCTTAAGTCCATCTCTTAATTCTTGGTATTTTTTTACTCTTGAATACGTCATTTTCCCACCATCCCTCGCCATTATAACATAATAATCACTATAAAAAAATAAAAGAAGCCTAAGCTTCTTTAATATATTTACTTTTAAATCTTTTTTCAACCGGTCTTACAAGATAATAAACAATTCCTGTAATAATTCCTTTAATAAAATTAAAAGGAAAATAAATAATAAAAATAGCTTGTCCATAAGGTGATAAAAAAGATAAAAATTTCGGAATTGAAATATTTGAACCATATTGTTGATTAAATGCCTGAATATCTACAGTAAAAGGCATTTGTGTATACCATGTCGGTTTTTGCATTAAATAAGTAGGTGTCACAAAGAAATAATTGATGACAAACATAATAAAAGCAAAAACAAGCATCGTTAAAACCATATCTAAAAAATAATTCTTTAAATTCTTTTCTGGATCAATTTTTCGAGCAAGCAATGAATATGTTACACAAATTGATAACGATGCAATCAATGCTGCAATTTGCCCAATAGCCATTGGTCCTACAGGTCCTTTAAACAAAATAGAAACAACAAATTTACAAATACAGACAAACAACGCTGGTATAAATCCTAAAGTAGAAATTGCTACAAGAACAACAATTTCTGATAAATCAAGATTTAACCAAGGAGCAAAGGGATAAGGAATCTCAATGAGATTTAAAATCATCCCAAGTGCAGCCAGCATTGCTGCTAAAACCATTTTTTGTGTCTTAGTACTTTCCATAATAATTCTCCTTTAAAATAAAAAATATCATGAAAATACTAATCTCCATGACTAAAAACATTATCTAAAAAAATGTCTTTCTTCCATCTAGACTCTCACTATCGGTAAAGGAATTGCACCTTTTCTGCATCTGCTCGTGGACTATCACCACCGGTCGGGAATTTCACCCTGCCCTGAAGACTTTCTTTTCTTATATATATTAGCACTTCAAAAAAAAGAAATCAAATCATATGATTTCTTTAATCGTAAGGTTTATATTCAACTGTTTTCTTTTTAAAATCAATAAACAATTGAAAAGCCTTTCGATCTTCATCTTCATCCCAAATTTCCACAAACTCAGGAGTCACTTCTATTAAAATTTCACTATCAACGTGAGAATAAGCATTATAACTTTGCCATAAATACTCTTTATATTTCTTTTCAAAAACTCTTCCTGGTTCATCAACGACCAATCCTTTATTAACAGCAATCCCTTCAACTTGTGTTCCATTAAAACACATTGCGACACGATTATTTTTAAACAACTGCTGTGTCTTTCTAAAGTTCTTATCTGTCTTAAAATAGATTTTATCATTATAAAAAAGACAACTGACATTTCTCACCATCGGATAATTATCCTCGCAACTGGCAAGTGCCATAATTTTCCAATCTCCCATTTTTTGTTTCATGATTTCTTTAGCTTCTAAAAATTCCATCTTATTTCCTCCCTATATAATTCCTTGATATCCTAAAACAAACAAAATCATTGTCACTAAAACAACACCTACGACAAAGACATAACCTTTATAAACACTTCCTTGTCGATCAGATTTCTCCACTAAATGACTTCTTCTTAATATTTGAACCACTGGTTTATATAAGAAAAAGACAATGGCAGCATTCATCGTTGCTTTAATTAAATTAAAAGGTAATATTCCTGGAAGCAACATTGGTACAATAGCACTTCTTGGCATTCCATAATAAATAGGTGTAATGATATAATTCCAAATAAGCATAGATATTGTTGTACACATAACACCTAGAACAAGTCCTAAAACAGCTCCTTTTTGATTATGTACTTTTTTATATACAAAAGCAGCCATACAAGCAAAAGAACACGTTGAAACCATATTCATCAAGACATCTAAAATATTGCCTCCCTTTAACATGATTTCAAAAATCGAACAAATAAAACTCATTAATAATGATGTCATTGGTCCATAAATAAATCCCCCAATAACAATTAAAATATCCTTGGGATCATACCTTAAAAAAGATACCGCTGGAACAATGGGAAATGAAATAAATACATTAACGATCATTGCCATGGCACAAAGCATCCCTACTGTTGTTATTTTCTTTGTACTCATTTTATATACCTCCTTTAACAAAGAAAACGCACCTAAAATAATCTTCTAGGTACGTTTTTGTATATAAAAAGTATTACAAAAAACACTTCTTTCATCCAGACTATAACTGTTGCTACTGGAATTTCACCAGTTCGGCCATCTTTGGCTCGCGGAGTTTACCGCCAGTAGAGAATTTCGCTCTGCCCTGAAGTATTATTTTATTGCTTCTTTATTATATAATAATTTTTCTTATTTTTAAAGGTCTATCAAACCATAATGTTTTAATGCATAGGCAATACCTTCATCATCCACATCTTTTGTCACAAAATCAGCAATGCTTTTTAACTCATCTCCCGCATTTCCCATAGCTACGGCAAGAGAGACATGTTGCAACATTTGCATGTCATTTCCCCCATCACCAAAAGCCATCGTATCTTTTAAATCAAGACCATAATATTCTAAAAATTTATCAATTCCTAATTGTTTTGTTCCACCTATTGGTGAAATATCACAAAAAGTTGGATGCCATCTTGCTGAAATACAATGAGGCATATGACTTAAGATTTCTTTTTCTTCATTTTTATCAACAAAACACATAATTTGATAAATCGATTTATCAATGACATGACTACAATCTCCGGCAGGATGATCATCATTATGAGTAATAGCATGAATTGCATCAACACGCTCATCACGATAGTTGAAGTATTTTGTATTTTCTTCTGTAAAGCCACAAGGAACTTGATGATCTTTTAAATAATCTAATAAAGCTTGTAGATCTTCTTTTTTGATTGTATTTGAATAAATAATTTGATTATTTGTATAACAATATTGTCCATTTAACGTAATATAACCATCAAAAGGAAAATCATTTAAAACATCTAATCCATCTTTTCCTCTTCCTGTTGCTATAAAAAGCTTGATTCCCTTTTCTTTTAACTTATATAAAGCATCAAATGTAGATTTAGGAATCTGATGATTTTTAAAACTAACAAGTGTTCCATCGATATCAAAAAAAATTGCTTTTACCATATTATATACCTATATCTTTCATATTTTTTAAACGTTCTAAATAGCGTTCAATACGTTTTAATTCTTCACCGCTTACTCTTTTAGCAGAATAATAATATTCAACAGAACTTTCCAAATTTTCTAATTCAATATTTTTCATTAAATAATTAATTGTTCCTCTATTACCATCTAATAAATGGACATGCGGTAATAATTGATGAAAACTATCTTTAAAATAATTAAAATGTGTACATCCTAAAACAAGAGAACCATACTCTTTAAAATCAAATTTCGAAAGTGCCTCTTTTAAATAAGCAAGCACTTCATCACTATTAAACTCTTGTTTTTCAGCAAAGCGGACAAGTTTTGGTAAAGCAACCAAATCAACTAAATGATCTTTATCAACTCTTTCTACCAAGTCCAACATCTTTTTACCTTTAACTGTAATTGGTGTCGCACACACCAATACCTTTTGATTTCCATATAAATCAACTGCTTTTTTTACTGCAGGTTCCATTCCAATGATAGGAATATCATATTTTTTTCTCATTAAAGCAACTGCTGCACTGGTTGCTGTATTACAAGCAATGACAATGGCCTTACAATCATGATCAATCATAAATTGAATAATTTCATCTACATAGCCAATGATCTCTTCTCTTGTTTTTTCCCCATAAGGAACATGTTTTTCATCAGCATAATATATAAATTGTTCATGAGGTAAAAGTTGCATTGCTTCATATAATACTGATAAGCCACCTATTCCCGAATCAAAAATACCTATTTTCATATAATTCCTCTTTCAATCATTCTACATTAATTATAAAAAAAGATATTGCGTTAAGCAATATCTATTTTTCTTGAAGCGTAACTTCAATTGTTTTTTCTGTGCCACTACGATTAACAACAACTTTTACTTTATCTCCTGCTTTATGCGAGTAAAGTGCTGTTAAGAACGATTTATAAGTAGTAATATCTTTACCATCTAATTTAACAATAACATCACCTTGTTGGATTCCAGCTTTACTTGCAGCACCATCACTTGTTAGTTTAACAACATAGATACCTTCATCAACAGATACTTTAACACCATATCTTTGAAGTTCATATGAAGAATAATCATTTAAAGAAACACCTGAAATACCGATAACTGGATGAGATACTTTACCATTTGTACGAATTTGTTCTGCAACTGTCATAACATCATTAATAGGAATCGCAAATCCCATACCTTCAACGCTTTCATCAGAGAACTTCATGTTCGTAATACCTACAAGTTCGCCTTTCATATTAACAAGCGCTCCACCACTATTACCTGGGTTGATAGCTGCATCTGTTTGGATAACATTCATATCCCAATCATCAACTTTATCATCATTTAAATCAACAGAAACTGTACGATCTGTTGCTGAAACAATACCTTGAGTAACAGTTCCTGAATATTGAATTCCTAATGGTGAACCAATCGCTAAAACTGTTTCTCCTTTATCTAATAAATTAGAATCTCCTAAATCAATAACACTTACATCAAAGCTTGGTTGACATCTTAAAATAGCGACATCACTATATTCATCACTACCTACAACTTCTGCATCTACATATTCATTATTTGAAAATACAACTTGTACTTTGTTTGCACCATCAATAACATGGTGGTTCGTAATAATATAGGTATATTTACCAGTTTTATCATAAACGACCCCACTACCACTTCCAGATTGTGTTTCACTCGAAGAACTTGAATTATCACCAAATCCAAAAGCATTATTTGTTGTATTTTTATAAACAACAACTCCTACAACACTATCACTCGCTTTTTCTACAACACTTGTTGTATCTGTTTTAACATCATAATTGACTTGTTTTACAGTTCCTTTATTTGTAACGGTCGTTGTACTATCACTTGATGATGACATCATATTATAAAAAACATAGCCATTCATTGCAAAGGAACAGACAATAGCAACTACTAATAAAATTTTTACTATTTTTTTCCATTTCTTTTCTTTAGGTTTATCTTCATCAACTAATATAAAATTATTTTTATTATCTTCGTTCATAATATTTCCTCCTTTTGATGCTATTATCATAAATAATAAATATGTCTAAATTATATCCTCATTGTGGGAAACTTTGGGATTTATAGGCAACTTGACAGTAAAAGTCGAACCTAGCCCTAAAGTACTTTCAACATCGATCGTTCCTTGATTCAATTCGACGATTTTTTTAACAATACTTAAACCAAGTCCCGTTGATATCTTTGAACTTCTTGATTTATCTACTTGATAAAAACGATCATAAATATAATTCAGCTTATTTTTAGGTATACCCATTCCTTCATCTTGTACACTTAAAACAAACATATTATTTTCTTTTTTAGTTTTAATTGTAATAACACCATCATTAGAGTATTTAATTGCATTAGAAATAAAATTACTTAAAATTGTTTTAACCGTTGAATAATCTAAAATAACAGGTTTTTCTATTTTATTATGATAAATAAGAGAAATATGTTTTTCTTTAGCCATTGGCTCAAATAAATCAATACTTTCTTTGACAACAGCTTTGACATCTAATTCTTTAAAATCCAATTTAACTCTTGTTTGATCTAATCGTGATAATTCTAAAATATCATTAATGATATTTTGCATACGATAACTTTCTTTCAACAAGATATCCATAAACTCTTGAAATATTTCTGGTGAATCTAAACCATCCCTTTTTAATATTTCTACACTTCCAATAATAGCTGACATCGGTGTTTTAAGTTCATGAGAAACATCTGATAAAAATTGTTTTTGCATATCTTCAATTTCTTTCATTTTAGAAACGTCTGTAAATAAAACAATCGTTCCATCAAAAATAAGATGTTCTTTATCAGAAAAAACAGGTGAAGATTCTACTTGATAATATCTCGACTGTATTTTTACAACCGACGATAATGGTCTTTCAAAAACATAGCATTGATCTACTAAATCAAGCATCTCACCTACAAATATATCTTTATAATATCTTCCTTTTAAATGTGGTATTTCAAAGCCTTTTCTAAAACTTTGATTGGTAAAAGCTATTTTCCCTTCTTTATCAATAAATAACATCGGTAAATTCATTGATCGAATCAATTGACTTAATATCTTTTCATGATATTTATTTTCAATTTCTACTTCCTTTATTTCATTATCCTTTTCTCTTTGAAAAAAACGTCCCATTCGTTGATAATGACTTTCTAATTGATAAGCATTGATTGCACATACAAAGATAAAAAGAAGCATGATATAAAGACTGTAAGCCTTATTAAAATAACAAAGTAATAAAGTAACAACTCCCATCAATACAACTTTCAAATAACTTTTAGTCATCTTTTTTCACCAACTTATATCCAACTCCCCTTACAGATTTAAAAGAAACTCGACTTTCTTTTAACTTTCCTTTTAATTTAAAAACATGAACATCAACAATACGTGTATCTCCATCATATTGAAATCCCCAAATAGATTGTAATAAAGTTTCTCGAGAAACAGCTTCTTTAGGATGTTCCATAAACATTTTTAATAAATCATATTCTACTTTTGTTAGAACAATAACATGATCATCAATTGTCACTTCTCGATTTTTAGTATTCATCATAACATCTTCAAATTTAATTTCATCTAAAAAATGTTTATGATGTCTTCTTAAATGAGCTTCAATTCGCGCTATTAAAACTGCTGATTGAAATGGTTTTGTTAAATAATCATCTGCCCCTGCTTCTAATCCTTTAATAATATCTTCTTGTTCACTGCGTGCCGTTAATAAAATAAGTGGTTTAACATAATCATTTTGTCTTACTTCTTTAATAATAGAGACACCATCTTTATATGGAAGCATCCAATCAATCAAAACAAGATCATAATCATTTTCTAAAATCTTCGAAACAGCCTCTTTTCCATCATATAAACTATCTACTAAATAACCTTTTTTTCTAAGTTCATAGGCAAGTATCTTATTGATGGACATATCATCTTCAATTAATAATATATCATTCATTATTCCCATCGTATCTTTCTATTATTCTTTGAACAACAGGGTGTCTTACGACATCCATCGCTGATAAATGAATAAATGAAATCCCTTTAACCCCTTCTAAAATATCTAATGCACGAATAAGTCCAGAAGTTGTATTTCTTGGTAAATCGATTTGTGAAATATCTCCTGTTACAATCATTTTTGATCTGAATCCTAAACGTGTTAAAAACATTTTCATTTGATTATCTGTTGTATTTTGCGCTTCATCTAAAATAACATAAGCATCTTCTAAAGTACGACCTCTCATATAAGCAAGAGGTGCAATTTCAATAACACCTTTTTCCATAAGCTTTTCAGTTTGTTCAACACCTAACATATCGTATAAAGCATCATATAAAGGGCGTAAATAAGGATCTACTTTTTCTTTTAAATCTCCTGGTAAAAATCCCAAATTTTCTCCTGCCTCAACAGCTGGTCTTGTTAAAATTATTTTTTTTACTTCATTATTTTTTAAAGCTGCTACTGCAAAAACAACAGCTAAATAAGTTTTTCCTGTTCCCGCAGGTCCTATCCCAAAAACCACATCGTTATTTTTTAAAGCATAATAATAACTCTTTTGTCCTAATGTTTTAGGATAAATAAGTTTTCCATTATATGTTCTAGCTATTTTTATATGATAAAGTTCAGATAATTGATCCAACTTATCTTTTTCTACAAGTTTTTGAGCATAGATAACATCTCTTCTTGAAATAGAAACCCCTGAAACAATCAGTTTTAACAAAGAATAAATGACTTTTTTAGTTTTTTCAATTTGTTGTTGACTTCCAACAATTGACATTTCATCTCCTCTTAAAGAAATTTCAACTTGAAAATGATCTTCTAAAACTTCTAAATTTTCATCTTTTACTCCAGATAAATTAACAAGTTGTTCAATGTTATAAGCTTCTAACTTAACAATTTCTTTCATGAATCCTCCCTAATTGCAATATTCTCTATAAAAACATATTGCATCTTTAATACATATTTCTTCTCTATTATATCATATGATAGTACTTTTTCCCTGTCAATTTTTACATCCTTTGGTAATTGACTTCTTATTTTAAAAAGCAAATACGCAAATATATCTTTATCTTTAACATTTGATGATGAAGCCTCTATATATTGATAAGTATAAGCTTCTACACTTCCTAAAGTGGGAATCATTTTTATTTGTTGTTTCGTATCTTCAATTTGATGTGAAATCAAAACATCTCCTTTTTTTACATACTGATTCACTTTAACTAAAACATTTCCTTGTTTGACATCCAATTGACGAATAATCCCATCTTTTTTAGCGATATAATCTTGATATTTTAAGACCGTCTTTTGATTATGACTAGCGGGTGTATATTCAACATGTAAAACACTTCCCTTTTGATAAACATTTAAATAATCAATTTCGCTTTGATATTTTCTTTTTAAATGATCATAAAGTTTATTGATTTGAGGATAAGTCAATTTAGGATGCATCATTTGTATTTGTTTATTGAAGTCTTTTTGAAGTTGATTGTTCACGATAGAAAGAGAGCCTGTTATTTTATAGTCATAAATATAGTGTGGTAAAATAAAAAGTGTGCTTATAAAAGCGAGTGTAAAAATGATTTGTGGAAATTTAAAGATAAGAAATAAATAATGAAGTAGTCCTATACTTTTTTGAATGGGTAAATGCATAGAAGATGTGATATATCTTTGATAAATAGGAACGTAAAATGAATAACGTAATGCATCAAGTTGATGTAAATGAAAAAGTGTGAGCTGATGTTTTTTGGTTTCTTTTAAAAATGAAACAATATCATTTGTTTCAATAACAATATAATCATAGCCTAAATTCATGAAAATATAATTGATGTAAACTCACCCATTAACATAATTTCATCTTGACTATAGTAACGTATTTCAATATTTTTTCCTTTTATTGAAATAATTTGTTGATTCATTTTACATTCAAAAATCGTTGATTCTAATGTAATAATCAACTGATAATGTTTAATTAAAATTCTATTTTTTTTGTATACAAAGCATTCTATCACCTATTATAAGCTATGATATTTCCTTTTCATTATGTATAGAATTTTATGATCCAATCTTTTTATAACATCAAAAAAGTCAACTTGTAATGTTGACTTTACTTATTTTGATCTTTTCTTCTTAATAATTCATTTCGATAAACAACGAGATCTTTATAAATATCACTTAATGTTGAAAAAACCCATTCTACTCTTTCATCAGGAATACGATTTCTATAAATAGAGTCTAATTCATGATGAAATTGTTCATGAACTTTCAAAGCTTCTTTTCCTTGATTTGTTAATCTTAAGTAATAAATACGTTGATCTTGAGTAGATTTTTCTTTAATAAGAAAACCTTTTTCTACAATTTTTTTAACAGCTGTCGTAAGAGTTCCAAGTGTTACATTCAAATGATTTGCAACAGCTGACATTGAGGGACTTGATTCTTTATCAACAGCTTCTAAAACATGCATTTCAGACATCGAAAGTTGTTTAAAAGGTCCTTGTTTTAAATATAATTCCTGTATATCCATCGCAATATTAAAAACATCAACAACTGTTTCTATCGTATCTACTCTTTGTATCATCTTTTTCTCCTTATTACTCTTCGTATTTTCTAATATATTGATAACCAATACCACCAATACCCATATGAGCTCCAACCACAGCTGGTAATTCTCTTACAAGTATTTCACATTCTCCAATTTGTTCAATCAATTTTTGTTTCATTTCTAATGCTAGATCTTCACTTAAAACATGTTCGATTGCAAAAACATAATTCTTATTGTTAACCTTACATTCATTGACCATGTGATCAATAATTTTTAAATTTGCTTTTTTAGCTGTTCTTACTTTACCAAAACTATCAATTTTACCACCTAAACTATAGTTTAATTTCATAATTGGTACAATTTTTAAAAGTCCAGCTAACGCTGCAACAGCAGGAGTAATACGTCCTCCCTTTTTTAAATGCTCTAAATTAGGAACCATAATAATCGTCGCTGAATCTTCTACAAGTTTTTCTAGAATATCTTTTATTTCTTCTGGTGATTTTCCCTCATGAGCAAGTTTTGCTGCTACTTCTACAAGATATTTTTGATTACTTGCTGTTCCTTTTGTATCCACTAATGTTACTGGCATTTCTAACATATCACACGCAAGCTTCATTCCATTCATGGTTGAAGAAAGTCCTGTAGCGATAGGTAAACCAATAACATGACTATATCCTTGATCTTTGATTTTTTGAACTGCTTCTTGCAGTGAACCTGTTGATGGTTGAGAAGTCATCACCATAATATCGTCTTTTTCCATACGTTCAAAAACATCTATACTATGAATTTCAATATCATCTAAATAACTTTTACCTTCCATAGTGATTGTTAGTGGTGCAATAAATATTCCTTCATTTTCTCTTGAGCCTACAGGAATTTGACATCCACTATCCGCTAATATAGCAATTTTTTCCATACTCTCCACCTCTTCCTCATATAATATAACAAATTATGGATTATTTTTAAAGTTTTATGTTATCATAAAAGTCGGAAGGTGAAAAAATGAAATCTATTGAGGAAATAACTGAACACACATTAGTCATTAAAAAATCAGAGTTTATTTGTACGCTCATTCCTTTAAATGATGAAGAAAAAATCAATGAAACTATTGATTATTATAAAGAAAAATATGAAGATGCTACACATAATTGTGTTGCCTATCTTGTAGGTACAAAAGAAAGAGCCAATGATGATGGAGAACCATCAGGTACTGCAGGTCTTCCAATGCTCAATGTTTTAAAAAAACAAGAACTCAGTAATATTATTGCAATTGTTACAAGATATTTTGGAGGCATTAAATTAGGGGCTGGAGGTTTAACACGCGCCTATAGTCAAGCTGTGGCTGATGCTTTAAAAGAAGCTAATATTGTTGAAAAACATTTAATCGATGTCTATGATGTTTCTCTTGATTATAGTTTTACTAAAAAATTTGAGCATCTATTAAAAGTAAATGACATTGATTGTATAAATAAAGAATACGATGAACAAGTCACTTATCGTCTTTATATTGATGATTTATCTTTCTTTGATACAATTCAAGATTTAACAAGTAATCGTTACAGTAAAGAATTTATAAAAAAAGAATATGTTCCTGTAAAATAAATATGTATTTAGCCTGTTGACAAAACAATTTTGTTGACAGGCTTTTATTGTATAAGAAACAATTATTCATTGGACTATCCGCCCATTGAAAGAAGAAGGGACATTGTCGTAAAAACAGATGTTGATGGTGTCTATGGTATCTGTTGTATCTTCAGTATCGAACACCAAAGTACGATCGATAAGAATATGGTGATTCGATATGGCAACTATGAAATGACGGAGTATTTAAAATAATTAAAAAACAAAAAACTTAAAAGATTAGTTTCTCAAGTTATGATTGTCTTTTATACAGGGCCAAAGAAATGGAAAGGACCTTTAACATTAAGTGACTATTTGGATATACCAGAAGAATTAAAAGAATATGTTAATGATTGGAAAATCAAAGTTGTCGATGTCAAAGAAATAGATACCACTATCCAAGAGATGTATAAAGGAAACTATGAAGGATTACATCGAAAATAAAGATGAATAGAGATAACTTTATTTATGCAGCCATCATTACAGGAAGTTTAGATTTAATTAGAGACTTACCAGAAGGAGATGAAATCGATATGTGTGAAGGAATGGAAAGAATGGCAGAAGGATTTAGAAATGAAGGACTTATTATTGGAAGAAGCGAAGAACTTATGGAAGGTGAAAAAAGAGAAAAGAAAACAACACTATTATCATTATTGAAAGTAAAATTAGGAAACGTATCAAATCAACTCGAACAAGCGATACAAAATAGCTCAATAGAAAAACTCAATACATTAACACTTTCAATTTTTGATATCACAAACGAAGATGACGTTTTAAAAATCATTAATTAATAAGTTAATATACAAACAAGAAACCCCAAGACATTTTATTTAGCTTGCTTTTTTTTATAAAAAAGAAAAGTACGACAAAATTGTACTTTTCTTTCGTTTATTTTTTTGATAACGTTTCAATAAACTCATTTAAACGATTAAGCCATTGATCATGTTTATTGATTTTAATTGTTATTTTATTATCTAAAGATTTAAAGGCTGGCTTTGTAAAAAGTTGATTAGCAAGCAAGAATAATTTATCACCTGAAATTGTTTCAAAAGCGTTTGGTGAAAAGATAATTTCTAGTTGTTTACCAGAATCTTTAATATCTTCAATAATAGAATAATGTGAAAGAATTTCAAGTTTTCTCTTTTCAATCAATGTTAAAATAGCTTCTGGTAAATTTCCATAATAATCATCAAATTCCGCTTTTAAACTATTAAGTTCACTCATTGTTTTTGCTTTATCTAATCTTTGATACAATTCAAGTTTTTCATAATCACTTTCTACATAGTCATCAGGAATATAACCATCTACACTCACATTTAAGTTTTTAACCTCTTCTTCAGGCTTTTCATCTTTATGCATTCTTACATTGATGGCATCTTGTAAGATTTTCATATACATTTCAAAACCAATATCATCAATAAACCCAGCTTGTTTACCCCCAAGAATATCTCCTGAACCACGAATTGATAAATCACGCATGGCAATTTTATAACCACTACCAAGTTCAGTAAATTCTTTAATCGCTTTTAAACGTTTTAATGCATCATCTTGAATAGACTTATCCTTTTTATAAAGAAGATAAGCATAAGCGCCTCTTTCACTACGACCTACACGTCCTCTAATTTGATAAAGTTGGGCTAAACCAAATTTATCAGCATCTTCAACAATCATCGTATTGGCATTAGGAATATCAATTCCTGTTTCAATAATTGTTGTACAAATAAGAACATTAAATTCTTTATTCATAAAACGAAGCATAACATCTTCTAGTTCATTTTTATCCATTTGACCATGTCCTATAGCTACTTTTGCATTAGGAACAGTAGAAGAAATTTTATAAGCTACATTAGCGATTTGATCTGTTCGATTATAAAGATAGAAAACTTGTCCATCCCTAGCGAGTTCTCTTTCAATAACTTGTTTAATTAATGTATTATTTTTTTCAACAACATAAGTTTGTACAGGTAATCTATTTTTAGGTGGTGTATCGATTTTCGATAATCCTCTAATTCCCATTAAAGACATTTGTAATGTACGAGGAATTGGTGTAGCTGAAAGAGAAAGAACATCAATGGTTTCACGGTATTCTTTGATTTTTTCTTTTTGTTTAACACCAAAACGTTGTTCTTCATCGATAACAAGTAACCCTAAATCATTAAACGCGACATCTTTTGATAAAATACGATGTGTTCCTATTAATAAATCAATTTTACCTTCTTTAACTTCTTTTAAAATACGTTTCTTTTCTTTAGAAGAAGCGAAACGATTGAGTAAAGCAATTTCTACAGGAAAATTCTTAAAACGTTCGGTGGCTGTTTTAAAATGTTGCATTGATAAAATAGTTGTTGGACAAAGAAAAGCTACTTGTTTATGATCTAAAATTGCTTTAAAAGCACCTCGTAAGGCCACTTCAGTTTTACCAAAACCAACATCTCCACATAAAAGACGATCCATTGGTTGAGGTTTTTCCATATCCAATTTAATCTCATCAACACTTCTTTGTTGATCAGCAGTTAAAGCATAACCAAATTGATTTTCAAAATCAATTTGTAATTCATTATCCTTAGAAAAAGCAAACCCTGGTGAAGACATTCTTTTAGCATATAATTCTATTAATCGATCAGCAATATCATCAATTTTATTTTTAGCCTTTTGTTTAGCTTTTGTCCATTTGCTACTTCCAAGAGCATGGATCATTGGTACTTTACCATCAGCACTTGCATACTTACGAATCATTTTAAATTGTTCAACTGGAATATAAAGCGTATCATCTCCAGCATAAGCCACATATAAATAATCTTTATGATATCCTTTAACATCAAGTGTTTTAATTCCTAAATATTGCCCTATTCCATAGCTATCATGAACAACATAATCACCAACATTTAATTCTTGGAAGTTACGTAATGTTTTAGCATCTTTAAATCTAAAATATTTTGTTTTAGAAACATTGACTTTTCCAAATAATTCATTGGCTGTTAAAATAACTACTTTTTCTTCAATAAGTTCTAATCCTAATGCAAGTTTTCCTACATAAAGATTAATACCTGGATAAATTACTTCATCAATTCCTACAAGTGTATATTTCATTTCATGACGATCAAAAAGTTCCACCATCAATTGAAGTTGATGTTTATTTTCTAGAGAAATTAAAATTTGACTATTCTTTAAATAATCATTGATTTGTTGGATGACACGTTTTTCATCATCTCGATTAAACATCACATCGTGACTTAAAAAGACAACATCATCTTTATTTGTTGTAAAGGTATTAATGGCTTGATAGTTATCTTTAATAATGCTATCAAAGTCTTGATAAAGTTGATTATCTTTTAAAAAGCGTCCACTTTGGCTTAATTCTTGATAATAATAGAAGTTTTCTGAAATATAGTTTTTGATTTGAAAATGAATATCTTCTTCTTGACATAAAATAGTAATTGGATCATCTAAATAATCTTTAATACTCGTCACATTTTTAAAGAGATGATAATACGCATATTGACTACTATCTGTAGCATGTGCTTTTAAGTTTTCAATATCGATCATGATTTTTTCTTCAAAATCATCTTTAAATAAATCATCCATCTTTTGATATTGTTCTTCAAAAGAATCTTTGATTTGTGTAACAACTGAACCTACTTCTTGATCTAAATAAAGAAGATCGGTAGCTGGAATAATTTCAATTTCATCCACTTTTTCAATCGTTCTTTGTGTTTTTTCATCAAAAAATTTAATATAATCAATTTCATCATCAAAGAAATCGATACGAATAGGATGGTCATATTGCATTGAAAAAATATCAACGACTCCCCCACGTTTAGAAAAATAGAAAGGTTGATCAACACGTGTTGTATGCATATAACCTGCTTGCACTAAAAATCTTTGTAAATCATAAACATCAATATGATCTCCTACTTTTAAAGTCATACAGTTTTTCTTAAAAACATCAACAGTTGGAACATATCGCATCACACTATGACCATGACTAATCAAAAGATGTGGACCAGGTCGTGTAAGTTGATACATCGTTCCTAATCTTTGTCCTAATAATTCTCCTGAAGCAGCTAAACTTTCAATACGATAAGATTCATCTACAGGAAAATAAAGAGCTTCATCAATCATTTGTGAAACTTGTTTATAAAGAAGATTAGCTTCATATTGATTTGATTTAACAATCAGCATATCTTTTTTTAAAGTCAAAAATGCGCTAGCAATTAGTAGCGCTTCGCTGTTGGAAGAATTGACAACGATATTTTGTTTATTCAATAAAGCATTAAATGCTTTATTATCTTTTAATAAATGTAGTATCTTTTTCATATGTGCCTCTAATTAAAACGATTCATTGCATGGTTAAATCCATGATCCAAATAATCAACGACTGCATCACTGGCATTTTCAATTCCTTGATTGATAGCATCTTGTTCATCTTTTGTAAAACGTGATAAAACATAATCAACAACTTTTATATATTTACTACGATCAATACCTACACGAATACGATTAAAATTTTGACTTCCAGTATGCAAGATAATATTTTTAATACCATTATGACCACCAGCACTACCACTTTGTCTTAAACGAAGCTTCCCTACTGGCATATCTAAATCATCATAAATAACTAAGATATCTTCTTGATTGATTTTAAAGAAATCCATGACTTGTCTAACAGATTCTCCAGATAAATTCATATAAGTTTGTGGTTTTAATAAAATCACATCTTCACCTTTATATTTACTTTTTCCATAAAGTCCTTTAAATTTGTTTTGTGTCATTTCAATATTTAATTTTTCACTTAAACGATCTAATACCATAAATCCTGTATTATGTCTTGTATTTTCATATTCTTTCCCAGGATTACCTAAACCAATAATTAATTTCATTTTTTACCTCTTTAATCCAAATATTTTCATCGAAATAGGAGCTAAATATGTGCGTGATTCATGATCATTATAAATCACTTCATATTCATCCATATCATTTATTTCAAAATCATAATACGAAGGATTAAAATATGCAACAATCTCTTGATATTTTCCTTTATTTTGTTTCACACAATATCTTAAAATACGATAATCAAAATGATTTGTACCTACATATTCATTTACTTCTTGAATTGTTTCATACTTAAATCCACCATTTTCTTTTCTAAGTTGAATCATTTGTTTAAGAGTTTCAATATCCTCTTGATTTTCATCAACTAAAGACCAATTGACTGCATTAATATGATCTAATGTATTATACGTATTTCCAAGTCCATCTTTACTACGATAGAACTCTTGACCACAATGAATAAAAGGAATTCCTTGTGATAAAATAAGCGCAACATTCAACATCAATTGTCTTTTCTTACGGGTTTCAAGTGGTTCATCTCCATTACTAATTGCAAATTTATCAAATGTTGTCGCATTATCATGGCATTCAACATAATTAATACTTTGATCAACATAGCTGTAGCGATTTGTATTTTTCATACATTCACCACCAATTTCACAATTATACATATTCCCCGCAAAATAACCTTTATCCTTTAAAGCAGAATCTCCACTACCACCCTTTAAAGTTTCACGATAATAATCATTAAAGAAGCCAATATTTAACATCTTACGATGATTATCTTGCATTCCTTTTTCATGATCATCCATAGCTGTAGGCATATTCCATCCTTCGCCATACATAATAAAACTATCATCTATTTTTGAAGCTTGATCATAAACTTGATTTAAGGTTTCAATATCAATAATACCCATTAAATCAAATCTAAAACCATCTACTCCATAAAGTTTTTGCCAACGCAAACACATATCTTTAATATATCGTCTTACCATTTGATGTCTTGATTCTAAATCATTCCCACACCAAGAACCATTAGACATTTCTCCATATTGATTCTTTCTAAAATAATACCCCGGTACTGTTCTTTCAAATGCACTTGTATAATAATCATACATATGATTATAAACAACATCCATCACCACTCTTAAACCTTTTTGATGAAATGTTGAAACCATATGACGACATTCTTTAACTCGCGAATAACCATCTTGAGGATCTAAAGCATAACTTCCTTCAGGAACATTGTATTGAATTGGATCATAACCCCAGTTATACATCACTGTAGGATGAAGTTCATCTACTGTCGCAAAATCATACATTGGCATGATTTGAACATGAGTGACACCTAAATCTACAAGATAATCAAACCCTGCTTTATTACCTTGTGGTGTAACTAAACCACTTTCTACTAAAGACATAAAAGTTCCTGGATGTGTTGCGTTAATTGTTTTAGACATAGTAAAATCACGAACACTTAATTCATAAATGATCGCTTCTGTTTTTCTTTTCATATGTGGTAAGTTTTCTAAATAAAGTGGTTCATTGATTTTATCAACATCAATGACAATATTACTATTACTATTAGCATTAGAAGCATAAGCATAAAGATCTAATGTTTCATGAAAACTTTTATGATGACGAATCAAATAATTATATTCTTGATTATCCAAATCTCCTTGAATCGTTACTTCAAAAACCCCTTTTTCTTTTCTTTCCATTTGATAAGCTTCATTTCCTACTTTAACCATGACTTCTAAAGCCGTAGGAGCCCATACTTTGAAAGTTGTCTTTTCTTTTTGATAAAGAGGTCCTAATTTCCCATCATAATAAAATAATTCATCAAAATCATCCAATTCAGAAAGTCTTACATATTGTAAAATAGCACTTAAACCATAATTATCTACCATCTCATAATGATGCGTTAAATCAATATGAACATTTTTAAAATAATATTTAACACAAATATCATCTTCACATGTTTCAGCAACAGGAATTTCTACAAGTGTTTCTTTATTTAAATCTCTCAAATAAAATTTTGGAGAAATTCCCCTATAATATTTTTTTGAAAGTTTTACTTCTATTTTATTTAGCTCTATTAAATTGGCGAGCATACGTATTTTGCCTTTTTCCATTTTTAATCACCTAATCGTATTATACGCAAAATATATATTTTATTCAAACATCTTCTTTTTTGCTTTGATGTTCAAATTTTATGATATAATACCCTCGGTGATATAAATGAAAGTTGGTTTAGTATTAGAAGGTGGCGCTATGCGTGGTTTATACACAGCGGGTGTCATCGATACATTTTTAAAAGAAAAGATTGATGTTGATACAATTATTGGTGTTTCAGCAGGAGCTTTATTTGGAATGAATTATAAATCAAAACAAATAGGACGTGTTTTGAGATATAATAAAGCTTACGCTGGAAATAAAGATTATATGGGTGTTTATTCTTTTTTAAAAACAGGAAATGTCATGAATGAAGAATTTTGTTTTGAAAAACTGATTGATGATTTAGATCCAATTGATTATCAAAGTTATCAAGAATCTCCTGTTGATTTTTATGCTGTTGTGACAAATTTGCAAACAGGAAAAGCAGAATATAAGTTGTTGGATACTTTAGATAATTATGATCAAGTTGAATATTTAAGAGCATCAGGTTCAATGCCTTTTGTATCTCATATCATTCAAGTCAATGGTCATGAATATTTAGATGGTGGCTGTAGTGATAGTATTCCTATTAAAAAAATGTTAGAAATGGATGTTGATAAAATCATTGTCGTTTTAACAAGACCCTTAGATTATCGTAAAAAGCCATCCAATAAACATCTTAATAAACTCTTTTATCATCAATATCCTCATTTTGTAGAAACTTTAAATAATCGTTATTTAAATTATAATGCGTCTTTAGATTTGATTACAAAATTAGAAAAAGAAAAGAAGATTTTTGTTTTAAGACCTAGTCAACTCATCCCTATTGGACGACTTGAAAAAGACAAAGAAGTCATTCAACAAATGTATGACTTAGGTGTATGTGATTGTAATAACCAATTAGAAAACTTAAAAAAATACTTAAGAGGCTAAATTAGCCTCTTATTAATTGATATTTAATTAAAAGTTCTTTAATTTCATCTGGTGAAACACATCCATTTTCACCTAGATGAATTGCTGGTTTCGTTTTACCATGAAAATCACTTCCACAAGTAAATAATAAATCTAGCTCTTTAGCTTTTTGATAAAAATAATCATTGGTTTCAAGGTTATGATAGCTTGAAAAGCATTCAACTCCTTGAAGTCCTTTTTCTACCATTTCATCGAAAATGTCAAACTTTCCTTTTAAATTATTTCCCGGATGTGCTAATACAGCCACTCCCCCATGATCATTAATTAATTGAATTATTTTTTCTAATGAAGGAAAAATAACTTCTGTATAACAAGGTTTTCCTTGAACATAATAATCCCAATAGAAATTAACATAGGGATTATCACTACGACTTCCGCCACTTCGATAAGGTTTTAAAAGTTCATGATCTACATATCTTTCATCCTTTAACAAAGCTTCACCAAACATTTCTCCAGTATAAACCCCATTACTACTTAAGGCATCTAATTGTTCTTTTTTTAAATCAAAACCTAATTGATTGGTAAGTTCTAATTTTTTTAAACTACAGTTGAGTTCTTGTTTTAAAATATCTTCTCCCAATTGATTAAATGCTGGGTTTGTATAATCGATCCCATAGCCTAAAACATGTAAATTGATTTCTTTATAAGTGCAATCAATTTCAATAGCAGGAATATATTTTATCTTTAATTCTTCTGCTTTCTTTTTAGCTTCATCAATGGCTTTGACCCAATTATGATCAGCAATTGCCATAATTTTCACCCCTGCTTCATGACACATTTCTACAAGTTGAGTAGGTGTAAATTCTCCATCATCGCTGTATAAACTATGCATATGTAAATCAATATAACTTTTATTCATTATTCATCCCTCCTATCATTTGATTCTTTCCTATTTGAAAAAGTCCTTCTTTAATTAATTTATATAGTTGATTAATTTTAATTATTTGAGGTTGATGTTTTAAAGGAATCGTTGGTAAAGATATTTGTATGTCTTTTAAAACATCACTACAAATACCAATAGCTTCTGGATTTAAGACACAACATAAAGTAACAATCTGTTTTTCTAATAATTCTTGAGGAGCATCTTTTAATAAACGCTCTTGTTGTAAATGATCATTCCACAGCCTACATAATCAACCGCAGGCTGATAAATCAAAGCACTATTTGATAGTGTGAATATTGATGATAAAAACCAATGCTGGCACAATTGATATCATTTTCAATGATTATTTTTTGTTTTATTTCTTTTTTTAAAATTTCTAATATATTTTTATTTTGAAAATCTTCAAAATCACACAAATCAATCATTCCCTGATTACAAACCCCTGGCAGTGATAAACAAATGACAACGATTTCTTGATCTTTCTTTAATACCTCTTTTAACATCTTTAAAAACTCTTCAACTGTTCCTTTTAAAGAAGAATAATTTTTTTGATAAACAATTTGATCATATAAATCTATGATTTCAAAAATAAATTCATAACTCTTCTTATTCTTCTTTAAAATTATTTTTAACAGATGCTTATAATCCTTATATAACTGATATTCTTTAGACTTTCTACCACCCGTTGACTTAGAATCACTTACAAATTCAATTTCACGACTTTTCAACATTTCTTGTAAAATATTAGTAGTTGTCGCCAATGAAAGACTTGTTTTATACGCTAAGTCATTTTTTGTCCAAATTTGTCCATCATAAAGGCATTCTCTTATTTTTATTTCGTTTTCTTGTTTTAAATCATTTACTTTTGACACTCTATCGCCTAGCTTTCATCAACTTTTGTCGAAAGATATTATAGTACAAAAGGTATAAAAAAAGAATGACCTTTCGATCATTCCTTATTTTCTACCATAATAAATATCTCGATCAACTGCTTTATTCATTGAAGCAACAACTGTTGTACATACTGCATCTCCAGTAATATTAACAGCTGTTCTTGTCATATCTAAGATACGGTCAATTCCCATAATTAAAGCAATTCCTTCTACTGGTAAGCCAACGGAATTAAAGACCATGGTAAGTGTAATTAATCCAACACTTGGTACCCCTGCTGTTCCTATTGAAGCAAGCGTTGCTGTTCCAATAACTGTTGCATAATCCATCATAGATAGATGAATTCCAAAGGCTTGAGCTGTAAAGACAACCGCAACACCTTGCATAATGGATGTTCCATCCATATTGATTGTTGCTCCTAATGGAATTGTAAAGGATGAGATCTTTTTAGAGACACCCATTTTTTCAGCTAAAGTATCAATATTCATTGGAATTGTTGCATTGGATGTTGATGTTGAAAAAGCAAAAGCCATTACTGGGAAAAAGTTTTTAATAAAGATAATAGGATTTAATCCTGAAAAAATCTTTAACATTGACATATAAACCCCAAAACATTGAACACCTAAAGCAAGCAATACACAGAACATATATTTTAATAATGGGATGAAAACATCAAAACCTATTTCTGCAAATGTTTTAGAAATCAAACAGAAAACACCTATTGGTGCTAACTTCATAACAGCCATTGTCATTTCCATCATAATATCATTAAATTGACTAAAGAAGTTTTTAACAATATCTACACGATCTGACATATTTGCAAGAATAACACCTAAAATAAGCGCAAACAAGATAATTTGTAACATTGTTCCATTTGCAAGTGATTCAAAAATATTTGTTGGAATAATATTTAACAATGTTTCTGTCACACTTGTTGCTTGTGTTGACTCTGTTACTTTTGAAGTGATTTTAATTGCTGACATATCTAAACCAATACCTGGATTAATAACATTAGCGATACATAAAGCAACAACAACGGCAAGTGCTGTCGTACATAGATAAAAAAGCATTGTTTTAAGTCCTACAGCTCCTAATTTTTTAGTATCTCCTACTGCCATACTTCCACAAACAATTGAACAAAAGACAAGTGGTACAACTAACATACGCATTAAACGTATAAATCCTTGTCCTACAACATAAAATAAACCACTAACAATAAAATCATCAACGATTTTATTACTAGGAATACAATAATTAATAATAATTCCGGTAATTGCACCTGCAATAAGTGCTATAAAAATCAAAGTTGTTAAACCTAACTTCTTTTTATTTTTCATTATATAGACCCCTTTCTTTAAAATATTCTTTTAAAGATTCTTTCCATGAAGGAAAAGTATAAACTGGAGTCATTGACATAATAAAATTGTCTAAGACACAATAAGCTGGTCTAACTTTAGAAAAATCAGATAAATGAGTAGGTACTGCCTTCATTTGAGCTTCTTTTCCTGTAAGTTTTAAAATCTCATGAGCGAATTCATATCGACTACATACCCCTTTATTTGTCGCATGATATGTTCCATATTCATTTGTATCAATTAAATGTAAAATAAAACGTGCAAGTTCTTTAGCACTTGTAGGTGATCCAAATTGATCAGAGGCAATTGCTAGAGTTTCACCTTTATTTACTTTTTCTAATAAATCATTAATAAAATTATTTCCCAAACCATAGACCCATGTACTTCTAATAATAAAATGCTTATAAGTAAATTCTTTAACATATTGTTCTCCAGCTAATTTAGATTTACCATAAGCTGTTTGTGGTCTTGTTTGATCAAACTCATTATAAGGTTGATCACTTTTCCCATCAAAAACATCATCTGTAGAAATATGAACCAATTTAGCTTCTAATTTTCTAGCAATAATAGATAAATTTCTAGCACCTAAAGCATTAACTTTATAAGCTTTAGAAATATCATTTTCACATTCCTCTATATTTGTAAGTCCTGCACAGTTAATAATAATATCTGGTCTATTCATTTCCCCAAAACGTAAGACCTCATCTGTGTCTGTAATATCCAAATCGTCTATGTCAGTATCAAGAACTTTGAATTCAAGTTTATCAATAATTTCATTGATTGCTTGTCCAATTTGTCCTTTAGCACCGCATATCCAAATTTTTCGCATAATTTCATCCTCCTTTAAATCTTGAATATTATATCTAGAGGATTATTTGATGTCAAATTCAAACCTAGTTCATATTTCGTGATATAATAGTATTGAGGTGATTTTTATGAATGATTTATCTAAAATGTATCAAGTTTACGTAAATAAAGAATTACAAGTAAACAAAAATGAAATTTTAAATGTCGCTCGACTTAAGCAAAAAACATTATCTTTCTTACATGATTTAGGAGAAGTTTGTCAGGATTCAAGATGTTTTATCTTTTGGGAAAAAGAAGAAGCTATTCATCACGATGAACTATTAGAACATTATTTAGATGGTTTAAAAATGTTAATGTCTATTGGTTATGAATTAAGAATTGATACTATTAAAAATCATACTGAAATTCCTAATCGTTTATCTTTAGAAGACTTATTTTTAAAAATTTATCAATCAATGATGAATGTTTCATCAACTTATTCTAGTCAAGATTACCAAAATACAATTGATGACTATTTCTCTTTAGGATTTCAATTAGGTATTGATTTAGATGAAATTATTGATCATATTTAATTTTTGAGATGGAAACATCTCACTTTTTTATTTTTGACAGATACCACAAGGAGTATATCCTTGTTGTTGTAATTTTTTTGAAGTTGAAGTAACTACTTCTTTATTTTGTTCGCTCATTTTTGAAACACTTGAACAATTTGGATCATGATATTTTTTATTTTTTATATTAATAACATACTTTTTACTTTTATTACTTGACTTATTATGATAACCAAATGGATCTTTTGCTTCTTTGATGCCATAAGTTGGTTCTCCTTCTTTGGCTTTTCTTGAAGTTCCATTTTGATAATCAATAGTAACACCCGGTTGTACATTATAAATATAAACACAGAAACGAATCGTTTCATCTTCAATAGAAGCTGCTTGTAAGATCAAACCTCTTGCTACTAATTCATCTTCTTTATATACAGGAATAGCTTCATATAAAACATGATGATTCGTATTTTTAATATAATCTCTAACCTCTTCTTCAAAAGGCAACATACCTGTAACATTAAAATAACGTGTTCCCGTCATTAAATTTCTTTCTTCAGCATTTAAACCACTTAAAGCAAAACCAATTTGATGACAACGATTATATAAATATTTTGTAGAAATCAAATCATCATATCTTTGTATTTTCCATCCGGACGGTTTAACCATTCCAATAGATTCCCTTTTATTTGTTGGAAGTGTTTCGGGACCTAAACAAGCTTGATCTTTTTGAGTACGTCCATATTCATCTAAATCATTTAATTGAATATATGTTTTTGTAGTATATTCATTTTCTTTAAAAGTAGGAGTATTGTTATTGATTTCAATATATGGTTGTCCATTATATTCTTCGATTTTATTTAAAATATCTTGAACATTATTTTCATCAAAAGAAACCTGATCTGTTTCTATTTGTAATTGGTTTTCTATATTTGTAATTTGATAATGTAAGGTTTCTTTAGAGTCTACATAAAACGATTTTTGAGTTTCTTCACCATCTTGTACAACTTTTAACTCATGATTTCCTTTAGTTAACTTTAGCTCATAAGTTCCTGCACCTTGACTTTTTAAAGTATCAATTTGATCTTGATCAACATAAACATCTACATCCTGGCTACTTGTTTGTTCTAAAGAAAGTGTTACACTTTGCTTAGAAGATGCTTTTTCTACTTGTTGATTACATCCTGTTAAAGTAAATGTCATCAATAATGAAAGTAATAATAAATAGAGTTTTTTCATCATAGTTCCTCCTTGGAGTACAAGTATATCATAAATTTATATTTTTTCTTTTCTATTTTTTTAAATAGAAACCTATTTCAAGGTTTTATTGGATAATAATATAAAAATAGAATCATATACAAAAAGTATCATGGCAATCTACTTTTAATCATTGCTAAATAAAGATTAACATATTAAAATAGTAATAAAAATATTATCTTACTTAATCAAATAATTAGGAGAAAAGAAATGATAGATACTAAAAAAATTAGAAATAAACATGGTTTTACGCTTGTTGAAATAATAGTTGTTCTTGTCATTCTTGCAATTTTAGCTGCTGTGGCTATTCCATCCGTTTTAGGATATGTAGATGAAGCAAAAAAAGCAGGTATTATACAAGAAGCACATGGGATTTATGAAGCAGCGCAAATTGCTGCTACAAAATGCTATGCAACAGATGAAGATGAATTTAAAAAACAATCAATTTTTAAATATAACTACACATTACCTGCAGATTTTCCTTATAAAAAGACAACAACAAATCCAGTTGGAAGAGTGTCTGATTCTTTAATGAGTTATGGACAAAAAGAGCCTGACAAGTATCTTAGTGATAGCTATTCTGGCGCATCATATATCGATAAAGAAATTGTAAAAAATGTATTACATTTTTTACAAAGTGAAAATAAAAATTCAGCTATTTATAAATACAAAGTACAAACTGACTGCCTCAACGGTCAATCCCTTAACGATTATAAGCCTAGTAAATTCAATGGATTTGCTATTAATATATTCTATAACCAACAAGGTAAGGTAGAAGCTATAAATTTTGCGAGAGATAATTATATGGTTACTATTTATAATGGAAAATTAAATTGTGTTAAAGGTGGTAAATCAATAAAATCAATAGAAAAGAAATAATATAAAAAATAATTTTTTTGTTATAATTTCTAACTAAAAATAGGATATTGATATCTTACCAATGATATTTATTTCCTACTAATTAATTTTTCAACGATAACGTTTGAGGAATTATTGTAATTAGAAACAATTGCTTCTTATAGTAAAATAATTTTAATATATTTTTATTTTACAAAAGAAAAGGCTGTATGAAATTAATTATTTAATTTCGTAACAGCCTCTTTTTTATATGGTTTTAAATTTTTTACGATATAAGATATAAGCTACAATACTTGCAATTGCTTCAGCAATAACAAATGATAACCAAATACCTTCAATCCCCATGATATTTAATAAAATGTATGCTAATGGTACTGTAATCAATAATTGTCTAAGTAAAGAAACTATTAAAGAATATTTTCCTAAACCTAGAGCTTCAAAAACACCTGACATTAAAACTCCAAAAGATGAAACAATAAAACTTAAAGATAAAATTCTAAGCCCTGTTTCTCCTATTTCTAACATGCCACTACTTGCATTAAATAAAGAAAGTAAAACATTTGGAACTATAAAGAATAATAATGTTCCTGCTCCTAAAATAGCAGCAATGACCAAACCAGATACTTTTAAAATTTGATGCATTCTTTCTTTTAACTTAGCTCCATAATTATAACTCATTAAAGGTCTCATTCCTTGTACAATTCCTGATGTTGGCATATAAATAAATGTTTGTAACTTATAATAAACCCCGAAGAAAGCAACTGCACTTTGTGAAATAGATGAAAGTATACCATTTAATAAAGAAACAAGAACAGATGGTAAGCACATCATCACACTTGAAGGAATAGCTATACTATAAAGTTGAGAAATAACATGAAAATCTACTCTGAATTTCTTAAATGAAATATGAAGATGTGTATTGTATTTTTTAAATAAGACAAATGCTAAAGAAGCTGCTGAAAATTGACCAATTACTGTCGCAATAGCTGCTCCAGCAACACCAAAAGCAGGTAATCCAAAATAGCCAAAAATCAAGATTGGATCTAAAATAATATTAATAACAGCTCCAAAGATTTGCATGATCATGGGCATCATCATGTTTCCAGTTGCTTGAAACATCTTTTCAATAGCTAGATGAATAAATTGGCCAATAACTAATGAGACAACAATCATTCCATATTGCATTCCATAGTTAATTACATTTTGATTTGTTGTAAACATATTTAAAAATGGTCGAATAAAAAATAAACCAATAATTAAAAATAATAAAGAATGTGCAAGTGACATCACAATTCCTTGAGTTGCATAATAAGATGCCTTATTATCATCTTTAGCTCCTAAATGTCTTGCAATAAAGGCATTCATCGCAATCCCTATTCCACAAGAAATAGCTAATGATAAATTTTGTAAAGGGAAAATCAATGATACTGCTGTTAAAGCTTCTTCTCCAAGTTGAGAAACAAAGATACTATCTATAATATTGTATAATGATTGAATCAACATTGAAATCATTGGCGGAATCGCCATTGACATTAATAAAGGAAATACAGGCTTGTATTCCATTGGGTTTCTATTTTCCATATAAGTCTCCTTTCCATAAAAAAAGCTATAGATGTCTATTTATGATCAGAAATAGAGAAATCTATAGCTTACCTAAGCAATATTCAATTTGCATGTCTATATTAATAAATATCTTTATCTTTGTCAATTGTTTTAAGCAGAAATTAATTCTTGATCCAAAGCTTCTAAAGCCATAATAGCATCCCAACAGAAACTTTCTTTACCAACATATTCATCAAAATGATTACGTTTAAATTGAATCATCACTTCTTCTTGAACACCACTGAATTTAATGATACAGTTTTGTACTTTTAAACGATCAACGATATCAAAGAATTCATGAATCCCTGAATCATCAATAGAAGGAACACCTCTCATTGAAAAAACAATAGCTTCTAATGAATCATCTAATTCATCTAAAACATGTATCATTTGTTCTTGTGTTCCAAAGAAAATAGGACCACTTAAATACATAATTCTTGTTTTTTGATGATGATGTTTTAAATCTTTTCCTACACGATCTTTATCAATATCACGTACTTCTATATGTAAATGAGAATTATTTAAAACAAATAAAATAATTGAAACCATGACTCCAATAACAATCGCAACAGTTAAATCAAAAACAACAGTCGCACACATTGTAATTAAATATTGTGAAATATTTGTTTTAACTTTATTATGAAATAATGTTTTAATTTCTTGCCAATCATTCATACGCCAAGCAGTAACCATTAAAACACCCGCTAGTGCAGATAATGGAATACGCGACATTAAAGATCCAAGTAAAAACATTGAAATTAAAATAACAACTGAATGAAAAACACTGACTAATCTTGTTTTTCCACCTGCTTTAATAGCTACAGATGTTCTAGCAATTGCAGCTGTAGCAGGAACGCCACCAAATAATGGAATCAACATATTTCCAATACCCTGTGCCATTAATTCACGATCAGCATTTAATTTTTCATTTTTCATTTTACCAGCACTTGCTCCACATAAAAGTGATTCAATCATTCCAAGTGCAGCAATACTTAAAGCAGGTAACATTAATTGTGTAATTGTTCCAAGTTGAAGTGAAGAAAAAGATAATCTTGCTTCTGGAAATAAAGTACTTGGAATTGTACCAACTTCATGAACTGGTAAATTCATACATAATTGACAAATTAAAGCAATGATAATTCCAGCTAGTGAGGAAGGACAATATTCTCCCCATTTTTTAGGCCAAACAAGCATGATCACAACCACTAAAATTCCAAAGAAAACAGTTGGAAGTGATACAGGAAAACCTAATTTTAAATATGAAAATAGTTTTTCTAAAGCACTTGAACCAACAGAAGTTGTTCCAAAGAAATTATCGATTTGTCCTAATGCGATAATAATCGCAATCCCACTTGTAAATCCTGTAATAACACTTGTTGGAATAAAAGAAACAATTTTTCCAAATTTAAATAATGAAGCAATAATCAACATACATCCAGATAAAAAACTTGCGATGAAGACACCTTGTAAACCATATGTTGTTGAAAGCCCAATTAAAATAGCTGACATTGCACCTGTTGGTCCAGAGATTTGGTAACTTGCCCCCGATAAAACACCAATCACTAGACCAGCAATAATTGCTGTAATTAACCCAGCACCTGCATCAGCACCACTACTTACACCAAACGCTAAGGCAAGTGGTAAAGCAACAGCAGCTACTGTTAAACCTGCTAAGATATCTTGTAAAAGAGTTTGCATGTTATAACCTTTAAACTCATTTTTCAAGTCTCTTATATAATCTTTAAACATAAAATCCCCCTTTTTTACCCCGTGTCATTATACACATTTAAAGAACATTTGTTAAGAATTTATCGATATAAAAAGGACGATGTTGAACCATTATCCTTATAAACATTATGATTTAAAATATTTTTCTATCTCTTTTACTTCATCTTTAAGTATATCTAAAAACTGAATTGCTTCTTTAAATGTCATTTTTAGCTTTATCATTAGTTTTCTTATATTTTTAATTCTTTCATTTTGTGTTCCTTTTTCAACGCCAATTCAAATTCCTTTATTTAAATATTCTTTTTCTAGATGCTTTTTTTCATCTATTTTACAAATACTCACTTATCCATCTCTTTTTTTTGCTGCTTATGGTAGTATCCATATTAAATAGACCTTTTCCATTCCATCATAGTTTTGATCATCATGTTCCTTTCCCCAATGTGTTGTCTGTATTCTTGATAAATATGCATCTCCTCTTGTTATGAGAGAATATTTTGGATAGGCACCATTTTGTATTTCTACTTTAAATAAATTCTTTTGATAGTATGATCTAATTGTGGTAAATCAATACATCCAAAGAAATCAAACCTGCCTGTTCCATATCCTGGTATCGTATTTTCATTATTTAATCTTTGAAAACGATGCTCATCTTGTACAATTTCGATAATCTCTTCAATACTTAAATGTTTTGTTTCTTCAACAAACTCTTTGATGATTTTTGATAACATTTCTTCATGACTGATCATCAATTTACAATTTTGATCCAACATAATTTTATGCTGACTAAGTGTATCTTTTATTAGAGCATCCATGATTTTGTCTCCTATTATATATCGTTATTTTTTTACCTTTTTTCTTTAAAAAAGTAAAAAAAAATTACGAAACAGTGTTTCGTAATCATTCTTTATTAGCTATGATAAATTTCTTCATCTAACATATTTTCTTTTTTAGCAACAATCACTGAAGTAGCAGCATCTCCTGTAACATTGAGCGAAGTGACTAACATTTCAATTGGTCTATTGATTGCTAGAATTAATGAATAAGCAAGTAATGCTGCATCATTTGTATAACCCATTCCTGTTAGAATTGTAAAGAGAATAATAGCACCTGCTCCTGGTGCAGCTGGTGTTCCAATAGAAGCAATTAAAGCTAAAATAGCGATAATCGCCATAGACATAAATGTTACTTTATATCCTGAACTTACTGCTACAAACATTGCAGCAATAACTTGCATAATGGCTGTACCATCCATATTTACTGTCATACCTAATGGTAAAACAAAGGATGCTATTTGATCATGAACTCCTAATTCTTCTACTGTTGTTTTTCTATTTAATGGAAGTGAAGCTGCAGATGATGATGTTGAAAATCCAAATAAGGCAACTTTTGCAGCTTTTTTCATAAATGGTTTAGGATTTACTCTAGCCATTGTCATTAAATAAATTGGATAAGCAACAAATAAATAAACAAATAAAGCAATAATAACGGTAACAACATAAGCTAATGCTGGTTTTAATGAATCAATTCCATAAATAGCAAAAGTTCTTGTCAGTAAACAAAAGATTGCAAATGGAGCAAACTTATTAATAACAAATGTTAAAAATAAACTAATAATTTTAGATACTTCTTCAAATACTTTTTTCAATGTTTTAGTTTGTTCTTCTAAAGCATTCATTGATAAACCTGTTACAACTGCTAAAAAGACAATAGCAAGTACATTACCATTTGTTGTAAAAGCACTAATAAAATTATTAGGTATAATTGATACAATAATATTTAATGGATTAGAACCTGCTGTTCCTTGTTGAACAGTAATCTTTCCTGCATCAACAGCATTAAATAAACCTAAATGATAAACAACAGTACTTACAACCCCTGCAAAAATTAAAGCGCAAACTGTTGTTGTAAAGAAAGTTAAAATTGTCTTAGAAGATATTCTTCCTAATTTCTTTGTATCGGTAATTGTACAAATCGCAAGTGTAATAGAAACAAATACCATTGGTACAATAATTAATTGTAATGCATTTACAAATAACTGACCGATTATATAGAAAATACCAATCGCACTTGTTGCACCTTCTGCTGTAATATCTTGAAATAAGATATTATTAATTGTTTTCCATAATTCTCCTTGACCACTTGAATTTAAATGCTCTCTAAATATAATGCATCCAAATCCAGCAATTAAACCACACACTAATGCAATCAGCATTTTTTTTGCTAATTGCTTTCCACTATTTTGTTTCATAATTGTCCTCCTAAAAATCCCCAAATTGCCAATATTATACATGATTTTTCATAAAAAACAATCCCTTTTATTAAATATATAAAAAAAATACGATTTCTCGTACTTTAATCACCTATTATTTTCTTTATTTCTTCTAGACTAGCATCTTCTATTAACTTCTTAAATATTTGATCATATTGATATTCGGTAAGATCTTCAAGCCATTGGATGTCACTTTCAGGGTATTTCTTTTGATAGAACTTTATGGCTTGGGATTTAGATTTTTTTGTTTCTCCTTCAGTTAATCCTTCAGCTAAACCCTTGGCTAATCCATCTGCATAGTGAATTTGTTTATCAAACTCTGCTTTTTCATATGCCCAGGCTTCTTCTCTTAAATTCATGTCTTCCATAAATTGATCATATTTTCTTTTCATGATTCGTCCCACCTTCGTCATATTTATTCTATCACATTGATTTCCTTTTTCAATCAAATAGCTTATCTCCTCTATATCATTTAAATTCTCTTTTCCTTTTTCTTTGATAATACGATTAATCTCTTTTAAAAATACATAGTACATAAAATAAAGACTTCCTGAATCATCTTGTTTTTCATCACAATTACTGTATTTTCTAACAAGTTTATGATGTTTTCTATCTTCATCATTAAATAAGACAATCATATAGACTATTTTTAGTTTTCGATAGTCATCTCCACTATGTATTTGTGAAGCAATATTTTTAAAAATTGATTATTTGGCGTAGCTAACCAATAATTCCGATTTATCTTGACCATCAATTCCGATTAGGTTGACCAATTATATAATATGAACTCCTTTTTGAAGTAAAATTAGGTTGTAGATAAGCATCGTATCTACGAAATATTTTACATGAAAGGAGTTTTTTATTTTGAAACAATATGAAGAAAAATATAAGGAAATTTTTAGATATTTATCACTGGGAATATCTAGAAATGAAATTTCAAAATTATTAAAGACATCAAGAAATACAATTAGAAAAGTTGAAAATACTGCTAAACCTTTAAAACTTACTTGGAATGATGCAAGTACTATGACAAATGAAGAATTTGCCAATAAGCTATTTCCTAAATCAGATGATGATAATGATAATCTTCAACCCAAACCTGATTGTGAAATGATGTATCTTGAATTACAAAAACCTGGTGTGAATAGAACGTTGTTATGGGAAGAATATTCAAAAGAAGTAAGAGCAGCCGGAAAAATACCACTTCAATATTCTCAATTCTGTAATTATTTTAATCAGTATATCGAAAAAAACAAAGCAACGATGCACTTTGAACATATGGTAGCTGAAAGAATTGAAATAGATTGGGCAGGAACAACTGTTCCAATTGTTGATGAATTAACAGGTGAAGTTAGTAAAGGTTATCTTTTTGTCGTAACGTTACCCTACAGTCAATATTCTTATGTTGAACTTATGAGTGATATGAAAGAAGAAAATTGGATCAATGCTCATGTCAATATGTTTGAATATTTTGGAGGAACTACCCCTTTACTTATCCCAGATAACTTGAAAACAGGTGTTTTCAAACACCCTAAAAATGATGATGTTATTTTAAATAAGTCCTATTAGGAAATGGGAGACTATTATGATATAGCGATTGTTCCAACACTTGTTAGTTTCCCTAAAGGAATTATGTGTACTTTATGAGTATGTGGAGTTTTTTCATTTTTTTAGCCCACAGGCTCTTTTTTTATTTAAAAACTCCACATAATATTTTCTTAATTGTACATATTAAAAGATCTGATAAATCAAGCTTTTGAAGAACTACTTAATGCTGGTTATAGCTACAAAACTGTTTATGGTTCTAATTGGTATATATGGAACAGACTGAATAAAGCATATGGTGAAGACGAAATTTTTTCAGAAAATATGATTTATGAATATTGTAAAGACTATTTTGGAAGAGATAGATACGCAATTGATAAAAGTAAGTTAAGAAATTGTGAATGTAGGTACATCACTGCCTTTAATAACTTAATTAAAGTAAGTAAAGGAAATCCTTTAAAAAAGAATGATATCCATTTTCATCTCAATCATAAAATTTCTCATCAATCAGAAAAATTATTAAATAAATATTTAGAAAAATGCAGACTTGATGGAAATTCAGAAACAACATTATCAAATAAGAAGTTAAGAATAAGAAATTTTATAATCGACTCTAATTTTGATTCAATCAATAAAGATTCTGTAAAAGATTATTTAAATAAAAGAAAAAAGATGGGCAAAACAGCATATGTCATTGATATGAGGCTTATACGCAGATTTCTTGTCTTTTGTTATGAGGAACATTTTATATCAAAAGAATTACTTCTGGTATGGCCTTCAAGATTCAGTTCAATAGCTGATAAAAATATTCCTTCAGTTTATACAATTGATGAAATCAAACAATTACTTGATTCATTAAGAAATTTTAAACATGAAGATAATCATTTAAGAAATTATGCTATTCTCTCTTTGATTGTTTATTCAGGAATGAGAGCTAATGATGTTGTTCATTTGAAAACATCTAAACTTTAAATGGAGGCACTAGATTAGGTTTCTCGAATAGCACTAGCGCGCACGAGGTAGAACTTTCACCTACAAGATTTCTATCTTCCATGACTCACTTCAAGTTTTATAGCTAACTATCTTGAACAATCATTTATAAATAGAAAATGTCATTTCCCTGTAAACATGACATATAAGCGACTGCCTGTCGCACAAAATGAGGTCCAAAGTTGAACCTCATTATAAACGCATAATCTTTCGATTATTTAAACTATCATGACTTCTTATTATAATAGTGTTAATAACTCTGTTTTGTTTGCTACAATTCTTATTATGAATTTAAATTCAAAATTTGATTGTATAAAAATGCACTTTGCAATACCTCATATTGCTTAAATATATTTATTTTAATCCATAATTTTTCATTTTTTCAATCAATTTCCAAATATTGCAACCAATATTATCAATTAGTTCTTGTTCATCTAATGCAAAATCTTTAGCTCTTTCTATTGCGATATCTATTTTAGGTAAATAATTTTTTTCAAAATTTATGCCTTTCTTTCCATGATGTGCTTTTGCCGATAACTCTTTACTTACAAAAGTATGACTATTAGACACTTTTTTATTTTTTCTTATATCATTTAGTTTATCTGCATATTCATTTTTAACATCAGAAAAATGTAGAAGTAACCAAAATTCAAAACAAGGATTAACAATATAGCAATTATATTCTTTCTCTTTACAATGTTTAATACATTCCACCATGTTTTGCTTTGAATGTGTTTGCTCATCTCTATCAATAAGAATGCAAAATTCATCAAGAACATTATCATACTTTTGCAAATATTTTCTGTAATTTATATCATACCCTATCTTTAATAGCTCTGTTACAAATTTATTTTTATCTTGCTTTGAAATTTTTGAATCATTATTTAAAAAACTTTCTATAAAATCCTCACCATAATTTTGTACAAATGATTTGGGAATATCATTTATGAGTGATTCGTTACCATTTTTTCTTAATCTTAAATATTCCTCTAATAACTCAACCACTTGCTGTGGAGCACTATTAGTATCTTTTCTTCTTCTATTCAACACATGTACATCTACAATTGCATTTATTCCTAATTGACGTCTATTTGCGGATAATCCTTCAAAATATTCTTTTTCCGTATCATTTCCTTCAACAGACAAGAAAAAAATCTTTTTTGGATTCACTTTTTCTTCTTCGTTTTCACGTTCAAATGCATTAGAGCTTAATCTGTACCTATTCTTCATTAATTTTCTCCAACATAAAATTATCGGTAAATATTGGAATAGCTCCATATCTCCCTATCAAGTATTCTTTATCAATTTTTTTATCAAATCTCTCTTTAAATTTATTTAATGAAAATACTTTTGAACTATGATCAAGTTGACGTTCAATAAACCAAATTTCGTCTTGTCTTAATAAATCCAGATCCAACAAATTTGAGTCATGTGTTGTTGCAATTAACTGACAATCTCTATTTTCAACAATCGTATAAAAAAGTTCTAAAAATTTTCTCGTAAGGTTTGTATGCAAACTCCTATCTATTTCATCAATTAAAATCATACTTACTTTCCTATTTTCATAAAATAGCGGAATCAAATCAAACAATCTCTTTGTACCATCAGATTCATCATTATAATCAAACATATCTTCAGCATTTCCATGATTCAACATCAATTTATTATATACAATATTTCCATTTTCATCTTTTCGAAGTTCAAATACTTGCTCATCTACCTTAAACATAATTGGATGTTCGCTTGCAGCATTGGATATATCTATTTTTATTTTTTCTGCCTCATTTCTTGGTATACTATCCAAAATATTATCAAAATCCATTTGTTGGCTTTCACCTTCGACAGATTCAATCCCTGTATCAAAATTACTCATCATACTAGAAAAAAATTTCTTTTTATCTTGATCTGCAGCAACTTCATTTAATCCATTATATTTTGAATTAGGAAATAAAATTATGATATCATTAAACCATTCATATACGCTTCTAACTTCTGCAAATATTCCATCTCTTTCATTTGCACGCAATGCTATATCACTTAATATACTTTTCTTCTTATAAGCTTCTGATATATTTTCTGAAAATCCTTCTAAATAAAAACTCATCTTAATTTTTTCTTCGTTGCTAGTATATTCAACATCGCTTTCCGCATGGCTAACATTATTTTCATCAACTTCTCTATTGAAAATATAAGTTTCTTTTCTAGAACTTTCCATTTTCGTCAACCATTCACTTAATATTATTTTATCTGCATAAGATATTACTATTCCATAAGAATATTCAATGTCTCCTATAATAATCCTGTATTCGAATATACCTGGCTTTTTATACATATCACCATCAATACGAAAATGACTTTTACTTAAATTTACTTTATCTAATCCATTCAATATTATTTCTCTAGAAAAACGTATTGCTTTTACTAAATTACTTTTTCCTCCTGCATTGGCACCAAAAATCAATCCACTCTTTAATATTCTCTTATTTTTTTTATTCGAGATATGAGCTTTATGTCTTGTAATCTTACTCGCTACAAATGAAATTTTTTGTGTATCTTTGAAAGATTTATAATTACTTACAGAAAATCCAACTAACATACCTACGCCCTCTTTTCTTTATTATCCACTACCAATTATAATGAGATTTATTCACTTTTGTCAATGTATATAATCAAATTTAAATCTTATTTCATAGTACTTTTTTGATTTATTTGTGATTTTTTCACATTTATCATTGAAAATATATAAATTTTATGCTATTCTTCACATAGGGTTAGCACTTTACTTATGTACTTGCTAATTTGAGATAAAAAAAGATAGTTACAATAACTATCCTTCCAAAATGAATTTACCTCAAATAAATTCAAAGTCGCATTTGAACAATAACATATTTTATTAAAAGATTCAATCATTTTGAAAGGTTTTATCTCATCCCCTAACAAAAAGAAAGGAGATAGTATATGGCCAATCAACACGTAGTACCAAACAACGGTCAATGGCAAGTAAAACGTGAAAATTCTACACGAGCAACCAAAAACTTTAACACTCAAAAAGAAGCTATTTCTTACGCCCGTAATATTGCCATTAATCAACAAAGCGAACTAGTAATCCATGGACGTAACGGTCAAATTCGTGACAAAGATAGTTATGGAAATGATCCTTGCCCACCAAAAGATACTCGTTACTAATTTAATATGCAGCAACTGATTGATTTATTCAGGTGCTGCTTTTTTATTTTTCTTCATACAAGTTATTTATCAATTTAAATAATTGCAATTTCCTCCAACCCACTTTCTCATATCACAAAACCGTTTGAAAATATAGATTTTTTTAATTTCATCATAAATGGTATTGTTATTTCTTCATCCATATCTTTTTCCTATTATATATATTGTATTTTTTAGCCGTTTTTCTTTTAAAAAATAAAAAAATGATAACTTATTTCAAGCTATCATTTCGTTAATTTATTAATTTCTTGTCTTTTTGTATCATTACTAGAATAGTTATCTTGTGAAAGTGTAAATTTCATATTAGAAATACCCATGATTTCCATTACACTATAAATATTCATCCCACTTTGAATACATCTTTCTTTAAAAGTATTTCTTAAATCTTTATAAGTCATTTCAAATTCTAAATCATTTTCAACCTTATTCAATCTTCTTTGTAAAGTTTTCATATCAGGTAATTGATCATTTCCTGATATAATATAGTCATTATCGTGTATATTATTTAAATAAACTTCTAAATAATAAATCAAATAATCAGGTAACATCACTTCTCTTTTAACAGGCCATAAAACATCTACTAATTCATAAACTGTTTTACTTCCTTGATTTCTATTTTTAACCCTTTGTGCTCTTTTATCCACATAAATAATTCCTGTTTTTAAATCAATATCTTTTCTTTTTAAAGCACATATTTCTCCTATCATCATTCCTGTATCTATAGCTAATAAAATACAAATATGCGTTGAATTATAGTCTTTTAAGCAATATTGATGAAGTTGTTTGATTTGTTTATTATTTAAAATGTTTAATTCTTTTTGATCATCTTCAATTTTAACTAATGAAAAATCAATATGGTTTAAACCATATTGATTTTCATAGTAATTATATATTGCTTTTATAACATTCTTTATTCCTTTTAACATACTAGAAGATAATCCTTGATTCATTAAATCTAAAATATATTTTTTTAAAATACTTTCATTTAATGTATCAAGATGATTCTTATTAAAAAAACTAATTAAATACTTATCTACAATTCTTTCATATTTATCATATGTGGAAGATTTAATATTCTTTTGAATACTTTCTAACCAATTTAAACATAAAGTTTCACTACTAAGCAATATATCACCTTCTTCAATACATTATTTATCTTAAGATTTTCTCCAAACCATTTTATTAACAACACCTGTATAAGATTGAATAATTTTAACAACCTTATCAGATACATTTTCATCTACATAATCAGGTACAGGAATACCTAAATCTTGATTCTTATTCATTTCAACAGCTACATCTACTGCTTGTAATAAAGAATTACCTTCAATTCCTGCTAAAATAAAATCTCCTTTATCTAAGGCTTCAGGTCTTTCTGTACTTGTTCTAATACATACGGCTGGAAATGAATGTCCTACAGAGGTAAAGAAACTACTTTCTTCTGGAAGTGTTCCACTATCACTAACAACCGCATAAGCATTCATTTGTAGACAGTTATAATCATGGAAACCTAATGGTTCATGTTGAATGACTCTTGGATCTAATTTAAAGCCACTGGCTTTAATTCTATTTCTAGAACGTGGATGGCATGAATAAAGAATTGGCATATCATATTTTTCTGCCATTTTATTAATTGCTGTAAATAATGATAAGAAATTCTTTTCGGTATCAATATTTTCTTCTCTATGAGCACTTAATAAAATATATTGACCCTTCTTTAATCCTAATTTTTCATGAATATTACTTGCTTCAATTTCTTTTAGATTTTGATGCAATACTTCTGCCATTGGAGAACCTGTGACATATGTTCTTTCCTTAGGAAGACCTGTATCAGCTAAATATCTTCTAGCATGTTCACTATAAGCTAAGTTTACATCTGAAATAATATCAACAATTCTTCTATTTGTTTCTTCTGGTAAACATTCATCTTTACATCTATTTCCTGCTTCCATATGGAAAATAGGTATATGTAATCTCTTAGCACCAATGACAGATAAACAACTATTTGTATCTCCTAATACTAAAACCGCATCAGGTTTAATTTCTGCCATTAATTTATAAGATTCAGCAATAATATTTCCCATTGTTTCACCTAAATCATGTCCAACAGCATTTAAATAAACTTCAGGTGCTTCTAATTTTAAATCATCAAAGAAAACACCATTTAAATTATAATCATAATTTTGACCAGTATGTGCTAATATCACATCAAAATACATCCTAGTCTTATTGATTACTGCAGCTAAACGAATAATCTCTGGTCTAGTTCCTACAATAATTAATAACTTTAACTTCCCATTTTCTTTCCATTTAATATCCTTATAATTTGTCTTTTCCATATTTCTCTCCTATATAAAAAAGAGCTTACGCTCTTTTTCACTTAAATAAATTTCTATTAACATATCTTTAATATATTTTTAATTAAAACTATTATTTGAATGAATATAATTTTTTAAACTATATTCATCTCCAACAATCGTCACATCAAATTCTTTAACGCAATATTTTAACCATTTAAATGATGAAGACATGTCTCCTATAAGTTGTGTAACATAAATCATAGATATTCTTTCATTACTGACATATCCAGAATACTGTCTATGTGCAAATCCACTTTTAATTAAGAAAGACTTTATATCACTCCATGCTTTCTTATAATTTTTTGAAGGGTAATATTTTCTTAATTGTACATCACTTAAATCAAAATTAAGCGCTTTTTTTGTTTCTAAAGTATTCATTAGTTTTTGATCTAACCTTATAAAAATTCTTTAAAGCATCTTCTCTATATTCAGGACTATCTGGTGTATCACCAAAAAAACTAATATACCATTGATCAACAATCTTTAAAAACCATTTTGTATCTGGTAACTGCCATTGGGCAGTTACAAAAGTACCAAAATCTTTTTTTACACCCTGATAAACTCCTGGTGATTTGATTTTTACACCATGTTTCAAAAAATAGTTATCTATTTTTTGATAACATTCTTCTAAATTGATATTATTTTTCTTTGCTTTTTCTTCGCTTAAATAAATTTCCATCAACATTTTATCATCTTCCTTTCTATAATGAATAAAGTTATTATCAATAGTATAACACCCTTCATTATTATATATGATAAAATTTTGATTTTTTCTTTTAAAAATTTAAACTTTTTTAAATTTCTATTCTATATGAAATTATTTTCTTGATAAATATAATTTTTTAAACTATATTCATCTCCAACAATCGTTACATCAAATTCTTTGACGCAATATTTTAACCATTGAAAGAGTAAAGCCATTTCTATAATATGTTGAATCACATAATCCATAGTTACAGGTTCTTTAGAAATATAACCAGAATACTGCCTATGATTAAAACCATTATCTAAAAGATATGACTTTATATCACTCCATGCTTTCTTGTAATTATTTGAAGGGTAATATTTTCTTAATCGTACATCACTTAAATCAAAATTAATTGCTTTTTTGCTTTCTAACATAACAGTTTACTTGTGCTTTAACTGTATAATATGTCTTTAAAGCGTCTTCTCTATATTCAGGACTATCTGGTGTATCACCAAAATAACTTATATACCATTGATCAATAATTTTTAAAAACCAGTTTGTTTGAGGTAATTGACCTTGAGCAGTTACAAAGGTACCAAAATCTTTTTTTACACCTTGATAAACTCCAGGTGATTTAATTTTAACACCATGTTTCAAAAAATAGCTATCTATTTTTTGATAACATTCTTCTAAATTGATATTGTTTTTCTTTGCTTTTTCTTCACTTAAATAAATTTCCATCAACATTTTATCATCTTCCTTTCTATAATAAATAAAGTAATTATCAATAGTATAACACCCTTCATTATTATATATGATAAAATATTGATTTTTTCTTTTAAAAATTTAAACTTTTTCAAAAAAAGTATCTGGATGATTTGGATCAAATGATTCATTAGCCCACATAACAGTTACTAAATTATCTGTATCAGATAAATTAATAATATTATGTGTATATCCAGGTAACATATGAATAGCTTCTATCTTATCCCCAGATACTTCAAATTCAATCACTTCATCACTTCCTATTTTTCTTTCTTGAATTAAACCATGTCCTGAAACAACAATAAAAAACTCCCATTTGCTGTGATGCCAATGTTGCCCTTTAGTAATCCCTGGCTTAGAAATATTGACAGAAAATTGTCCACAGTTTTCTGTTTTTAATAATTCTGTAAAACTACCTCTATCATCTATATTCATTTTCAAAGGAAAAATCGCTTTTTCCTTTGGTAAATAAGATAAATAAGTACTATATAACTTCTTAGCAAAACTTCCTTCAGGTATCTCAGGCATCACTAAACTGTGAGGTTGATCTTTAAATAAATCCAATAACTCAACAATCTTACCTAAAGTTACCTTATAAGTTGTAGGAACATAACAATACTTACCATCTTTACAACCAATAGCATCAACACCATCAAAAGTACAATGATGCTCCTTACCCTCTAAAATATCTAACATCTCATTAACTAAATCATCAATATACAATAACTCAAGTTCAACACTTGCATCATTAACTGTAATATCTAAATCATGAGCATAATTATAACAGAAAGTTGCTACTGCACTGTTATAATTAGGTCTACACCATTTACCAAATAAATTAGGAAAACGATATACATATACCTGACTACCATTATCTCTAGCATAATCAAAAAATAACTCTTCTCCAGCTAACTTACTCTTACCATAATCACTGCCAGCATATCTCCCAAGTAAAGTAGCTTGAATAGATGATGATAACATCACACCACATTTATTATCATACTTCTTTAAAGTATCTAATAATGTACTCGCAAAACCAAAGTTACCTTCCATAAATTCACTTTGATCTTTAGGTCTATTAACACCAGCTAAATTAAATACAAAATCACACTCTTTACAATACTCATCTAGCTTATCTTCATCACCTAGATCATATTGATAGATTTCATCTATCACTACATCTCTTGTTCTATCTTTATTCTCTTTTATATTCATTAATGAAGCTACAAGGTTTTGTCCTACAAAACCTTTAGCTCCTGTAACTAATATTTTCATTTACTTACTTTCCCTTTCCTTTATCAATTTAAATAACTTTTTATTTACATTTTCTCCTACTTTATTGTAATGACTTTCAAATTCGTTAGTACGTAACTTAATAAACCAATCATCAATATCTATTTTTTCACCCTTTTTATTTTTATAATTTAATAAACTTATTAAATCACTTTCTTTAAAAACAATATATTTTTCTTCTTTAGAATTATAATGGTCATCTAACAAATCATTTTCAGTTATGTTGCTTTGATTTTTTAAATATTCAATGTTTTCTTTAGAAAGGTACACTTTTGAAGTATTCATTAACAATTGCATTCTAATGATATCTTCACATTCTTTTATAATATCATGATTTGAAATCACCATTCTATGTACTGTTGGCACTTTACTTGCCCCAGAACATGTTGTTAGACATTCAGCAATAACATAATTCATTTTTGCATCAGTTAAATATACTGGAGAAAATGAAATAAAAGACATTTCTCCGTAAAATAAATTTGTAAAAATACAATAAATAGATTGTGTTTTCTTTGAATATATGACATCACCAGAATATCTTTTTTCTTCTTTTGAATGAATCAACATAGTTGCTTTCATTTTATTATTAATTTTTTTAAAAATAAGTTCTCCACATACTACTTCACTACTTTCTTTGGAATTTGTACTATAAAAATAACAATAATAAGATGTATCTAATATATCTAAATCAGTATATTTAACGGAAAGTTTATCACCAATTTCAATAGCTAGATTTTTATCATTATTAACAAATAAATCTTCATAATCTGTATCTTCAAAAAAATATGAAAGTGGTAAATTAAACGATTCTGCAATTAAAAAAATCACTATTATATCAATATAATGATTTTCCTTTTCGTTTGGCGAAAAAAACTTATCAACGTGTGACTTAGGTATAGAAATGCCTGTTCGATTTTCTATTATTAATCTTAATACTGTTCTATTTATATTTTTTTCTATAAGAAACTTTGCTAAAGTTTGACATAAATGATCATTAAGTTCCTTTTTTATTTTCTTTAAATCACTTCGATTATCCATAAATATCACCTTTTTTTCTATTTTTCTTAGTATTTTATTCTATTTTTTTTGAAATAAAAATCTATAGATTAGTTGGTATTTATACTTTATAATACAGATTAGAAAGCAAATAATTATGATAGAAGGAGGAAAAAGACCATGCTTTCAACGAAAAATCTTTTTCTTAGGTAACCTAAGAAATTCGTAAAAAAAGTTGTAGGAGAAAATAACTACAAGAATTCTAGTACATCAAAAAAATCATTAATGTTTGATTCATTTAGTAATTTTTTCCCTGTCTTGATCAACTATATATACGTATTCTATTTTATATCAAATCTATTCGCTATAAAATTCAAAATACCAATAAAAATATCAAGTTTAAAAATTACTATACCTCTACAAATAATTATTTATATAATTTTATGTTACAGTTTTTTTATTTTTTCAGTAATTTTTTATAAGTATAATAATCCAGATTATCTTTCTATAAAAAGATTGATGCTGTCAAATAAAAAAACAAGACTCGATAAAAGGAATATTAAAAAAATTTATTTAAATAATGTTAATAAAAAAACAAATATTCTATTAGTAAAATTTAATCAAGCAGAAATATATATGATTAATTATTGCAATAGATACATTGCACTTTTTGCTAATATTATATGTTACGTACTTAAATTTCTTAAATCTAATAATCTATGTTTATCACATTTTACTTTTACAAATTCATTTTTGTATGAAAGTCTAATATTTTTTCTCTATTTAATATGGTTACTTTACCCTATATTCAAAAAGAAAAAATCACATATAAAATCACTAGAATCCTTTGAAAAATAATTTTCGATATAACTACCACAATAAAAAAAGCATTTTGCTTTTTTTATATTATTTTATTTATTTTTTCCCACGAGTAATAACAATTCGTAAAATGCCCATATGTAGCTGTAGGTAAATATTTAACATTTTTTAAATTTAAAAAATCAACAATAGCTGATGATTCAAAATTATATTTTTTATTTACAAAATTTGTTAATTCCTCTGAATAATTATTATCAGCAAATACCTTTAACATAATTTGTTCTTTCTCACCAAACATATATGCTACGGTAACAAGACAATCATTAGCCAAATTATTAGCCACTAAATTTTTAGCAACGTATCTACACATATAAGCAGCACTTCTATCCAATTTTGATGGATCTTTTCCGGAAAATGCACCGCCTCCATGACAGATTAATCCTCCATAAGAATCTATCATAATCTTTCTTCCAGTAACACCTGTATCATTTTCTATTCCACCTTTTATAAACCACTTATCTTTATTAATAATGATTTCTTGACAATCAATATCATATAAAACATTTTCTTTTATCTTAGTTTCTATATAATTTAAATCGGCATTTTTTTCATGTTGAACATTTATATAAAGTTGTTTAATTTTTTCATTTTTTACAACTACCTGAACTTTACCATCTGAATAGTATAGTTTTGATTTTTCACCATATTCATCAAGTCGTTTACAAATTTTATTAACTATATAGTATCCATATGGTAAAAAATTATATTCATTATTGCATGCATAACCATACATTATACCTTGATCAGCAGCATTTCCATTTTTAACATTAGTTTGTAATTGTTGTGATTGAACTGATAGTAAATTTATAACATTGATATCCCTATTAGCATGCCATACTATTTTTCTATATGCTCTTTTTACACTGTCTTCTATGTCAATTTTTGCTTTAGAATTAATTTCTCCTGCAACAACTATTGTGTTCCCACTTCCTAAACATTCTATTGCAACTTTTGAGTCTTCGTCCTGAGATAAAAATTCATCTAATAAGGCATCACTTATTTGATCACAAATTTTATCAGGATGTCCTCTTAAAACTCCTTCAACTGAATAACCTTGATTAATTAATTCCATATCTTTTTTTAAAATCCTCCCAATCATTATTTAATTTATCTCTAATCTTCTTATATGTTGCATCATCTAATGGTGCCTTATTATATACAAGTATTGTTTCATAATTTATAAAAAACAGAAAAGCACGTTGTTTAATATAATAATTTTTTTTATTTTCCTCTTCAAAAAATGCTTTAAATTCAGTAAACAATTGATCTAATTTTAAGATAAAATTAAATAAATATAACAATTCGGCTATAAATTGTCCAGATAATGCAATTTGCAAAATTGGAATAAAAACAATATTATCCCTAATACCAACTACTGCACATATAATTAGCAAAACAATCATAAAAATATTTTTTATAACAAATTTATTTTTTGATGCTTTGGCTATATTCAGTGTAAAAAAACAATTTTCAGCACAATTGACAATTAGTTTAAAATCACCATATTTAATCTCATCATTGGAATAATAATTTTCTACCTTCTTTTCTAGTAATTTAGAATTTAAAGAATTATCAATGAATCCTTTTCTTCTATTGAATGCCGTTAGTGGATAGAAAAAAATTTCAGTATAGTTTTCAATTATAAAATAAAAAACAATCAATGTAATATAAATAGATTTAAAAATAATGTCAAATAAACTACAAATTTTAATATTTTGTATAAATAAATACAAAATACTTATTATATTTACTCCCCACAAGCAAAATGTATAAATATTTCGATATAATCCTAATTTCTTATATTCATCCTTATATGGTATATTATTGTTATCGTTCATAGTTTTTGTGTTACATTTGTAATATATGTAACACTTTGCCTCCTTTAAATTTTTAAATTTTTAAAGTTACCTTTTTCTTTTTCAACTAATGTATGAATATATTCATTCACTTGATCATGTAAATCTTCTCTATCTAATGCAAAATCTATTGTTGCTTTGATAAATCCAAATTTATCCCCTACATCATATCTCTTTCCTTCAAAATCATACGCATAGACTGCTTGTCTATCTA
>OGXF01000090.1_pt1 | contig 79590 bp, 97 predicted proteins | sample 1576191 | NCBI WGS metagenome assembly OGXF01 (sample SAMEA3541545, study PRJEB24748) | human gut metagenome | biome: human gut; feature: human-associated habitat; material: faeces | place: China | collected 2012
CGAACGTGTTTGAGGCGAACGCCGAGTTTGAGCGTAGTTCCTTTGCTTTTAGGTGGTTCTGACTCTCTTAGTGTTTCTTATGGTATGGAACCTGAACAAGGAGCCTTATCTATTGTTTTCTTCAAGGACTGAGAGGCCGCTTCCCCAGTTAATAAATTAAATCCCAATAATATTTATAAGAGCTTCGCCATCACCGACGCATAAATCTCCTGGTTACGTTTCTGCCAGTTGTTTGCAATGGTTGCGGCTTCGGATTCTGTCGGGGCTGTTACGGTAAGGTCGATGAGGGGAAGTCCCTGTTCAATGACCTGACAGCGCACCGAATATTCCATGTTGGAATTTTCAAAATAATCTGCTTTCACAGACATTTCGTTTTTTAATTCATAATGTTTTTCTTTTAAAAATTCATCAATATCATGCTGGATCGCAGGTGAGATATCGTTGGTGAAATAGTGGATTGTCTCGGCACCATCTTCCGTAAGATGGTAAAATGTACGGTGATGTGTAGACTCTTCTCGGATAAATCCCGATTCCAGAAGTTCGGATAAAGCCTGCTGTAATTTGAAGTAGGTTGTATATCCTTTATCCAGAATGAATTCAGATATCTGGGAATTGGTGAGAGGAAAATCAACTTGATTCAACATATACAAAATGATTAATTTATATAGCGTAAATGATTTGGCCATGGTTAATACTCCTTTCCCTGCCAGATGTCATGTGTTTTAAAGTACGACTGTAACTGATTCAGTACCTGTCTTTTATTACAGGTCCATAAAGGAGCGGTCAGAAGCTCCTTTGGTCCGTCTCCGGTCAGCCTGTGGATGACAATATCAGGTCTGAGGTGGCTGATGCATGCTCCGAGAAGTTCGTAATATTCCTGCGGATCTGGAACTGGAAATGGATCGGACGCATAGATTTCTGCCAGATCGGTGTCTTTTAATATGTGCAAAAGCTGTAGCTTGATTCCCTGGATATCCTGTCTGTTCAGATACTGTATGGTCTGAAGCATGTCAGGCTTTGTCTCGCCGGGAAGGCAGAGAATCGTGTGGACGATGACATCTATTCCCCGTCTGCGAAGTTCAGATACAGCGGTCTCGAATACCGGAAGATCATAGCCTCTTCGGATATAACGGGCAGTTCTTTCGTGAATAGTCTGAAGTCCCAGCTCGACCCACACAGGTTTGATCTGATTCAGACGTTCCAGAAGATCTAAGATTTCTGTGCTCAGGCAATCCGGTCTGGTTGCGATGGACAGAATCCGGATATCGGGATGCAGGATGGCTTCCATATATAACTTTTCCAGATATGCAAGAGAAGCATAAGTATTGGTGTATGCCTGGAAATAAGCGATGTAGGATGATCCGGTATATTTTTTCGCAGATTGTTTTTTACCGGATTCAATCTGCTCTGTGACAGACAGGGTATGGCTTTCGGCAAAATCACCGGAACCTCCGCGACTGCAGAAAATGCAGCCGCGGGTTCCAAGTGTTCCATCCCGGTTTGGACAGGTCATACCGCCATCAAGAGAAATCTTATAGAGCTTTTCACCATAAGCAGTTTTCAGATAATAATCGAGAGAATAATATCTTTTTTCTCCCCAGCGTACAGTCATATCAGATCAGTTCCTTTACAGCACGACTTACAACGTCGGCAACACGTGGATCAAAAGCTTCCGGAAGAATATTATTTTCATTTAATTCTTCATCCGGAACCAGACCTGCGATAGCCTTTGCAGTGGCAAGTTTCATTTCTTCCGTGATTGCAGTTGCACGTCCTTCCAGAGCACCTTTGAAGATTCCAGGGAAAGCAACTACGTTATTTACCTGGTTCGGGAAATCGGAACGTCCGGTTCCCACAACCTTTGCTCCGGCTGCTTTGGCAATATCCGGCATGATTTCCGGTACAGGGTTTGCCATAGCAAAGAGGATGGCATCTTTGTTCATAGAAGCAACCATGTCCTGGGTGACAATATTTGGAGCAGATACACCGACAAAGATGTCAGCACCTTTTAAAGCATCGGCAAGGGTACCTGTTTTCTGCTCCAGATTGGTTACTTCGACCATCTTTTGCTGCATCCAGTTGAGGTTTTGAGATCCTTTTCCGAGGATTCCGCTGATGTCACACATTGTCACGTCTTTGAAACCATAGGTGAGAAGAAGCTTTGTGATAGCAACTCCGGCAGAACCGGCACCGTTTACAACAACTTTGGCAGATTCTTTGTCTTTTCCAGTTACTTTCATGGCATTGATGATACCTGCAAGGACAACGATAGCTGTTCCGTGCTGGTCATCATGAAATACCGGAATGTCAAGGAGTTCTTTCAAGCGTTCTTCAATTTCAAAACATCTGGGTGCACTGATGTCTTCCAGATTAATACCACCGAAAGCAGGAGCGATATTTACAACGGATTTGATGATTTCTTCCGTATCTTGTGTATCAAGACAGATCGGTACAGCGTTGACACCGCCGAATTCTTTGAAAAGTACTGCTTTTCCTTCCATAACCGGCATTGCAGCAAGAGCACCGATGTTACCAAGTCCGAGTACGGCACTTCCGTCGGAAACAACAGCTACAGTGTTGGATTTCATTGTATAAGTATAGGCAGCCTCCGGATCCCTGGCGATCACCTTACAAGGTTCCGCAACACCAGGAGTGTAAGCAATTGCCAGATCTTCTCTTGAGTTTACGTGGGATTTTGCACAGGTTTCAATCTTTCCGTGCCATTCTTCGTGCATTTTTAAAGCTTTTTCGCTATTTGTCATTTTATGGATACCACCTTTTTATGAGTTTTTTTAATCATATCATTCATAGAAGAGCAAGTCAATATACGCAGAAAGCATGAAAAGTGAAACAATTTATTGTGAGAGGGTGCTGTTTGTGAAATGATGTGCCGGGATGTGCAGTGGATTACTGTGCAGTGGATTACAAAAAAGTCCTTTAAAAATGTAGAGATATATAGTATAATAATGTCATGTTTCAACTAATATCGTCATTTCTGACGTAATTTTCCAGATAACCTGCAAATTAAGAAATGCTGAATCAATGAATGATGAAGTTATGAACGGGAAACCAGATAGAGAATGAAGATATATTTTGAGGTGAAAGGGCTATATGATGAAAGAAAAGTATGAATCTCTTCCGTTGGCGACATTAAAAGACCTGGCAAAGGCAAGAGGATTAAAAGGAATTTCCACCATGAAAAAAGCTGAACTGATCGAGCGCATGCTGGAGGAAGACGAGAAAGTAAAGAATAACGCAAAAGAAACAGTAAAAGAATTATCTGCCAATACCGGAGATAAAGAAGTTCATGACATAGACAAGCTGGACAGTGGTATTACAGTGCGGGGGATTCTTGAAGTTATGCAGGATGGATATGGATTTATCCGTAGTGCGAACTATCTGCCGGGAGATAATGATGTCTATGTATCCCCATCGCAGATCCGTAGATTTAATCTTAAAACAGGAGATATTCTGGAAGGAAATACCAGAATCAAGACGCAGCAGGAAAAGTTCAGTGCACTTTTATATCTGTCAAAGGTAAATAACATTGATCCGATGAAGATCATGCACAGAAAGAATTTTGAAGATATGACGCCGGTCTTTCCGAATGAAAGACTGAGCCTGGAGTGCGGGAAGACAAGTACGGCCATGCGTATTATGGATCTGATGTCTCCAATCGGAAAAGGACAGAGAGGGATGATCGTATCGCCTCCGAAGGCCGGTAAGACAACTTTGTTAAAGCAGGTGGCTTTATCCGTGCAGAAGAATAATCCGGAAGTACATCTCCTGATTCTGCTGATCGATGAACGTCCGGAAGAAGTAACAGATATCCGCGAGTCTATTGAAGGGGAAAATGTAGAAGTTATTTATTCAACATTTGACGAACTTCCGGAACATCACAAGCGTGTATCTGAGATGGTGATCGAGCGTGCAAAACGTCTGGTAGAACACAAGAAAGATGTGATGATCCTGATCGACAGTATTACAAGACTTGCAAGAGCATACAATCTGACTGTTCCACCATCAGGAAGAACCTTGTCCGGTGGTCTCGATCCGGCTGCACTTCATATGCCGAAGCGATTCTTTGGTGCGGCAAGAAATATGAGAGAAGGCGGAAGCCTTACAATTCTTGCAACAGCACTGGTAGATACCGGAAGTAAGATGGACGATGTGGTATACGAAGAGTTCAAGGGTACCGGTAATATGGAACTGGTACTGGACCGCAAGCTTTCGGAAAAAAGAATGTTCCCGGCAATCGATATTCTGAAATCAGGAACAAGAAGAGAAGACCTGCTGCTTTCAAAAGAAGAACAGGAAGCTGTAGAAAGTATGAGGAAAGGTCTGAATGGACTGCGTCAGGAAGAGGCGGTAGATAACATTCTGAATATGTTCTCAAGAACAAAGAATAACGAAGAATTAATACAAATGGTAAAAAAGACAAAATTTATCTAGACAAATATTGATTCTTGTGCTACAATGAACAAGCTGTGTAAATGAAAAGAAATTTACGGCACATTTATGTGCGTGTCAAGAAAATAAAGAAGAGGTGAAAATCATGAAAGAAGGAATACATCCAAATTATTATCAGGCAACTGTAACTTGTAACTGTGGTAATACATTCGTGACAGGATCTACAAGCGAAGAAATCCATGTAGAAATCTGTTCTAAATGTCATCCATTCTACACAGGACAGCAGAAAGCAACTCAGGCTCGTGGCCGTGTTGATAAATTCAATAAGAAATACGGAATGGACAAATAAGATTACAGGTATTGGGTTGAGGTTTTTGAATCTCAGCCCTTTTTTCTTATAATTAATTATACAGAACTTGTAATGATACAGAATATATGAAGGAGAGTATATGAAATCATCGAATATTGGCGGGCAGGCGGTGCTGGAAGGTATCATGATGAAGAATCGGGACCGTTATGCCGTAGCTGTCAGGAAGCCGGACGGGGAGATCTTTGTCCAGACAGAGGAATTTCACAGTGTTACCGGCAGATATAAGAAACTGACGACAATTCCGTTTGTCAGAGGAGTGTTCAATTTTATTGATTCTATGGTACTGGGAATTAAGACACTGACATTTTCAGCATCATTCTATGAAGAAGAGGAAGAGAAAAATTTTTCCGAAGCTGAACAAAAGAAAAAAGAAAAACAGGAAAGTCTTTTGATGGCGGGGACGGTTGCATTTTCTATTGTGGCTGCAGTGGCGATCTTTATGGTCCTGCCATATTTCCTGTCATCATTGATGAAACCGGTTGTTCCGTCTTATCATTTGCGGACAGTGATCGAAGGCTTTGTAAGAATCGGAATCTTTATTATCTATATTTTACTGATCTCGAGGATGGAAGATATCCAGAGAACATTTATGTATCACGGTGCGGAGCACAAGTGTATCAATTGCATTGAACACGGACTTCCGCTCACGGTGGAAAACGTAAGGAACAGTTCCCGACAGCACAAACGCTGTGGTACAAGCTTCCTGTTTTTCGTGCTTGCGATCAGTATTATTCTGCTGCTCCTGATCCGGGTAGAGTCACCGCTTATGAGAGTGGTTGTGCGTATCGTGCTGCTTCCGGTGATCGCAGGTGTTTCCTATGAGGTGTTGAAGCTTGCGGGAAACAGTGACAATCCAGTTGTTAATCTGCTGAGTAAACCTGGAATGGCAATCCAGAAGATGACGACCAGTGAACCGGATGACGGGATGATAGAAGTTGCGATACAGGCAGTAGAAGCAGTATTTGACTGGAGGGCTTATGAACGGGACAATTTTCACACTTCGTAATCTATACAGGGACGGAACCATCTGTCTGGAAAAAGCCGGGATACCGGATGCAAAGTTAGATGCATGGTACCTATTGGAATACGAGACAAAGATCAGCAGAGCCATGTTTCTTGCTGATCCGGATAAAGAGGTAGAGAAGGATAAAGCAGAGCACTATCGGAAAGATATTGAGACAAGAGCACAGAGAATCCCGCTTCAGCATATTACCGGTGAACAGGAATTCATGGGGCTGGATTTCAAGGTGAATGAGCATGTGCTGATTCCGAGACAAGATACAGAGACACTGGTAGAAGAGGCGCTGAAGAAGATCCGGCCGGGGATGCAGATCCTGGATATGTGTACAGGATCAGGCTGTATTCTGGAGAGCATTCTGAAATTTGCGGAAAGGAAAGGAATCTGCGTGTCCGGAACCGGATGTGATATATCAGAGGAAGCATTGAAAGTTGCGAAGGAAAATGACAGCAGACTTCAGACCGGAGCGGTTTTTATACAGGGAGATCTGTTCGAGAACATCGCAGAAACATATGACATGATCGTATCAAATCCTCCGTATATCAGAACGGAGGAAATCAACCGTCTGGAAGATGAAGTAAAGCTTTATGATCCATGGATTGCACTGGATGGGAAAGAAGACGGACTATACTTTTACCGTCTGATCGTGAAAGAAAGTGTAAAACATATAAAAAAAGGTGGATATCTTCTGTTTGAGACCGGTTTTGATCAGGGAAAGGATGTATCGGCTCTCTTGGAAGAACAGGGATATGAAGAAATCCAGATAAAAAAGGATTTGGCGGGACTTGACCGCGTTGTTATGGGAAGGTACAATAAAGAGTAATGTTAAGGAGGAAATACCATGTTTGATAAATTAGAAGATCTGCGCATCCGTCTGGATGAGATATTAAATGAACTTCAGGAACCGGATGTGGCAAATGACCAGAACCGCTTCCGCAAACTTATGAAAGAACAGAACGACCTGACTCCGATTGTAGAGGCGTATAATGAATACAAAGAATGCAAACAGGCAATCGAGGACAGCCTTGAGATGTTAGAGGAAGAGTCTGATGAAGAGATGCGTGAACTTGCAAAAGAAGAATTGAATGATAATAAGAAGCGTGTGGAAGAACTGGAACAGGAATTGAAAATCCTTCTTCTTCCGAAAGATCCGAACGATGAGAAGAATGTTATCGTTGAGATCCGTGCCGGTGCGGGCGGAGACGAGGCGGCACTTTTTGCAGCTGAAATCTACCGTATGTATATGCACTATGCAGAAAGCCAGAGATGGAAAGTTGAGCTGGTAGAGTGTGAAGAGATTGGTATCGGCGGAATGAAGAATGTAACATTTATGATCGATGGAAAGGGTGCGTATTCAAAGATGAAATACGAATCCGGAGTTCATCGTGTACAGCGTGTACCGGAGACAGAATCCGGCGGACGTATCCACACTTCTACTATTACTGTAGCAGTTATGCCGGAGGCAGAAGACGTAGATATTCAGATTGATGAAAAAGATATCCGTATTGACGTAATGCGTGCATCCGGTAACGGTGGACAGTGTGTCAATACGACAGATTCAGCCGTACGACTGACTCACTATCCTACAGGAATCGTGATCTACAGTCAGACGGAGAAATCACAGCTGCAGAACAAGGACAAAGCATTTGCTCTCTTGCGTGCGAAGCTGTACGATCTGGAATGCCAGAAACGTCATGATGCCGAAGCAGAGGCAAGAAAGAGTCAGATCGGTACCGGAGACAGATCCGAGAAGATCCGTACTTATAACTTCCCACAGGGACGTGTGACAGATCACCGTATCGGACTTACATTATACAAACTGGATAAGATCATGAATGGAGATATCCAGGAGATCATTGATGCCTGCATCGCAGCCGATCAGGCTGCAAAGCTTGCAAATATGAATGAGGAAATGTAAGAATCCGGAATATGACAATCAGAAAATAGCTGAAACTAAAAGAAGGTAAATATAAAGGATGGAAGCAATACAGTTTAAGCGTGCAGAATTAGAAGATCAGGAGATTATTGCGCATTACTTTGAACATCATACCAGCAGAAGCTGTGAGAGAACATTTGCCAATGTTTATCTCTGGTCCAGACAATATCCGGTGAAGTGGGCAATTGTACAGAATGCACTGGTATTCAAAAGTGAAGATGAGAATCACGTATCTTTTGCGTATCCGGCAGGAGCGCCGGAAGATGTAAAAAATGCACTGGAAGAGATGATGGAGTATTCTAAAGAAAAAGGCAGACCGTTCCTGATGTACAATGTGACACCGGAATATTTCGAACAGCTGAATGAATGGTATCCGGAAAGATTTCAGATTGAGTATGACAGAGACTCTGCAGATTATGTATATGAATCAGAAAAGTTAGCGACGCTTTCCGGAAAAAAACTCCATGGGAAACGTAACCATATTAATAAGTTCAAAAGTTTGTATGACGGACGCTGGTCATATGAAAGTATGACCAGCGAAAATCTGGAAGACTGCTTTCAGATGGCATTAAAATGGCGGAAAGAGAATGAATGTGAAGACGACGATGAAAAAAGGGGTGAGATGTGTGTGGCATTGAATTCCCTTCGCCTGTTCGAAGAGCTTCATCTGACCGGAGGAGTTTTACGGATTGACGGAGAAGTTGTAGCATTTACGATCGGAGAACCTATCTGTGAGGATACGTATGTAGTGCATATTGAAAAGGCATATGCAGATGTACAGGGTGCATATACAATGATCAACCAGCAGTTTGTAGAACATGAATGTATGAACTACAAATATGTGAACAGGGAAGATGATACCGGAGCGGAAGGACTCAGAAAAGCAAAACTTTCATACCGTCCTGTCTTTATGGTGGAAAAGGGTGATGTGACAGAAAAAGATGTTTGAAAGACAAAAAAGACTTGCAGTGAGAAAGGAGCAATAAAATGATAGCGGATAAGATGAAAAATATGGTGGCCAACAGTTCGGCTATCCGTGCAATGTTTGAGGAAGGTAACCGTCTGGCAGGGATTTATGGAGCTGAGAATGTGTTTGATTTCAGTCTTGGTAATCCGAATGTGCCGGCACCGGAGGCTGTAAAGAATGCGATCATCGAGATTGTAAATGACACAGATCCGGTTGCACTTCACGGATATACCAACAGCAACTGCGGATATGCGGAAGTAAGAGCAGCAGTAGCAAAATCTCTGAATGAACGTTTTGATACGCACTTTGAGGGAAAGAATATTGTTATGACAGTCGGTGCCGCAGGAGGTCTGAATGTTATTCTGAAAGCGATCATCAATCCGGGAGATGAAGTAATTGCATTTGCACCATATTTTGGAGAATATCGTTCTTATACAAATAATTACGATGGTGTGCTGGTCGAAATCTCACCGAATACTGTAGATTTTCAGCCGAAACTGGATGAATTCGAGCAGAAGATCACCTCTAAGACAAAAGCAGTCATTGTTAACAATCCGAATAATCCTACAGGTGTGGTGTACTCCGAAGAGACGATTAAGAAGCTTGCTGCCATCATGGAGGCAAAACAGAAAGAATTCGGAACGGATATTGTCCTGATCTCAGATGAACCATATCGTGAACTTGCTTATGACGGAGTAGAAGTTCCTTATCTCACAAAATATTATGATAATACAGTTGTAGGATATTCTTACAGTAAATCGCTGTCTCTTCCGGGAGAACGTATCGGCTACCTGGTGATTCCGGATGAGATGAAAGACAGTGAAGAAGTGCTTGCGGCAGCAAATGTGGCAACACGTATCCTTGGATTTGTTAATGCTCCGACACTGCAGCAGAAAGTAGTGGAAAAATGCCTGAATGAAAAGACAGACCTTTCTTTCTATGACCGTAACAGAGAAGATCTTTATAATGGTCTGAAAGAATGTGGATTTGATTGTATTAAACCACAGGGGGCATTCTATCTGTTTGTGAAATCACCGGTTTCGGATGAAAAGCAATTCTGCGAAGCGGCCAAGAAATATAATATTCTGATCGTACCGGGAAGTTCCTTTGCGTGTCCTGGATATGTAAGACTTGCATACTGTGTATCTCACGAGACGATCATCAATTCACTTCCAAAATTCAAAGAATTGGCGAAAGAATATTTCTAGGAGAGCAGCATGAAAGCATTTGAAAAGAACATTCGAAAAGTAGAACCTTATGTGCCAGGCGAACAGCCGCAGCGCAAAGTAATCAAGTTAAATACCAATGAGAACCCATACGCGCCGGCACCGGGCGTGACAAAAGCGCTGGAGGAGATGGATACAGACCGTCTGCGTCTGTATCCGGATCCGACGGCAGCACCGCTTGTGAATGCACTGGCTGATTTTTATCATGTAAATCCGGATCAGGTATTTGTAGGAGTTGGATCGGATGATGTATTATCCATGTGTTTCCTGACATTTTTTAACTCGGAGAAACCAGTCTTTTTCCCGGATATTACCTATTCCTTCTATAAGGTATGGGCGGATCTGTACCGCATTCCGTATGAATGCCAGAAGTTAGATGAGAACTTCAAGATCGTAAAAGAAGATTACTACAAGGAAAATGGTGGTGTGATCTTCCCGAATCCGAATGCACCGACAGGGATTTATGAAGATCTGGCTGACGTAGAAGATATTATCGCACATAATCAGGATGTGATCGTAATTGTAGATGAGGCATATGTTGATTTTGCTGGACGTTCTGCGCTGGAACTGATTGACAAATATGAGAATCTGATCATTGTACAGACATTTTCAAAAGCAAGATCAATGGCAGGAATGCGTATCGGTTATGCAATCAGTAATCCGACTCTGATCAAATACCTGAATGATGCAAAATATTCTTTCAACTCTTATACTATGAACCAGACATCACTGGTATGCGGTGTGGAAGCGGTAAAGGATCAGGCATATTTTGAAGCGTGTGTGAATAAGATTATCGAGACACGTGAATGGGCAAAAGAAGAATTAAAGAATCTTGGATTCCACTGCCTGGATTCCAAATCGAACTTTATCTTTGCCATGCATCCGGATTATGATGCAAAAGAATTATTTGAAGCACTGAAAGAGAATGATATCTATGTGCGCTTCTGGGGCAGTGAGAGAATCGAACAGTATATGCGTATCACTGTAGGAACCAGAGAAGAGATGGAAGCAATGTTTGCGTTCCTGAAAAAATATATGAATAAATAAGAGGAGTTTCTTATGACCAATACATTAATACATGGAATTATTGATGCGTTAAGCGGAAGTGTGAGTAAAGAAGTCATCGTATTTCTGATCTCTATGATCCCGATTCTGGAACTGCGAGGAGCACTTCTGGTTGCCGGACCAATCCTCGGAGTGAAAGTGTCTACTGCGATACCGTTGTGTATTATCGGAAATATAATTCCGGTTCCTTTCATTTTACTTCTGATCACACCGGTGTTTAAATGGATGAAAGGGACGAAGACATTCAAACCGCTGGTAGATAAACTGGAGAATAAAGCGATGAGTAAGAAAGATCAGATCGAGAAATATGAATTCTGGGGTCTGGTATTATTCGTAGGAATTCCGCTTCCGGGAACCGGAGCATGGACGGGCTCACTGATTGCAGCGCTTTTGGGAATGAAGTTTAAGAAAGCATTTCCGGCTGTTGTCATCGGCATCTGCATGGCAACGGTGATTATGTGGTTTATATCGTATGTACTTCTCGGAGGCATACATTTGTTAGGATAAAAGAAGAAAGTCACATAAAAAGTTTTGGCGGAAACTTTTTATGTGACTTTCTTACAAAACGCTATCAAGAGAGGGTTCGTGGGAGGGGAGTACCGTCCAAACACGAACATTTGTGAAATCATTGTTTCACAATATAAAATAATACGTCAGGTTGTTGTATTATTTGTTATTATTTTATCAATCATTACCAAATTCGTAAATAGGCAAAAATGACAAAAAAATAACAAAGACTTATGCGAAAATTAGTGATAATGCACTTTCAATATGGACAGGTTTTAAAATGACAAATTATATGGTAAAATAAATAATAATATAAAGATTAAGATAAGGAGTAGTGTATATGGAAAAGAAGTATGACGTGACAGCACTCGGAGAGCTGTTGATCGATTTTGCGGTAAACGGGGAAAGTGAGCAGGGAAATCAGTTATTTGAAGCATGTCCGGGTGGAGCACCATGTAATGTACTTGCAATGCTGAATAAACTGGGAAGAAAAACAGCCTTTATCGGAAAAGTAGGTGATGATCAGTTCGGTAAATTATTGAAGGATACGATTACGAATACAGGAATAGAAGCAAAGGGACTTGTAATGGATCAGGATATTCACACAACACTTGCTTTTGTACATACTTTCCCGGATGGTGACAGAGAATTTTCTTTTTACCGCAAACCGGGAGCAGATATGATGTTAAAGGAAGAGGAAGTAGATTATGATCTGATTCGTCAGTCAAAGGTATTCCATTTCGGAACACTTTCTATGACAGATGAACCGGTAAAAACTGCAACAAAGAGGGCACTCTCCGTTGCAAAAGAAGCCGGATGTATGATCACGTTTGATCCGAATTTACGTCCGCCGCTCTGGAAGACGCTGGATGAGGCGAAGGAGCAGATGGAGTACGGATTTGAAAACTGTGATGTACTGAAGATTTCGGATAATGAGATTCAGTTCGTATCCGGAGAAGAAGATTATGATAAAGGAATTAAGTATCTTCAGGAGAAATATCAGATACCGCTTATCTTCCTGACTATGGGAAAAGAAGGAAGCAGAGCTTATTATAAAAATCTTCGTGTAGAACAGCCGGGATTTACCGTGAAAGCAATCGAGACAACAGGAGCAGGTGACACGTTCTGCGGATGCTCTATCAATGGTGTGTTGAAGTATGGTCTGGATAATCTGGACGAAGAAAAATTAAAAGAGATTCTGACATATGCAAATGCGGGTGCAGCACTGATCACGATGAAAAAAGGTGCAATCCGCTCGATGCCGGAACCGCAAAATATCAAGGAACTGATCGGGGAATAAAAAAATTATGGGAGTACGCAGAATGCTGGCTGTATGGGCAGCAAAGATAAGTGAAAAAGCAAGTGTACACATCTTTCACCGCCAGGGTGTGACCTGGGCGGGGAAAATTGCATTAAAGATTGATCCAAGTATCCTGCACGATCTTGCAGGCCAGGTTAGAAAAGATATTTTTATTGTATGCGGAACCAATGGAAAGACGACGACCAACAATATGCTTTGTGCAGCAATTGAAAAAGAAGGCTATAAAGTAATCTGTAATCATACCGGATCGAACATGTTGAATGGAGTTGTAGCAGCATTTGTATTGGGCGCAGGCTTCAGTGGTAATCTGGATGCAGATTATGCCTGTATTGAGATTGATGAGGCATCAACCAGAAGGGTATTTCCACATTTTAAGCCGGATTACATGGTGTTGACAAATCTGTTCCGTGATCAGCTTGACCGCTATGGTGAGATTGATATTACAATGAACATCTTAAAAGAAGTGATGCAGAGTGCACCAAAGATGAAGGTGATCGTGAACGGAGATGATGCATTGTCTGCATACCTTGCAATGGAAAGCGGTAATCCGTATGTGACTTACGGTATCAGCGAAAAGGTAGTGAATGATAAAGATTCGCATGAGATCAGAGAGGGACGTTTCTGTAAAAAATGCGGGGCTCCGTTGAAGTATAATTTCTATCACTACAGCCAGCTTGGAGATTATGCATGTACGGGCTGTGAGTTTAAGCGGCCGGCAATTGTATATGATGCATCGGATGTAGCGGTCAGTGATCATCTTGCATTTACAGTTGAGGAAAGACATCTGGAAGCCAATTATAAAGGCTTCTACAATGTATATAATATTCTGGCAGCATATGCAGCGGGAAGAACCGGAGGACTTGGACTGGAACATTTCCAGGACATGCTTGCAGAATTTAATCCGGAGAATGGCCGCATGGAACAATTTGATGTACAGGGCACAAAGATCGTGCTGAATCTTGCAAAGAATCCGGCGGGATTTAATCAGAATATTTCTGCGGTAATGCAGGATGAATCCATGAAAGATGTAATTATTGTGATCAATGACAATGCACAGGACGGAACGGATATTTCATGGCTCTGGGATGTGGATTTTGACAGATTCAAGGGAGCAAATATCAATTCCATTACAGTAAGCGGTATCCGTTGTCAGGATATGAGATTACGTATGAAATACGTAGATATTACGTCCATGCTGGAAGCAGATGTGGAGAAGGCAATCCGTGAAAGAGTAGAAAATGGATGTGGTAACCTGTATGTACTGGTAAACTATACAGCTCTGTTCAGTACCCGGAATGTATTGAAAAAGATGGAAGGAGAAGGATAATGGAGACTAAGGATATGAAACTTACAATCGGTCATCTGTATCCGGATCTTTTAAATCTGTACGGAGACAGAGGGAATATTGCATGTCTGATGAAACGCTGTATCTGGCGGGGAATAGAAGCAGAGACAATAGAATTCAACACCGGAGATCAGATCGATTTTTCAAAACTGGATATCGTTTTGCTGGGAGGCGGTTCCGACAGGGAACAGGCAATCGTGTGTAAAAGTCTTCTGGAGATCCAAAGTGAATTCAAAGATTATGTAGAAGATGGCGGTGTGGTCATCGCAGTGTGCGGCGGCTATCAGCTTCTTGGGAAGTACTATAAAACAGATGCCGGAATGATCGAGGGCCTGAATCTGGTGGATATCTATACGGAGCAGGAAGAAGGGCGTCTGATCGATAATATCGTTTTGGACAGTGAACTTGTAGACATGCCGGTAGTAGGATTTGAAAACCATGGCGGAAGAACTTATCTGAATGGAAATAAACCGTTCGGAAAGGTTCTGTACGGAGCCGGAAATGATGGTAAAAGCGGTTATGAAGGTGTTGTGTATAAGAATGTGATCGGAACCTATCTGCATGGTCCGCTGCTTCCGAAGAATCCACAGGTCAGTGATTATCTGATCAGAAAAGCGCTGGAAAGAAAGTATGGCGGAGAAGTGATTCTTACTCCACTGGATGACAGTCAGGAAAAAGAAGCAAATGATTATATTTATCACCGCTTTGTAAAGGAATAAGAACTGTCCGGCAAAAATCGTCAGTTTTTCAAAGGAAAGCTGACGATTTTTGCTTTTTGCGGTATTGTGTGGATAAAAAGAAAAGGAGACAGTAAAAATGCGTGTGGAACGTTTTAAAATGGAAAGAGAAGGTCTGGTGACAGAAGGACAGGAAGTAGAGATCAGTGAACGAAGTGCCGTTACCGGCCAATATACATATCTGGTCGAACCATCCATCGCTATGTCAGGAATCTACCGTACCAGACAGCGGATCAGAGCAAGAAAAGGAAAGATCAAGAAGATTGAACAGACGGACAGGGGATTTTATCTGCTTGTGGAGATTGACGAGTAAAGGGAAGAAGAAACAAAAGACCTGTCGTTGACACAGAAGAAAAAAGCACATATAATCTATAATAGCGGGAATAATAAAAGACACAATAAAAAGAAGGGAAACGGATAGATGATAGAAAACAATGATGAGGCAAAAAGAAGTAAGATATGGACAGTCGTTACGTCTGTTACATCTGTCCTGATTATAATCGTAGCAATATTTCTTCTGATGAAGATGTTTACGGGGAATCCGTTAGAAGGTTTCTGGACGGATGAGGACGGTAATATGAATCTGAAGATCAGTCGTGATGGTCAGATGACGGTAACAATTCCGGCATCGGGAGAAGGAAAAGATACAGAAGTTCCGATGACATATACGATGAACAAAGAATCCAAGACGATTTCTATACAGCAGGACGATGCACAGATTCAGAAAATTGCAGAAAAGTCGGATGGACAGTATACAACAGAGACTTTAAAAAATGCAGTACAATCCATAGGAACGACATTTGAATATAGTATTGATGACGGAACGCTGACATTGACAGAGCGTGAATATGGAGAACAGATGATGTTCAATAAGAATTAAAAATGACAGCCCCTCTATATGTATGGTATAGAGGGGCATTTGTTGCTATAAGGATAAATGCGGATACGCAAGAAGAAAAAAAGAAGTTTATATATCATAAAAACGGAGGGAAAAGGATGGAAGACTACAGAAATAAAACGAAAAAAGTACAGATCGGTAATGTGTGTATCGGCGGCGGGGAGCGGATTGCGATCCAGTCTATGACGAACACGAAAACAGAAGACGTGGAAGCCTGTGTGGCGCAGATCTTAAAGCTTGAAAAAGCGGGATGCGATATTATCCGGGTTGCGGTTCCGACGATGGAGGCAGCAGAGAGTATCCGCAAGATCAAAGAACAGATACATATTCCGCTGGTGGCAGATATTCACTTTGATTATCGTCTTGCAATTGCCGCAATTGAGAACGGGGCAGATAAGATCCGTATCAATCCTGGGAATATCGGGGATGAAAAAAGAGTCCGTGCAGTGGTAGAAAAAGCAAAAGAATATAATATTCCGATCCGTGTCGGAGTGAACAGTGGTTCACTGGAGAAGCATCTGGTAGAAAAATACCATGGTGTTACGGCAGAAGGCCTGGTAGAAAGTGCACTGGACAAAGTACATATGATCGAAGAAATGGGATATGACAATCTGGTGGTCAGTATCAAGTCATCGGACGTTATGATGTGCGTGAAAGCGCATGAGCTCCTGGCACCGGTATGCCCGTATCCGTTACATGTCGGCATTACAGAATCAGGAACCCTGCTGGCAGGTAATATCAAATCTTCCATCGGACTGGGGTTGATCTTAAGTCAGGGGATCGGTGATACGATCCGTGTATCGCTGACCGGAGATCCGGTAGAAGAGATCAAATCCGCAAAACTGATCTTAAAGACTCTGGGGCTTCGGAAAGGCGGGATCGAAGTGGTATCCTGCCCAACCTGCGGAAGAACCAAGATCGATCTGATCGGACTTGCAAATAAAGTCGAAGAAATGGTGGCCGATATTCCGCTGGATATCAAGGTGGCCGTTATGGGCTGCGTAGTCAACGGACCAGGAGAAGCAAAGGAAGCAGATATCGGAATTGCCGGCGGAATCGGAGAAGGTCTTCTAATCAAGAAAGGTGAGGTCGTGAAGAAAGTAAAGGAAGACGAATTATTGGAGACATTGAGACAGGAGTTGTTACACTGGAATGAGTAAGCCGTTTTTTGAGGTATTTCCGACATTAAAAGTAAAAGATGATATTCAGATGATGTTTCAGGGCGTAGAGGTGACGAAAGTTTCCACAAATTCTACGAGAGACTTTATCCGTGTCAGCATTTACAGCAGACATCTGATCCAGAAAAAGGATATATATGAAGTGGAGCGTATGCTGAAGCAGCAGTTATTTGCCAGAAGCCATATCCAGGTGACAGTGCGGGAGCAGTATGACCTATCGGAACAGTATACACCGGAGAATCTGATGAATGAATACTACGACAGTTTTCTGCTGGAACTGGATCAGAAGAGCGTTGTAGAGCGGAACATGCTCCAGAACGCCAGTTATGAATTTGAAAATGGTAATATTCTCTGTCTGACGCTGACGGATACGATTGTTGCACAAGGGAAAAAGGACTCCCTGTCGGAGTATCTGACGGGTGTATTTGCAGAGCGTTTTCAACGGCCGGTGGAGATACGGGTTCTGTATGAAAAAGCAAAAGACAGTAAGTTGAAATATAACGAAGCCAAATTAGAACAGGAAGTAGAGGCAATTCGTGAACAGTCTGAGGCTGTCAAGGCAAAGAAAGCACAGGAACAGAAAGAAGAGAAAAAAGAGGAAAAAAGTGCGTCAAAAAGCACTTCCGGTGGAGAAAACAGTAATAAAATCAGCGCTAAGAGTTCCAAATCATTTGGAAAAGGCAGCTATTCGTTTGTACGTAAGGCTACGGATGATCCGAACCTGATTTACGGACGAGACTTTGACGATGAGACGATCGAACTGCAGAATGTGTTAGGCGAGATGGGTGAGATTACAATCCGTGGAAAAGTCATCAGTATGGAGACCAGAGAGATCCGTAATGAGAAATCGATCATTATGTTTGCAGTTACAGATTTTACGGATTCTATTATGGTGAAAATGTTTGTGCGGAACGATCAGCTTGCGGATATTTTGGGAGATATTAAGACAGGTGCATTCTTGAAGTTAAAAGGAGTAACAACGGTAGACCGTTTTGATTCGGAACTGAATATCCAGTCGGTAGTCGGAATCAAGAAGATCAGTGATTTTACAGAGTCAAGAGTGGATACTGCACCAGAGAAACGAGTGGAACTTCACTGCCATACCAAGATGAGCGATATGGATGCGGTAACAGACGTCACAACGCTTCTAAAGCAGGCGCATGACTGGGGACATCCGGCGATGGCGGTCACGGATCATGGTGTAGTTCAGGCATTCACGGATGCAAATCATTATATTGAGTCACTGGATAAGGACGATCCGTTCAAAGTTATCTATGGTGTGGAAGGATATCTGGTAGATGATCTGACTGATGTAGCGGTAAATGAAAAAGGGCAGTCGCTGGATGACATGTATGTAGTCTTCGATCTGGAGACAACCGGATTCAGTCCAATCAAGGATAGGATCATCGAGATCGGTGCGGTAAAGGTAGAACATGGCGTGATCACAGACAAATTCAGTACATTTGTCAATCCGAAAGTACCGATCCCGTTCCAGATCACACAGCTTACCAGCATTACCGACCAGATGGTTATGGGGGCGCCGGATATTGAGACGGTTCTTCCACAATTTCTGGAGTTCATAGGAGATGCGGCACTGGTCGCACACAATGCCTCTTTTGATGTAAGTTTTATTGAACAAAACTGCAGATATCAGGATATCCAGCCGGATTTCACATCGGTGGATACGGTGTCGATGGCGCGTATCCTTCTGCCGACGTTGTCAAAGTATAAGCTGAATGTGGTGGCAAATGCACTCCATATTTCACTGGAGAACCACCACCGGGCGGTCGATGACGCCGGGGCAACTGCGGAGATATTTGTAAAATTTGTGGAAATGTTAAAGGACAGAGGCATTTATGATCTGGCGAAGTTAAACCAGTTTGGAGAGAACAATGCTGATGCTGTCCGGAAACTTCCGTCATACCATGTGATCATTCTGGCACTGAATGAAGTGGGACGTGTGAATCTGTATACCCTGATCTCAATGTCTCATCTGAAATACTATGCAAGAAGACCAAGAATTCCAAAGAGCGAACTGTCGAAATACAGAGAAGGACTTCTGGTGGGAAGTGCCTGTGAGGCGGGAGAACTTTATCAGGCGATTCTGAATGAAAAGTCGGAAGAACGAATCGCAAAGATCGTAAACTTCTATGATTATCTGGAGATCCAGCCGCTTGGCAATAACCAGTTCATGATCGAGAGCCCGAAGATTACGAAGGTACAGAACGAGGAAGACTTAAAAGAGATCAACCGGAAGATCGTGGCACTTGGCGAACGGTTCAATAAGCCGGTTGTCGGAACATGTGATGTACATTTCATGAATCCGGAGGATGAGGTATACAGAAGGATCATCATGGCAGGGAAGGGATTCGGTGATGCGGACAGTCAGCCGCCATTGTATCTTAGGACGACTGATGAGATGCTGGAGGAATTCGAATATTTGGGATCCGCAAAGGCAAGAGAGATTGTCATTGAGAACCCGGTGAAGATCGCCGGAATGGTGGAGAAGATCACACCGGTGCGTCCGGACAAGTGTCCGCCGGTCATCCCGGATTCGGATAAGATGCTGCGTGACATCTGTTATAACAAGGCGCATTCAATGTACGGGGAAGATTTGCCGGAGATTGTTACCGAGCGTCTGGAACGAGAATTGAATTCTATCATATCAAATGGATTTGCCGTTATGTACATTATTGCACAGAAACTGGTATGGAAGTCGGTGGAGGACGGATATCTGGTAGGATCCCGTGGTTCCGTAGGATCTTCCTTCGTGGCGACCATGGCTGGGATTACAGAGGTTAACCCGTTAAGTCCTCATTATTATTGTAAAAAATGTCACTACAGCGACTTTGAGTCAGAAGAAGTCAGAAAGTTTGCCGGAGGCTGCGGATGGGATATGCCAGACCGGATCTGTCCGGTGTGTGGAGAAAAGCTTACAAAAGACGGTTTCGACATCCCGTTTGAGACATTCCTTGGATTTAAGGGAAATAAAGAACCGGATATCGACTTGAACTTCTCGGGAGATTATCAGAGTAATGCACACAAATATACGGAAGTCATCTTCGGCGCAGGTCAGACGTTTCGTGCCGGAACGGTTGGTACACTGGCGGATAAGACAGCGTTTGGGTATGTAAAGAATTATTACGAAGAACACGGACAGGGAAAGAGAAAATGTGAGATTGACCGTATCGTACAGGGCTGTACGGGAATCCGGCGAAGTACCGGACAGCATCCAGGCGGTATCATCGTACTTCCGCTTGGTGAAGAGATCAACTCCTTTACGCCGGTACAGCATCCGGCGAATGATATGACGACCGATATCGTTACCACACATTTCGATTACCATTCGATCGACCACAACCTGTTAAAGCTTGATATTCTCGGACATGATGATCCGACCATGATCAAGACGCTGGAGGAATACATCAGCTCTCCGGCGATGGACAATGAATACAATGAGACGGATAATCGTTTTGATGCAACCAAGATTCCGTTGGATGATCAGGGAGTGATTTCGCTATTCCATGATACATCGGCACTTGGAATCAAACCAGATGATATCGGCGGATGTCCGGTCGGATGTCTGGGAATCCCGGAATTTGGAACAGACTTTGTTATCCAGATGGTCGTGGATACGAAGCCGAATACAATCTCGGATCTGATCCGTATCTCCGGGCTGTCACATGGAACAGACGTATGGCTGAATAATGCCCAGGAACTGATCCGGAGCGGTAAGGCAACGATTTCTACTGCAATCTGTACCCGAGATGATATCATGACGTATTTGATCAACAAGGGAATGGACAGCGAGGAATCCTTTACTATTATGGAACGTGTCCGTAAAGGAACGGTTGCCAAAGGAAAATGTAAGGAATGGCCGGAATTCAAAAAAGACATGGCTGAGCATAATGTACCGGACTGGTATGTCTGGTCGTGTGAGCAGATCAAGTACATGTTCCCGAAGGCGCATGCGGCGGCGTATGTCATGATGGCATACCGTATCGCATACTGTAAGATCAACTATCCGCTTGCATATTACGGGGCATATTTCGGAATCCGTGCAGATGCATTCTCTTATGAGATCATGTGTCAGGGGAAGGAAAAGCTTCAGTACTATATCGATGATTACAATCGTCGTTCTGCGACACTCAGCAAAAAAGAACAGGACACGATGAAAGATATGAAGATCGTTCAGGAGATGTATGCAAGAGGATTCGAATTTGAGCCGCTTGACATCTACAAAGCACAGGCAACGAAATTTCTGATCGTAAATGGCAAACTGATGCCGCCGCTTTCCAGCATTGACGGTATGGGAGAGAAGGCTGCCGAGGCAGTTGCAGAAGCCTCAAAAGATGGGACCTATCTGTCGCTGGATGATTTCAGACAGAGAACAAAAGCAAGTAAGACCGTTATTGACACGATGGTTGATCTTGGAATCCTTGCGGATCTTCCGGCATCGAACCAGCTGTCATTGTTTGATTTTTAGGAGAGAGATAACAGATGGGAAGAATAAAACAGTCACAGATCACATACTGGTGTCACGAGATTATCCGTTCACAGGCAGAAGCGGGCGGATGTTATATTGATGCGACCATGGGAAAGGGGAATGATACCTTGTTCCTGTGTGAGCTTGCCGGAGAAAATGGAAAGGTACTTGCATTTGATATTCAACAGGAAGCACTGGATGCGACGCGAGAATTACTAAGGATACACGGAAAAGAGCAGCAGGCGGAACTGATCCTGGACGGGCATGAGCATATGGACCGGTATGCAATGGAAGAGAGTACAGATGTGATCTGTTTTAACTTCGGATATCTTCCGGGCGGGGATCATAAGCTTGCAACTACATACCAGACCAGCATAGAGGCAATCGGAAAAGGTCTCGGCATACTGAAACACGGTGGTATGATGAGCCTGTGTATTTATAGTGGCGGAGATACCGGATTCGAAGAAAAAGAGAAGATTCTCGAATACATAAAAGGACTTCCGGGAAGAGAGTATACCGTGATCGTCAATGAATACTATAACCGGAAGAACTGTCCGCCGATGCCGGTATTTATATTTAAAGAGTAATCCGGAAGCAAAAGAAACGAAGACAGAAAAATTTGGAATTTGACAAATCAATGCTTTAACTCATGAAAGTATTATGTTATACTATTACAAGGTGGCGTAAACGGAATGCCGCTTACACGAAAGGATGGAAAAGAAGTATGTCAGAAAAAGTAATTATGCTTGGAAACGAGGCGATTGCCAGAGGTGCATATGAGGCCGGAGTAAAGGTTTCGGCAGCATATCCAGGTACGCCTAGTACAGAGATCAGTGAGAACCTGGTCAAATATAAAGACAGTTTATACTGCGAGTGGTCACCGAATGAAAAAGTTGCGACAGAAGTAGCGATCGGTGCATCTGTAGCGGGGGTACGTGCGATGTCCTGTATGAAGCACGTTGGATTTAATGTGGCAGCAGACCCTACATATACAGTTTCTTATATGGGTGTAAACGGAGGACTTGTCATTGTTGTTGCGGATGATCCGGGACTTTATAGTTCTCAGAATGAGCAGGATACAAGAATGGTAGCACGTGCGGCACAGCTCCCTGTTATCGAGCCTTCAGACAGTTCAGAAGCAAAAGAATTTATCAAAGTAGCATTTGATCTGAGTGAGAAATATGACCGTCCGTTTGTTTACCGTACAACAACAAGACTGGCACATTCCCAGGGACTTGTAGAATTAAACGAACGCAAAGAAATAGAAGATAAACCATATGAGAAGAATATCCGCAAGAATGTTATGATGCCGGGAAATGCAAAACTCCGCCACGTAGAGATTGAAAAGCGCAATCTCGAACTTGCGGAAGCTGCTAATACACTTCCAATCAACAAAGTAGAGATGAATGACACAAAGATCGGTGTAATCACCAGCGGTATTCCATACCAGTATGTAAAGGAAGCACTTCCGGAAGCATCTGTATTAAAACTTGGTATGGTAAATCCGCTTCCAAGAAAGCTGATCGAAGAATTTGCTTCAAAAGTAGATACCTTATATGTTGTAGAAGAACTGGACCCGGTGATTGAGACACAGGTTAAATCCTGGGGCATCAAAGCAATCGGAAAAGAAATCTTCACGGTACAGGGGGAATACAGTGCCAATATGCTCCGTGAGGCAATTCTGAAAGAAGAACTTGATATCAGTAAGCCTGCGCAGGCACCGGGAAGACCACCAATCTTATGTCCGGGATGTCCACACAGAGGTGTGTACTATGTACTGAACAAGTTAAAGATTCATGCGGCAGGTGACATTGGCTGTTATACACTGGGCGCAGTAGCACCACTTAGTGTTGTGGATACAACCATCTGTATGGGAGCAAGTATTTCAAGCCTTCATGGTATAGAAAAGGCAAAAGGAAAAGAATATATTAAGAACTGGGTTGCTGTGATCGGCGATTCTACATTTTTACATACGGGTGTCAATTCTCTGATGAATATGATGTATAACAAAGCAACAGGAACCGTCATCATCTTGGATAACTCTACAACCGGTATGACCGGACATCAGGATCATGCGGCAACAGGAAAGACACTGCAGGGAGATCCGACATATGCAATTGATATTCCGGCATTATGTCGTGCAATAGGTGTTAAGAATGTGGTAGAAGTCAATGCAAGAGATATTCAGGCTGTGGAAAAGGCTGTAAAAGAAGAGATTGCCAAAGATGAAGTATCCGTGATCATTACGAAGACACCATGTGTACTTCTGGATAAATCAAAGAAACCGTTATATCAGACGCATACAGATAAATGTAAGAAGTGTGGTATGTGCATGAAACCTGGATGTCCTGCAATGACAAAAAATGCTGACGGAACAGTGTCCATCGATGATACGATGTGTACTGGATGCGGACTTTGTGCAAGCCTGTGTAAATTCGATGCGATTGAGTTAGTAAAGGAAGGTGACAGATAATGGCAACAAAGAATATTATGATCGTCGGAGTCGGCGGACAGGGAACACTGCTTACCAGCAGAATCTTAGGAGGCCTTGCCATTGCCGGCGGCTATGATGTAAAGCTTTCCGAAGTACATGGAATGGCTCAGCGTGGTGGAAGTGTTGTAACATTTGTAAGATATGGGGATAAAGTGGCAGAACCGATCGTAGAAGAGGGGCAGGCGGATGTGATCATCGCATTCGAACGTCTGGAGGCACTCAGATATGCACATTTTCTGAAAAAGGATGGTGCACTGATCATCAATGACTGGAGAATCGATCCGATGCCGGTTGTGATCGGGGCAGCACAGTATCCGGAAAATATTATTGAGACACTCGGAGAAGAACACAGAGTCTATACAGTAAATGCAACAGAAGAAGCAAAGAAGATCGGTAATCCAAGAGTGTTCAACCTGATCGTACTTGGTGTAGCGGCTCAGCATATGGATTTTACAAAAGAACAGTGGTACGAAGTGATTGAAAAGACAGTTCCTCCGAAAACCATTGAGATTAATAAAAAAGCATTTGACGTTGGCTATCATTTATAAGGAGGTACGGAACAGGTTATGGCAAGAGTAGCACTGAAAGATTGGAAAGAACAGATCAGAGATCCGAAGATTGAGTGTATGAGCAGAGATGAGATGACTGCACTGCAGAGCGATCGTCTGGTAAAACAGGTGAAAAATGTATACGAAAATGTAGAATTTTATCGTAAGAAAATGGATGAAATAGGAGTAGAACCAGGGGATATCAAAGGGATTGAGGATATTGGTAAGCTTCCGTTTACGACGAAAGAGGACTTAAGAGCAAATTATCCGTTTGGCCTTCTGGCTGTTCCAAAAGATAAGATTGTCAGGGTTCAGGGAACATCGGGAACAACCGGAAAACTTACCCTTGCTTCTTATACACAGAAAGACATAGATGTATGGAGCGAGTGTGTGGCCAGAGGTCTTACGATGGCAGGACTTACAGCAGAAGACCGCATTCATATCTGTTATGGATATGGATTGTTCACAGGAGGCATGGGGCTGGATTTCGGAGCAAGAAAGCTTGGAGCAATGGCTATCCCGATGTCAGCAGGTAATACGAAGAGACAGCTGATGTGTATGGAAGACTTTGGCGCAACTGCATTTGCATGTACACCATCTTATGCGCTGTATCTTGCAGAGGCTGCCAATGAGGCCGGAATTGTAGACAAACTCCAGTTGAAGGTTGGAATCAACGGGGCAGAGCCATGGACAGAAGAGATGCGTCTGAAGATCGAAGAACTCCTGGATGTAAACTGCTTTGATATCTATGGCCTGTGCGAGGTTACAGGACCAGGTGTAGCTTTAGAGTGTATCCATCATAATGGTATGCATGTATATGAAGACTATTTCTATCCGGAAGTATTGAACCCGGCTGATAACAGCCATTGCGCAGACGGAGAGATCGGAGAACTGGTATTTACAACACTTGCCAAAGAAGGTATGCCGTTACTTCGTTACAGAACCAAAGACCTTACAAGTATTGATCATTCTACCTGTGAATGTGGACGAACACTCCCGAGAATTTCAAAATTCAAAGGACGTACCGATGATATGAAGGTTATCCGCGGAGTCAATGTATTCCCTACACAGGTTGAGACTGCACTGCTTTCTGTCGGTGGAGGAGTTGCACCGCATTATCTGATGATCGTTGACCGTGAGAATAATCTGGATGTGCTGACCGTTATGGTAGAAGTGGATGAAAAATATTTCTCAGATGAGATTCGTAAACTGGATGAGTTAAAGAATAAAGTTGCGGCAGTCTTAAAACAGGCACTCGGTGTTGCAGTAAGAGTGAAACTCGTAGAGCCAAAGACCATCGAAAGAAGTGAGGGTAAGGCAAAACGTGTCATTGATAACAGAGGTTTATAAACAGGAGGAAATAACATGGGCGTAAGTAATACCGTACAACAGTTATCGGTTTTTTTGGAAAACAGAGAAGGACGTCTGGAAGAAGTATTAGATGTACTCGCAAAAAGCAATGTGAATATCGTAGCACTGAGTCTTGCGGATACATCTGATTATGGAATGCTGCGTATGATCGTGTCAGATCCGCATAAGGGACGCATGGCATTAAAGGAAGTAGGGATTACTTCGATGCTGACAGATGTAGTAGCACTTCGTGTACCACATGCAACCGGTTCATTGGGCAAAGCAATGCATCAGATCGTGGACGGTGAAGTAAACATTGAATATATGTACGCTTTTGCAAATGGAGATGATGCGGCAGCAGTATTAAAGAGTGATGATCCGGCAAGAGTAATCGATATTCTGAAAGGAAGCGGTTTTGATGTGTACAGTGCAGATGAAGCGTATCGTGCAAACCAATAGACATGAAAGAGGAACAGTATGGGTGTAGATAAGAGTGATGTTTTAAAGAAAATGAGGGAAGCAGAAGCCATCTATGTATTGATGTCTGATTGTACCAGAATGCCTTTCGTAGTGTGTGATCCGGAGACTTATGATGATCAGGTGCTGATTTTCTTCTCCGAAGAAGAAGCCATGAAGGGCGGACAGGAATTCCTGAAAGAGGGAAATCCTCTGAAGATATTTAATATTGAAAATAAATACATGCTTCCATTTTACAGCAGTTTATTCCCGGCCGGAGTGAATGGGATGTGGGTAGGAAAAGATACAGAAGAAGAGATCAAGCTTCAACTTACAGAACTGGTCAGAAGACCGGAGCAGAAACCGGGAGAGGAACCGATCGAGAATCCGAGTTTCCAGATTACAGCTATGTACTTCATGCAGAAAGCACGTAAGCAGAAAGAAATGAAGATTACAGAAGATATGAAGGATCTTCAGGAAGAATTGATGGCGCACTATCAGGATGCAACCTTCATTACTGCGGTCACGGAAGAGAAGAAAATGCCGGTGTTGAATAAGAATGACGGACAGGTATTATTGCCGGTATTTACCGATGTTCAGGAGTTCCTGAAGTTCCAGAACAACCATTCGGATACAAGATATTCTATGGGAGTGCTGGAAGCGGTAAAAGTTCCGGAAGCAATGGGTGATGAAATGACAGGTGTAGTGGTGAATCCATTTGGTGTGGATCTGCAACTGAATATTGCAAGATCACAGAATCAGAATTAGTCTTACAGGTACGAAAAAGCCGGATAACATTTGTTATCCGGCTTTTTTTCGTAATCTCTCGCATTAAGTCATGTATTTCTTTTAAATATTCAAATCTGAAATAGCTATATTTTAATATATAAAAAGTACATCAAAAACTTAGATTCGTTATGATTAGAGCGGTGTTACATTAACAGCCTGTGGTCCTTTGGCGCCGTCTGTAACTTCGTATTCCACTTCCTGACCTTCTTCAAGCGTCTTGAATCCATCCATGTTCAGTCCTGAATAATGAACGAATACATCATGACCTTCAGCGTCAGAAATGAAACCGTAACCTTTTTGGTTGTTAAACCATTTTACAGTACCTTTCATGATCATACCTCCATAAAATATTATTAAATCGCATATTTATATAGGAAAACTATAAAATACACTATTGTCAGATTAGCATATATTGATAAATACGTCAATGGATATATGAAATGTTTTTGTGTTTTTGTACAAAAAATCAATCTACTTGACGAATGAACGTCAAACGTGTAAAGTAATATTGTTCAAACTAACAAAGGATTAAAAGGTTGGAAAAACTATGATTACATTGACAGGAAAAAAGATATCGGAAGGGATTGCAATCGGAAGACTTTCCTTTTATAAGCGTGATACAAAAGAAATCCGCAGGATCTATGTCAAAGATGTAGAAAAAGAAGTGATGCGTTTTCAAAAAGCCAGACAGAAGGCATTGCAGGAATTACGCGATCTGTATGATCTGGCAGCGAAGGATGTCGGAGAAGCGAATGCGGCAATCTTTGAGATGCAGCAGATGATCCTGGAAGACCAGGAGATCATCCGTCAGATTACAAGTATTATTGTTGAGCATAAGCTGAATGCAGAATATGCGGTAAAAAATGCGGTTGAAAATATTTTGGCAAGCGCTTCAAAGAGTAATAAGAATTATGTGCAGGGGCATGAGGCAGATGTAAAGGATGTATCGACAAGAGTACTCCGGATTCTTGCAAGGACATGGAAAGATAAGATGCTGACGGATGAGCCGTTTATTCTTGCTGCGGGAGAACTTTATCCAAGTGAGACTGTAAAGTTTGATAAGAGCAAAATTCTTGGATTTGTGACCAGATATGGAACTATCAATTCCCATACGGCTGTGCTTGCAAGAACCAAAGGAATACCATCGGTGATCGGACTGGGAGAATCCCTGAAAAAAGAATACGAAGGCAAGACGATCATCATCGACGGTTTTGAGGGAAAAGTATATATTGAGCCGGATTATACGACGATTTCCAAGATGAAGCAGAAGCAGGATGAGAATCATACCCAGGTACAGAATCTGGAACGTCTGAAGGGAAAAGAGAATATTACACAGAGTGGCCAGAAGATTGACGTCTGTGCAAATATCGGAACCAGGGAAGATATAGAAAATGTACTGAGAAGTGATGCCGGAGGAATCGGATTATTCCGCAGCGAATTCCTGTATATCGAAAATGGGACAAAGCTGCCGACAGAAGAACAGCAGTTCCAGGTATACCGTCTGGCAGCAGAGGCAATGGGCACCAAAAAGGTCGTAATCCGTACCGCAGATCTGGGAGGCGAAAAGCAGGCAGAATGTCTAGAGCTCGGAGAAGATAGAAATCCGGAGATCGGCTATAGGGGAATCCGTGTATCGCTGGATAAAGATGAGATATTTAAGACACAGCTCCGTGCAATTTTACGTGCATCTGCATATGGAAATATGTCGGTCATGTTTCCGATGATCACGGATGTGGAAGAAGTAAAACAGGCGAAACTGATTCTGGAAAAGATAAAGAATGAACTGAAAGACGAGAAGATTCCGTTCAATGAAGAGATTAAGATCGGTGTTATGATCGAGACGCCTGCAGCGGTTATGATCAGTGGAGAGCTGGCAAGAGAAGCAGATTTCTTCAGTATCGGAACGAATGACCTGACACAGCTGACACTCGGAATGGACAGAACAAACAGCAGACTGGAGCGCTTTTATAATACACATCATCCGGCGCTTCTTAAGATGATCCGTATTATTGCCAATAATATCCACCTGGAAGGAAAGAAAATCGCATTATGCGGTGATCTGGCGGCTGATCTTAGTCTGACTGAGAAGTTTATCCAGATGGGGATCGATGAGTTGTCTGTAGCACCGAACCAGGTACTTGCTTTGAGAAAAAAAATAAGGGAAATACAGTAAGTTATAGTTAATATCTTGTTGTTGAGAGTATAAGGAGGAAAAGAGTAACATGGTGGAAAAATTATTTAAGCTCCGTGAGAACGGGACGGATGTCAGGACCGAGGTTATGGCAGGTATCACCACGTTCATGACCATGGCGTACATCCTTGCGGTCAATCCGAGTATCCTGTCTGCGACAGGGATGGATTCCGGTGCGATCTTTACATCCACAGCACTGGCGGCAATGATCGGTACGTTTCTGATGGCATTCTTTGCCAATTATCCGTTTGCACTGGCGCCGGGAATGGGATTGAATGCGTACTTTGCATATACCGTTGTTCTCGGAATGGGGTATAAGTGGGAAGTTGCACTGACAGCCGTCTTTGTAGAAGGTATCGTATTTATCGTACTTTCGCTTACAAATATCCGTGAGGCAATCTTCAATGCAATCCCGAAAAATCTGAAGTCTGCAGTCAGTGTCGGCATCGGATTGTTTATCGCATTTATCGGACTTCAGAATGCAAATATCGTAGTGGGAGGTTCTACGCTTTTGGAGTTATTCTCAATTGATGGGTACAACAGTGCAAAAGGTGTGGAAGCATCCATGAATAACGTGGGAATCACGGTTCTTCTTGCATTGATCGGTGTGGGAATTACAGGAATTCTGGTAATTAAGAATGTAAAGGGAAATATTTTATGGGGAATCCTGCTCACATGGATTTTAGGAATTATCTGCCAGATGGCAGGTATCTATGTGCCGGATCCGGAGATTGGATTCTACAGTCTGCTTCCGGACTTTAGCAGTGGATTTTCAATCCCTAGTATCATGCCGGTATTTGGTAAACTTGATTTTAGCGGAGTATTTTCCCTGAATTTCATCGTCGTTATCTTTGCATTTTTATTTGTTGATATGTTTGATACGATCGGAACATTGATCGGTGTATCTACCAAGGCAGGTATGTTAGATGAAGAAGGACATCTTCCGAATATCAAAGGGGCACTGATGGCTGATGCGGTTGCAACAACCGTCGGAGCAGTTCTTGGAACAACAACGACTACCACGTTTGTGGAAAGTGCATCAGGTGTATCTGAAGGAGGAAGAACCGGGCTGACTTCCGCAACAACAGCCATTTTATTCGGGTTGTCGTTGTTCCTGTCACCAATCTTCCTTGCAATTCCATCGTTTGCAACAGCACCGGCTTTGATCGTAGTGGGATTCTATATGTTGACAAATGTGACGCACATTGATTTTGATAATTTTTCAGAAGCACTGCCATGCTACATCTGTATCCTGGCTATGCCATTTTTCTACAGCATCTCAGAAGGTATCTCTATGGGAGTGATTTCTTACGTGATCCTGAATCTGATGACTGGAAAGGCAAAAGAAAAGAAGATCAGCGCATTAATGTATGTACTTGCGGTATTATTCATATTGAAATATATCTTTCTGTAAAATATAATAGAAAGTGGAGAACGAAAAGAGATCGGTGTTTCCGGTCTTTTTTCTGACTTATAAAAGTATCCGAAAGATACATGAAGGAGAACAAACGTATGAATTTACTTACGATGGAACATATTACAAAGGCTTATACAGACCGTGTTCTTCTGAATGATGTTGCATTCAGTATCAATGAAAATGAGAAGATCGGTGTGATCGGAATCAATGGGATGGGAAAGTCTACGCTGTTAAAAGTGACTGCAGGAATCGAACCATATGATGAAGGGAAGATCAGTATGGGAAAGCAGGTGAAGATCTGCTATCTTCCGCAGACACCGGAATTCGAAGAGGGAACAACAGTTCTTCGCGCAGCAATTGCAGATAATGTAAATGAACTGAACCAGTGGACGATCGAGGCAGATGCAAGATCTATGCTGAATCAGCTGGGGTTCTATGATTATGATGAAAAAGTAGAGCATATGTCCGGCGGACAGAAGAAGAGGATTGCACTGGTCAATGCACTGCTGACACCGGCTGACATACTGATCTTAGATGAGCCGACGAACCACCTGGACAATGCAATGTCAGAGTGGCTGGAGGAATATCTGATCGGCTTTAGAGGGGCAATACTGATGGTTACGCATGACCGTTACTTCCTGGATCGTGTGGCAACAAGAATCGTGGAAGTGGATCAGGGAAAGCTATACAGTTATCCGGGAAATTATTCCGAATTTGTTAAATTGAAAGCAGAGCGTCAGGATATGGCACTGGCTACAGAACGGAAGAGGAAGAGCCTTCTCCGCACCGAACTTGAATGGCTGGGAAGAGGTGCAAGAGCCAGAAGCACGAAGCAGAAAGCACATATTGACCGGATCAAAGCGATGCAGGAGATCAAGGATATTCAGGAAGAAAAGAGAGTGGTACTGGATTCCGTAGCATCCCGTATGGGAAATAAGACGATCGAGCTGGAGAATATCAGCAAATCTTATGGTAACAGAAAGCTGATCAGTGATTACAGCTATATATTCCTGAAAAATGACCGCATTGGAATTATCGGTCCGAACGGCTGTGGCAAGACAACACTTCTTAAGATCATCAATGGGATCGTGAGGCCAGACAGTGGAACAATAGAAATCGGGCAGACCATCCGGATTGGATATTTCTCGCAGGAGAACGAATATATGGATGCGTCCATGAAAGTGATCGACTATGTGAAAGAAGTGGGGGAATATGTCACTACATCTGACGGAAAGATCACGGCATCACAGATGCTGGAGCGTTTTTTATTTGACGGAGCCATGCAGTGGTCAAAAATCGAGAAGCTTTCCGGAGGAGAAAAGCGGAGATTGTATCTGATGCGTGTGCTGATGAGTGCGCCGAATGTGCTGATCCTGGATGAGCCGACGAATGATCTGGATATCCAGACACTGACCATTCTGGAGGATTATCTGGATCACTTTGACGGAATTATCATAACAGTATCTCATGACCGGTATTTCCTTGATCGTATCGTGAACCGTACCTTTTCTTTTGAAGGAGATGGGAAAATTCGCCAGTTTGAGGGAGGATATTCTGATTATCTGATTCGGAAAGAACTGGAAGGTCTGGATACGGAGATGTCACTGAAAGGACATGCTGCCGCAACAGAAGAACAATCAAAGAAAGGGGAAAACTCTTCCAAAGATACATGGAAACAGAGAAAATCGAAACTTAAGTTCACATACAAAGAGCAGCGGGAGTTTGAGACCATCGACGATGATATTGCAAAGCTTGAAGAAAAGCTCGAGACGCTGGATGCACAGATTGCAGCTAATGCGACTAATTCAGTGAAATTACGGGAACTCATGGATAAAAAAGAAGAGGCAGGGAATGAACTGGATGAAAAGATGGAACGTTGGGTATATCTGAATGATCTGAATGAAAAGATTCAGAATGCAGACATAACAAAAGAATAGACAAGGAGGATATGATATGAGTTGGACAAGAGACAGACTGAAAACAAATGGCAGGATTGCATTTAAAAAGAATTACTGGTCATGTGTCGCTGTAGCCGTGATCATGGGAATTATCACAGGATTAAGTGGTGTGAATGGAGGAAGAGCCGGAGGCAGTGCTTCGCAGAACAGTTTGTATGGAACAGATGGATTTGGATATCCGTTTGCCGGATTGGCGATTACAATGACAGCAATTATAGTGACTCTCATAATTCTGGCACTGGAGATATTTGTGGGAAGTCTTCTGGAAGTAGGCGGAAAAAGGTTCTTTGTTCTCAATAAGACAGAGAATCCAACAGTCGGAACCATATTTGATGCATTCCGTTCCGGAAATTATGTGAATGTTGTGCTGGCGATGTTCCTGAAAAATCTGTTTACATCTTTGTGGACGCTGCTTTTCGTTATTCCGGGAATTGTAAAACATTATGAATATCTGATGATCCCTTACATTCTTGCAGAGAATCCGGGAATGGACAGAAAAGAAGCATTTCAGATCAGTAAGCGTATGATGGACGGGCAGAAGATGGAGACATTTATTCTGGATCTGTCATTTATCGGATGGATATTACTGTCTGCAATTACCTGTGGAATCGTTGGGATATTCTATGTAAATCCGTACAGGGAGGCGACATTTGCAGAATTATATGCATTTAATAAGGCAAAAGCGTATGAAGAAGGATATATCAGATAAGGAAAATCAGAAAGAAAAGTTACAGGTAAAGGAAGTAGTATGGCGATTAATAAATCCATGAGAAGAGTATTGAAAGCTCTGTCTTTTGACGGCATTGAAGTAGAAGCCTCGAGGCATCTGGCAAATTTAAAGGCAATCGATCCAATGAAAATCTTTTATAAGACGATTGATTATAAGATTTATAACGGTGATCATCAGATCCCGGTGAGGATATTCCTTCCGGGAGAGAAGATGGAAGATGATCTCCCGGCATTGTTGTTCTTTCACGGAGGCGGATGGGTAACGGAAAGTATTGACAATTATGAGAGAATCTGTGCCCGTCTGGCATCGGCAACAAATCATATTGTTGTATCGGTAGAGTACAGGCTGGCACCGGAATATCCATTTCCGACAGGTTTCTATGACTGTTATATGGCGGCAAAGGCTATGTTTACGAACCGGTTCATTTTGAATACAGATCCGGACAAGATCACTTTGATCGGGGACAGCGCAGGCGGGAATCTGGCAGCAGCTGTTTCACTGATGGCAAGAGATCAGGGAGAATTTCTGCCAAAGAGACAGATTCTGATCTATCCGGCAGTGAATAATGATTACAGTGAGAATTCCCCGTATCTGTCAGTCAGACGCTATGGAACAGAGTATCTTCTGACAGCTGGAAAGATGAGGGATTATATTAATTTTTATGCTTCGGCAGAAGAAGATAAGAGGAGTAAATATCTTGCACCTCTGATGGAAACGGATTACAGTAACCAGCCGGATACATTGATCTTAACAGCAGAATGTGATCCGCTCAGAGATGAAGGGGAAGAGTATGGAAGGCGTCTGAAAGAAGCCGGAAATCAGGTGGAGATTCACCGGATTCAGGATGCACTTCACGGATTTTTTGCACTTGGGGTAAAATATTACCATGTGCAGGAGAGCTTCGCGATTATTAACCGCTTTCTTGACAGCTATGGACAGAAAGAAAGCGAAAAGAATGTCAATCCGGCGGATGGTGAATAGCAGCGGGAGAGAGAAGGGGGAAAAGCAGTGTTTGAACAAAAACGTGCTTACTGGAGAAGTCTGGATAATGCAGCAAAGTTATTTTCTGCCGCCAGCAGTCCGAAAGATACCAGAGTATTCCGGTTCTATTGTGAACTGAAGGAAGAAGTGGAAGAAAATGCCCTGCAGGAGGCACTGGATCAGACAATTGAGAAATATCCGGTATTCCTGTCGGTCATGAGAAAAGGCTTGTTCTGGCACTATTTGGAGAAAAGCGAATTAAGACCGATAGTAAGAAAAGAATATAAAGAACCATGCAGCAGTCTGTATGTACGGGATAAAAAGACGCTTCTATTCGAAGTGACCTATTATAAAAAACGGATTAATTTTGAAGTATTTCATGCACTGACTGATGGAACCGGCGCGACGGAATTCTTGCGGGAACTGGTGAAGAATTATCTGCATCTGGTTCATAAGGATGAACTTGAACCGGTTGAATTATCAGATCAGTATCTGACGGTAAAGGATCAGGAGGATGACAGCTTCAGCCGTTATTACGATCCGAATTTTCCGAGAAAGAAAAAGAAGAAGATCAAGGCATTTCAGATTAAAAAGAACGGAAAGGGATACGAAGAACTGCAAGTCAATGAGGCGACTGTGCCGGTAAAAGAACTTTTGGACATCAGCAGGGAAAAGGGAGTATCCATGTCGGTGCTTTTAACGACGGCATTCATATGTGCAATTCATGAGGAAATGAGCCGGATACAGGAAAAAAAGCCGGTCATACTGATGGTTCCGGTGAATTTAAGAAAGATATTTCCATCCGATTCGATGCTGAATTTCTTTGGTTATATAGAACCGGGATATCAGTTTGGAGCAGAAAAAGATTCGTTTGAAGATGTACTGGAAGCAGTTAAGATATATTTTCGGGAGAATCTGTCTAAGGAACATATGGCAGGTCGGATGAATGAATTGATCGCAATAGAAAAGCATAAAATTTTAAAGTGGGCACCTCTGGAACTTAAGAACCGGTGTATCCGTGCAGGAGCTAAGATGGCAGAGCAGGAAGTGACGGCTGTGCTTTCTAATATGAGTGTAGTAAAGATGCCGGAAGATTATGCGGACTATATTGAAAAATTCGGAGTGTATACCAGTACGAACCGGACAGAATTATGTATCTGTTCTTTTAAGGATACACTTTCACTCAGTTTTACATCAAGATATGACAGTACGAATATCCAGCGGAATTTTTACCGGATACTGACAGAACTCGGCGTACAGGTTACGGTTACAGAAGCGGATTTTCCGGAGGATGCAAAAGCAAATTACGAAGGGAAGAAAGTGTTGCAGATATTTACATTCTGCTGTATTGCAGCAATTGTGATCAGTATGATGACAGATATCATCATATCCCCCGGGGTACACTGGTCGGTATTTGTGGCGGCCGGCTGTGCAACGATGTGGTTTACGATGGCAGTTGGGTATGTGAAGCGTTTCAATTTGTTGAAGAATGCGGCGTGGCAGCTTCTGATCATGTCAGGTATTTGCGTGTTATGGGATCTGGGAACCGGATGGAGGGGATGGTCGGTAAATATCGGAATCCCGGATATCTGCCTATTGATCCAGATTGTAATGCTGATCATATCCCGAATACGGTCATTATCACCAAGAGAGTATATGATATATTATGTAATGGCGTCGGTATATTCGATGATACTGCCGTTCGTACTGCTCATGACAGGGGTGATCCGCTACAGAACTCCGTCTGTCATCTGTATCGGCTGTAGTTTTCTGCTGATGATTGGACTTATCATGTTCAAAAGAAAAGAATTTAAAGAAGAAATGCATAAAAAATTTCACGTTGGTTGACACTGATATCAAGAGTTATGTTATAATAGCTATATCAAGAGTTTATGTCAGCGCGTTTACAAATTTCATAATACGATACCAGAAAAGTTGGCGTGCAGTTCGATATAACTTCGGATTGTGCGCCCTTTTAGCGTTGTCATACGTCTGCAGAAGTTACCATGAGAGAAGTGTTAAGAACAGGAGGCAGAAATGTTCAGAATAGGAGATTATGTGGCGCATTATAAGGAGGGCGTCTGTGAAGTGGTAAATATTGGAAAGATTGATATGGGCAGTTCGGATAAAGAGTATTATACGTTAAAACCGGTATATGATGCAGCCGGAACGGTATATACACCGGTTGACAACAAGAGGGAGCAGATCAGACAGTTAATTACAAAAGAAGAAGCAGAGAATCTGATCAAAGAGATGTCGGAGATTGATACAATCGGTGTGACGAATGAAAAGCAGCGGGAAGCAATGTACAAAAATGCGTTATTACACAATCAGTGCAGAGAATGGGTTTCATTGATCAAGACATCTTATGGGAGAAATAAAGAAAGAATCCAGGCAGGGAAAAAGACGATTAATATCGATGAGAGATATATGTCCAGTGCTGAAAAGTTCCTGTATGGGGAACTGGCGGTGGTGATGGAGATGCCGAGAGATAAAGTCAGTGGTTATGTGAAAGAGCATTTGGATACAGCGATGGTATAGGAGAAGACAGAGTCAAAAATAATGTTGCAAACCAAAGAAATGTTTGCAACATTATTTTTTGTTGTTAATGTGAAAGCGTTGTATTTTTGACTGGTTTTGCGGAGTTTTCGGCATAAGTTGTCGTTACGAGATCTTTATACGGAGCACGTTTTCTCAGTTCCCCGGCATCTTCTAAAATATCCTGAAGAAGATCAAAACTTTCCTGGCGGAAGATCAGATCCTTCTTCCATGTGTCCTGTTCATAGTAACGGGATACGATGGTTGTAATGGTATCCGGTTTCGTCTCTTTGAACTGAGGAGCTATTGTCTGAGCAATTTCTTCCGGAGTGTGAGATGCCACATAATTCATACCTTTTTGCAAAGCATTGGTAAATCCCTGAATGATTTCCGGATGTTGGGAGATGTAACTTTTCTTTGCAGAGAATGCAGTGTATGGGACATATCCGCTGTCAGTTCCGAGAGAAGCTACCACGTATCCTTTTCCTTGCTTTTCAAGGTTGGTTGCGCCTGGTTCAAATTCTACGGTAAAGTCATAGTCAGCCTTTTCTTCGGAAAAGGCTGCAGCTGTAGAACCGAAATCAATGTTCTGGTCAATCGTAAGATCAGAGGCTGGGTCAATGTGATTCTGCTTTAAGATATATTCAAATACCATTTCAGGCATGCCACCTTTTCGCCCGCCAATGACTTTCTTGCCTTTCAGATCTTCCCATTTAAAATTTTTGATATCATCTCTGGCAACCAGAAAGTTTCCGGCACGCTGAGTGAGCTGTGCAAAGTTTACGACATAATCATGAGCCCCTTCATTATAAGTATAAATGGAAGCCTCTGATCCCATAAATCCGATGTCGGCTGTTCCGGAAAGGACAGCAGTCATGGTCTTGTCGGCACCAAATGGAACAGTATAGTTAGTACAAGACGCATCACAGAAAATCGACGGAGGCTATGGCATGGTCTTCGTCCACATGAATCTCCTGAATGATGGAACGCCAGAAAGTTCTGCGATTTTCTTGTGATAATTGATCATACATGGTTCGGAAATCTGTATCCAATAGTTCTTCAAGGTAACCGTAATTCGTCACTGGTTCCGGAAGAGTACTCTGCAGATCATTCAATTCACTTTCGACGCGTCCATACTCTTCGTTGTAATAATCCCAATCAATCCGCCCCTTCTGAAATAGGAAATTAAGACGGTCCAATTCCTTTCTTAATTTCTCAGGGGACTGCTTTTTCTTTTGCTTCTCTTTCTCTTTTTCGATTTTCTCGCACTTTACTTTATAATTCTTGTATTCATTCTCTAAGTTATCAAGCAAATAATTTTCAACAAGGTTCTGGCTCAATCTGTGTCTGTAAGAACATATGTGATCGATCATAGCTCTGTTGCATCGGTAATAGCAGTAAGTTCTTTTAGCGCCGGTTTTCCTGTTGATGATGGATGAACACCCGGTACCGCATAGCAATTGACCACACACGGGACATCGAATCATTCCTGCAAACAGATAGATGCGGCCGGAGGGTGTAGCTTTAACATTTCGTTTTTGTATCTTCTGCAATTTGCTCCATTCATCTTCAGTAAGATATGCAGGGCAGTAAGGGAATCCTCGATAGGTGCCCTTGTAGAATTCGCTGGAAAGAAGCGTCCTCATGATCCCGAAGCTGAAATCAGGATCATAGGTTTCTTGTATGTATCTGAGTGTAGCGCACTTATTTTGATGCTTGAAGAAATATTTATAAAATGCATCCACGACATGTTCTCGATCAGGATCCTTAACCATGCGCTTCTGTCCATCAACGATACCTGACTTATAGCCATATCCCATATTTGCATCGCCAAAAATTAATTTACCGCTTCTGATCGATGATTCATTTACAAATTTGATACGTTCACTGGTCGTATCGACTTCGTTCTGACCAATGGACAGAACTACATTAAGCTGCAGTCTTCCGTCTCTGGTCTCCATGTTAATTCCTGGCTCGCTGGTGCTGATCCAACGGACGTTATGACTGTCAAGAACATCCTGCACCTTGTAAAAATCAGACAGATTACGGAACCATCTATCGATACGCCAGAAGATAATAACATCGATTTTCCCGGCTTTTACATCTTCAAGTAGAGAATGAATAGCCTTACGCTTTTTAAGCTCTTTACGGGCAGTTTTTCCCTCATCAGCATATACACCAACGACAGCCATATTGTGTTCCTTGGCATAGTTAATAAGATATTCTTTTTGGGATTCCAAAGATTTACCATGCATCATCTGTTCTGTAGTTGATACACGGATGTAGATTGCACATCGTTGCAATTTCATCATATCACCTTCCTAAGTATATGTGCGACATCGCACAAAAATGGGTATAAAAATAACAGCTGGCATAGAACGTGTGTTCCGCTTGCGATAGCTGCCTGAAGATGATACAATATGTAAGTCAAAAGTTTGGTTGATACCATCTTCGGTATTGCCTATGAAGATCCGTCCTTGCGCCAACAGGGGCGGTTCTTTTTTGCTTTAGTGGTTTTATTGTGGTGGATTACATACACCACATGGTCCGTAAACTCCTTTCACTTCTGAAAGATGCTTTTCAATTTGTGATTGTTTTAAAAATCTACAGCCGGCTCGATGATATTTCCCACCAGTATTGGTTATATAAACGGTGGGATCATTATTTTGTTGAGCCTGAGTGGCAGCTTGCGCTTGTTGCTGATCTTCAGCTTGTGCCTGTGCTTGAGCGGCAGCCTGAGCCTCTGCTTCAGCTTTTGCCTGAGCTTTGGCAGCTTCTTGAGCAGCCTTTTCTTGAGCGGCCTTTTCCTCAGCTTCTTTTTGGGCTTTTTCTTCGGCTAAACGCTTTTGTTCTTCTTTTGCTCTCTGCTTTGCAATAGCGGCTTTGTCTTCAACTTTTACTGTTAATTTATTACTTTTTATTCCATCATGCTCTGCCCAGATTTTATAAGAACCATCTTTAGTAGCGATAAAAGAAATATTCTGATTATTGGTGGTTATTTTTCCACCAGAGCATTTAAAGTCACTTGAACTTAACTCATAATCACTAGGTGTTGTAGTCGCTTCAATAGAAATCTTTTGATTAATATCGTATGTTTGTTCTGTGTCTGCTTTGAGAGTAATTTGCTCTAATTTATCGGGAGAAACAATGCCCGAAAGTGCGATTATGAGAATTAAAGCAGTGATAATTCCCTTTATTGGTTTTTTCCAGTTTGTATATTTCCACATAAGAAATAATCCTACAGGAAAGAACAAAATTAATAATGCAATAATCCAACCTGTTTTTTGATACCATTTTTTGTGATCAGGATCCTGAAAATTTGCTTGAGGTGCTGTAGGCATAGGTTGAGATCCTCCTTTGTTAGTTTTCTTTTGTTTGCTTGATTGGCCAGTTGTTTGAGTATAAGAGATTCCCGTACCAGGAATACCAACAGAAGCAGTTTTCTTCCCAGTTGAACTGGCTGTGTAATGAACTCCTTTGCCGCCAAAAGTGACACTGGTGCTTTTTTTGTTTAGATTGATTTTTACACCAGGAGCGATTTTAATACTTTTTCTAAATCGTAGCCCCATGCTGTTATCATTCCTTTCTTATGTGTATATTCAATCAGATATCTCCGCCATACAAATACTTTCGTATCAAGAGGGCAGTGTATTTATAGTTAGAGATACTGGATGAATCGTTATTATATTTTCTTAAATATCATCAAGTTAGGGATAAAATAAATTGTGTAGTTATCTACAGCTTTATATTCCCCGTATTTATCCTGGTAACAGTTAATGCAGTTTTCCAGATATTCTTCTGTAACATCCAGATACTCTGCAATTTCATATTTATCTTTACAACCGTGTTCGTAAGCTCTGATCAGACCAAATAATCCAATGCTGCGATTGTATCCCCAGAGCCGTGCCTGTCGCTCTTGTTTTCGATTACCGGTATATTCCATGTCAATAATATTACCGATAGAAGTGTAGTGGTGACCGAGTTCTTCTGCCAGAACACAGGCTTTTTCTGTAGTTGTATCTATATTATCTCTGATAGCAACAGTGCCATCACAATATAATCCCTTTATTCCATTACTTTCAAAAGGATAATCAATAACATCTATACCGTCTTTGCAGGCTTCTTCCTGTAGCTTCTCATATGTATTCATACAAACACCTCCCGCTCGAGTATATCAGATAAGCTGTCCTATAAATTACTTAGCTCGTTTATTCTTTACGAATTCAGCAAACTGTCTGATTTCATCCAGCTCAGATTCGGTGTATTCTTCACCATCAAAATGAGCTGCAAGGGTAGTTGGCTCATCGTGTTCATCGTCTGCCAAATAATCAATAGTGCATCCAAGATAAGAGGAAAGCTTTTTTAACGTGGAAAGTTTTACATTATCAGTTCCTTTTGTGTAAAACCCCGCTATGGTTGTATATGGAATTCCCGATTCTTTGGATAAGACGGATTTATTTATTCCCTTTTCAGCCATTAAGGCATCTAATTTATCAGTAAATGACATATCGCGTACCTCCTGTTACTTCTAATTATACATATAAAATAGACTTTGTAAAGTAAAAAATTACCCCACAAAGTAAAAAAATACAATTTAGAGGTTGACAAATTACCCTGTAACGTTTATATTATAATCACAAACTACCTTACAGGGTAATAATGAGAGGAGAGTGAAAATGTTTTCAAATTTAAATGCAGAAATGGGAAGAGCGAAATTGTCTATTAAAAGCTTATCTGAACTGACAGGAATAAATTATGAAACTTTGAAATTGAAGTTCAGAGGGGTAACAGAATTTAAGTTGTGTGAAATGGTAGAAATCAAGCGAAAAGCATTCCCAGACAAAACATTAGATTACCTATTTGCAACAGATGAAACAGGGAGGTGAGTAGATGGTGATAGCGGTAGTTTTGACAGTATTACTGGCAGTATCAGCTGCAAAAGCAATTTATTGGAAACTTTGCTTTCAAGGCGTACTTCTTTACATTGCTGAATGTGGAAGGCCATTACCCAATATTGCTTTGATAAAGAGATACGCCAAGAAAGTCGCAGTAAAATCTTTACATATTATGGAAGATTGAAATGCGATTTGATAATTAGGGACGCGGCTGACAAGGCAATCTGTGTTAAATCCTTAAGCGATTGCACACCCAGCTCAGCACCTATAGATTTTACTTTGTTGTAAAAAGAGTCATTTCTGATATTAGCAAGAAATTCATGCCCTTCAGGAGATAAATCCGAGACGACGCAACTTGTTCCGGTGATATTAATGGTTGCTTGAAAAAAGAAATTATTAAGTTGGCATTGGCGAATATGATACATCACTTCATCAAAGGAGTAATTTGGAAACAATTCAGGAATAGTTTCTTCGTCAAATCTCCAGCGATGATTTATATCGGGAATTTCTTCTACAACAAGAAGTATATCTCGTATGCAGTCAGGATTTAGTTTCATGATTAACAAGTTCCTTTCATTTGATAGGAAAATTATACCAGAGAACCGCAACAAGTACAAACAGTGATGCATAAACATAACCAAGGAGATAGAAAGCGGGTGGCGAGTATGAAACCAGATATGGAAAAAATCATTGAGGTGTTGATATCTCTTCTGGAAGAACAGGAAAAGGTGGAAATCACCTATACCATTGAGAAAACCGCTTAGGCGGTAGAAGGGAGGACAAGCATGAAAAGGAGAGGACCAAGAACAAAATGGCAGAGAATCGTCCGGGAAGTGGTGTTTGAGCTGCTGATTGCCGGAGCAATCGGACTTGCATTCGATGCAGTGTTATTTATCTGGTTGTTTGCAAAGTGAAAGGGGTGAGGACGTTGCAAGAGATACCAAGGCTGATGGATGATCATGAATTCCGGAAAGAACTGGAAAGAATCCAGGAGCACTTAGATGCAATCAGTAGGGAGTTAAACACCGTAGAAGTGCGAAGAAACTACCTGATCAGCTGTGTGACGGTGCCATCAGCAAAAATTTATACGCCGGATCAGCTAAGACAGATATTTGATCTGACGTGGAAATAAGAAGAGCACCCGTATAAGCCGGCAAGCTTTGGGCGCTCAGAAAATTAGTCAACTATATTATATGAGAAGAAAGGAAATTAGTCAAATGATTAAAGCAACATCACAGTCCGTTTGCAGCGGAATAACAGGATGCCAGGTAGAAATACTTGGATCCGGCGCAGAGTTATTAAGGGAATATAGAGGCGTTACGGCGGCAATGTATAGATCACTTCGTGGACATATGCCAGAAGAACTGGCAAAAGAAGTTCTGGTAAGTATTACAAAGGAAGCCATTAAACAGGCGGAGGAGAAAAGATGAAGACGCTGAAAATTACAACGGATAATAAGATTTCGATCATTGATCTGGATTTTGATCATGAAAGCTTGAGAGAAGAAGTCGGCGGATATGTAGAGTTAGTGAGAACCCAGAAACTGCTGGATTATTTCAAAACCAAAGTAGTCATGATCGTAGATGAAGAAGGTCTTGTGAAGAATCTTCCGGTGAATCCGATGGGATGTTATTTCTATGACACGAACAAACATGGGAATCCTATTGTAGGAGATGTGATCTTAGGCCTGCTGGTTGGATTTGATATGCATGTTATCGGTTTGGGTGATCGGGATGCAGAGCAGTGGATGGAAAAGATGCTGAAAGATTTTCCTGTATTGCAGAAGGAGAACATAGTAAATGAGTAGAAGAAAGAAGAAGGCGAAACCGGATAACCGATGTTGCGAGAATTGTGTGAACTGTCTGCCGGTAGGAGATGGTGATCATATTTGCAACATGGATCCAAGCAAAGTAGTTTTGGAAGAATATAGCTTTTCTGCGGATTGCTTTTGGTGCAGCGGCAGCCTTTGGGCGGAGGAATAGAGAATGTATTACAACGAATGCCCGTTATGCGGCGCAAATTTAGATCCTGGAGAACCATGTGACTGCCAGGAGGAAAAGAAAAGTAAAAAGAAACTGCAGTTAAAGAACCAGAGCGAACACCGGAATAGAGCATTGCAGCTTTGTGCGGAAACAGGGTATCAGATATGAATGATATTTTTAAGGCTTATGATTTCAAAAATGAACAACAGTGGTTAAAAGGCAGAATGAACGGGATCGGCGGTAGCGATGCAAGTGCTGTAGTCGGGATGAATCCATACAAAAGTAATATTGATCTGTTTGAAGAAAAGATTGGCAGGGTAATACCGAAAGACATTTCGGACAAGCCGTGTGTGATTTATGGAAAGAAAGCAGAAGAATACATCCGGGAATTATTTAAACTGGATTATCCGGAATATCAGGTAGAACATCATGAATTCCGGATTCTGCAGAGTAAGGACCATCCGTTCATGCAGGCGTCTCTTGATGGCGAGCTGACCGATCAGGAAGGTCGCAAGGGAATCTTAGAGATTAAAACTACAAATATCCTGCAGTCCATGCAGTACGAAAAATGGAAGGATCGGATTCCGGATAATTATTACATACAGGTACTGCATTATCTTTTGGTAACCGGTTGGCAGTTCGTAGTTTTGAGAGCGCATTTGAATACCAACTGGGGTAACGAAAAGCGTACAACAATCAAACATTACTTTATTGAAAGAAGTGATGTGGAAGATGATCTTACAATGCTGCAGCAGGAAGAAGAAAAATTTTGGAGATATGTGGAGAGCGGGAGAAAGCCTCCACTGATTCTCCCAGAAATATAGGAGGTATTTTATGTTGGAATTAAAAATCTTCAGTCCACAGGAGAATGGATTTGTACCAGAAATCAAGTGGAACAATGAAGAACTGAAGGCGGCAATTGCCGAGAAGATGAAAGAGTACAAAGGATTAGTCTTTACAGAAGAGACTATTTCAGAGGGGAAGAAAGACAGAGCGAATTTAAATAAGCTTCGCGGGGCAATTGACGATGAGCGGAAACGTGTTAAAAAGCTGTGCATGGAGCCATGCAATAGATTTGAAAAAGAAGTAAAAGAAGTTCTTGCGCTGGTTGATGAACAGATTAATGCAATTGATATTCAGATTAAAGAAGTCGAGCAGATCAAGAGAGAGGAAAAGCGGAAGGCAGTCCAGGAACTATTTGAATCTATCGGCTTCCAGAAGTTTGTGACACTTGAAATGATCTGGGATGAGAAGTGGCTGAATGCATCAGTAGCGCTGTCGAAAGTAGAAAACCAGATGAAAGAAACGATGTATAGAATCGGCGAGGAAGTTGGGACAATCAGCAGATTGCCGGAATTCAGCTTCGAAGCAATGGAAGTCTATAAGAAGACACTGGATCTTACGCAGGCAATCAAGAAAGGACAGGAGCTGGCCGACATTCAGAAGAGAAAGGAAGAAGCGCTTGCCAGACAGAAAGTTGAGGAAGAGAGAAGAAAAGCAGAGGAAGCTGCTGCAGGAAAAGAGTCAGAGAATCCGGAAGAAGCTGCGGATACTCATGATGCGCCTAAAAAAGCCGAGGAGAATGACTATACAAGAGTTGTTTCAGAACCGGTTATGAGAATAGATTTCCGCGTATGGGGAACTGAAGAACAGATCCTGGCATTACGTGATTACATGAAACAGAACAATTTAAAATTTGGAAAGGTGGAATAAAGTATGGCAGTAAATAACAGTTTGGCGAACAGACAGACAAAAACAGGACTGGCAGCATATCTTACGCAGGATGCTGTTAAGAAGCAGATTAATAGTATTGTAGGTGGGAAGAATGGAACAAGATTCATTTCCAGTATTGTATCTGCAGTCCAGACAACTCCGGCGTTGCAGGAGTGTACGAATCCAAGTATTTTATCGGCAGCATTATTGGGAGAGGCCTTGAATCTTTCGCCGTCGCCACAGCTTGGACAGTTTTATATGGTGCCTTTTGACAATAAGAAAAAGGGATGTAAAGAAGCACAGTTTCAGCTCGGATATAAGGGATATATTCAGTTGGCTAAGAGAAGTGGGGTATACAAAAAGATCAATGTTATTTCTATAAAAGAAGGAGAATTGATTTCTTATAATCCGCTGGAAGAAGAACTGGAAGTAAATCTGATCGAAGATGACTATGAAAGAGAAAACGCTCCGACAATCGGATATTATGCAATGTTCGAGGAAGTGAATGGATATAGACATAGCATTTATTGGTCGAAACAGAAAATGTTGGCACATGCAGAAAAATATTCGTTTGCTTTCTATAAGAATGGTGGAGCAAAATCGTTGGAACTGTTAGAACAGGGGAAAATTCCAGAAAAAGATTTATGGAAATATTCTTCATTCTGGTTCAAAGATTTTGATGGTATGGCGCACAAAACAATGCTTCGTCAGTTGATCAGTAAATGGGGAACCATGAGTATCGATCTGCAGAAGGCAATTGATAAAGACATGGCAGTTATTCAGGAAGATGGATCCGCAGACTATGTAGAAAATGCTGCAGAAGAATTGGACAACGATAATGTTGTGGCAGAACAGGAGATCAAAGAGGTACAGCCGGAAACGAAAGAACCGGATCCTGAGAAAGAAGCAAATCAGAGAGAAGTATCCGATTTTGAAGCGGAGTTTTTCAATAAATAACACAGGAGGTACATAAGCGATGAAACATGTAGATTTAGAGAAATTTGCAAATGGAGCATTTTCTGCACAGGTGAACAGGGCCATTGAAGAGGTGACAGAGAACATCCAGAATCCTAACACGGATGCCGGTGCTGCAAGAAAGATTACAGTCACAATTGCATTTAAACCAAATGCAGAGCGTAACTTTGTTGCTACCGGTGTACAGACGAAGACAACACTTGCACCGGCACTCGGAGCTGTTACTGCTTTCAGTATGGGCAAGAACCTGCAGACCGGCGAGGTAGAAGCAATTGAAATGGGTAACCAGATCCCGGGGCAGATGTCGGTAAATGATGTGCCGGGAGTTGTTCCTGAGAACGTAGTGGAAGTTGAAGGCAAGGCAGTGGATACAGATACAGGTGAAATTGTAGGCACTGCTGGAAGTAAAGTCGTAGATCTTAGAAGAAGAGAAGCGTAAGGAGGAAAAGAAAGATGGTAGAAGGATTAAAAGAAGCATTACAGTATATTACAGGTTTGAAAGAAAAGAGCATGGAACCAAAGCTGGTAGAGATTGAAGGAAGAACCTATTGCACTGACAATGATCTTACCAGATATCACAGATTCCCAATGGCGTCAGATATTGAGGTGAATACGCTGACAGCACTGGTGGATTATATCAAAGGAAAACCGGAAGAGTTAAGGAAATCTTCTATTATCCATGTGGTAAGTCCGACAAAGGTTCTGTTGTATTCCGGGCTGATTGATGAAAGAAACAGAGAGACTCTGATCGATGCCAGGGCGATTGTAAATGAGTTCTCGTTTGACAGCTATTATGATCAGGAACGTTTTCTGATCGAGCTGCAGGCAAACTTTGTAGAGACAGAGGATCTCATTACGATCATGCAGGTTGCCGGTAATATCAAATCCAGAACAACTGCCAATTATTCAGATGACGGAGTATCTCAGAAGACAACGATCAAAACGGGCGTGGAGCTGGCTGATGTGATCGTACCAAATCCGGTTAAGCTGAGACCATACCGTACATTTGCAGAAATTGAACAGCCGGAGAGTTCTTATGTTTTCCGCATTAAGGATGCAGATCGTGGACCGGCATTTAAACTGGTAGAAGCTGATGGTGGTTTATGGAAGAATGCAGTTATGAAAAAGATCAAGGAATATCTGGAGTTTGAACTGAGCAAAGAATTAGCGAAGCATAAGATCACAGTCATTGCTTAAGGTTTGTACTTCCTTTTGGATTGTATCACGAATGTAACTTATTGATTATGTAGTGTTCCATGGGATAGTTGATCATTTATTACTATCCCATGGAAAGAAAGGAGCAATGGATGAATGCTGTGACATTTCATGTTCCGGGCAAGCCCCAGGGAAAAGCGAGGGCGAAGACGGTCAGAAACAAGCATACCGGAAATACAATGTCTTATACTCCGGAAACAGATCTGCTGTACGAAAATTACATCAAGGACCGGTTCCTGAATAAATGCAATGGAATGTTCCTGGAACGGGGCAAGCCGGTAACTCTTCGGATCGTGGCGAGATTTCTTCCGCCGAAGAGTACCAGTAAGAAACGTACAGCTCTTATGCTGGATGGAAAGGAACTTCCGCTTAAGAAGCCGGATATTGATAATATCGTAAAAGTTGTAGCAGATGCCTTGAACGGTGTTGCATACCATGATGATACACAGATCGTTATGGTAGTAGCAAAGAAAGTCTATTCTTCGTTGGAAGGACTGGACGTTACTGTGGAAGAATATAATGGATAGGAAAGAAGGTGCAGCATGGCCAGACCGAAGATCAAAGGCCTTCTTTACTTTCCATTTGATATAGATTTTTTTGAGGATAATAAGATCAGAATCGTCAAGGCCAGATACAGGTCGGACGGAGTGATGATCTACCTGTTTTTATTATGTGAGATCTACAGGCAGGGATATTACATAAAAGCGGATGAAGACTTTTTGTATATCATTTCTGACGAATTAGGGATAGATCAAAATAAGGTGAAGCAGGTCTTGAACTTCCTGCTAAATAAGTCACTGTTTGATAACACACTGTTTAGTTCGGACAAGGTCTTGACCTCTGCCGGGATACAGAGACGGTATCAGCTCGGTATTAAAGAAAGAATGCGTAAGAGCAAAGAGCCGCTGGAAGTAGGTAGGTACTGGCTTCTGAAAAAGGAAGATACGGAACCTTTTATTAAGTGCACTCTTTTTGAAGATATTCCGGGGAAATGCGATAGTTTTTCCGGGAAAAACGAATCTAATTCCACGGAAAAATCCGCAAATAAAAGTAAAGTAAATAATAATAAAAATAATACAGTATTTCAGTCTCCGGAACTTGAATCGGCTTTCCAAATGTATCTTCTTGTTCGAGAACATAACTATGGAGCGATTCTTCCGGAACAGGTACAGGCTCTGCGGGAAGATCTGTTGAGTTTGAGTAATAAGCCGGAGGAACAGATTGCTATCGTGAAGAAGGCAACTGCTGGTGGTTATAAGGAATTTCGGGGAATGAAGAAAGGAAAGAGGACATCACCAACAAAGAAGAAGGATAACTTTAATAATTTTGATGGCAGATCTTATGATCAGGAGATGTATATGGGATTGATTGAAAAGTAGAAAGGAAGGATTATAATGGCGAAATTTAATATTGAGGTGGAATTGGACTGGGTGGATGGAGAAGACGGATATACAATTGATGAAGAAATCAAGGAGCAAGTTGTTAGTGGTATTAAGGATGCACTTCTAAAAAAAGCAACAACAGAAGCTGTGGAAGCAGTTGATGATAAAATCGCAGAAAAGATTCTTGAAGCGGAAGGAACGATACAGGCAACCGTAGACCAGTTCGTTGCGAATGTGTGTGAGGAGAAGATTGGAAAGATTATTATTCCGGAAAAGAAGAACACTTGGAGTGAAGAGGTAACGTATAAACCTCTGTCCGAGTATATAGGAGAAAGGTTTGAATTGTTCCTTACAGAAAAGAGATACGATAGAGATGGATGCATTGCAAGCTATTCCAGTGATAGAAAATTATCAGCTGCCGACCTTCTTACGGGACGGTATCTGGAAAAGGAACTTGGAAAGAAGGTCGAAACTCTGATTGCAAGTGCGAAGAGGGAAGTAGAGGAATCTCTGATAAATTCGTTTGAACAGAAGTTGAAAGAGAACCTTGCAAAAGATACGATTGAGAGAATGAATATTCCGGAAGTGTTGAAAAGATTTAGTGAAATGGCCTTGGAAGAAAAATAGATGGAGAGAAAGCAATGTTAGTAGAGAAGAACTTAAAAGAAGCGTTGGAATATTACATAAAGGGCAAACCAGTAACAGCACTCTGGATAGGTGAAGACGGCGGCGTGAATGCAATGCCATTGTCAGATATCCTGGACCAGCCAGAGAATCACTTTCTGGTTGATGTGCCGGCAGTCGTAAATCCGGATTTTGAACAGGCAGTGCAGGATATGACAGAAGCTGATCAGGTAGATCCGGAAGAAATCATTCGGGCAGTGCATGAAACGCAGGAAAGTATTACCCCCCCCAGAGAAGCCGGAGGAAAGGATGGAAGAAGAAACGATAGATCTTCCGGCGAACAATATCGAAGATAAGAAAGAGAAGATCCGGAAACTGGTAGAGGAAGGATATACCAATCGTGAGATCGCTGATCGGACCGGTATCCCGTTCGGAACAGTCGGGTATCATGCAGCGAGATTCCGGAAGAAGGAAAAAGAACCGGTAGTAGACAATTCAGATCGGCACCTGTGTAAGACTTGTAAGTTCCGGAGCAACCGGCCGACAGTGAATAGCTGTGATTATGCCGTAATTATGAATCATAGCCGTGGATGCAAGGTGGAGGAATGTACGAAGTATGAGAAGGGTGCAAGGATAAAAATAAAGGATGTGGAGAAAGATGAATAATCAACAGGCAATAGACAGATTAGCAAAACACCTCGAATATGGTTGGTCAGAACCGACAGTAGAAGCAATCGATATGGGAATACATGCACTGAAAGAAAGTCGATGGATTCCAATCAGTGAGCAGTTGCCGGAGGATGAAAGCTATATCATTGTATCGTTTGAGAATGCAACAATGCCAGATATCGCAAGATATGAAGAAAATGATGAAGGCGGTACATTCTATCCGGGGGATGATGAAAAATCCTATTCAAGCTATGGAATATTTGTCAATGCATGGATGCCATTGCCGGAACCATACAGGGAGGAACAATGAAGATAATAATATTCATCATTATCGCCTGTACGCTCTTTGTTGCCTGGAGCTTATGCATTGTAGGAGCAAGTGCAGATGAACAATTGGAAATGATACATGCCAAGGATTTGGAGAGAAAGGAGCAGAGGGAAAAGTTGAGTAGAGTAATACAGTGTGATAGATGTGGGAAGACGTATGAAAAGAATGAGAGATATCAAACAAGAGGTAGTGTTGAAGGCAGCGTGCTTTCTGGAATTACTACAATCACAGGTATGGGCCTAAGAGATGAAAGCTATGATCTTTGTGACGAATGTATAGGAGAATTACTTGATTGGCTGCGTAATGAACAAAACGACGAAGGAGCTGAGAAATGATTGAACAGAGGAAGAGACAGAAGACAGGTAAAGCTGAATGATCAGCAACACTATAAGGAATTGGAAGAAAGTCATGATGCGAAGGCAAGTGAGAGATTCCATACACCAGCTTATCAGAGCTATTCGGTGGAGGATTACTTGCGGAAGATGGGAGTAGACGTAACGAAGGGAGTAGATGCCGGTGGAGCAGACAAGCAAGACAGAGAATGAAAAGAAAAAAGATTATCTCAGAAGTTACAGAAAACATGTAAGGCGTGTGCAGCGGATAAGTGTTGAAGTAGATGAACTGAAAGAAATGTTGAAATCCACTAAGGCTATTAACTATGACGGGATGCCGCACGGATCTGGAGGACAAGGAGATCTGTCCGGCGAAATAGCAAGGATCCAAGGTCTGATAGATGATTTGAATTATGAGAAAAAGATGAGGATAGAAAGCTATACAGATATTGTTCAAAGGATCAGATCATTGAAATCACAGAATGAAGATGATGTATTGTATTACCGATACATAAAAGGAGAAGAGTGGTGGGAGATCGCTGATCACATGAAATATACCGAGAGACATGTCCATCGTATACACGGAAAAGCACTGGCACATTTTCAAATGCCGAACAAAGATGTCATAGAATGTCAGTAGTAACCGTGTTATTATGGTATCATAGAGAAACGGAAAAAGAGGAATGCTTCTCGATAGGACATCTAATTTCTCCTTATATGGTATTTTTTGAAAAGACACCTGGCAACGCGGGTGTCTTTTTCGTTGCATTTTAGGAATAATTAAAATAGTAAAGAACATAAAATGTTGAAATAGAGGTGATAAGTGATGTATTATAAAAGAAAAATACTAAGGAGAAATAGCATGAAACCACGTATTTTTGTAAGTTCGACTTTTTATGATTTAAAACCAATTAGAGAAGACTTATATCATTTTATTCGACAATATAATTACGAACCGATAGAATCAGAAGCGGGTGATATAGGGTATGTACCTGGACAAAATTTAGATAAATCATGTTATACTGCAATGAAAGATTGTGATATGGCAATTCTAATAATTGGGGGAAGATATGGAAGTGCAGCATCGGATGAAACGGATGAAGATGGAGATTACATATCCGTTACGCACAAAGAATTTAGGACGGCTGTAGAAAATGGAGTACCAGTATATGCTTTTATTGAGCAGGCTGTAAATACCGAGTATGAATTATATAAATTGAATAAAGAAAGATTCAATGATCCTGCGTTTGAATTTGAATTTAATTCTGTGGATAATAGAAAAGTTTTTAAATTTATATCAGAGTTACGAGGAATTGTGGGGATTCCAATTCTTGCGTTTTCTAAAACACAGGATATTAAAGATTATTTGTCAATTCAATGGGCAGATATGTTTAAAAAATATTTACAGATATTAAAAGAAAAGAAGGCAGATGAGAAAATTAAAAATTCTGTAGAGGATATGAATATATTGGTTCAAAAAATGAATCTCATGTTGGATTCTGTAGGCAAAAAGATACTATCTGCAGATAATTCAAAAGAATATAAAAATGTAATTGAGATGCAGAATGTTGTTAGTGCATGCCAAAAAATATCGAGAGGAATTAATCTCGAGTACGCCAGTCTTGAAGATTCATATGCTGAAAGAAAGAATCTTGTTGGTAAATTTGTGGACGCATTAGATGAATCTATGTCAGAAGATATTTGGGGATCACTTTCAGATAAGAAAAATGTGGATAAATTCTTTGAATACTTTAAATCAAAGGATGCTGGAATAGCAGTTATATCATTGGGATTTACTAAAGACAAGGAAGACATTCAGGACATCGTAAAAAATCCAAAAACTAAGGAATTATTAATAAATGAATTAGTTAAAGATAAATATTATGCGTTTATGGTTGAGGAAGATTTTGATATAGATATGAAAGAAGAAACAAATAATGCAGACATATAATGAGAAATATTACAAGGCACCCTCCGGGGTGCTTTTCTAATGCAAAAATAAACCAGAATTGAAGGTGGTGAAGTGGCGAATGAATACAACTTAAAACCAGTACGAAGCAAGAGGGAAGCGAGAGAACGTGGAAGAAACGGCGGAATTAAATCCGGCGCGACAAGACGTAGGAAAGCAGCTCTCAGAGACACAATGAACAAGCTGTTAACGATGCAAGTAGAAGTTGACGGCTTATCAGATATATTACGGGCAGATGGTGGCGAGAGTACTTATGAAGAAGTAATTACAATGGCCATGATCCAACAGGCAATGCTTGGAGATGTAAAAGCTTATCAAGTAATCATGAAAACAGTTGGCCAGACAGATAAATCAGCAGAAGATTTGGAAGAACAGAAGATCCGGACAGACAGAGCTAAGAGAGCCAGAGATCAGGAAGTTGGGGATACAGATAGTCAAGATGATAATATCCAAAGTTTCCTGAAAGCAATGAGACCAACAGCAGAGGATCTGCAAGGATTATTTGAGGAGGATGAAGAAAATGCCGAGGCGGAAGAAGAGACCGGCGAAGTTTAATTTCAAGCCATTTTCTCCGCAACAGCAGAGATTGATTCACTGGTGGAGACCAATGATCAGAACTTCGGAGAACAATTATGTGATCGCAGATGGATCCATCCGATCAGGAAAGACGATCGCCTGTATTATTGGTTTTCTAACCTGGTCACAAGAAATGTTCTCTGGTGAGTCATTTATCCTGGCCGGAAAGACAATGGGAGCATTGAAGAAAAATGTGGTCAGACCGATGCTGCAAATGTTGGAAGCGTGGGGATGGCCTTATGAATACATCCGATCTGGCACAGATGCGAGGTTGGAGATTGGAACAAACACATATTATCTGTACGGAGCAAACACAGAAGCGGCACAAGATGCACTGCAGGGATTAACTGCTGCTGGTGCTTATCTCGATGAAGCAGCATTGTTTCCAAAGAGTTTTGTGGATCAGGCAATTGCCAGATGTTCAGTGGATGGCTGGAAGTTCTGGATGAACTGCAACCCGGCAGGACCGCATCATTTTATACGTGAGGAGTATCTGACAGAAGAAGCTATGAAGCAGAAAAAAGTATATCATTTGCATTTTACGATGGATGATAACTTCTCGATTTCTCCGAAACGTAAAGAAGAATATAAGAATGCATGGCCACATGGCAGTGTATTCTATAAGCGTTTCATTCTTGGAAAATGGGTTGCGGCAGATGGACTTATTTATCAACAGTTTGCAGATTGTGTACAAGATTATCTTGTTGATCAGAAGTGGCTGGACGAAAATCAAATAGTATATGCAGTAATAGGAGTCGATTTTGGTGGTACGAAGTCGGCTCATTCTTTTACCCTGACAGGCTTCACCAAAGGATTTAAACAGGTGGTTGTGCTGGATGAATATTACTGCAAGAAGCGCATTAATCCGAAGCAGTTGCAGGACGATTTCATTGATTTTGTCCGGAGGGCGCAATCGAAGTACAAGGTGTATGAAGCATATTGTGACAGTGCAGAGCAGACATTGATATCCGGATTAGAGATGGTTTGCATTCAGGAGCATGTAGTAATTGATATTAAGAATGCCATCAAGGGTTCGATTAATGACCGGATAGCATTCTACAACAGCTTGATAGCACAGCATAGATGGAAGGTCATGAAGCATTGCATACATATCATTGCAGCGTTTGAAGAGGCAGTATATGACGAAAAGAAAAAGAACATGGACGTGCGGCTGGATGATGGTGAGATGAACGTTGATAGTCTGGATAGCACGGAATACAGTACAGAAAGCATACAAGATGAAATTATGTATATTGTAGCATAGGAGGTGGAAACGTGAGTGATAGCACATACAAGAAAGTAAAAGAGTATCTGGTACAGAAAGGATATCATGCAGTGCCGGATGAAACATATGACCACATTGATGAATGGCTAGAGTGGTATCAGAACGATGTTGAGAAGTTCCACCACTATAAGTTGTATAACGGGGCAGTTATGACAAACCAGGAGCGTTATAAACTCGGAATGGCGAAGACGGTCTGTGAGGACTGGGCAAATCTGTTATTAAACGAAAAGGTGTCCATTAAAGCTGGAAAGTATAGTGAACAGTTGTCAAAAATACTTAGATACAATAACTTTTCTAAACAGGGTAATCAGCTGATTGAAAAAGCATTTGCACTTGGAACGGGAGCTTTTGTGGAATATAAAGATGCAAATGACAGAGTGATCATAGATTATATCCGAGCGGATATGATTTATCCGCTATCTTGGGATAATGGAGATGTTACAGAATGTGCATTTGGAACATCAAGGATGTTAGACGGAAAAGAAGTTATTTATCTGCAACTGCATCGATTCGGGAAAACCGAGGACGGAGAAAATGATGAGCAGTATTACATCGAGAACGTTTATATTGATGCGAAGAGCGGAAAAGAGACTGATACTCCGGGGGATATCGAAGAGTTGGTATCAACAGGAAGTACAGAACCCTTGTTTCAGATTGTGGCACCAAATATTTGCAACAATATAGATCTGGACAGTCCTCTTGGAATATCTGTATACGCTAATGGAATTGATGAGGTAAAAGGCTGCGATCTTACCTATGATAGTTACATGAATGAATTTGTTCTAGGACGTAAACGAATCATGGTTCCAATTAGTCAGGCAAGAGTGCAGATGGAGAAAGATGGTACAGTCAGTCCCACTTTTGATCCTAATGATACTGTGTATTATCTGCTTCCGGAAGATAGAAACGGAAATAATCAACTGACCGAGGTTGATATGACTATCCGGGCGCAGGAGCATGAACTTGGCATCCAGAAGTCGTTAGATCTTCTAAGCCTCAAAGTTGGAATGGGAGCTGGGAGATACCGGTATGATTCTGGAGGAGTTAAAACTGCAACTGAAGTAATTTCAGACAAGTCAGATCTGTATCAGAATCGTCAGAAGCATTGCATTGTGATTGAAGATGTGATCATCAACATGGTCCGTGCAGTGTCATTTCTTGATGTCAAAGAAGCTGTTGAAGCAACAGTGGATTTTGATGATTCGATCATTGAGGATAGCAACGCACTCATTGATAAGAATATAAAGCTTGTGAATGCAGGACTTAGATCTAAGCTTACCGCAATCATGGAGATCAATAAGTGTTCTGAGGCGGAAGCTATGGAAGAATTAAAGCGGATTAAGGAAGACAACCAGATAACCGGACAGGATATTGACTGGACAGGGGGAGATGATGATGAACTGGACGAGGAGAATGATATGTCCGAAGAAGAAGAGAAAGACGAGAATCAGGACCTCGATGGTTTTAAGAGTGGTAAAGCGTCTGATCCAAACGATAAGAAGTAGGTGGTAACTTGTGAATATACTGGAGAACCAACAGCTTGCAGAGCCTGTGGATGGAATTTATATTGACCTGGAGGCTCAGATATTACAGAACATTGCCAGACATTTACAGGGGTGGGAGCAGCCAATTGATACTGATAGGTGGCTGCTGCAGAAGCTTGCTGAGATTGGAAAACTCAACCAGGAGAATATTCGATTGATTGCCAAGATGTCAGGGTTAAGTCAGACTGCAGCAGAAAGAATGTTGAATGCAGCTGCAGAAGATGCTATCAAGAGTTTAGATCCGGGTCTTCGATATTTGGCTGAACGGGGATTGGCTGAAACGGCAGTGAAGGCAAATAAAAGTAAGAATGTAAAACAGGTGGTGCGTGATTTCCGAAAGCAAGCAAAAGATACACTGAATATGTGCAATACCAATATGTTGTATAAAGCATCTGAGAAATACAAAGGACTTGTAGGTAACATCGCTCAGGAAGCATGGAATATATTGAATAGTGGTGCTGCCGGGGTGATGAGCGGTGTTGAGGCGCGACAGCAAGCGGTCCGGCGGTGCATTAGACAACTGAATGACAAAGGAATACCGGCATTTGTGGATAAACGAGGGCGGGAGTGGACACCGGAAGCGTATGTGAATATGGCTATGAGAAACACAGCTAAAAGCACAGCCGAGGAAGTTCAAGATGCCAGAATACGAGATGCCGGGTGTCACCTGATCCAGATTGACAGTCATTCAGGTGCACGTCCTAAATGTGCAAAAGACCAGGGTAAGATATTTGATCTAAACAACGGGAGTGGTTACACAGAAGATCTGTACGGAAAGAAGATTCGGTATTATCCCTGGAATTCGTCCAGTTACGGTGAACCGGATGGGATTCTGGGAATAAATTGCAGACACCATAAATGGCCATTCGTTCCGGGAGTAAATGTGCAGAGACATTTTCCTACAGAAGATATGGATGCAAATGATAAACTGTATAAGCAGACGCAGGTACAGAGAACTCTTGAGAGAGAGGTCCGAAAGCAGAAGCGAGAATGCATGATGCTGGAAGCTGCCGGAGATCAGGAGGGATTTGAAGAAGCATCTGTAAAGCTTAAGCATACAGAGAATAAGCTGAAGTATTATGTGAAGGATACACCGGGATTACATCGTAGGACTGATAGAGAACAGATTGTAGGATTTGATAAGAGATTATCGGCAGAAGCCGTGGCGAAGAATAAATCCTATACAAAGGCAATGAAAACTGATACAATAAAGTTGAAAGATACCTATATTGTCAAGACGCTGAGTGCAAAAGGAAAAAATTATAAGGTCGTGGATAAAACGACTGGAATTGAGTATGAATTTGTGCCGGGTAGCCGGATACAGGACTCAGAAGTATTTGCCGGTAAAGGTACACGGCATTCATTGCATGAGGGGGTTGCAGAAGGACTGACGGAACAGTATGGTGGGCGAGTATCCGATTGGCAACACGCGAAAGGTTTTGGAACATTACTGGATCCTGATACGGGAGAAGAATTAGAAGCAGAAGTTCATTGGTTCCAGGCAAAAGACGTAGGTAAGGTGAAATTCAAAGTAAAGGAGTGGTTGGATGAAAGTTAGATATCTTGGTAAAACAGAATTTTTAGTTCTGACAAATAACAAAGTATATGATGTTCAGTCAGTCGAAAAAGGATGGTACCGAATTATCGACGATTCTGGAGAGGATTATCTATATCCACCAAAATACTTTGAAATAGTAGAAGGGTAATACCACTGATCAGAAAATGATTGGTGGTATTTTTATGCACATTTTCAGGAGGTGATGCTATTGATTGCAATAAATATTACCAGAACTGGTCTGACGGTAGATGGCCATGCAGGATATGCAGAAATCGGAAATGATATCATTTGTGCTGCAGTATCAGCATTAACACAGGGACTTGTACATTCGCTCAAAGCACTTACAAATGACGAGATCTCTTATCGCATTGCTGGTGGGCACGTTGATATAGAATATAAGGATTTATCAGAAAAAGGTTGTCTTCTGGTGGATTCTTTTTTTATTGCCGTAAGTGACATTCAGCAGTCTTACGGCACTGAATACGTACAAGCTACGGCTGCCGACGGGCGTTAAGCGGAGAAATGGAGGATATGTCATGAAGAACATGAACATGAAAAAAAGATACTGGATAATGAATTTGCAGGTTTTTGCCGGAGACGAAGAAGGTGATGATCCGGGAGACGAAAGCGGAGATGATGACGATGATCCAGGAGACGATGATGATGACAGCGACGATGATGACCAGGAAGAGAATGAAAAGAAATTCTCTCAGAAGGACGTAGATGATGCCGTCAAGAAGCGTCTTGCCAGAGAAAAGAGAAAATGGCAGAAAGATCAGCAGAAGAAGGCTGGAAAGAAACCGAACGGCAAGGTTAAAACCGGAGAGGATAGCAACAAGGATGACGATGTCGAAACACAGGAACTCCGTGATAAAGCTGCCAAAGCAGATGAGATGGAGATGAAATGGACATGCCTGGAGCATGACGTGGATAAGGCTTGTGTGGATGATGTTCTTGCACTGGCCAGAGTGCACATGGCTAAAGATGAGGATATGGATATCGAGGACGCTATCGATGAGGTATTAAAAAAATACCCGCAGTTTAAAGAATCTTCCAAAGAAAAAGATGAGGAAGAAGATGAAGGGGAAACAAAAAACAGGTCTTGGGGACAAAGGCAGAATGGACGTAGGAAAAAGACATCTGGCGTTGAAGCTGCTTTCTTAAAAAGAAATCCAGGACTGAAGATTGATTAAGAAAGGAAAAATGTGAAATGAGATATTTAATGTTTTTACAGTTATTTGCGCATGCACACCAGGAGAGATGGTCTTCTCTGGTAGATGCAAAATTAAGACAGAGTCTTGTAACACGAGATAATTATATTTTTAATACAAATTACGAAGGAACACCGACTGCAGGAAAGGTAAAGATCCCTGTAAGAGATACGGAAGTGACCGTAAAAACCTACGATAAGGCGACAGGTGTTGATCTGGAAACCGGAAGTACTACTTACATGGATCTGGATATTGATCAGGATATGGCAGTCAATGAGTTGATTGACGGTTACGATGCAGCATCTGTTCCAGATAATCTGGTAGCAGATCGTCTGGATTCTGCCGGTTATTCTCTGGCACTGGACATGGATGAAAAATCTATCAGGTTGCTGGAAAAGACTTCCGGCGTCAATGTATGCGCAACCAAAACTGCCGCAACAGAAGAAACCGCATACAAGGAAGTCCTTGCTGCAAAGACTTACCTGACCAGAAAGGGCGTACCAACAGAAGGGCGCTGGATGATCTGTTCGCCAGAATTTATGGCAACATTGATGATGGACGATCATTTCATTCGTCAGGGAGATCTGTCTCAGCAGATGAAGAACGCAGGAGCAACTGGTGCGATTGCAGGATTCGCTCTGTTTGAATCCGGAAATACGATGTTTGAAGATACAAAGATCGTGGCTTCTAAGAAAACTTCAACGGAATTTATCGCCGGACATCCGAACTGGTGTCATCGTGTGCAGGAGTGGGCAGTGCTGGTACATGCACAGGATCTTTCCGGTTCCGGTAAGTATATTGGCGCATCAGCAGTACAGGGACGTAAGATCTTCGGTATGAAGATTTCTAAGCCACAGACGGTATATGTTAAGAGAATAGAAGTTGCAGCATAAGGAGTTGATCCTAAATGTATGTAGATGAAACATATTATAATGATGTATTCAAAGGGGAGCCGGTAGATTCTGCCGACTTCCCGGCTTTATGCCAGCGTGCTGGAGAAATAATTGAGGAGATGACATTATACAGGTTGACCGAAGAAGGTTTTCAAATGATGTCAGAAATCAAACAGAAGCTTGTGAAGAATGCAGTTTGCGCTCAGATGGAGTATTTGGATGCAAACGGCGGAGTGGAAATAGATATGGGAAATGGAATGTCTGGAGCAACGCTTGGAAAGTTTTCATATTCCGGAGCATCTTCGGGCAATGGATCCACGGAGCAATCTATATTTTCACCGAGGGCAGAAAGAATTCTCTGGCCAACCGGGTTGACTTATCGAGGAGGCAACTGGTGATGAAACCGATACCAAAGAAATTGTTAATCCATACCGTTGTGTTGTACGAGAAAACAAGCATAGATAAATGGGGAAGCGAGAAGCTGGATGATGGGGAGGTATTATCAAAAGTGAGAATAGAACTATCCAGGCAGATTGTCCGGGATAAGAACAATTCGGAGATACAGCTTGCTGCCACATTATTTTATGATTGCCGTAATAGTCGGCCGGTCGGTATAAATTTTAAGGTTGATCAGATCATTGATTTCAACGGTCAGAAACACCAGATAAAAACGGTAGAGACTCTGTATGATAATTTAAAACTGCATCATTACGAGATAGGAATGGTGAGATATGGCAAAGATTAAGACCCGGGTTACATTGCGAACACCACAGGCAGCTGCATTAATAAAGGCAGCGAGTAACGAGGCACTGACAGATATGGGGCTACAGGCGTTGCAAGATGCATTTAAACATGTTCCACATGACCAAGGAGATCTTGAAGGTAGCGGACTGGACAACAGTGATAAAAAAGCCACAGGCGGTAAATATACGATGCGTTGGCATACTTCATATGCGCAGTATCTATGGAATGGAGACGTGATGTACGGTAATCCGACAGAAAGAAGATATGGACCCAAAAAGATTTCCTTCACATCGGCACTCGCTCATGAAGAATGGGCGAAATATGCAAGAGAGGTATACGGTGAACAGTGGAAGCAAGTGTATCAGGCGGCGCTAAAAAGGAGGATTAAATGATGCTGACAGAATTATTAGAACTAATTGCAGACACCGCAGAGAAGAACTGCAGTCTCGGCACGGAGATTTCCCTGGAAGAGCTTCCGGCAGATGGAGGCATATATGCTGAACTTGGTGAAGGATTCACGGAGTCTGTCAGTTACAACAAGCAGGAAGTCAAGATGATCCCGGTATTATTCTTGTGCCGGCATGCAGATCAGAAGCGTTGTCTGGAACAACTGTGCGAGATTGCTGGATACCTGCAGGGATTAAAGAAGTATCCACAAGGAAAGACATTTTCGTGGCTGGACACAACAGTAGCAAAGGAACCAAGTAAGATAGGGCGGGATGAGGATGGGGTGTATCATTATTCCTGCATCTTGAACTGTAAGATATATTGTTAAGAAAGGGTGATATTATGAAGAACATGGATTTACAGATATTCGCGGAGCCAAATGTCCCAAGTAATCCGATTACTCCGGAAATTAACTATGAGACAGAGGCATTCATCAACACGTCTCCGGCAGAAGGACAGCCTACTTGGGCGTCGCTTGCGAATTTGACAACAAATATGGCGCAGAGCTTAAATGAGGTCATTCAACAGCTTACTTATTACGCCGACAAAGGCTGGGGATCCAGTGAGGTAACAGGTGCACAGCTTACATTAACGCTGACAGGCTCAGTGAAGCCAGGTGATGATGCGTGTGATTATATTTTGAGTGATGATGTGATGTATGGACTCGGTGAGAAGAGAAAGACGCACATGAAGATTCAGAAGGGCAAGAAAGTAATTATCTGGCCAATCACGTTGGCAAATATTACTCCAGCTTATGGAGATGCGAACAATATCAATTCACTGACTGTGACCATTCATGGTAATGGACGTCCGTCAATTGGTACAACAGCATAGGGAGGGCACGGCTCTCCCTTTTTAGGAGGTAAAGATCATGGCATATCAGGTAAAACGAAACAAAAGATTTGAGGAAGACTTCGAACTGGTAGATGAAAATGGCGTTGTGCAGCATACATTGAAAGTATCCTTGGATGCAGATGATATGGTCGCAAAGATTAATCGGAAATACACGGCACTGATCAGAGCGCTTTCAGATGTGCAGGAAATCAAAAGAAAAGAAGCCAGCAACGAACAGTTAAGTAATGCGGTCGAGGTGCTTGGAAGAGCAGAAATTGACATGTTTGAAGCTGTATTTGGAGCAGATGGGACAGAGACCATTCAGCAGTTCTACAAAGACCGTTATATCGAGATGGCAAAGGAAGTCATCCCATTTATCACCGGAGTTGTTATTCCAAGGCTTACTGAAATCAAGGCGGAGAATAAGAAAGCATTGGTGAGTCAGTATAATCGTGCGAAAAAGAGACGGAGATTCTGGTAATGGGAGTCTTGACAGAGCTTCCGTCCTATCGTATTTGCACAGACAAAGGGAGATTTGACATCAACCCGGCTTTTGATATTATCCTTGAAGTACAGAGGCTGTACAAAGAGGAATCGCTGACGGATTACGAAAAGATTCAACAGGCGTTGAGCATGTTGGTTCGAAACAGGTGGAATCTCAGGTTATTGAAGCCAGCAGAACAGTTGAAGCTCATGCAGGATATCACAAGCAGATATATTGAAGTGGAAAAGCGCCCACAGATTAAGAAGAGTCCAGTTCCGGTATTAGATTTCGAACGGGATGGAGATTACATCTACGCTTCGTTCATGCAGGCGTACCAGATCGATCTGATTGACGAGCAGGGGAAATTACCCTGGAAAAAGTTCTTGTATCTGTTCAATGGATTGCCGGCGGATACAAAAATCAAACAGATTATGCGGATCAGGCAGATGCTGGTTCCGGAATACAATGGCAAGAATTCAAAAGAGATACAGGAAATCAATGAGATGAAATCTTATTATGCTCTTCCGGTGCAAGGCGGAGGAGGACAGTCTGGATTAGATCTATTGTTCCATACATTGGAGGGAATGGCAAAGAGATGATAGCAGACGGAAAGAAAATTAAAAAGGTAGAGTGTCCGCATTGCGGGCATAAACAGAACATATTTTACAAAACAGGAGCCAGTTGCAGAGGGCTCTTTTTTAAGTGCAAAAATCCAAACTGCAGAAAGGAATTTGAAATAAGACTATAACAGCCATTGTGCCACTGTGCCGGCGAATGAATAAAGGCAGGTGGGACAGGTGTCCAAGAACAGTGGCGGAGAAGTTACTTATGAAATTGTTGCTGATGACAGTCAACTTGAGTCAGATCTTAATGAGGCAGGGAAAAAGGTTGAAAAATTAGCCAAGAAGACAGCGAAGAAATCGGAAGATGCGGAAAAGGAAAGCGCTGAGGTAAAAAAATCTGTAAAAGAGGATGTTACCAAGAAAAATGAGCAGGAAAATGACAAACAGGAAAAAGACGATGATGATTCGTACCAGAATCGCGAGGAGTCCGCTAAGTCACATGGATCCAAGCTATCGTCTATAGCCTCAGGCACAGCTAAGGCTATCGGAGCAGGTATGCTTGCTGCAGGAACTGCAATCGCAGGTGTCAGTGTTGCTGCTGTGAAAAGTGCGAACGATATCGACCAGGCAATGAACCAATACATTGCCAGTACCGGAAAAAGTACCGAGGAAACAGAACGGTACAAGAAGGTCATGGAGGATATCTACACCAATAATTACGGGGACTCCTTCGAAGATATCGGGGAGGCAATGGCGTCAATCACTCAGAATCTCGGCGATCTTGATGATACGTCACTGCAGACCGTAACCGAATCAGCGTTCGCACTTCGTGATACGTTCGGATACGAAATACCGGAGTCAACCAGAGCTGCCAAGGCTATGATGGATAATTTTGGTACATCTGGCGAAGAGGCAATGAATCTCATTGCTGCAGGTGCTCAGAATGGACTTGATTATTCCGGAGAGCTTCTCGATAGTATCTCAGAGTATTCTGTACAGTTCGCAAAAGTTGGACTGGACGCTGATGATATGTTCAAGGTATTCCAAAAGGGCGCGGAATCCGGAGCTTTTAACCTGGACAAGGTTGGTGATGCAGTCAAAGAGTTTTCTATCCGTGCCATTGATGGTTCTGATACGACAGTTGACGGATTTAAGCGCATTGGTCTTAATGCCGATGAGATGGCAGCAAAATTCTCTGCCGGAGGCGATACCGCAAAGCAGGCATTTCAGGAGACCATTGCAGCTCTTGCGTCTATGGAAAATCCATTGGAACAGAATACCGCAGGCGTTGATCTGTTTGGTACTATGTGGGAGGATCTTGGACCTGAAGCCGTTACAGCGTTGGCGAGCATTGAAGATGGAGCTTATGATACTGCCGGTGCAATGCAGCAGATCAAAGACATAAAATATGATGATATCGGTTCCGTATTTGAGGGATTAAAAAGAAGTCTCGAAGTATTAATCGTCCCATTAGGTGAGCAGTTGATTCCGCTTTTGGCGGAGTTGATTGATGATACGCTGCCATTATTGGAAGATGCTCTTCCACCGATTGTTGATGCCGTATCAGATGTAATCGAAGCATTACAGCCAGCTATTGAAGAAATCCTTCCAGTGTTAATGGATTCTCTGGCAGAAATCGGAGAGCCATTGATGGATCTGGCTAACGAGATCCTTCCAGTATTGTTGGATGCGGTCAATGAAATACTTCCATTAGCGGCACAACTGGTTGGAGAAGTTCTTCCAGTCATAACAGATCTGCTGAATATGCTACTTCCACCGTTGGTGGAGATCATAAGCGCATTATTACCGCCGCTTATTGAATTGGTGTCTGCATTGATGCCGATTTGCGAGTCATTAATAGGTGTACTTCAGCCGATTCTCGATTTATTTACAAGTCTTTTAACGCCGATTGTTAATCTGATATCCCAAGGATTGACTCCGCTGGTAAATGCAATTACGCCAGTAATACAGATTATTTCCAGTCTGCTGATTCCGATTTTAAACAGCCTTGGAAGCGTGTTTTCCAGTGTATTATCTGGAATGTTGTCTAACACAACAAGTATTATTGGTAACATTACAAATATACTGAGAAACTTAATAGACTTCATCAGGAACGTATTTACGGGAAATTGGCGTGGAGCATGGGAAAACGTAAAACAGATTTTCAGCAATGCGGTGTCGGGACTGGCTACAATTTTTAAGGCTCCAATCAATGCGATTGTAGATGGCTGGAACGGATTGGCTGGTAGCCTTGGAAGTGTAACTATCCCAGACTGGGTACCAGGAATCGGAGGCGGTTCCTGGAGCCTTCCAAAGATGCATCGAATGAAGATAGGTATGGATTACGTGCCGTATGATTTGTATCCGGCATACCTGGACGAAGGCGAGTGGGTACTTACCAAAGAGGAGGCGGACGTGCTTAGATCTTATGGTGGCTTGGAAGGAATGATTGGAATGATTGACCGAAGCGCGCCGAGTGTCAATGTGAGTGTACAGGGACAGAGCAAAGATTTTGATTATGAAAAATTTGGACGAGCCACAGTTGACGCCATGATTGCAGCGGGAATTGGATTTAAGTGTGACGATAGAGAGTTTGCTAGACTAATAAAGGATTTGATTGATTATGTATAATATCTATTACATTGGAGCACAGAACTCTGAAAGAATTGACTTCTGCCAGTGGCCGTATATGGTCACTGGTGGAGACTTGTTCGATGGAGAGTTTGATGCAATTGAAGATGATGACAGGATTCAAGGGTGGGAAAGAAAAATCACCAGTAAAAAGCTAAATATAGAAATACATGCAGTTGGAGTGTCATTGGAGCAAGCTATTGATCAATTAGAAAATGTAGCTGAAAAAGATGTGTTGAATACAACGCCAGGACGACTCTATGTTGGATCCAGTTATATAAAAGGCTGGCTTGTCGGAACAACAAAAGACCGATGGCTACAAGATATCGATAGCATCAGCAATGAACTGACATTTAAGAGTGATTATCCATATTGGATTACAGAGGAAGAGTTCCGGTTTTACAAGCAAGGCAGTGAAAGCTCTGAAGCATTGGAATGGCTGGAATTTCCTTACGATGTACCTTACGAATTTTCTAAAGTCCGAAATCTCCAATATATCAACAACAGTAATTACACAGCTTCTGGGTTCAAGATGATTATTTACGGTCCATGCATCAACCCGCTGATCCGAATTTCCGGACATATATATGAGCTTCGGACGACGTTGTATGATGGCGAATATGCAGTCATTGACTCCAGTACCAGGTATGCTAAGGACAGAAAAATTGTCAAGGTAAAAGCTGATGGAACAGAAGAAAACCTTTTCAATAGCAAGAATAATGAGAGTTCTATCTGGGAGAAGATTCCGGCCGGACTCAGTATTGTGTCTTGGAATGGAGCGTTCGGCTTTGACATCATTCTTTTTAATGAAAGGGGGACGCCAAGATGGACTTTACATTAACGGACATATATGGACAGGAGAAAGGTCCTCTTGAGCATTGCGGTGTGAATATGGTCCTGGGAACAGACAATGATTTCCAGATAACAATTCAGAATAGTCTCTACGATAAGGAACGGCATGGAAAGAACTGCCGGTTCTTCTGTCCTGATACAGAGTACGGAGGACTGATTCGAAACACAAATCCGATAACATCTGATAAGACGGTGAAGCTTACAGGAATGACTTGGAGAGGACTATTAAATCAACGTGCAATCAATCCATCCAAGAACACATATGTCTGTTTGAATGGCGAGGCGAATAATGTATTATCTGCGTATATTGCAAAGCTTGGAATGACCGAACTGTTCGAAGTGTCAGGAGAAGATAGTGGAATTATTCTTAAGAATTATCAGGTGCCGCTACAGACAATGTTACTAGATGCGTTTGACCAAGCACTTGCATTGCAAGATGCGAGACTTGAAATCCGGTATAAACAAGGACCGGCAAACGGAAGAGGGTATGTGTTGCTCAAAGCTGTGCCGATTACAGATCACTCTAGTAACATAGAACTGAATGAAGATGGTTCTGTAAAGCTGAATATCTTAGATTATCAAAATGGGGTTAATCATCTTATATGTCTTGGAGCTGGCGAGGTCGAGCAACGCCAGCAGGTAGATCTCTATGCGTGGCCAGACGGAAGTATACGAAAAGAACAGTATTATACAGGCATTGATCTGATAGAACAGTATTATGAGAATACGACCGTTGATACTTTGGCAGAATTGGAAGAGGAAGGCAGGGATAAATTTGAAGAATTGAAGAATTATAAACAATTAAAAATATCCGTAGATGATACAGATCTTGAACTTGGAGACATCGTTGGCGGCAGAGAGCGTATCACCAATATTTATATGGCAGCGCCGGTTATCCGGAAGATTGTAGACGTAACGGGAAGAGGGCGCATGAGCATTTTGTATAAGTTGAAAGGAGAAGAGTAATGGCAAAATTTGTGCAAACAACATTGATAGATGGTTATGCGGGTGGCCCGCACGTTACGGAAGTACAGTTAGGGCTTGCGCATCAGGCGACATTCGGACCTGATGATTATGTGTTGGAAGGTGGGCGAAAATCTGAGGCGCAGGTGCTTACCAATAACAGCATCCGTATATTTGATGCAGTGTATTGTATACAGGGACGCAGAGATGTGATTCCGGCGAGCGGATATACAGATGTGACGATTGCGAACGGTACGCAAGGCATGAACCGAAACGACATCATTGTAAGGAGATACAAAAAAGACGAGAGTTCTGAAATAGAATCTACGGAATATGCAGTGATAAAAGGCACACCGAATGCGGGAGAAGCTGTGGATCCGGAAGTGACGATCGGAGATATCAGAACCGGTGCAACATTACATGAAATGAAATTGTACAGAGTAAAAATTAAGGGACTGAACATTACTGCAGTCGAGCCGTTATTTAATATTCTGAAGAACATGGCAGTATTGCAGCAGGAGATCGCTCAGACAAATAAGGATTTGACTGAGAAATTGGGGTTCCAAATGTTGCTTAACACCGATGTGCAACAGATCTATACGATGTATGGCGGTCGGGTTAAGGTAGTATCTGGCACGATGATAGTTAACATTGCCATGAACATTGGGTATGCGAAACTGTTTTCTGTCGAGCAATTAAAAAACTGGTTTGGAACTGACCATACTACAACACGGCTTAGCGTAAAAACATGCAATGGAGACGATGTGGCACAAGAAGTGCATTTTTACGCCCCGGAGATATGGAATGGTGAAATATTTCAGTATTTCTATCCTGCAAATCGAGAGGGGCCAATGCGAATTAATTATAGGTTGGAATATGTGTATAGATAAATCTATTTCTCTACCCAATTTACACAGAAAGGATATATATATATTATGAAAATTACTTTTAATGATGCGTCAGAAATGACCATCCAGTCAGCATCGATCCGTGCAGATGGAAGTCTTCTGATCAAGACCATATCGGCAACGGAGGAAGAACTGAGATCCATGTTCCAGGACGAGTTCAAGATTAAGAAGATGACCGTGACAGAACGGGAGTCCACAGTCGCAACTTATGAGAATTACACGGATTTAAATGCCGTAGTAAAATATACGGCTGGAATCCTGGGCGTAGTAATGTACCGGGAAAAAGAATCACCAATGGATCGTATTGATGCACTGGAAGAGCATGTGGACAATCTTACAGAAGCCAACAAAAGCCGTGAGGCTGAAAATGCAGAGCTTATCGCTACCGTGGACAGTATCCTCACAGACGTATTGCCGGCACTGCTCGGTGATGGCACAGAAGAAACTGATACAGAAAATACGGATATAAAATAAGAAAGGAAAAGAAAGGATGAATGATATGACAACATTTATTGCAAGCAGAATTATGGAAGAGGCTGACAAAAGCGTTGAGGCAGGGCAGAAGAAATACCGAGCATATTTTGTAAAAACACGCTTATACAAGAGATGGAAAGATAATGTTGATACCATTTTAAAAACGGACGGGTATGAAGATGTAATTGTAGAGGCATAAGGAGGAAAGAAAAATGGCAGTTAAAACGGTACAATATATATTTAACGGTCAGACTTACAATTTAACTTATAATTCAACAAGTGGCAAATACGAGGCCACTGTTACGGCACCAGGTAAATCGTCATATGGTCAGACGGATCATGTACTTGGTGGAACAGTAAAAGCTACAGATGTGGCAGGGAACACGGCGACGGTAGATCAGAGCCATGCCACACTTGGAGCATCTCTCAAAATCCGTGTGAAAGAGAAGGTCGCTCCGGTCATTTCAATTACAGAACCAACAACAGGATCATATATTACTACAGCGACTCCGGCAATTAAATTCAAAGTAACAGATGCTGATTCTGGTGTGAATGCTGGAACGATCGCACTGAAAATTGACGGCACAGCAGCGACCGGAATTACAAAAACGGCGGTGACAGGCGGATGCGAGTGTTCTTATACACCATCGACGGCACTGTCAGATGGTGCGCATACGATATCTGTCACAGCCAGTGATAACGATGGGAATGCATCTGCTGCAAAAACTGCAACATTTACAATTGACACTGTACCACCAACATTATCTGTCACAGCACCAGTTGATAATCTTGTGACAAATAAGAACACCGTAACCATAACAGGTAAGACAGATGATATCACATCAAAACCGGTTACTGTCACAGTAAATGGAACAGCGGTCACGGTTGCTACAGATGGAACATTCAGCAAGGATGTTACTCTTGTTAATGGATCCAATACGATTACAATCGTAGCAAAAGACAAAGCTGGAAAGACAACAACTGTAACAAGAAAAGTAACACTGGATACTGCAGCTCCGGTAATTAAATCGATCACGCTGACACCAAACCCGGTAGATTGCGGAAAGACCTTTGTGATTGCTGTTGAGGTGACGGACTAGGAGGAGTTATGGTTACGAAAGTAATCGGGAAAGTAGATGGGCAAGAAGTAATCTATGAGCGCAGTGAGGGGGATCTGTGGAAAGTCACAGTCCCCTTAGATCTTGATGGCATGTATGTGATCGAGGTTTCGGCATATGATGAAGCTGGAAATATTTCATTCTGTACAAAAATGTTGCTGATCGTAGATCCGGCTACACTATGCGCAAAGCTTATCTCACTGGATTATACGGTGGAGGTAGTTTCAAAAGAATATGATGTAACTATAAAAAATAATGATTTTAAGGTGGAAACAATATATCCACATCACCATAGAAAGGGGTGCTGTTGTGAATAGAGTAAAATTTATTTTGGGCGAAGACAAACACATTGAACTGCTGATCAGAAGTCCAAATAACGAGCCGTTCACAATAATAAGTGCATCTTATGATCTTCGGAGATACGGAGAAGTGGAAGCAAGCGGGGAATGTGACATAAACGGCCATTATCTCGATATCAAGCTTGCACCACAATGCAAAGCCTGCTATGTATTGGAAGTTACGTATATGGTTGCGGATTCTACACGAAAAGCGAGGATAGAAGTGGAGGTAATCTGATGCTTGAAATTGCAAATGTGAAGTTAAGCAAGAACACGGTGAATGCTGGAGAAAAGTATGTAATATCCGTGGATATTAATGAGATAATAGATTATCCTTATGACTTTCCTTATGACTTTCCTGTATCATGTACAAGAAAAGCAGAGCCTGAAAAGTAGGTGAACGCATGGAAATCAGAGCAAGACCGAAAGGTCTTATTTTTATACAGAAAATTCGAACTAAAGAGAAGTGAGGTATATGAAAATGGAACAGGCTAATTACATCAAAGCTATTTTCACAGCAGTATTCGCCTTCCTGTCAGCGCTCCTTGGAGTACTGGCAGTGCCGGTGATCCTGTTGGTGGTATGCAATCTGATTGACTACATGACCGGGCTTATGGCCAGTAAGTATAGAGCGGAGGATATAAATTCCTATAAGAGCATTCGAGGAATCTTCAAGAAGGTGTCCATGTGGCTCTTGGTAGTGGTTGGAGCAATTATTGACGAAATGCTATTATATGCATCCTCTACGATTGGCTGGAAATCTCCGGTGACATTCTTGATTGCATGCATTGTAGCAATGTGGCTGATCTGCAATGAGATTATTAGTATATTAGAAAATATCCAGGACATGGGCGTTAAGATACCAGCGTTCTTGCAGCCATTGGTCAGACATATCAGGTCACAGGTGGAGGAACAGATTAACAGTAGTGATTCAGGGGGCGAGTAATCGTCCTCTTATTATTTATGTGCGACGTCGCACAGGAAGGAGATTAATATGGCACATATATTTGTAATTGCCGGGCACGGCGCAGGGGACTCAGGTGCTGTGGGATATGGATATACAGAGGCAGAAAGAGTCAGGACGCTGGCAAAGAAATTGGCTGCGCTTGGTGGAGGCAATGTAACCGTAGCAGATATGAACCGAAATTGGTATGCAGACAAAGGAATTAGTTCATTAACGATTCCAAAAGACTGGCAGATCATAGAACTGCATATGGATAGTAATGTTTCCTCTGCAAAAGGCGGACACGTGATCGTAAAGGCCGGATTTAATCCAGATTCATATGATAATAGTTTGGCTCAGTTTATTGGCGGATTCTTTCCGGGAAGAGCAAACAAGATCGTAGGAAGAGCTAATCTTGGCAATGTAAACAGGGCAGCAACAAAAGGATATGGATACAGATTACTGGAATGCGGATTCATTACAAACAAAGGCGACCTGGATAAATTCAACAGCCATATGGATGAACTTGCGGCAGGAATCTTAAGTGCGTTCGGTATTGGAAGTACAAAGACCGGATGGATTCTTGACAAGACCGGGTGGTGGTATCGTAATGCAGACGGCTCCTATCCAAAGAACCAGTGGACGCTTATCGGCGGTGATTGGTATTGGTTTGACACAAATGGCTATGCTGTTCACGATACCTGGAAAGAGCTCGATGGACAGTGGTATTACTTCAAATCTGACTGCCGTATGGTGAAAGGCTGGAGAAAAGTAGATGGTAAATGGTATTACCTGAATCCACAGGCCTATACGAATCATCCAGAAGGAGCTATGAAAGATGGATGGTTACTTGACGGAAGGTTCTGGTATTATCTCAATCTAAAGGTGGGCGGGCCTCGTGGAGCTATGTGTACTGGATTCGTTACAGTAAATGGTCAGACATATTACTGCAGACCGGCAGCAGAAGCTGGTTATCCGGAAGGCAGCATGGTTACAGGAAAGAAAATGATAGACGGAAAAGAATATTATTTTGAAGCGGATGGTCGGATGAAAAAATAAAGATTCCATCAATATAGTGGTAAGACTTATGTAGGATAATCAAAATCGTCTTGTACTAACTGGCTAACTCCAAAACCGGTCACGAGCGAAAGGTCGATTCCTTCCTTCTCAAAATAATTCTTTTCCATTGCAACATACATCGGTGCATAAAAGATAGAATGAGCGACTTCATTCAGTGTGACAGGAGTCAGATCCGTCTTTTTATCATTGATAGATTTTGAAGTTTTTGATGTTTTGCCTGTCGCAGATTCCGGTTTATCAGCGGATGTGCATGCCAAAAGTGAAGTGACGGATAGTGTAAAAAGTAGAAGAAGAGCGGTGATACGCTTTTTCATAAGATCCTCCCGGGGAAATATATTCTATGCTTTATAGTATATTCAGATGCGAAAGATCAGTGACAGGGAGGCGGATTGATTATAAAATTTCTTGTTTTATTTTAAATGAATTAATGGTAAAATATTGAAGTATTAACAAAAACGAGAGGAAAAAAAGAGTATGAAACAAAAAAATAGCTTTAGCGGGCAGATTGGATTTGTATTTGCAGCTGCCGGAAGCGCAGTCGGCGTGGGAAACCTCTGGCGTTTTCCATATCTGGCAGCAAAAGACGGGGGAGGACTTTTCCTGATCATCTATCTTGCGCTGGTATTGACGGTTGGTTTTGTGTTACTGACTACAGATATAGCAATTGGCCGCAAGACGGGAAAAAGCGCAATCTATGCCTATGAATCAATGAGAAAAAAATGGAAATTTCTTGGAGTGATCACATTCCTGGTTCCAGTATTGATCATGACTTATTATGCGGTGATTGGTGGATGGATCTTAAGATATATCGTGATCTATCTTACAAGTTCAGGAAAGCAGGCAGTAGCAGATGACTGCTTTACCGCATTCATTTCTTCACCATCGTCGGTGTGGTATGGATTGATCTTTATGCTGCTGACAGCATTGATCGTATATAACGGTGTAGAAGAGGGAATCGAACGGGTTTCGAAATTTATCATGCCGGTTCTGCTGATTATGGTAATCGGAATTGCAATTTTCTCACTTACATTGAAGACTACGCTGGATGATGGAACGGTACGTACCGGATTGCAGGGGCTTAAGGTGTATATGAAACCGGATCTGACAGGAATTACGGTTGGCCGCTTCCTGCAGATTACACTGGACGCAATGAGCCAGCTGTTCTTCTCTCTGAGTGTATCAATGGGAATTATGATTACATATGGCTCATATGTTAAGAAAGATGTAGATCTGAATAAGGCAGTATCACAGATTGAGATTATGGATACCGGAGTTGCATTCCTTGCCGGTGTTATGATCATCCCAGCAGTATTCGTATTCTCCGGTTTGGACGGAATGTCAGCGGGACCGGGACTGATGTTTGTATCATTGCCAAAGGTATTCTACAGTATGGGAACGGTCGGACGTGTGATCGGAATTCTGTTCTTTGTACTGGCAGGATTTGCCGCATTGACATCCTGCATTTCGGTACTGGAATCAATCACTGCAAACTGTATGGAATTATTTCACACAGAGCGTAAGAAGACGACCAGAGTGTTATCGGTGATCTACCTTATCGCAACAGCAGTGATCGCACTTGGATACAGCATCTTCTATGTAGAAGTTGCACTTCCAAACGGAAGTACAGGACAGCTTCTGGATATCATGGACTATATCAGTAACAGCTTTATGATGCCGTTTATTTCGCTGTTATCAGCAATCTTGATTGGCTGGATCATGAAGCCGTCATGGATTGCAGAGGAAATGGAACTGAATGGCGAGAAATTCAAACGTAAAAAGTTATATAATGTGATGATGCGTTATATTATGCCGGTTATTATGGTGATTCTGTTCCTGCAGTCAACAGGTGTGTTGAATCTGATTATGAAATAATAATATTGGAAGTAAATGAAGCAAAAAGGAGATCAGAGAAATATGAGTACAAAAGCAGAACATGCAGCAGAATTACACCAGAGAGGATGCAACTGCGCCCAGGCAGTAGCCTGTACATTTTGCAAAGAATTCGGAATCAGTGAAGACGATATGTTTCGTATCGCAGAAGGTTTTGGTCTGGGTATGGGCATGATGGAGATGTGTGGTGCATTGTCTGGAATGGCAATGATCATCGGCCTTGATAACAGTCAGGGAGGCACAGAAGAAGGATCCAGAACCAAAGGGGATACATATAAGAAGATCCGAAGCAAAGTAGAAAAATTCAAAGAGAAAAATGGTTCCTGCATCTGCCGGGAGTTAAAAGGTGTGGAGACAGGAAAAGTTCTCTGCAGTTGTCCACAGTGTATCGCAGATGCCGTAGCTTTGACAGAAGAATATCTGGCAGAGCAGGGAAAATAAAGTCTGGATAAAATAAAGCTCAGGGAAAATGAAATCCGGGAAAAGTCAATGCATAATGGAGAAAAGAAATGCGATTAAAAAATATATTAATTGTTGTAAAAGATATCGAACATTCCAAACAATTCTATCATGATCTGTTCGGACTGAATACAATTCTTGACAATGACGGCAATGTGATATTAACGGAAGGCCTGGTACTTCAGGACGAAAAGATATGGAAAGAAGTTCTGAATAAGGATATTATTCCGGAAAATCATGCCAGTGAGTTATATTTCGAAGAACCGGATATCGAAGCATTTGCCAGAAAGCTTGAAAAGTTGTATCCTAATGTTAGGTATGTCAACCGGCTGATGACACACAGCTGGGGGCAGAAGGTGGTCCGTTTCTATGATCCAGATGGCAATCTGATCGAAGTAGGAACACCGATGTAAAGAATTTTGGAATGATAACGGAGGATAAGAAAGATGGGAGTTCAATCAATTGATGCAGAAGATGATCAGTTCGCATATCGTTACGATACACAGTTACTGATCGAGAGAAGAGACTTCCAATGAATGGTGCGAGGCAGTATCCGATGAAGAATACGGAAAATTGAAATAATCCTACCGAAGTATAAAAAATGTGATAAAATGGTTGCAGTCAGGGAGCTGATTGCAGCCATTTTTGGGGTATCGCCATGTGTTCGTAAGGAGCTGCCAGTGGCAGGTCATGTAGATACAAAAGTATGCAAGAGAAGTTGTTGGCGGTCGATTCTGAGGATTAACAGAGACAGAACATGAAAGGACAAGAATCATGAAGATAACATCAGTTGCAGTATTAGGTGCAGGTGCGGTAGGTTCCTATGTGATCTGGGGACTTGCGGACCGTGAAGATATAAAGCTTGGCGTGATCGCCGAAGGAGAGAGAAAGGAAAGACTGAGCCGTCAGGGCTGTGCGATCAACGGAAAGGTCTATCATCCGGAGGTGTGGACACCAGAGGAAGCAGAAAATGTGGATTTCCTGATCGTTTCGTTAAAATACGGTGCATTACCGGGAGCATTGGAAAGCATCCGAAAAATAGTTGGAAAAGATACCAGTGTAATGAGCCTGATGAATGGCGTGGACAGCGAAGAGATCATCGCAGAACAGATTGGAAAGTCACACATTCTTCCGGCTGTGATTAAAGTAGCGTCACACAGAGAAGCGGACGGATATCATTTCGATCCAGAGACAACACTTGGGATCATCTTCGGTGAATATGAAGCCCCATACGAAAGTGAAAGGGTAAAGGCGGTGAAAGAACTGTTTGCCGGTACGGGAATCCATTACCGCTCAACGGAATATGCAATAGAAGAAGTGTGGTGTAAATTTCGTCTGAATGTCTGCAATAATCTGCCACAGGCAATCCTGGGAGCAGGTGTTGGCTGTTACCGGGACAGTGAACATATGAAAGCAATTCAGAATGGTTTAAAAAAAGAACTGGAAGCAATTGCAGAAGCGAAAGGAATTGACATCAGTAAAGCGGACAGAATGTCCGGACGGGGAAGTGCGGTTCCGCCAAAGGCCCGTTATTCCACATTACAGGATCTGGATGCAGGACGTCATACGGAGATCGATATGTTTTCCGGAGCGCTGATGCGTATGGGAAAAGAACTGGGGATTCCAACACCATATAATGAATATACCTATCATATGATCAAAGCACTGGAAGAAAAGAATGACGGCAGATTTGCCTATACAGGAGAGGAAGAACCAACCTGGTCGAAATAAAAAGTTTGGGGAAGAGATATGTTAAAAAAAGAAGAAATGATTACACTTTTAAAGAATGACGTAGTTCCGGCACTTGGCTGCACGGAACCGGTATGTGTAGCACTGTGCGCAGCAAATGCAGGGAAAATGACGGAAAATAAGATCTGCTCGATAGAAGTGGAAGTAAATGCAGGAATCTATAAAAATGGAATGTCGGCAGGAATCCCAGGCTGTGATTATGTAGGACTTCCATATGCAGCAGCACTGGGAGCATATCTTAAGAATCCGGAAAAAGGGCTGGAACTTCTGGAAGATATCACACCGGAAATTCTGGAACAGATGAAAGAACTGTGCGGTATGGCTGCTGTATCCGTGAAGATTAAAGAGCATGGGCAGGGATTGTATGTGAAATGTAAGATCAAGACAGAAGCAGATATGATCACATCGGTCATCAGAGGAACACATACGAATCTTGTATATCTGGAGAAAAATGGAAAGATTATATATGAAAAAAATCAGGAAAACGGACAGGCATCAGATAATGCTCTGATTGAGGCGTTGAAACAGATGACAATTGCACAGATCCGCCAGGTTGCAGATACAGCTTCAGAGGAAGAATTACATTTCCTGATGGATGGAGTGGAAATGAATGAAAGACTGGCAGCTTATTCCGAAGATAAGAAAGTCGGAGTAGGAATTGCAGATACGCTTCGGAGTGAAAAAGGTTCAGAGGTGTTGAAGAATGATCTGCTGACCAGAATTATGCTGAAAGTAAGTTCGGCAGCCGAGAGCCGTCTGGACGGCTGTCCGCTGCCGACGATGAGCAGTTCCGGTGCGGGAACAAAAGGTCTGGTAGTGATCCTGCCGGTCAGTGAAGCAGCAGACGCATTGGAAGTGTCAATGGAGAAAAAGGTGCGTGCGCTTGCAATTGCTCACCTGGTGAACCGTTATATCAATGCTTATATAGGAAAGCTGTCACCGATGTGCTCCTGTGTCATGGCATCATCAACGGCTGCATCCGTAGGAATTGCTTACCTGCTGGGAGGCAGTGACGAACAGCTTGGGTATGCGGTGCGAAATATGTCCGGGACGGTAACGGGAATGATCTGTGACGGCGGAAAGGTCGGCTGTGCAATGAAGGTTGCAACAGGATCATCAGCAGCCCTGCTTTGTGCGCTGACGGCCGTTCATGATGCGCCGCTTCGTGTGAGTGACGGTATCTGTGCAGAGACACCGGAAGACTGTATCCGTCATATGGCACAGATCGGTAATCAGGGGATGGCGCAGACGGATAAAGAAATCATTCATATTATGGAGCAGAAAAAGTGAAACAACAGCATATGTTTTCAAATAAAATGATCGCCGGTATTCTGATACCGGTCGTTCTGGAACAGTTATTGAATTCAATTATGGGAACGGCAGATACGATGATGGTAAGTAATATTGGATCTGCAGCTATCTCGGCAGTATCGCTGGTGGACTCTATCAATATTCTTGTGATACAGGCATTTTCGGCACTGGCAGCAGGAGGAGCAATTGTCTGTTCACAGTATATCGGACAACAGAATAAAAAGATGGCGAATGAATCTGCAAGACAGGTGTTATTCATCATCACGGCCATCTCGATCGCAGTCAGTGTGTTATGTCTTGGATTTAAGAAACCGCTTTTGCGCCTGATTTTTGGTTCAGTAGAAGCTGACGTTATGAGAGCCTCAGAGACATATTTCTTTTATACAGCTATTTCATTTCCGTTCATAGCGGCATATGATTCGGCGGCATCCATTTTTCGTGCGCAGGAGAATACGAAGGGTCCAATGCTCATTTCCATGATATCGAATGCGATGAATATTGTTGGAAATGCAATTATGATCTGGATTTTCCATATGGGAGTTGCGGGTGCGGCAATCTCTACACTGGTTTCCCGTATATTCTGTGCAGTGGTAGTATTGATTCAATTAAGAAAAGACCGGCAGCCAATCGTGGTAAGAGCTTACCTGAAAATCCGTCCGGACTGGGCAATGATCCGGAGAATACTCGGAATCGGAATTCCGTCCGGTGTGGAAAACAGTATGTTCCAGCTTGGGAAACTGGCGATACAGTCTACCGTATCAACATTAGGTACAACAGCAATCGCAGCACAGGCAATGACAAATATTCTGGAGAATCTGAATGGAATGGCGGCAATCGGAATTGGTGTAGGGTTGATGACAATTGTAGGTCAGTGTATGGGAGCGGACAGAAAAGATGAGGCGGTCTATTACATAAAAAAATTAAGCGTGATCGCAGAAGTGGCAATCATTGTAAGCTGCTTGCTGGTATTTGCATTGACCGGACCTGTAACAGTTCTTGGCGGCATGGAGCCTGCAAGTGCAAAGATGTGTTTCCATATGGTAATCTGGATTACGATTGTGAAGCCGATTGTATGGACGCTGGCATTTATTCCGGCATATGGACTTCGTGCGGCAGGAGATGTGAAATTTTCAATGGCTGCATCCTGTATTACAATGTGGCTGTGCAGGTTCTGTCTGTGCGTGATACTGATCCGGTTTCTGGAATTTGGAACGATGGGTGTCTGGATCGGAATGTTTGCCGACTGGACGGTACGTGCAGTAATATTTACATGGAGATTCCATAGCAGAAGATGGTTAAGATATAAAGTGATTTAACCATTATTATGAATCAATAGAGTATGAGATCAAAACAAATAATAATCAGGAAGATTAAAGGAGAAAGAAAATGAATGAATTATATGAATTGATTGAAAAAAAAATAAAGGCATCCGGATATCCGAGACCAATCTCGGGGGCAGATGTATATGATGATATCTGTGATCAGATCGATGGAAAAGAAAACGGGACGTATTTATTATTGTCAAAATTTGAAGAAGATGTGGTATTTGAGTATCATATTACGATTCGGGATGAGGATTTTAATCTGGGAGTTCTGACGATGAAGACACCGGAAGGTACATTTGAAGTAGACTTCGATGCATAGATTTATTCGGGATTTAATTTATGAACGGGGAAGCGTCCTCTCAGTCCTTGAAGGAAACAATAGATAAGGCTTCTTGTTCAGGTTCCATACC
>OGXF01000091.1_pt1 | contig 79503 bp, 75 predicted proteins | sample 1576191 | NCBI WGS metagenome assembly OGXF01 (sample SAMEA3541545, study PRJEB24748) | human gut metagenome | biome: human gut; feature: human-associated habitat; material: faeces | place: China | collected 2012
CTTCTTTACAGATGTCTGACGTCCTTTTTTTACTAACTGGTTAAATGTTGGCATTCTCTTTCACCTCCTATGATAGTAATAAGTTGCCTCGTTTACACGAAATATGCGCACTAAAAACTAATGCCTTTTTATGCACGCTAGATTATAGTATTATGAAACCTCTTAATTGTCAAGGGGTTTTGCAAGATTTTTACAGAGTTTTTCTATAGATTTACATACCGTTTTTCATGGATTTTCCTCTTGTCATTTAAATTATCTTTCTCTATAATAAAAAAGATTTCTTTTTTTGAAATCAAAGTATTTTACAAAAGACAGGAGAACACTTGATATGAATATCTCACTTCATACATTTTTAGTCGTATGCCCGCTTGTTTTTCTCGCCGGGCTCGTCGACGCCATCGGTGGTGGCGGCGGTCTGATTTCACTTCCAGCTTTTTTAATTGCCGGGCTTCCGCCTCATGCAGCAATTGCCACGAATAAAATATCCAGTCCATTCGGAACTGCACTTGCCACTTACCGTTTTGCGAAAGCAAAACTCATTAATTTAAAGCTGGCAGCGCCTGCGGTAGTCGCTGCGATCTGCGGTTCTTTCATCGGTGCACAGATCTCCCTTCGCGTCCCGGAACACATTCTTTCCTATGTATTAATGGTAATCCTTCCGGTATCTGCATTTCTCGTATTAAACAAGAAATTATTTAACGATGAAGGGAGTGAAGAGATCACTCTGAACCGAAGAACTTACTTAACTGCAACGATAGCTGCTTTTATCGTTGGATGTTACGACGGATTCTATGGACCGGGAACCGGAACATTTTTAATTATCGCGTTCACAGTATTTGCTCATCTGAACATCCAGACCGCAAATGCACAGGCAAAAGTCATCAACTTGACTACGAACCTGACCGCACTTGCAATCTTTCTTTACAATGGACAAGGCGTTTTAAGTCTCGGACTTGCATCTGCAGCCTGCAATATGCTTGGCGGATACATCGGTGCCGGACTTGTGATGAAAAACGGTTCTAAAATTGCCAGACCAAGTATTGTATTCGTATTATTCCTGCTTGCACTAAAAGCGCTTGGGGTTTATTAATTCAGCACAATAGCCAAAGAGAACACCCTTAATCAGCGATGGGACCGTAGTATTTTGTTAAAATGCTACGGTCCCAATTTAATTTTTATACTTTAAATCTGTATCCCACGCCCCAGATTGTCTCAATGTACTGTGGGTTTGATGTGTCTACTTCTACTTTTTCTCGGATCTTTTTGATATGAACAGTCACAGTCGCAATATCTCCGATAGATTCCATATCCCAGATTTCCCGGAACAGTTCTTCTTTTGTATATACGTGATTCGGGTGGCTTGCAAGGAATGTGAGTAAATCAAATTCTTTTGTTGTAAATGTCTTCTCTACATCGTTGACCCATACGCGTCTTGCAGTTGTGTCGATACGGAGTCCGCGGATCTCAATAATTTTATTCTTTTCCACTGCGCTTCCTGTCAGGCGGTCATATCTTGCGAGGTGTGCTTTTACTCTTGCTACCAGCTCGCTCGGACTGAATGGTTTTGTCATATAATCGTCTGCACCGAGTCCCAGCCCACGGATCTTGTCAATATCGTCTTTCTTTGCGGATACCATGATGATTGGTGTATTTTTTTCTTCTCGGATTTTCTTACAGATTTCAAATCCGTCCACACCCGGAAGCATGAGATCCAGTATGAACAAGCTGTATTCATCTTTCAGGGCTTTTTCAAGTCCTGTCTCTCCGTCATTTGCAACTTCCACCTCAAATCCGCTCAGTTCCAGATAATCTTTTTCCAAATCTGCAATTGTCTCTTCATCTTCTACGATTAATATTTTACTCATTTACTGGTACCTCCTGATACTTTCTAAGCACAAAATACATGGTCGTCCCGGTATGTTCCCGGCTCGTTGCCCAGATTTTTCCACCGTGTTCTTCTATAATCTTCTTTACAATAGAAAGACCAATACCGCTTCCTCCTTTTGAGGAATTTCTTGATGCGTCCGTCCGGTAAAATCTCTCGAACACATTTGGCAGATCTTTTGACGCAATTCCTTTTCCGTTATCTTCAATTTCGACCTGAACAAAATCCCCTACATCTTTGACGCGCAAATTAATCTTTGGCTTGTCTTTATCCATATATTTTACAGAGTTATTCACAATGTTATGCACCACTCTCTTAATTTGTTCTGGGTCTGCAATAACCTTGACCTCAGGTTCTACATAATTAAAATAACCAAATTCCACATTTTTTGCCTCTAGATCCAAAGACAAATCCTCTGAACAATCATTAAAATAATCATTCACAGATAAAATTGTGAAATTGTACGGAATACGGTTCGTGTCAATTTTTGAATAAAGAGTCAGCTCGTTGATCAGTACGTCCATCTCACTTGCTTTATTGTAAATGGTCCGTACATATTTTGCCACTTTGTCCGGAGTATCTGCCACACCGTCCATGATTCCTTCTGCATAACCTTTGATGGTCGTCACAGGTGTCTTTAGATCATGGGAAATGTTACTGATCAATTCTTTATTTTCTTTGTCAAATTTCAGTTTCTCTTCTGCCGTATTCTTCAGACGTTTGCGCATGTCTTCCAGATCCCCACAGAGCTGTCCGAGCTCGTCATCTGTCTCAACCGGAAGTTCAAAGTCAAGATTTCCTTCTTTTATACTCTTTGTTGCCTCCCGCATCTTTCCGACCGGTCCCATGACACTTCTGTAAATCCAGATAATCAGTACACAAGCGGTAAATACAAGTACCAGGAAAATGCATACGATAATCTCCACGAACAGATTTTTCACTTCCGGAATCAGGCTTCCTACATTTGTCACAATAAATGCACTGCCCTCACTTCCATCTAAATACTGAAAATCAATCTGTTTTAGAAGGACTTGTGCTTTTCCTCCAAGATACATGCCATTTTCCGATGTCGTCTCGGCCGCTCCATACTCTGGAAGCTGGCTGATGACTTTCTCAGCTTTAGAAGCCTCCGTACCAATATAGGAAATCGTATCATTCTTTCTCACAAGAAGATAAGATTTTTTATCTTGTAGTTCACCATTCAGACTTTCCAGTTGTGCTGCATCTTCCATTTCTTCCGGATCTTCCTGTATCAATGCCTCCAGCTCACGATATGGCTGTTCTGTCAGCCGTGTAAGAACGGTTACTGAACTAGCCAGACTCTCGACCGTCGTATTCTTGATTCCATAATTTTTCTCAATAGAACTAAGTTGATATTTTCCAACCATACACACAAGCGCCGAAGATAATGCAAGTGGAATTAATATAATTGTAAAAAACGCTACTACCAGCCTGGTCTTAAATTTCATAAAATAAATCTCCTTTTAAGTTCAGGTCTCACTCAAAATGCATTTTGCATCTAAAACCAAGTATAGCATGAAAAAGGACGCTTCACACGAAAGCGTCCATAAACATTTCTAAAAATTTTATAAAGCAATCTTACAGATAACTTTTCAGTAACTCTGCTTTGTCTGTCTTCTCCCATGGAAGATCTACATCTGTACGTCCAAAGTGACCGTAAGCTGCTGTCTGTTTGTAAATCGGTCTTCTTAAATTCAACATCTGGATAATTCCAGCCGGACGAAGATCGAAATTCTCACGGATGATTTCAACAAGCTTCTCATCTGAAAGCTTACCTGTTCCAAATGTATCTACCATGATAGATGTCGGGTGTGCAACACCGATCGCGTAAGATAACTGGATCTCACATTTCTTAGCAATTCCGGCTGCCACAATATTCTTAGCAACATAACGTGCTGCGTAAGCTGCAGATCTGTCTACCTTTGTACAATCCTTTCCGGAAAATGCTCCACCACCGTGACGAGCCATTCCACCGTAAGTATCTACAATAATCTTTCTTCCAGTCAGTCCGCTGTCACCGTGTGGTCCACCGATTACAAAGCGCCCTGTCGGGTTGATGAAAAATTTTGTATTCTCATCTACCATTCCTTCCGGAATGATCGGGTCAAAAACATATTTCTTAATATCTTCGTGAATCTGCTCCTGTGTCACATCCGGATCATGCTGTGTAGAAAGTACAACTGCATCCAGACGCTTCGGCGTACCATTCTCATCATACTCTACAGTAACCTGAGTTTTCCCGTCTGGTCTTAAATATTTTAATGTACCGTCTTTTCTGACTTCTGTCAGTTTTCTTGCAAGCTTGTGTGCCAGTGAAATCGGATATGGCATCAGTTCCGGTGTCTCATCGGAAGCATATCCGAACATCATTCCTTGATCTCCTGCTCCGATTGCCGCAATCTCTTCTTCAGACATTTTATTCTCTTTTGCTTCCAGAGCTTTGTCAACTCCAAGCGCGATATCTGCAGACTGCTCATCGATTGCTGTAATCACACCACATGTATCCGCATCAAATCCATATTTTCCACGAGTATAACCGATCTCGCGGACTGTATCTCTTACGATCTTCTGAATGTCCACATAAGCATTTGTTGTGATTTCTCCCATGACCATAACAAGACCTGTTGTTGTGCATGTCTCGCAGGCAACACGGCTCATTGGATCCTGCTCCATAAGGGCGTCCAGGATTGCATCTGAAATCTGGTCGCACATCTTATCCGGATGTCCTTCAGTTACTGATTCTGATGTAAATAAATGTCTTTCCATTCTCTTCTCCTTTTCATGTTCTTCACTCTTATTCTGAGATTCGCTAAAACCCCTGAAAATGCACATAGCATGGCGGGTTCATTGCACAAAGAAACAGCCCACACTAAGTGGACTGTTTATATTTCATAAGCCAATCCTCTTATTGTTCGATTACTCGCTCAGGTCGGCACCTTCCCGAACCGGGGGTTGCCGCAGCTTCACAGGTCCTTTGTACCTCCACTGCTCTGAATAAGAGAAAAATATTATTATTATCTTGTAACATGTATGACTTTATCGCAATACATAAGAAATGTCAATATACATATCTTACTTTCTGTTGTATTAGCTGACTTTCAGCTTGAACTTCTGAATCTCACGCTCTGTAGACACACGTTCAATGATTCCGCCGATTCCACGGATTTTCTCCTCGAAACGCTCATATCCTCTCTGGATATACACAATGTCGTCAACAATCGTGATTCCGTCAGTTGCAAGACCTGCAATGCAAAGTGCTGCTCCTGCTCTAAGATCCGGTGCGCTTACCCTTGCTCCTGAAAGCTTCTCAACACCTTCAATCGTTGCAGAATTTCCTTCTACTTTGACATTTGCACCCATTCTTGCGAGCTCGTCAAGATATTTAAAACGATTCTCGAAGATACTCTCTGTCACAATACTTGTCCCTTTGCATAAAGCCAGTGTAACGCCCATCTGCGGCTGCATATCTGTCGGGAATCCCGGATATGGTAATGTCTTCACATGTGTGCTTCTTAGGTCTCCCTTTGACACTACACGAACTGCATCGTCAAATTCCTCTACTTCGCAGCCAATTTCAAGAAGCTTTGCAATTGTTGCTTCCAGATGTTTCGGGATTACATTCAACACTGTCACATCGCCTTTTGTAGCTGCTGCTGCAAACATAAATGTTCCGGCTTCAATCTGATCTGGGATTACAGAATAATCTGTTCCGTGAAGTTTCTGAACACCACGGATCTTGATCACATCTGTTCCGGCACCACGGATATTTGCTCCCATGCTGTTGAGGAAGTTTGCAACATCAACAACGTGAGGTTCTTTTGCAACATTCTCCATAATGGTAAGTCCCTCTGCCATTGTAGCTGCCATCATAACATTAATAGTTGCTCCAACACTGACTACATCAAAGTAAATGTGCTTTCCGACCAAGCGGTCCGCTTCAGCAAGAATCTTACCATATTCAATCTCTACATCTGCTCCAAGTGCACGGAATCCTTTCAGATGCTGATCGATCGGTCTGCTTCCGATATTACATCCTCCAGGCAGTGCAACTTCTGCATGCTTATACTTTCCAAGCATAGCTCCTAACAGATAATAAGATGCACGAATCTTTTTAATATAATCATATTCAATATTGAAATCATGAATTGCTTTCGCATTGATCTTAACAGTGTGGCGGTCTGTACGCTGTACCATTGCTCCAATACCTGCAATCGCATCCAGAAGTACATTAATATCATTAACATCTGGAAGGTTCTCAATACGGACTGTCTCATCTGTCATAATTGCTGCAGCAAGAATCGCAAGTGCCGCATTCTTCGCTCCACCAATCTCCACCTCGCCTACAAGCGGGTGACCTCCCTTAATAATATATTGCTCCATAGATAACACCTCTATATATTCTACCAATATTCTCTAAAATATTATGCATCTTTCCTTCTCTCAAGCTCCTTATCCCTGAGCGAGACAAAAATGCATGGTCGAGGGACAGTATATTATATAAACTCCCCGTATGTCAAGTCATATTTTTTATGGCATGACAATAACACGCCCTCTTATGGGTACCACAACAGTATAGCACAAAACACTTGCCACGTAAAATATTTTTTACATTTACGTAATGTTTTTGTAACATTTGAACCTGACAAGCCATAAGCGAACGAACTTGCTTCGTGAGCTTCGCATGGATTAGTTCAGACTTGCCAACACCTTCTCAATCGTTTCTTCCAGTTCCAATCCATCTTCGCACACTGTCACATCTGCATATTTTTCAAACAATTTTACACGTTCTTCGTATAAATCCTTCAATGTCTGTCCGTCACGCAGTACGACTCCACGGCTCTTTGCATTTCTAAGTCTCTTATTTATTGTTTCAAATGATACCTGCAAATATACGACTTTTCCGATTTCTTTGTAATGTTTCATTGCATTTTCACAATATACAACGCTTCCGCCCGGTGCGATCACTGTTTTTTCCGCCTCGATTTCAGCATTAATCCTATCTTCTACTTCCAGGAAACCGTCCGGTCCAACCTCCGCTATGATCTCTCTAAGAAGCTTTCCTTCCTTTTCCTGGATGACCAGATCTGTATCTACAAAATTGTATCCAAGACGTTTTGTGACAATGACTCCCACTGTACTTTTTCCCACTGCCGGCATGCCTATTAAAATGATGTTATCCATGATGTTATTTCTCCTGCTTCCTGTATTCTTCTGTCTGATATTCTAATCTGTAAATACAACCTCTTCCAATATGCGAGCTGCATCTTTTACACAATCCGGACAGGCTTTTACCGGCGTTCCTGTCTCGACTCCCTTTAATTCCTTACAGATTACACTGCCGCTCTCCTCTTTGAATCTGCGCACAATTTCTTTGGATATTTTATAAGTTGCCCCTTTACTTCCCGGGCCCCCCATTTCCACAGTACTATTCTTGGCACCGGCAATTACACAGGCTGCTGTGACAGCTCCACATGTTCCTTCCATGCCGCCCATTCCAAGGCCCAGCCCTTCCGTCATACGAAACATCGTTTCTTCATCAATTCCAACCAGATCACAATATGCACACGCTACTGCCTGTGCACAGTTGTATCCATTCTTATGTTTTTCTGCAACTTTGTCTACTCTTGTTTCCATACTTTATCTCCTTGTATTTTATTCTATTTACATTTTTTCTTTCCAATACATCAAACGAGCTGTCATATATTTTATCACGATTTTTTATTTTTTCCTATCCCTTATCATCATCTGTCTTATTGAGAATTATAATATATCGAAATTAAAATGCAATTCCATCAGTAATATTTCCGTCTCATACTTCTGTTTTCCCGTCTTCTCTGACACAGTTCCTGATAAGTCATGACCTGGATCAGATTCTGCAACCACTCGCCTGTTTCCTCGCCTTCTTTTGCTCCATCTTTCTTTGTTTCATCTTCTTTCGCGCGATTATAAATTCTTCTGCAAAGCAGCAACAACTGCAGCCGGTCTGGATATTCGTCATACATAACGCTCCCCGTATACTCCAGACGATCACATTCCTCTTCGATATATGGTATCAGACGCTTTGCCGTTCCTGGATATACACTCTTCATATATTCATAATCCCTCTGGTTCTGACGCTCATCATCATATAATAGCGGCATTGGATACGCCATATAGTAAGGAAGTTTTTCATCCATGTTCATACACTCCCACAAAATTCATCTGCTTTATCATATGCAGAAAGGAAAAAAGCGGAACAGCAATTGCTGTTCCGCTCAAATTTTTCTGTATTCTGTTTTTTATTAGCCTAAGAGCAGTAAGCCGAATACCAATGTGAAGAGGGCTACTGTCTCTACGATACCTACTACGATGAAGTAGTTAGCTGTACCTTTTCCGGTTGCTCCTAATGCATCAGATGCTCCAGCGGCACATTTACCCTGGAATAATGCTGAAAGTCCGATTGCGAGTCCACAGAAGATACCAACACCAAGTGCCAGTCCTGCGTCTGCTCCGCCTTCTACTGCTGATTTGATAAAGTTCATAAGAAGGAATCCGTAGATTGTCTGTGTAAGAGGTGCTCCAGCGAACGCGATCATGATGAACGGTGCCGGTTTTCCACTTGCATAACACTTTTTCCATGCTCCTACTGCTGCCTGTCCTGCAAATCCTGCACCGAATGCTGATCCTGAAGCAGATAAACCAAGTGCAGCTGCCATTCCAACAAATGCTAAATTCATAATTTTTCTCCTTTAATTAAATACTATTTAATAATTTTATCGTTTACTTTAAATGGTTCGTATGCAATTCCTGTCCACTCCAGTCCTGCTTGTCCTGAGAACTCCAGAACGTTCAGTCTGACACCGTGTACTACGACTGACAGGAAACACATGATAATATTCAGTCCGTGTCCGATGAGTACAACTACAACAGCGAGAATAATAAGCGGTCCGTGGAATCCTGCTGCGATTCCGTTAAAGCTCTGAGAAATGGCAAGTCCTGCCATACCTACTGCGAACAAACGGATATAACTCATTACGTTACCAAAGCAGCTGATCGTATTCAGGAATACGGTAAACGCATCTGCAAGACCAGCTTTCAGTCCCTGTGCAAATGTACGATCCGGTGACATTGCACCGAAGAGAACAACAAGTAAAAATGCTACACCAATCATTGCAAATACCGGTGTGATGTTAATGCTCTCTCCGATTACCAGATAAAGTGATAATAAATACATTGCTACAATTGCTACGAGCCAGCCAAGGTCTGCAACCCAGCTCAGGTTCTTCTCAGCAATCTTTTTCTTAATAGAGATCAGACTACCAAGCGCCATCTGAATTGCTCCTACAGAGAATGAGAACTTCATGATCATGTTCTGCTGTGCAAGAGCTGTAACTCCGAAGTAATCCGGATAGTTTGCAAAGCTTGGAATTACCAGTGCTTTCAGGAACGGAACATTCATTGCTGACTCCATTCCGAACCAGGTACCGGTAATCGCTCCCCATATAACGGTTGCAATTGAAAGTACAAATAATAAGTAAACTATGTTGCTATATTTCTTTTCGCCTTTTGTCTTCACTGCAAATACTATTGTTCCGATCAGAATCAGCATACCATATCCGGCATCACCGATGATCATTGCAAAGAACAGTGTGAAGAACAGGAAGAACCAAAGTGAGATATCAGACTCTCTGTATCCCGGAAGGATTCCTAAGATGTCAAATACCGGCTGGATCAGTCCGGAGACTTTTCCGTATTTAACTTTCGTAGGCACCTGATCGTCGTCCTCTGCTACGTCTTCCTGCGCCCAAGCCCATTTATTTGCTGAAGCCGCTTCTTTGAATTTTGGAAGGTCTTCCTCTGGAAGATATCCTGAAATCCATACGAAATCCTCATCACTTTCTGCGGTCTCACTTGCGGAAGAATAATTCTCCTCGTTCTGAGCTTTGAGCATCTGAGCCTGAAAACTGGCATCATATACAGCAGCTTTTTTAAGGATTTCGTCGCACTCTGCGTTCTGACGCTGGCACTCCTCAATCTCTTTTGTAAGTTCACTGATTCCTTTTTCCGGAATTGCGAACTCTGCTGCCGGAATTGTTGCCGGTAAAGCTCCGATTACAGCAACGGTATCCATCTTATCAATAGTAGCAAGACGGATCATCTTAACTTCCGGATCCTGCTCAGCCATCTCAAATTCATTTTTTGCCAGACGGTAAAAATGAAGATCATACCCTGCTTCTTTTAATTCTTTTAATTCAGCCGGTGCGAAATCGCCCCATGCTTTTACTCGTTCTATCTCTGCACCTGCTGCACTCATTTCCTGGGACAGCGCTGACTTTTTGTCTAGTGCTGCAAGCACGCCCTGATACATCTCTTCAAACTGTTCGTCTGAAAGGATCGGAGCTTCTTCTTTCCCCTTGGATTTTTTATCCGGCGCATAGTCTAATAATACTCCGGCAGTCTTAGAAAGTGTTGTAAATCTTTCTGACGCTGCGCGTGCCGGACTTTTCTTCTCTGCCAGATGCAGAAGTCCGAGATCCCGAAGTCCATCGAGCATCTCATCTTTCTTGGAGACGGATGACACGACATAGACCATTTTCATCTTTTCAATCATTTTGCCGCCTCCACAAGTTTTTTCTTTGAAATCTTTCCGCGAACAACTGCCGCTGTCTGCTGATCTCCAAGGAATACACCGATCACACGGATATTCTCCTTTGCCTCCGGAATCTTAACTTTCTCGAACAGATTTACTCTCTGAGATGTAGCACGAAGCTCATTCTCAAGAAGTGTTTCCTGTTTTCGAAGTGTAGATACCAATGCATCCAGACGAGCAATCTCACGAAGTTTTACAATTGCAGTATCAACCCACAAAGGATAGTCGTCAACATCGTAAACAATGTCTTTAAATGTCAGCTCCTGAAATGTTGGAACCGTTACACCTGCGATGTTCTCATTCTTACAGATAACTGTCTCTGGCTGTACCAGGTGATCGAGTTTTTTCTCTTCATCGAAGATTTCATTCTCCGCGAAAACTGCAACCCAGTCATCCAAGTCTCCAATCATCTGAGCACGTTCGACTTCCTTCTGCTCCAGTTCAGCTTTTGTCTTCATAATTACCGATTGCAACTGCTGTTTTTTAAGCTGCAGAGTAGGAAGATAGCGCTGATACTGTTTCAGGTGGTCTTTCTGCACCTTCTGCTCATTTTTTGTAAGTTTGATAGCCATCAACTACTCCTTTTAGTTTAATGCCTCTTTCTTTGGCCATCTTTCTTTCAGAAGACTTGTCTTCAAACCAGTCTCATTTGGCTCGAAGCACTCTGCAAGAATTTCCCAACCAAGATCAAGTGCATTTTCAAGTGGGATATTAACACTAAGGTCCATTAATTTTGTTTCGAACAATTCACCGTATTTCAGGAGTTTCTCGTCCCATTCACTCATAAGGAATCCCATGGATTTCTTCTCGAGAGCTTCCTTGTACTGTGAGTACAGACGAATCATACCATCCATCAGTGCACGGTGGTCATCTCTTGTCTTACCATTTACGTTCTGTTTCAGACGTGAAAGAGAACCGAATGGCTCGATATGTCCATTTTTCAAATAATACTGACCTTCAGTGATATAACCTGTATTATCAGGTACCGGATGAGTTACATCATCACCTGGCATTGTTGTAACACCAAGGATTGTGATAGAACCTGCACCCTCGATATCAACTGCCTTCTCATAACGAGATGCAAGGCAACTGTAAAGGTCTCCCGGATAACCACGGTTTGATGGTACCTGCTCCATCGTGATAGCCATCTCTTTCTGTGCATCTGCGTAGTTTGTCATGTCAGTAAGAAGTACAAGTACTTTCTTTCCGGCAAGAGCGAACTGCTCTGCAACAGCAAGAGACATATCTGGAACCAGTGTACACTCAACGATCGGGTCAGCTGCTGTATGAATAAACATAACTGTGTGGCTCATTGCTCCACCTTTTTCAAGTGTATCGCGGAATGTAAGGTAATCGTCATATTTCAGACCCATACCTCCAAGTACGATAACATCTACTTCTGCCTGAAGAGCGATACGTGAAAGTAACGCATTGTAAGGCTCACCTGAAATAGAGAAAATCGGGAGTTTCTGGCTCTCTACCAGTGTATTGAACACGTCGATCATCGGAATACCTGTACGGATCATATTCTTAGGAAGAATACGTTTTGCAGGGTTAAATGAAGGTCCACCGATCGGAATCATGTTCTCTGTAAGTGCCGGACCGTGATCTCTTGGAACTCCTGCTCCGTCAAATACACGTCCGAGCAGATGCTCTGAGAAGGAAACCATCATAGGTCTGTCAAGGAAACGAACAGAATCGCTGGTTCCAACACCCTGTGCACCTGCAAATACCTGAAGAGATACAATGTCTCTGTCAAGTTTAATAACTGTCGCGTAACTGTCACCTACTAAAGCAAGGTCGCCAAGACGAACACCTTCTGCTTTAACAGTAACAACGTTACCGACGATTGATTCAATTTTTGTATATACTTTCTGCACTTTAGAACCTCCTACTCAACTGCTTTTGACTTGTAGAATTCCTCAATCTTCTTCGCCTGCTCATGGTATTCTGGTGTCTCAAAGACAGTACCATGCCAGTCAAGGAATTCCTGTCTCAACTGGTTGAAGAAGCTTCGAATTTCATTCTTGTCTTCCAAATCATAGGACGCCATTAATGCTTCATAAAGTTTATCGAATTCCTGTCTCTGTCTCTCCGGTGGGCATGCTGCGTCAATCGGATCGAATGAGTTCTGCTGAAGATATACAGCATCAAGAAGTTCGCCTTTCTGATAAATGATGTAGTCTTCTGCGGATGTTCCTTCCTCACCAACTACCTTCATCATCTGATTGATCTCGTTTCCTCTTGTAAGGATTGCACGAGCCTCTTCGATACGTCCCATATCTACAACACCGGTATATTTAGACCATGAATCCATCGGATGGATTGCAGGGTATTTACGAGCATCTGAACGCTCTCTTGAAAGTCCGTGGAATGCTCCAACTACCTTCAGTGTTGCCTGTGTTACAGGTTCCTCAAAGTTACCACCGGCTGGTGATACTGTACCACCGATTGTAACAGATCCGACTTTACCATTCTTAAGTCTTACTTTACCAGCTCTCTCATAGAAAGAAGCGATTGTAGACTCAAGGTAAGCCGGGAATGCCTCTTCACCCGGAATCTCTTCCAGACGTCCTGACATCTCACGCATCGCCTGTGCCCAACGGCTTGTAGAATCTGCAAGAAGAAGAACGTCAAGTCCCATCTGTCTGTAGTACTCTGCAAGTGTTACGGCTGTGTAGCAGGAAGCCTCTCTGGCCGCTACCGGCATGGAAGATGTATTACAGATGATGATTGTTCTTTCCATAAGAGATCTTCCTGTCTTAGGATCTTCCAGTTCAGGGAACTCTTTCAGAATCTCTACAACCTCACCGGCACGCTCTCCACAAGCTGCCACGATAACGATATCTGCCTCACCATTCTTTGCTTCCATATGCTGAAGAACTGTCTTACCAGCTCCGAAAGGTCCAGGAACGCAGAATGTTCCACCTTTTGCTACCGGGAGGAATGCGTCTACACAACGAAGCTGTGTTACCAGCGGCTCGTCCGGACGAAGTCTCTCATCATAGCATTTTACAGCCTGTTTGATCGGCTGTGAGATTACCATGCTGAGTTCTTTCTCCTCACCTTTGCTGTTTGCGATCACGCAAATTGTTGCTCTTACATTATAAGAGCCTTTTTCTTTAATAGATTTAACTGTCCAGTCACTACCTTTCAGTGTGAACGGAACCATAATTTCATGTTTAAATAATCCTTCAGGAACACTACCGATTGAATCTCCTGCTTCTACGGAATCTCCAACTGCTACAGATGGTGTGAACTCCCAATCTCTATCTGGAATAGGATCAAGATACACACCTCTCTCAAGGAAGAATCCACACTGCTCTGCAAGATCCGGCAACGGGTTCTGAAGTCCATCAAATACCTGGGTTAACAGACCTGGTCCAAGTTCTACGCTCATCAGCTCACCAGTAAACTCTACCTGATCTCCGACTTTGATACCATTTGACATCTCGTAGATCTGCATGCTGGCAACACCATTGTTGATTCGGATAACCTCTCCTTTAAGACGTTTTCCATCAACAAGAATATAAGCAACTTCGTTCTTATGAACTGCACCATCAAAGCTGACGTTTGCCAGGTTTCCGTTAATACCAGTTACATATCCTGTTACTGTTTCCATCAATTCTCTCCTGTTATAAGCTATATACGCGTTGCTGCACCTGATCAAAAAGACGTTTGAATTCCTTCTGTCCTTTTGACTGAACAAAACAGCTCTGGCGTTCAAGCAATTTTAATTTAATCGCATACCCGAATAAATATACATCATCGAAAGTATGCAAGCCTACCAATGAATCAAGATTATCAAATTCATAATCCAATAAGATCTTCTCTGCTTCCAGCGGATTCTTTGCAGCCAGCGCTGCTCCTGCTACCTGTGCAGTCACAGAATCCTTATCATAGGATGCCAGATATGGTCTTCCCAGATTTACACTTCTCTGATAGTTGAGTTCGCTCATAAGATTCTTATAAGAGGCAGCCCACTCTTTCATGATTGGTCCCTCTTCTGACGAAAGTGTCAGGTTCTTTAAGCACTCATACTTTGATTCACTTACATTTGACTGGCACATGCCAAGAAATTCCTCATAGGAAAATGGCATCTCCCCGTCTGTTCTCAGGTCCGGCAGGCTTGATATCAAGTAATAATATGAAGCCATAGGCACCTCCTGTTAGAAATCGAGATCTCTGAAGTATGGCATCAGCATCTGCATGATCTCATCATCAGAACAGTCGAAATAACCTGAACCGTCTTTTGCAGCCAAACGGAATCCTGCTCGAACACCCTTTGTAGGTCTGATTTCAAGTCCATTCTTGATCTCTTCTGCAAGTTCTGCTTTGAGTGAATCGTTCACTTCTGAAACTTCAACTGCATAATTCTTCACATCTTCATCTGATACTACAGCGTGGATCAGTTTTCCAAGAGCTGCGTCTGAGAGATTGTTCTCAATCTTTGCTGAAAGAATCTTTTCAAATTCAGCCTGTACCTCAGTTTTGAATGCAAGCATAGCATCTCTTTTTGCCTGCTCTGCACTGATTGCAGCGCTTTCTTTAAGAATACCGATCTCTTTTTCTGAAGCTTCCTGAACACTCTTAGCCTCAGCCTTCGCATCTGCTACAATTGTTTCTGCTTTTTTCTTAGCTTCTGAAATAATTGCTTCTGCTTCTGCATTAGCCGCCTCAATTCCGTCTTTGCGGATTGACGAAACTAAGTCTTGAATCTGTAATTCCATAAGTTCACTTCCTTTTCTTTATTTTCTTGGTTCTGTTATGCCACAGCATCTGCTGTTATGGCATTTTTCGGACTTTTAATTCTTCTTTCAGGCTTTCATCCCATTGTCCGTGTCTGGGACTCAGCAGTACAAAGCTTCCCCAAGCTTCACATTAAGAACTCCAGAGGTTTTCCGTTCCCCCTTCTTCTCAATGGCTGCTTCTGCCGTTTGCTCACCACCTCTCCCTTTAGATAGAATAAACCTTCTAATTGAAATTATAATATACCAAACCTGGAAAATCTATAAATTTATCATTTTTTCATATATTTACAGAGTGTTTTTATATTTTCATGAAGGCTATTATAATAGTTTCCCTGAGTCTCCCCAGTGTAATCTGTGCAGATGTCCTTCCAGATTCATCCCTGCAAAGCCATTTTGCCGCAGAGCTTCATAAAGAACAATCGACACGGAATTGCTTAAGTTTAAAGATCTGATATCACCCACCATCGGAATTCTTACACAGTCTTCCTGATGTTGTACCAAAATCTCCTCCGGTATCCCCGCACTCTCTTTTCCGAACATAATATAGCAATCCGGTTCATAACTCACTTCCGTGTACACCTTCGGTGCCTTGGTCGTCGCCATGTAGATCTTTGCTCCTGGATTGCGTTCCAGAAAATCCGCATAATCAATGTATGTAGTCACATCCAGACTTCCCCAGTAATCCATACCGGCCCGTTTCAGGTTTTTCTCATCCAGACGAAATCCTAATGGTTCGATCAGATGTAATCTGGTATTAGTTGCCACACATGTGCGTCCGATATTCCCAGTATTCGCTGGTATCTCCGGTTCGTGCAGTACGATATTTAGCATTTATCTATCACCTTTCTGCATTTATTCAAAAAAACTATTTGTACAAAATTGTACTTAATTTTATACAATAAGTCAATGGTTTTTCTAGTAAAAATGTGTTTTTCTTTCTATCCTAATTGATATTTTTTGCATATTATGAACAAATTACTTGCAGAAAGAGACATACCTGTATGCTTGCAGATATGTCTCTTCCCTTTCATTTTTTCTTTATTTTCAGGCTTTATTAGCATTTTTTTAACAATATCAAAGCCTCTATTTTTTTCTCAGTTTTTCGATAAAATGATTTACCCGTCCGAGCGCTTCTTTTAAATCGTCCAGTGAATATGCGTAGGAAATTCGGATATATCCTTCTCCACTTGCACCAAATGCACTTCCCGGAACAACTGCGACCTTCTCCTCTCGAAGCAGTTCCGTCGCAAATTCTTCAGACGTCATCCCAAACTCCTGAATGTTCGGGAACACATAAAATGCTCCAAATGGCTCAAAGCAACGAAGCCCCATTTCTTTAAACGTATGCATAAGATAACGTCTTCTCTCATTATATGCTGTGCGCATCTTCTGGATCTCATCATCACAGTTCTTCAATCCCTCGATTGCTGCATACTGACTGTTTGTCGGTGCACACAGGATTGCGTACTGATGGATCTTCACCATCTGCTCCATGATGATCTGCGGTCCACATATGTACCCCAGTCTCCATCCCGTCATGGCAAGACCTTTTGAGAATCCATTTACGACCAGCGTCCTCTCCCGCATACCAGGAAGGGATGCAATGGAAACATGTTCTGTCTTATAAGTCAGTTCTGAATAAATCTCATCAGACAATACATAGAGATCATATTTCTCTACAAGTTTGGCAATCGGTTCCAGGTCTTCTTTTGTCATGATCGCACCGGTCGGGTTATTCGGGAACGGAAGCACCAGAATTTTGGTCTTCGATGTGATTGCAGCTTCCAGTTCTTCTGCCGTTAGTTTGAATTCATTCTCCTCTTTCATCGGAATCGGAACCGGCACACCATCTGCCAGTGTGACACACGGTGCGTAGGATACATAAGACGGCTCAGGCACAAGCACTTCATCTCCCGGATTTAGCATAGCACGCATGGTAAGGTCAATTCCCTCACTTCCGCCAACCGTTACCATAACCTCATGCACATAGTCATAACGCACATGGATCTTTCTGTCCAGGTAGTTGCTGATTTCCTGACGCAGTTCCTTAAGTCCTGCATTTGACGTATAAAATGTACGTCCTTTTTCCAGAGTATAGATTCCTTCCTCCCGTACTCTCCAAGGAGTGTCAAAATCCGGCTCCCCCACTCCAAGGGAAATTGCATCTGGCATCTCGCTTACAATATCAAAAAATTTACGGATACCTGACGGTGCAATGCCGGTTATTTTCTTAGATAATGGATCTCTCATTATGGCATCACCGGTATCCTTTCTTCTTTTTTCTCATGTTTCAGGATCGTTCCATGATCCTTATATTTCTTTAAGATGAAATGCGTCGTTGTTCCTACTACACCTTCCAGAGTCGATAACTTCTCTGATACGAATCTTGATACTTCCATCAGTGTCTTTCCGTCAATGCTGACAAGGTAATCATAAGATCCGGAAATCAGGTAAACTGCAGTTACTTCCGGATAGTTCACAATACGGTCAGCCATATGGTCAAATCCACGCTCTCTCTGCGGGGTCACGCGAACTTCGATCAATGCATTCACAAAACCTCTTCCGGCTTTATCCCAGTCAATCAGTGTATGGTAACCACAGATAATCCCTTCTTTCTCCATGTCTGCGATTTCATTTGCAACAGAAATTTCGTCTGTCCCAAGTAAAATTGCAAGTTCCCCAAGATCAGCTTTGCTGTTCTTTTCCAGATGTTTTAATATCTCACTACGAATTTCGTTCATCTTAAACCTCCACTTTGGAGGATTCTGCTATATCTTCATCAATTCGTCCGGAGCAGGACGGTCGATATAGCGGATGTCCTCCCCATTCTGTATTATTTTGTCATTATTATCCGTAAGGCGTCCAATCACAGCCACCTCTGTCTCCTCTTTTCGAAGCGCATCTGCCAGTGCTTCCCCGTCATCACATATCATTAATATGTTTCCCGTGGAAGCAAGCTGATACGGATTGAGCTTGTAATATTCACAAATCTCGATTGTTTCCTGTCTCACAGGCATTGCCTTGAGATCCACTACAAGTCCGGTATCAGCTTCCTTAGCCAGTCTGTAAAGTGCAGCAAAGATACCGCCTTCTCCAACCTGGCGCATGACAGATACGCCTCCGGCTTTTGCAACCCTGATTTCACGTTCTGCGAAGATGGTCTCTCGGAATTCCTCTACCTGATGCAAAAAAGTTCCGGAAAAACGCTTTCCAAGTTCTCTTCTTTTTTCATCCAGGATACGAAGAGTTCCCTCCAGGCCAATCCATTTTGTAAGGACAATGTCCTGACCGGCTCGCATCGTCTCCTTGTTCCACGCCTGCTGCTTTACATCAGCCGCCAAAGCATTCACCTGTACAAATGTACATGCTGCCCAGGCTGCGCGGATAATCTCCGGCTCCCAAAACGTCTGACCGTGTTCTCTTGCACAGCGCGCGGCTTCAGCTTTCACATCATAAAGATGCGTTTTCTTTTCTTCCAGCGGTGCACAGACTCTGATTTCCATCTGGTCCACCCGTTCCGCCCGCGTCAGCACTTCATTCATTGCCGCCGCAACTGCATATCTTCCTATCTGTTTTGAATTTCCGTAAGCTGTTGCCATCTCACTGACCACACAGCCATGTTCTGTCTCAAACTTCATATCTTGTCTGTTCACCTCCTGTCTTTAATTTCATTTATTTTCTCATTGATTTCCTGATTTTCCAAAAAACAAATCTGTTCTTTTTACCAGATAGAAAAATTCTACCGGCATTCTTACTATTCAGACGAAGATTCCATGGAACCTGCCTCGCTGATCGCCGCCTGTATCTTTGCTTTATCCTGTGTTGAGACTGCTGCTTTCACAACCGCTGCCGCACTGCTGTTCTTTGTCTTGATTCCTACAGAAATGGTTTTGTCCGCTTTGCTGTAAGTACTTTCGTTAATGACATCTTTGCTCACCTGCTTGCCATTCTCATAGACAATCTTCCAAAGTTTTACTTCTTTCCCCGTATGTGCACTTCCGGTCACTTCCATCTCTCCAAGCGCCAGTTCCGCATCTGCTTTATACTTGACTCCCGGCTCTTCTGTCGATACCTCTTCCGACTCAAATTCAATCTTTCTTGTCTTATCTCTTGTCTCTTTTCCGTAAATTGCAAAACAAAGCTGATTATCGTCATCAATCTCTCCAAAAATGTAAATCGGAGTATCATAGTTATTTTCAAACACAAAATCTTTCGTGTCACCGGCAATTGCCGCATCTCTTGACGGCGGTACATAGGACACCAGCATCGAGTGTGGATACCGTTTTACGACTTTCAATTCAGAGAATAGCACTGCATTGTAGAGTGTCGTGGAAACCTGACAGATGCCACCGCCATATGTATCTACGACCTGACCATTCTCATAAGAACCTGCCTGCACATATCCATGTTCTTCATCATATGGTGCTGTTACATCGTGAACCGAAATCTGTTCTCCCGGCATCACAACTGTACCATTCAATTTCTCCACACCATTTTTCAGATTCTTCCAGCGTTCTCCGCCTCCGGCATCTGTAGAAAATGAGCCAAGTTCATCCTGTATCGTGGACAGATCCGCCTCTGTCACACTTGGCTGTTCTTCTTTTACCTTTGCCTCCATGGCGAATGATCCATGATCCCAGGAGTCATTTAAATGTTTCTTAATTGCTTTTATAGTTCCACTCTTATCTACGGTCTCTCCAATTTCCTCTTTGTTAATCTGAAGTCCGCTTCCACTTTTCGTAATGGTCGCATTCTGTGCGTGCTTTGCAAATGGAACTGCCCGTTCTTCCAGAATATTCTCCGTCACTTTCTGATCCAATGTATATTCCGGGCTCAGGACAACTTTTTCTTTAGATAGTTTACGAAGGCTCTTATATCTTCCAAAAAGTCCGCCGCTTTTTCCATAGTCCATGGCAGCCTTCACATTCGCCTTCACGTCTGCGTAATCAAATCCACATTCCTCAAGTGTCGCTTCTGCCTTCTGACCTTCCACAGTCAACGATACCGTCTGCTTCTGATCTGCTTTCTTCTGACCGGCCAGTTTCTCTAGTGCCTCTTTTTTTGAAAGCCCGGACAGATCTACGGTTCCGACATAGATATTCTCTGCAATCTTATCCTCCGGAAACTGTGATACATAGTGATGAAACGCGCCACAGGCAATTCCAAGTATCAGAATACAGCCTGCAAGACAAAATCCTGCAATCCTGATTCTGCATCTTCTCATTCTCGCCTGTTTCCTGGTCATTCTCCTGCGTCTTCTTCGCGCCATCTTATTTTATGTATCCTTTCCGGTTTATTCTAGGCCATCATATAAGGGATAATCATCGTTGCCACCATCGCGACAATCACAACAAGTACTACGATTGAAATGATTCTCCTTGTCTTTTTATCATTGAAATTCATTCTCTATCCTCTTCTTTCCAACGAATCTTTCTTTATCATACACGTTCTCGCTTCCTGATTCAATGGATTTCGAAACTTGTAATCAAAAAGTAACATTTTCCCCATATGCGGGAAATATTCCAGGTGCGTCATCTTGCGCATCTGATTTCTATCAAACTGTTCATATCCCGGCAAATGCTTTCGTTCTTTTTCCTCTTCTTCATAAAATGCTCTGACAAACCGCTTGTCTGTTGCATCTTCGCCTGCAAATTCCGGACGGCTCTTCGCATTTTCCCTGAGATAATAATCATAAGTCAGAAGTTCCCGCATTACGTCTGCCTGCTCTGGATATTTTTCTTTCACAAAATCCAGCACGATCTCATACCGGGCGCTTCTTCGGTGCTGAATCCCCATGTAATCATGCTCTTCATAATACTGCCACAAATCTTGGTACATCTGATATGCAGATGCATAGTTTTCCACCAACACTTCCACTACATGGGTGAATTGTCCACTATTATAGTAGATTTCCACCATTTCTTCAATCCCTTTCAGCTCAATTACATCTGAATATGGAAGCCATTTTGTAGAAAGTACTTCATACGGCGGCTCATCTTTATATCGCAGCTCATATTCCTGCTGCATCTCCTGCATATACGAACCTTTTAACACTTTCAGAAAACCAAGCTGTAACTGGTCCGGGCGCATGCTGTAGACATCATCAAATGACTTTCGAAAGCTTTTTATGTCTTCATACGGAAGTCCTGCGATCAAATCCAGATGTTGATGGATATTTCCCTTTTCTTTTATTCTTGCCACATGCTCACGGACTTCCTCAAGCCTCATTGTTCTTCGAATCTCCCGAATCGTATCCGTATTCGTAGACTGCACCCCGATTTCCAGCTGGATCAGTCCCGGACGCATCTGCCGGATCAGTCTGATTTCCTCATCATTCAGCAGATCCGCCGCAACTTCAAAGTGAAAATTCGTGATTCCATTGTCATGCTCCTGAATATATTTCCAGATTGCCATAGCATGGTCATGTTTACAGTTAAATGTACGATCCACGAACTTCACCTGCGGAACCTTATGATCTAGGAAAAACTGCAGTTCATTAAACACCAGATCCAGGCTCCGGAATCGAAGCTGCTTATCAATCGAAGACAGACAATAGCTGCATGAAAATGGACACCCCCGGCTCGTCTCATAATAAATGATCTTGTTCTCGAACTTTTTCATATCGTGATAGACAAATGGGACCTCACTCAGATCCATTGGCACACGCCACGGCCGCTCACAGATCGTCCCATCCGGGCATCGGAATGTAATCCCGTCTATCTGCTCCAGCGATAATTCTGATGTTTCGGAACGCTTCCCATACACTTTACATAATTTTGCAAATGTCTTCTCACCTTCCCCTTTCATCACACCAGTCAGTTCCGGCAGCCTCCCCAAAGTCTCCCGGGAGTCATAGGACACCTCCGGTCCCCCTGCCCAGATGATTACATCTTTCATAACTTTTTTCACATCCCGAATCATCGACTCCACATAATCCAAATTCCAGATATAACATGAAAAACAGATCATCTCTGCCTGTCTCCTATAAATATCTTTTAAAATCTCATCCCTGTTCTGATTGATCGTATATTCCGCCAGTTCTATCTGAACATTCACATCCTGTGGCATATTCTTTTCGGCATATGCCTTCAGACAATACACAGCAAGGTTCGAATGTATATATTTCGCATTGATCGCGACAAGTAAAATCTTCATAAATATATGCTCCTTTTCGAACGATTATACCACCTGAAATCAAAAAGGGACAGGTTAAAGTTCAATTGGGGACGGGGTTTTTTTGAAAAAGAACCGGGGTAAAACTGAAAAAACCCCGTCCCCAATTGACTTTTCCGCCATCTTCCGTTATAATATGGACTTGTGCAGCCGGGGTGGTAGCGGTACCTTGAACCTGCAATCCGCTATAGCAGGGGTGATGTTGTGCCGAGGGCATTGGTCTGGTGAAGCCGCCCCTGGTATGTGGCGTTGATATCTGGGTCTTACGCGACGAAAATCCATGAACCGTGTCAGGTCGGGAACGAAGCAGCACTAAGTGGAATCTTTCGGGTGCCGTAAGGGTGCCTGGGTTGAGTTTACTGCCAGGGTAACGTTCGTTGGATCGTGTTCGACGCACAACGCACGAAAAAAATATTATTCGTGCACAAATAAAAGCAATAATCCAAAGTTACGGATTATTGCTTATTTTTTTTACGTTTTTCTCTCAGTTCTTTAAAAAATGTTTTCATCATCTGACTGCATTCTTCTTCCAGAATCCCTGTTGTAAGCTCTACCTGATGATTGAACTGCGGCATCTGCAATAGATTTAATATAGATCCTGCGCATCCTGCCTTTGGGTTCATGCAGCCAACTACAACTCTTGTCATTCGAGATTGAACGATTGCGCCGGAGCACATCTGGCACGGCTCCAGAGTCACATACATCGTACATTCTTCCAGCCGCCAGTCTTCCATTTTCTTACTTGCTTTACGGATTGCCTGGAGCTCCGCATGAGCCAATGTATTTTTATCGATTGTTCTTCGATTATATCCGCGAGCAATAATTTTGTCCTGATACACGATTACACAGCCAATCGGAACTTCTCCGATAGCATATGCCTTTTTCGCCTGTTTGATTGCCTCCCGCATATATTTTTCATCTGCAGTCATTTTTACTCCTTACTATCTCGGCGGTCTTCGCACCTGCCGGCACCAGTAGCCGAATTGCTGATTTTCATTTCTTTCCTGTGGTTCAAGCGTCACATTCACATCTGCTTCTGCAATAAATTCCGGAAATCCAAATGTTGCCGCCGCTCTTGCTTCCCGTTCATGATAAATGCCAGGAACTCCCAGCTTTAATTGATTACCTTCGTCGATCAGAACAAGATGCCGGTAATTATAATATCCATGAAGCAGAAAATTATTATTGGCAAGTTTCCACTCGCATCGTGGCAGGATACTGATTTCTCCACGCTGGATTTTCATAATCTGCCGCCGGAAATTTTGCAAATCTATGTCTCTATCGTCTTTTTTCAGATCTTTTTTCTCCGAAGATTCTTCTACTATTTCCTGTTCTTTTTTCTCCGGGAGCTCTTCTACTGTTTCCTGTTCCTTTTTCTCCGAGGATTCTTCTACTGTTTCCTGTTCTTTTTTCTCTGGCTGTTCTTCTTCCAGATTTTCTGTCTCTTCATCGTCCCCGAACTGCGTTTCTACCTCTGCCTCTTTTTCGTCTATACTCTTAATACTCTTAGATTCCCCGGCGGTTTTATCACTATCGAATTCTTGAAAGACCTTCGCCCTCGCAATATCAAGGTCTCCATACATTTCCTCATTCCAAAGCGCTACATAAAATGCTTCCTTGGGATCACCAAGACCAAGCCCACAAATGTCGTCTTTTTTCTCACACGTCTGACCGACACTCTGCTCTGTCTTTCCATAGCCAGCTCTTATCAGTTCTTCTGTATAGCAAAAACATCCCCCGCAGGAAATCATTCCAATCTGTATCTCTCCTGCCGGAACGAAAAGTATATTTCCCGTCTCAGAATCCAATTTTATAAGATAACAGGAAATGTTTTCATTGCTTTTTCCACACAGCCCTTTCCCATGTACAGAAATCGTTGTTTCTTTCCCATCTTGTTCGACTTTTACAAACCCGACATTTCTTTTTTTCTGATTCCCTTCATATTCATACAGATATCGAATAAACCTCTTCAATCCTATCCGTCCTGACTTGTATCATTTACCACAGTCTATTCTGTTCCACTCAAAAACATTCCTCGCATTTCCTGATAAAGACGCATTGCATAGCTGTCCGTCATTCCACATATATAATCTGTCACAAGCAGAATCCTCAAATACAATTTTTCCGCCTCCGTCTTGCCCTCTGCCTGACAATGATATGCCCGCTTATAGTTATCAGAAATAAATGACACAATCCTAAGATCCATGGAATTTAATTTCTGCGACGGGTCATCATATTTGATGATTGCTGTCATAAACTTATTCAAAAGATCACTCAGCATGACAGATTCTGTCACTTCCATTCGATAAATAGGTTCCGATGTAAAGACTTCTCTGTATGCCAGGTCACCAAGAAGCTGCATCAGCCGCTCACAGTAAGTACCGTGAAACAGATCATACTTATATTCACCCTTCATAATTGCATCATAATTCGATGTAAACCCATAAGTTGCGCAGTTAATCACAAATCCCTGAACACGAATGATCCAGTTCTTTACTGCATACTCCTCTGGATTTGCCACATGCATCTCCTTCCCCCGAAAATATAACTCTTCCAGCTTATCCGCCGGGCGAAATATATTCGTTTCCTGATGATACATCATTTGCAGTTCCTTAAGTTCCTCCAGCAATGTATGATAACTTAAGTACCCTTTTACAAATGCATCCTCGATATCCGCAGTCTTATATGCAATGTCATCTGCCGCCTCTAATATAAACGTCAACGGATGCCGACAGCCATTCGTTCCAGTCTCCCTCTCGATCTCACGGAACATTTTCTCATCTGCCAGATAATATCCCATCTTGCGCGTCTTAATATCCCCGGAATCCAAGTCGATTCCTGTGGACGGCACCGGATATTTTACAATGGTGCTCAGAAGCGCATACGTCAGGTTCATACCTCGCTCATCCACTAGAAAATGCAGTTTCGTCACAAGCCGGAACGCCTGTGCATTTCCTTCAAAATGATACAGATCCTCTACCATCTGCCGGCTCATCACTTGTTCCATCGGCTTTCCATGATATGTCATAAGTGGCAGCTTCCGTTCGAACCACTCCCGGATCACATCTTCTCCAAAATGCCCAAAGGGCGGATTCCCGATATCGTGAATCAGCCCTGCGCATTGCAAAATATTACATATATCTTCTTTCATCTGTGGTGTAAACTCAGAATCTTTTTTGTAAACTAAAATGTTTTCTCCGATGTTCTGTCCAAGAGATTTTGCAAAAGAAGAAACCTCCAGAGAATGAGTTAGTCTTGTCCGGATAAAATCACTTTTATCCAGTGGAAATACCTGTGTCTTATCTTGAAGTCTTCGAAATGAAGCACTGCCAATAATTCGATGGTAATCTTTTTCAAATTCACTCCGCAAGTCTGAACTTTTAGCATTTCTCCCTCTCGTCTGTCCACCACGACATCTCTTTGCCGATAGAAGTTCTTCCCATCTCATCTTCTTATTTCTCCTCACATCTGTTCAAGAATGCCTCCCAGTTAATATGCCATTACTTAATCCAGATAAATCGGAGGCTCGTAATCCTTGCCGAGAAGCGCTTTCTTGCGCTCCTGATATCCAAGGAATGCCCACTCTGTCATGTCGGTCCACTGATGATCACTTCTGTCATAGACCTGGACATAACCGATTCTCTTTGGATGCATTCTCACACTGTTGGATTCATATTCCATGCCCGTATATGGGTTGATATCACCCACATTTTCTTCTTCCGGAGCTTCCCAATCCTGTGCGGTATCAGCAAACTCTTCTTCCATATCCTGTTGATTTTCTTCAACATATTCTTCGTATGCCTGTTCCTCTTCCTGGTACGATTCTGACTCCTGATACTCTTCTGATTCCTGATATTCTTCCGGCTCCTGATACTCTTCTGATTCCTGATATTCTTTCGGCTCCTGATACTCTTCTGATTCCTGATATTCTTTCGGCTCCTGATATTCTTCTGACTCCTGATACAGTTCTTCTGATACAGCCTCTTCTGTCTTGTCTTCCGGCTGCGCCTGATCCATCGCAGATTCTTCCTCTAACTGTTCTGTGGCAGCTTCCTGCTTGTCCTCATGAGCCACCTCTGCTTGCTTTTTCTTACGGCGTGGGAAATACGCCCTCCAGCCACGTGGCTTCTCCTGCTCTTTTTCCTGTTCCTTTTCTCGCTCTCTTTCTCGTTCTCTTTCTTCTCTTTCTTCTCTTGCCTTCTTCTCTTCAGCCTCTATCGCAGCCATTTCTTCCAGAATATCCTTCACATCCTCCTGCTTGTCGTACTCAACGTCTTCCGAAGACTGTGGCTCTTCCTCATATTCTGCCGGTTCCTCATATTCTGTCTGGTCTACATATTCTGATGTTTCTTCCATCTGATCTAAATCTTTATGGATATCTACCAGTTCTCCAATTGTAATATCACGTTCTGCTCCAGATATACCAAATTTCCCTGCTTTTACCGGCTGTTCTTCCTGTACCTGCTCTGGTTCATCATATTCCAGATTCAGTGTCAGCTGTTGTGGTTCCTCATCTATAATATTTTTTTCATCCCGCTTGTCGATTTTGATATTCTCACGGGTTGTATGTTCACTATCCGCATTCTCTTCCAGTATACTCAGATGAAATGGGCACTCTAATATAGATGCAATTAAACGCATGTCCTGTTCCTGAAAATTATCTCTGGCCAGTCTCTGCGTCAGATTCTGTCTGGACATTTTCTTTCCTGTTCGTTCTTCAATCATCTCCGCAAGCTGCTTGATCGTCATATCTTTACGGTTCAGAACGATTTTGACCTGTTCCCCAAATGTTAACTCTAACATCGCATTTCCTCCTTATTAAATTTCCCTTACTCTCCCTTGAGAATTATCTGTCTTTGTAAACTTTTTTGTTGCTAGATAAACCTTTATTTTTCCTCTTTCATTTTAGCAAATGCCCTGTATCAAGTCAACTTAATTAAACTGGAACATAATGAGAGATATTTTCATAAAACCCATTGACAAATGCTATTCTAACGGGGTACTATATGTATTAGTTTCATACTTTAAACAACTAAAATTTTACAGTGCGAATATTATAGACGTTACATATATAAAAGTATAGAAGGAGTCACTATTATGATTATTGTATTAAAACCACTTTCCCCAAAGGAAGATATTGAACGTGTTGAAAACATGGTCAAAGCAAGAGGTCTGGACACTCACGTAATTGAAGGGGCAGAGATGACGATCATCGGCTGTATCGGTGACACATCACGTATCGACTCGAAACTCTTCGAAGTTGATCCTGCTGTCACAAAGGTTATGCATGTGCAGGAGCCCTACAAATTAGCAAGCCGAGCTTTCCACCCGGACGACTCCATCATCGATGTGTCCGGAGTCAAGGTTGGAGGAGATAATCTGGCGCTGATCGCCGGACCTTGTTCTGTAGAGTCTGTAGACCAGGTTCTTGAGATTGCAAAAGCTGCGAAAGCTTCCGGAGCTAACATGCTCCGCGGCGGTGCTTTCAAACCTCGTACAAGTCCATATTCATTCCAGGGACTCGGTCTTGAAGGTCTGGATATCCTCTGTGAAGCAAAAGCTGCAACAGGACTGCCAATCGTTACAGAGTTGATGTCTGCCGAATATCTGGATGTATTCAATGAAAAAGTTGACCTGATCCAGATTGGTGCAAGAAACATGCAGAACTTCGATCTGTTGAAACAGTTAGGACAGGTAGACCGCCCGATTCTTCTGAAACGTGGTTTGAACGCTACCTACGAAGAGTGGCTGATGTCTGCAGAATACATTATGGCATCCGGTAATGAAAATGTCATTTTATGTGAGCGCGGTGTCCGTACATTTGAATCCTATACAAGAAATACACTGGATCTCCAGAGTATCCCGGTTATCCAGAAGCTTTCACATCTTCCGATCATCATTGATCCAAGCCATGCCGGCGGAAAATGGTGGCTGGTTGAACCAATGGCTAAGGCTGCTGTTGCTGCAGGAGCAAACGGTCTGATGATCGAGGTTCATAACAATCCTGAGATGGCACTGTGCGACGGTTCCCAGTCTCTGAAACCTGCGAAATATGATGCACTGCTGAAACAGGTTGCCGAAATCGCAAAAGTAGTCGGAAAAACATTTTAACTATTCAAGACCCGTTCGCGGGTCTTGACGTTTTCACAGGTAAAAAAAGAAAGAAGAGGATTATCAGCATGGAATTATATGTAGACCTCGGAGCACACAGCTACTCCATTTACATTGAAAATAATGTTTTAAAAGATACCGGAAGCTATATCGAAAAAGTTTACTCCGGGAAAAAAATCATGATCATCTCAGACGACAACGTATTTCCTCTGTACGGAGATACTATTGTAAAAACACTGGAAGATGAATATGAGGTTCATTCTCTTATTCTCCCACACGGTGAGCCAACCAAGAGTTTTCAAAGTCTTCCGAAAATCTATTCCGCACTTTTGGAAGCCCGTTTTTCACGAAGTGATCTGATCATTGCCCTCGGAGGCGGTGTCATCGGAGATCTGGCCGGTTTTGCAGCTGCGAGCTTCCTTCGCGGGATTAAGTTTATCCAGATTCCGACCTCACTTCTGGCACAAGTCGATTCTTCCGTCGGTGGAAAAGTCGCCGTAGATCTGCCGGAAGGCAAGAACCTGGTCGGTGCTTTTTATCAGCCGGCTCTTGTGCTCATCGACCCACTTGTATTAAATACACTGCCAGAGCGTTACATCAACGACGGTATGGGCGAGGTCATCAAATACGGCTGCATCTGGGATGCTGATTTATTCAAAAATCTGGAGACACACACCTCATTTGAAGATTTGAAGAAAGATCTGTCCGAAGTTATCTATCGCTGTGTAGATATCAAGCGAATCGTTGTTGAGCACGATCAGTTCGACACCGGCGAGCGCATGCTCCTAAACTTTGGTCACACTCTGGCTCACACAATCGAACAGCATTACCACTACACACGTGAAAGCCACGGTGAGGCAGTTGCCATCGGAATGTATCAGATTACAAAGATTGCAGAGGAAATGGGACTGACGAAACCCGACGAAGCGGAACATATGCGCAAAGTCCTGGATATCTATGGACTTCCACACAAGTGTGACCTTATGCTCCACGACCTGATAGGAGCCATTGCCCTCGACAAGAAAAACCTGGGTGGAAAATTAAATGTCGTGCTGCTCAAGGAAATTGGTAAGAGTTATACCTACCCGACTACAACGAAATTTTTCACAGAGCATGATAGAATGTTGTAATATGTAAAATTTCTTAATATGTACATAAAAGCCCAACCGGGCATCTTGAAGTCTACCCGGTTGAGCTTTTATATCATGAAATTAATTTCAAACAATAAAATAGGACTGCATGTTTGGGAGGTTGCAGCCCTGAGGAAAAAGTTATGAAAAAGAAAATTGTTTTGTTCTTTCGAACAATTAATAGTATAGACACAAAGTGTGATGAAACTATGTTTAAAATGAAAACTAATTGTGAACAAAATATGACTGAAACCATTCATATAATTCTTCCATAGTCCCTTTGTACTCTGTCTCAACTTCTTCTAATGGAATGTTCTTTTTATTTTCCAGTGTATCTGTTAATAAATATGTCTTTACGCCAAGGGAGCGGATCGTCAGGTCTTCCTGCACATCATTTCCTACCATGAGGCATTCTTTTGGATTAAGTCCAAACTCCTCCATAACTTCCTGAAAATATTTCGGATTCGGCTTGCAGTAATGATATGTTTCATAGGTCGTAATAACTTCAAAGTCTTCTGCATCGATTCCTGCCCAGCGGATACGGTTCATAGTTCCCACACGCGGGAAGATCGGATTGGTCGCAAGATACACTTTCACACCATGTTCTTTCAACAGTTTAACAACCTGGTCTGCGCGCGGATTCGGTTTTGTAGATGCAATTGCCTCATTAAATTCATTTGCATAAAAATCCAACGTCTCCTGCTCTACCTCTGCTCTGGAAAGCCCGGATATTTCCTCAAAACATTTCCAAAAGGCATCCTCGTTGGTCGTGCTTCCATCATTCAGTACCATTGCCTCCACACCTTTCCAGATCGTCCCGATCAGCGCTTTCGGCTCCATTCCATATTTTACAAATCGTTTTGCCAGAAGTGGCATATAATACTTTACAAATTCATTCTGATCCATAGGAAGTAATGTCCCATCCAAGTCAAATAATACATGTTTTATCATATTTCGTTTTCTATCATCCTTTCTATTTTCGCTTATGACAGTTACAGGGGCAAAATCGCCCGTCAGGCGCTTCTGCCCCATTCATTACTTTAATTACTATTCATTTTCAGTCTTTATTTTAGCATTTCAAGAAATCCTGTACCATCACCATGATACTCGATTTCAAATATCTGTGCAAGGGTGGCCGCTATATCAGCGTAAGTATCTCTTGTTCCGATATTCACGCCCTGTTTCCAGCATTTACTGTAACCCAGAAGCGGTACAGACTCACGCGTATGGTCAGTTCCTTTATATCCCGGATCACAGCCATGATCAGCTGTGATAAATAACACATCATCGACGCGCATATTAGCAAGAAATATTTCAAGATCCTTGTCAAATTCATTTAATGCAGTTGTATATCCTAAAATATCTCTTCGATGGCCATATATCATATCAAAATCAACCAGATTAATGTAGCACAGTCCATTAAAATCTTTCTTTTGCAACTCAAATACTTTCTCCATGTTCTTTTTATTTCCATGGTTCGCAGTTGTCTCTGTGATTCCTTTCCCGGCAAATATATCATATATCTTGCCAACACCGATGACATCTTTTCCGGCATCTTTCAGATCATCCAGCACCGTCTGTTTTGGCGGCACAAGCGAAAAGTCATGTCTACGGTCTGTTCTTTCGAAGTTCGGATATTGTCCTACAAATGGTCTTGCAATGACTCTTGCTACTGCATGAGCGCCCATCAGAATCTTTCTTGCTATTTTGCAATATTCATACAGGGTTTCTACCGGCACAACATCTTCATGAGCCGCAATCTGGAACACACTGTCAGCGGATGTATATACGATCAACGCACCTGTTTCCATGTGCTCACGCCCATAATCCTTGATAACTTCTGTTCCGGAATATGGTTTATTACACAGCACTTCCCGTCCTGTCTGCTTTCGGAATTCATCCAGCACATCCTTCGGGAATCCGTCTGGATATACCGGAAATGGTTTCGGAGATATCATACCTGCCATCTCCCAATGCCCGATGGTCGTATCTTTTCCCATAGATTTTTCATGAAGTCTTCCGTAACATCCAATTGGACTTAAAGACTTATCCCCATAATTCATCTCGTCGATGTTATAAATCCCCAATTTTTCCATATTCGGAATATGCAGTTTTCCGGAATCATAACAAGTCTTCCATGTATTGCTTCCCTCATCACCAAATGCTTCTGCATCCGGTGCATTTCCTATTCCTGCACTGTCCAGTACGATCCAAAATGCTCTCATAATAATCCCCGCCTTTCGTGTTATACGTTCGCTTTCCTACTATTCTCAGTCCATCAGGAATGACTTTTTATTGCACATATTTTTTAGTTTCTCGGTGTCAGCTCTACATATAAATCTTTGTATTGTTTTGCACTCTTTTCCCAGGAAACATCTTTGTTCATATCCCGGATCACCATATCATCCCAATACTTTCTACTCTCAAAATAAAGCGTCTTTGCCCTGTTAATGGCATCGTAAAGAAGTCCGCTTTCATACCGGTCAAATGTAAAACCATTCCCTGTATTGTCGTACATATTATAAGGGGAAACGGTATCTTTAAGTCCTCCTGTTTCTCTGACAATCGGAATCGCACCATATCTCATAGCTATCAGCTGTGTAAGCCCGCATGGTTCAAATCTTGACGGAACCAGGATCGTATCACAGCCCGAATAAATACCGTGGGCGACATTTTCATTGTAATCAATGTATGCGCAGAAACTGCCTTTATATTTATATTCATAATAACGGAATGTATTTTCATACCAGGCATCACCGGTACCAAGAACCACCACCTGTGTATTCCCATCCATAATCCCCGGAATTACAGCATTTACAAGATCAAGGCCTTTTTGGTTGGTAAGACGTGAAATAAGTCCGATCACCATCTTATGGTCATCCACTTCTAATCCCAAAGATTCCTGGAGTGCTTTCTTGTTTATCTTTTTATTTTCTACTGCTGACTCGGCATCATAATTAGCTGTTAACAGTTTATCTGTTGCAGGATTCCAGTTATCTGTATCAATTCCATTCACAATGCCTCTGATTTTATTATTATGATATCTCAAATGTTCCGCAAGACCTTCACCGTACTCTTCCGTCTGAATCTCGCCCGCATAAGTATTGCTAACTGTCGTAATTTTATTACAGTAAGCGATACCGCCCTTTAACATGTTGGCATCCAGCCAGTTCTGAATCATGCAGTCTTTATTGAATACATAATCCGGAAGACCTGACCAGTATTGAATCATTTTTCTGTCATATATTCCCTGGAATCTCAGGTTATGTATCGTAAGTACTGCACTTGCCCGTCCAACATTCGTATTCTGAAAACAGGTTCTTAAATAAAGCGGTACTAAAGCGGCCTGCCAGTCATGACAATGTACGATGTCAGGTGTCCAGTCCAGATAATTGAGTGCGGCAAGCGATGCCTTCGCAAAATAACAGAACTTCGGAATATCATCTATGAGGTTCGTATACGGATTGCCCCAGGAAAAGAACTCGTCATTGTCGATAAAATCATAGACAACTCCATCTTTCTGATATTCCATGATTCCTACATAATACTGTTTCCCGTCAGAACAAAGATCCATATAAAAAGAACCTCTGTACTCCATTTTTTCCTGAAACTTCTGAGGAATACATTTATATCTTGGAAGAATTACCTTAACATCCAGATTTAACTTCGCCAAAGTCTTTGGAAGCGCAGACATAACATCTCCCAGTCCGCCAGTCTTAACAAATGGATAGCATTCCGAACCGATGAACGCAACACTTCTTCGCGGTCCTAAATCCATCTGTACTATCTGTTCCTCCTGTTTCACAGGGGTTTTGTCTACAACTGCTATTTGCTTAATAAAATTCTTTTTTCTATTCTTTTTTCTACTCATATCTGGTCTCCAATCTGCAAAACATTTGCCCCATCACGGATAATATCATCCTATTATTTTATTTCAAGAATGCCTCGGCATTCTTGCTGCGAGGTGGGAGTCATCTCCCAGCTGATATAATAATTGTAGCGAATAATGCAACGATTATCAATGATAAATCATCGAATCCAGCATTCTGGCAAATCTTAACGGATCAAGAATCTGCATCTTTCCTGGTCTGTTTATTTTCTCGCGACAGAATCTGCGGCAGAGGCACTTCACCCTTGCTTTCCCTGGTGATTTCCGTTTTATCCCCCTAAAGCCCCTATTTTCAGGCACAAAAAAATCACCGTCCCCAGAGCTCTAAGCCTCTAAAAACAGTGATTTGGCAGTGCGCGATCAGGGGTTCGAACCCTGGACACCCTGATTAAGAGTCAGGTGCTCTACCAACTGAGCTAATCGCGCATCTTAAATTTTCATTGCCGTATCTCTCAACGACAAGTGTTATTATATAATAGCCTTTCTGAAAATGCAAGCACTTTTTTTCATTTTTTTATATTTTTCCATTATTTTTTCATTAGGAAACATCCGTAAGAAATTTTCTCATTTTGGCCATTTTTTACCTTTCAGAACTGATGCCTGACAAAGAGAAAACCCAGGAGTTACCTCTCCGGGGTTTTTATTGTAATTGAGTCGCATGGACTAATCACTTCTCTTTGCCTATTGGCATTGTGGCATATGCATTTCAGTAATACAATATGCAAATTTAAAATTAAAGTGGGCACAAAGTTGGTCTAGACTTGATTTTCTTCTTTTTTCATGCTATACTACAAACCGCTGAAACCCTTATAAAATAAGGTCTAGCAAGGTTTCAGTAATGTGTGTTCGTGACCTTCCACACGTAAAACAAAACTTCTTTTTCTTCCTATTTATATAGGTTTATCTTTGTTTATTTAGCCTAGAAAGCACTGTGTTTTCAGGCTTTTATTTTTTATCTTAATTTATCCCAGTTTATGCAATTTGGTACTTTTTTTGTACTGCCACAAAAAAAGAGAGGGCTTCTATACCCTCTAAAATGCATTCGCTATTTTCTCCATTTCCTCTGCCTTTGTATCCGGTAATACATGGCTGTATAAATCCATTGTCATAGCAAGCGAACTGTGCCCCAGTATTGTTTTTAATACCTGTGGCTGCATACCTGCTTCAATTGCCCTGGTCGCAAATGTATGGCGAAATACATGGCTTGTGATTCTCGGAAAATCATGCCCGGCTTCCCGAATCCGGTTTATTGTTCTGTCAATCTCTGCCTGTATCCGTTCCCTGCTGACCGGTTCGCCCTCTTCATTGCAAAATAAATACTGATCCATTCTTACTACTTTAAATCCCCAATATTTCCGTTGTGCTTCTATATGCTCCAATGTGGCAGCAGTCAACGGTATATCTCTGGCGGAAGTTCTTGTCTTTGGCGTATCTTCCATATATCCCTTGCCCTCTATGTATTTCAATGTTCTTTGAACATGAATCAGTTTCTGTTTCTTATCAATGTCGGAATACTTAAGCCCCTGCATTTCTCCTTTTCTCATACCAGTTCGAAGCATCACCGCAAAAAAATGATACAGATAACTCTCTTTTGCATATTCCATAAATAGATCTTGCTGTTCTTTTGTCATGGCCATTCTCTCCTTTTTCTTTCCTGTCTGCCGTGGTAACTCTGCCAACTGTACCGGATTACGTTCAATCAGTCCGTTCTTCATAGCCTGCTTAAGGCACCCATTTAAAATAGCTGATACAACTTTTATACTTGATATTGCATAGCCTTCTTTCACTAAATCATTGTAGAATTTCTGAATATGCTCGCCCCGGAGCTCCGATATCTGCCTGCTGCCAAGTCTCTTTTTTATAATGCTCTGGTAATATTTTTCATAGCTCGTGTACGTCCCTATTTTCACCCGGTTCTTTTTATATTCCTCCAACCAAGTTTTATACCATTCATCAAGAGTAATTTTCTCTTTTGTAACATATATACCATGTTCCAACTTATATTTAATTTCTGTCATATACTTCTGCGTCTCTGTAATGGTATTTCCATGCACAAGGTATCTTTTCCCTTGATACATGAAACGCCCTTCATAGCCTTCATATCGTTGTTGTATGCCTTTTGGTAGCTTCCTGCCTCTCTTATCTACTGCCATGCCATACTCCTTTCTGAACATAAGTTCACGTATTGCAATAGACCAGCATGACAGTTATAATCATGTTGACCCTTTATTGTGTGTATTGGGTTATTTCTGTTTTAGCCCCGTGGTGTTGCCGCACCTGGGGCTTTTGTTATCACCTTCTTTGTGCTCGTCTACAAATGACTGTTTTTTAGATTTTCGATTGTGGCAGCAGTCCTATGAACTACTCTCCTAAATATCCCCGTACAAATATTTTAATTAAATGGACTTCTTCCGGATCCGCATCTTTTAACATATCATCTATTATTTCTATATCGTTCTGCCTTCTATCTTCACTGGTTGTATTCACACTTATTCCTCCTTTTTGTGCGATGTCGCACTTCACGCGCGCCACCGTGTCCATAAATTCACTATAGCCTTCTTATAAAATATCTATGTGCGACACTATAGATTCTCTCTAATGCACTTTCGCTCTCAATTTTATCAAGCATTTCGATAATGTATTTTTTATACTTTTCTTTGCTCACTTACTTTTCGCCTCCTATCTTTTTTAACCTACACCCCTTACGCGTGTAACCGAGTATTCTTTGTATGTCAGACTGTGGTCTTCGCATTTTCATATACATTTTTAATTATGAGTGAGGCTCTTTTTTTCTAAGTTTTCAAGTATCAATCTTGCATTATGTATATTTTTTGTATTTGTTGAATTCATAACCTCATTTATCATGAGCTTTTGCTCCCATTGCAACTCTGATACCTCTTTAAAAGCGGCATTATCATACACTTTTCTATAGATTTCTGCTATTTTTAAAATTGTTTCGATACTTTGAGTATTTTTACATTTTGCAACTGTTTTTCTCAAATCTTCTCTAACTACGTTTCGTGTTCTCATTGTTTTCTGTCCTTCCTCTTCTCATTTTTCTCGCTATTCATTGCCGGCTTTCCTCTTAGCTCTCTCTGCTCTCTTCCCCTCAATCACGCCATAAGTGAAAATCTGACACAAACCAATCGGACCGCAATCATACTTTTTAAATATCTTCTGCAATGTATTATATGGCACTCCGCCACTACGGCTGTGTTGTAAAATATCAAGAACCGCTGCATCTCTTCTTTGTTCAATTGCTCTATCAATCACGGCTGCAGCTTCTTTTATACCTTCCAGCTGATCCAGTTTTTCTCTTTCGCTATCCTCTAACTGCAGATATGAAAGCGTAAAATCCTTAAAATCTTTGTACCCCGGGTGATTCTTATTTAGTACAATCGTCCCGTCTTGCCTTGAAAACAATGTCAATGTTTCAATCTTTTCTCCGTCACCCCGCAATCTCAAGAAGCTCTCGATCTGAGACAGAGTCAGGTCCCCGATTTCACATGCTTCTACCTTTAAATCTTCGTCAATTACCTCGTAAGCCATTTTTTCTCTTGTCCTTTCCCTGGACTCCATGTTATGATTAATATGTTTGTTGGCTGGAGTCCAGTCATATACTGCCCCTATCAGCGTTGGTAGCACTGATAAGGGGCTATTTTTATGCTGTTATTTCTTGTACCTGTGATCTGCCAAAGAAACTAGCTTTATAAACAGCTCCGTCACCCTTGGAACCCCAAATCAATGAGCAACCAAATAATGCTTTAGAGCCGTGTATTACTTCATATCCGAGCTTTTTCCAACCAGACCATGTATTTGTCTCCTCTGCTACGCCTGCTGCCGCTTTGCTCCTCTCAATGCGCTCTGCGTTGATTTCTTCGGCTTTGGCTGACAGCCATGCTCTGTGTAATGCTTCTGCAAAGCTAATGTCGTTCTTACGGTAGTTCTTCCATGCATTCAGCATGATTCTCTTTAAATCGTATTTCATAACCTATGTGCTCCTTTCTGTAAGGTGTTCCAACAGCTCCGGTAGGTCTTAAACCAATCTCAGTAACCTCTTGTATACCTTTGCTTTCCCTTGTCCGGTATTATGTTGATGTCTCCGGTACGCTTACGCCACATCGTTTTCACCCTTCACTGTTGTCTTTCCTTAACTTGTAACTATATTATAATCTATGGGCACATATATTTCAATTGACATACCACACAAAATCTATGGGTACATAGCATATCATTTTTGTCTATTTTATCTATGGACACATATATTCACTTCTGCTACAATATTCTTGTAAGGTGGAGAAGAATCTACTAAAGAATTTTGTTATAGGGAGGTGACGCATTATGCCAACAGAAAAGAAAACGCGTTACACTGATGCTCAAAAAAAGGCGGCTGAAAAGTACCTTAAAGAATCCGTTGAAGATATCCGCATTCGCGTACCTAAAGGGCAAAAGGCTATTATTAAAGCTCATGCAGAACAGCAGGGGGAAAGTATGAATCATTTTGTCACTAGGGCAATTAACGAAACAATGGAGCGTGAGCAATAATGTTTTTCTTTCTGAAGCCAGTATTTGACTTTGATTCTCTTCCAGATAGTAAAATATTACTTTGGTTATTGTTCTTTCTCTTTCCACACGCTGAAATAGTTTTTAAAGACGATTTTGAAGACGATTCATTTTGGGAAGACTATGAATGATTATATCCGGTGCATTTACTCTGATCAGAGCGAAAGTATCAGCAATTCCATTGATGCTCTTGCGTCCTGCTGCCGGATATGCTATATTTAAGACACAAAGAGGGAAACCGCAAGCGGCTACCCGGTTGTAATTGTTAACTAATTTTTATAGTCGTCAACTATTCCCAGTAGTTGGCGGCTATTTTCGTTTACCCTTGAAAATCTCATAGCAAAGACCCACAAGGGCAACAATGAATATACAAAACTGAATCAAATCAGAATATGTAACCATCGCATCGCCCTCCTTTCTTTCGTTGGGAGGGTGTTTTATCCCTCCGTAAAAGAAGGGTGGCCGCCTGGCTTTGGTTTCCCTGTCTGAAGTCTAGCATATTCCTCTTTTTCTTTCAACTTGGCGTTTTTATTTTCAAAAAGTTTGTATATTATTACATATTTTGACTTATTTACATTCCTGATAATAAAATTGTGCGATGTCGCACACACACCAGTTATTTACCTTAGTATTTCTTAGTCTGCTTCTGTGTGCACGCCTACATTTTTCCGACTTTTTTTCGCGCGCGACTCAGCGCGCCCCAGTCTTGCCCCCTACCCGTTGTAAGCTCCCCCAGAAAAAAGGTATATATGGGGGTACCGGGGGCTTATATGTCTACGTTTTCCTGACTGCTGCCGCGCTTCGCTTATATATATGCTTTGTAGTCCTCGGTGCCCGGATTTCTGCCACGTATCAAGGCTTTATTGCCCTTTCTCTATTTGCTTTTACTGCAAGCTCACCTATATTCATTTATATTCTGGCAGTGCTTTACCTCATGTATATTTCATTTTTATCTTAGTATTTCTTATCATAAGAGCATCTATTTTAACCCACTATTATCCACATAATATTCCCCATTTTTCACCTTTTTTTAACAATATATCAGCATTATTTTTGTGTGCACACAAAATAAAAAAAGTGTGCGCCACCTTGTATCGAACTGATGTTCTTTTTTATAGCTTTCTATGGATTTTTTTCAGATAATAACTTATAGAATTCTCTTCGCGCCTCATAGTAAATACTTTTTCCACAAGGCATTCCTAATTCTTTCAATCGTTTATATGTTGCCTTCTCAACAGTAACCGCCTCCAGTAACCACGGATATATCTTTGCATGAGTTTCCCGGACTGTCTCCTCTACAACTCTGTACCTTTTCTTAAACGCTTTTCTCTTTTCTTCCTGTGGATCCGTGATGTTTCTCTCTTTCCATTCATCATATTGCAGACAGTGAAAATACATTTCTTTAAATCTATTTTCACTCATTTTGTATTTTATAGGATTTAAACTCCTTACATTTGGCATCGTTCTACCTCCTTCGTTGACTGCTGCCACTTCGTTCCTCAGATAATACGGTTAGTATTTGCTGTATATTGCCGCCCATTCAACCTCACTGGTCCATGTTCTGTTAAATGTCTCTACCCCTATATGTGTACTACTGGCAGCAGACAGATACTCCTCATAATATTTCCGGTGTTTTGTTTTTACTATATCCTTTCGGATTCTCCTTAAAGCTTTCTGTTCTATGCTCCTTACCTCTTCCTTGCTGATTCCCAGATTATCCCCTATCTGCTCAAGCGTTAGGTTGCCTTGATACCTTAACCAGAATATTTCTGAAGCATTGTCTGAATGTTCCTCTATCCAGTTCCATAACTCCCGGCTTAAATTTTCTCTATCAATCTTTCTTATGCTATCCTCTTCCAGATTAATATCTGCTGCCACTGTATCTGCAAGAGTAAGGTTCTCTCCTTCTCCGTCTATTCCTTCACTCAGGCTTCTGATTTGCCCTCTCTTTGCGTTTTCTTTTATCCTCGCAAACCTTTTATCACTTACCCCTAAATGCTTCTTTATCTCTCGTTCTGACGGTTCTCTCCCATATTCCTTTGTATATTCTTCTACAATGCGTCTATATTTCACCGTAAGCTGATACATTTCAAAAGATACCCGAATTGTACTATTACACTCTATATATCGTCTTATCCTCTGCGTAATCCAATATGATGCATAATTGATGAATGGTATTCCTCTGACAATGTCATAATGATTAACCGCTTCATATAATCCTAAATAGCCCTCTTGCACCAAATCATCAAATTCAGCATATCCAGTATATTTCCTTGCTATCATCGCAATGAATGCCTTTGTCTGCTGCCATAATTGCGCCATATTTGCCGCAGTCTCCTCACCGTTCTGTATTCTTCTGACAAGATTCTCATTCGATATTCTGTTTTCAAGGTTCGTTCCTGTACTATTTGACATGTCCAGCCCACTCCTTTAAAATACAATTAGATGATGTTTTGTGAATGGGCTTGTCATTATGTGACAGGCTTATTTCATGTTTTCATGTGCTTTTTCCGGCACTCGATTAGTGTATATGAGAAAAACTGATAACCGTCAGCCGTGATTCCTTCTATCACGCTTTCCTTATCCAGATACCACCCTTTAGGAATCTCAATCTTTTTGCTTATCCTCATTCCACTCATAACGTGTTTTTTGGGTTCTGGCCGTTTGAGGTTCCTGCTGCAATTGTAAGCTTTCGATTGTATCTTTTCTGTTGTCTTTCTGGTCTTTTGATAATACTTTATAAAATACTCAGCAATCTTTCTATATTGCCCTGTTTCGTCCAGTGGTTTCGAAGATACATAGCCATATTTCCATAGTTTTTCTATTTTTCGCATATCAATGTCATTTATGATCATGTGTATATGCATAGCGCCTCGTTCTCCTACTTCAGCAACCTCCACATACTTCAGTGTCTTTCCTTCGTCTTTGTATACCTTCCTCATTTTCTTTAACAGCTCTCGCTTTTGACGTTTCATTGTCTCTATATCCGGTCTACACTCAGCCTTATAGGAAAATGTGACTAGTCTACTTGTATTATCAAAATTAGCATTCAACAAATAGGTAAGCTTTCTTGCTAATTGTCTGTCATTTACTTTTTGTTGTTGCTCTGTGGTCTCTTTCTTTTTCTCGCTCCGCTTCTCTCCTCCAGGCTGAAAACGCCTTGTATAATATTTTGCTATTTCCTTTGTCTTTCCAGCCCTGCATATACTTTTTATGTAAGGCATTTTGCATTCTCCTATGGTTCTTAAGATAATATGCTTATCAAGTCTGAAAAGGGACTTTGTTCCCCTTGTTTTCTTGACTTCATAGGTTACAAATGCTATCATCATACTGTAATTTATTTTGGTAGCATTTTATTTGAACCGGCTGTGTCAGAGCCGGTTCTTTTCTATGTATTCCCCTATTCTGTTATATCAAGCTGTCCTTCTGGAAGCTCTAGCGCTCTCCTTGCGCTTTTTGTGGCATTAAATGTATTTTTTGCCCTCTTCTCCATAGTTTCGCAAAATTTCCTTATCTCTTCCTTATCCTTTGGAAGCCAATACCCTGCACCTGATCCACTACATATAATTGCACCTGTGCATCTTTCTTGGAATATACGTTCCTGAAGGTCTCTCACGCTCTTACAACCGGAAAGGCGCACTAATTCCTTTGTAGATATTGCGTTTTCTTTCCCTACTTTCAGTAAACTTGCTATCGGATAGTCAGTCTTGCCGGACTGCTGCCCCTCTGTGTATACTTGGTTATTTCTGTTTTTATTCTGCATTATTTTACTCCTGTTAATCCATTTATATACTGGTCAACCTTTACCCTGTCCCATAAAATACGGCGTCCTATTTTCACCTCTGCACCGCATTCTTTTCCCAGTTTAATCGCATTGTTCCGACCTATATTCGTATATGCTTTTAGTTCATCGGTATCCATTAGTCTTGATCTCCCTGATTCTGTCACTCTGATTCTTTCTCTCATGTTGCTCTCCTTTCTGTTTATCTTTGTTTATTATTTAGTCTTGTAAATTATGTAAATGTTCGTTACAATAAAATCATAGCGTAACAATTGTGTTTTATCAATATCCTTGTTACATTTTTTATTTCATGTCACAATTTTTGACATTTAATGTTCTTTTTAAAAAAATTATCACAGGTACATTAAATAATTTCACAATACTAAGGAGGCTTCTACATGGAGGACATTACAAATATTTTTAGTTCAAGATTAAAAAATTTAAGAGGCAATCGCAATCAAGATGATGTAGCTAAAGAGCTCGGAATATCCCGCGCATCATTAAGTTATTATGAAACAGGTGCACGCAAACCAGATATAAATACCTTATACGCTCTTGCTAAATATTACAATGTCAGTTCTGATTATCTTCTTGGGTTATCGGAAGCATCTTCCCCTAGAATAAATACACAAGCAATTGTTAATCAAACCGGTCTTTCAGAATTAGCAGTTTATACCTTAGAACGTTTAAGATGTAGATCAGCTAAAACATCTGCAGAATCTAATTCACAATATAAAGATTCTAAAATTGCCAGTTTGCTTCAACTGGAAGTAATTAATTTACTGCTTCACCCTAGTAACGATTTACTACTTGATGATTTAGCAAATTACTTATTTGTTCATTTCACTCACTTTAGCAATTGGGACTACGAAGATGACCCGGAAGATAAAATTTGTAATCTAGCACTTCATGACCGTTTTCTTAACTATACATATAGTGAAGATTATGACTTTTTCTCTAACGCTTTTCTTCTACTTGTTCAACGTCATCTTCAAGAACTAAGGCAACATTATACCTCTAAAATTAGTGACAGATTATGGAAATATGATTTCCCAAATCTAAAATATAATGATTTATATGATGTATTAATTGATTTTTTTCATGTTACATACTTACAACTATAATTTTTAATTCCATTATAAAAACACCTCTTAAATAGATTGCCCTTATCTACTTAAGAGGTATTTTTATCACTTATCCATATTATATTTATCTAATATAAATTCTTCTAACTGATTCCTTGTATGTATTCTTTCTCTTAAATGCCTCGCTTTTACTCCTGGAGACGCAAACTCGTCCAGTTTTCTATACCCCAACCTAATAATAGCAATAATAACTACCATTGCTACTGGACATATCAACCAAAATATTCTTTTTTCGCTGACTGCTCCCCATACAGACCTAATTGTGATTGCTATGAGGGCACCTGTAATATAAATATGCTGTTTCGCGTAAAATACGATAGTCCACATTGCTATCATCAAATATACTTTTACTTTCTTTATTATGTTATATTCTCTAATCTTCCACCTATCATAACGTCGTTTCTCTTCATACTTATATTTCCCTTTGCATATCTCCTCGTCTTCCCCATATAAGTTCTCAAAAGGAATCCCTTCTGGAAAAGCGGCACAAATATAATCTTTGTATTGCTTTTCGTCAAACCATTTGCAAGTCTCACACTTTGGCAGTTTTGTTCTCATTCCTCCGCCTATAAATTTACTGGTTGGAGATATTTCTCTTTCTTCCACTTTTTTATCACCTCATATTACCAAATCAATTCCCTCTATCATCATAATATCTCACCTTCCAATATCCTGCAATCCCCTATGACTGCTGCCACCGATTTTCCCATTTTGTACTTTTTTGGTACTTTCCTTGATTTTTCAGAGCTTCCATGCTATACTATCACCCGTTACCAAACCCGAAAAACCAAGGTCTTACAAGGGTTTCGCCGATTCCCGGCGTAAAATGAATCGAGTGTTCGTGACCTTCCACTCGTAAAACAAAACTAAAGGAGATTAAAAAATGAAGAACAGAAACATCAATTTCATGACACAGGCTGCCATGATTGCAGCTATCTACGTGGTGCTCACTTATGTATTCGCACCATTTTCATTCGGAGAGGTTCAGGTTCGTATTTCCGAGGCCCTGACGATTCTTCCGGTTTTCACACCAGCAGCTATTCCAGGATTATTTATCGGCTGCCTTGTAGGCAACATTCTCGGAGGCGCAATCCTTCCGGATATCATCTTTGGAAGTATTGCCACACTGATCGGTGCATTTTTTACTTGGAAACTTCGCGAGAAGAGCCCTTACTTTGCACCAATCCCACCAATTGTATCTAACATTATTATCGTACCGTTTGTTCTGCGCTACGGATATGGAGTTGCACTTCCAATTCCATTTATGATGTGCACTGTTGGCATTGGCGAGATCATTTCCTGTGCAGTACTCGGAATGGTACTTTACTTTGCATTAAAGAAATACGCAAAGACATTATTTGCTCAATAAACTAATTATTAAAAACCCTGACAATCTGCCAGGGTTTTCTTATTTCCGGATTTATCTGTTATGATCCATCCACATCGTTTGTTTATAATTTTTATTTTCCTGCCAGATATACACTGACATTTGCAAAGTCACTTTGTGCATGATTGCTGCGTGCACCGCTTCCGATATCTTCACAGCTGACTATTCCGTCACTATAACCAACAATCATCAGCGTTGTTTGCGCATCTAAGACGGCAATTAACGGTCGTCCCTGATTAACATTGTAAAGCAGTTCGTCTATCGTACAGCCACTTAAATCCATCACGCTTCCATAAACTTCTGTAATTGCATCGACCACAGATTTTCCACCTGCGAGTGCCTGTCTGAGCTGTTCTGTATCTGCATCTTCCGTGTCAATCGAATATTTCAGATCGCGGTTTCCACGCTCCCAGATATAATTCTGATCAGCATCAACCACGACTCCGCCACAGTCATTGGCTTTCTGAATCGCTTTTCCTGCAGTATTATAAGTTCCCTGAAGCCTTCCATGACCATACACATAAAATGCGTCTGTTTCTTTTTTGCGGTCCAGACTGACCTGTGGAACATTTTCAAGTACCACCTGTTTCGGTTTTAATAGCTTCGGCTCCTTGTCAGAAATGCCATCATCATACGTCAGGCGAACCTGTGTCTCTTTCAGATCTGTTTTATATGTCTGCACATAAATATTGCTTTCTTTCGCCTCTTTGCTGCTTGTAATATAATCCTGTGCTGTTCCGGTGTAAGTATCGCCGTCTTTTATCGCACGGTCAAGGGTGATCATATTATCCTCAAATGTAGCACTTAGCACATAGATTCCTGACTGTTCATAAGTTTTGATCACCTTATCTTTACTACTTGTAATCTCCACTTTATACATCGGAATGACCTGGGCTCCTGACAGTGTTGTTCCGACTTCTTCCGTTTTTGCAACACCGTAGACAAAATCACCATCCATGAAGCCAAGTGGTTTGATACACTCGCCATCTTTGCAAGTCACTTCATATTCTTGATCAGTCTCCAGATTCATAACTGTCACAGACTTGGACTTCGAAGGATCTTCTTTCTCATAAGCTACCAGATGTCCATCTTCGCTTGCAACATACTGATCTTCATTCAGTCCTGTCGCAAGCTCCTTTTTCGTACCTTTATTCATATCCATTTTGTAGAGTACGTCATCTGCAATCGTATACAGACAGCCATTTTCTACATTATAGTAGACCAGTCCGCCCACTTCTTCCTGAGCACGGTCATAAGCCTTGTCACTGGATACGAATAATTTTTCCTCAACAGAATTCTGTTCAATATTATAATAGTAGACTGCTGATCCAGTCTCACCTTCATGGCTGCCCCGGTTCATGTATCCGCATACGGCAAATGTTGTATTTCCCTTTTCGTCTACATTTAAAATCTTAATATCATGCTGCATCAGCATATTCCGGATATCCGTATTCTCCGCATCTGCAAAGCTGAACACAAGAGAAACTTCATCTCGGTCACGATTATAATTCCATAGTTCTCCCGCCTGCACAAATGACACAACGGTTCCGTTTTTATTTACCATGTAGACCGGATTCTTGTCTGTGATGCCAAGAAGTACACCTTTTTCATTCAACACCTTCTTCGTCGCATCAAATATCTGGTCCATCGTCCGGTCATAATCTAACAGATATGTCTTCTGACTTCCGGAAATGTAACGCACACGGAAATATTCCCGCACCTGGTATTCGTCTTGCTCATTTTCCTCACCAGTACAGTTCACACGATATTCCAGCTCCACTGCCATATATGTGCTGTTCAACTCTTTAATCGTCCAACGCTCACTTCCATCAACCTTCGGGGCCAGATCTCCCCATGTTACATGCGTGTAATCTGAGTGGATCGTCACATGCTGTAATGTCGTGTTGTCTCCTTCATCACTGGGCTCAATCGCCGTTCCAATTCCAACACCTTCCGCTTTCGCCAGTGCATTTTCATGGAAACTTTGTACATAATCCAGGCTTGGCGCCGCATTTAACTTGGCTCCGTCCACGATTCTCGTATAATAATACATGTCGTGATCATCCATATGCAGCGTGATCTGAAGCATACGCTCCTCAGACAAAATATTTTCACCATCGGCATTTCCTATTTCCAGCGTCGCATTCTCTCCTGGCTTCTTCACCTTCTGTTCCAACAGCTTTTCTTTTCCATCGATCGAGTAAACCGTATAGTCCAAACTTTCAATCACATTTTCATAAGCTTTGATGGTGACCTGAAGCTGGCCATTGCTGACCGGTGTGATGGAATCACGTACGCCTGTCAAATCCATCTCATTCTTATATCCGGGCAGGTCATTGAGCGAATAACCGTTATAGGAAAACGCAATCTGGGGACGTGTTGCTGCCCCCATATCTGTTGTCATGTTACTGTTCTTTTTATTTGTCACATAGCCAAATACGACCACCGCAGCAAGAAATACCAGAACCAGTACCCCTGCGTGGATCACGCGATTTTTCCATTTCATTTAAAGCTCCCCTTTTTCGTCTAGCAGTCTCCCCAGTGTCGGTGTCACGCGAAGAAATGACTCGCATGCGCGGATACTCTCTTCATTGTCTGCCCGGCGGCCTGTTTTCACCGCACGAAGCAGAATATTTTTCGGTGTATGTTCCATGTCAATAAATTCCAGAACCTGCACGTCGTATCCCTCCCTCTTTAGATACTCCGCACGTAATCCATCTGTCACAAGCGCCGCCATACGTTCTTTCAAAAGTCCATAATTCATGATCGGCGAAAGCACATCGTTCTTCATCTGTCGGTTCAGTTCATGCTGGCAGCAAGGCACCGATAAAATAACCTTCGCATTCCAGCCAATTGCTTTTGCCAGCGCAAAATCCGTTGCTGTATCACAGGCATGAAGTGTCACAACCATATCTACTTCCTCCGCGCCCGTATAGTCTGCAATATTTCCCTCCAGAAACGTCAGCTTATCATACTGATACTTCTTCGCCAGCCCGTTACATTTCCGGATTACATCCGTCTTCAGATCCAGACCGATGATCCGGATGTCATAAGATTTCAGCTCATGAAGATAATAATACATAGCAAATGTAAGATAAGACTTTCCACAGCCAAAATCCAGAATTGTAAGCTCTCTTCCAGAATCAAGCTGTGGTAAAATATCCTCGATAAATTCCAGGAACCGGTTGATCTGCCGGAACTTGTCTGACCTTGCATGAACAATCTTTCCTTCCTCCGTCATAACACCAAGATCCTGTAAAAACGGAACCGGTACACCTTCCTGCAGGATATATTGTTTCTTCCGGTTATGATTCAGATCCAGCGGGCGCATCTTTGCTTTCTTCTGCTTCTTCTTAATTGTAACCTTTCCCTTCTTGCTGATAAGCACAGAAAATTCCGCATCCGCCGTTACAAGCTGCATCTGCTTCATATTCTCCATAGCCTCCAGCATCTTCTCGCACGCCTCATCGGCACTTAAATTCTCATGAAATGCCTGATTCCCACGAAATGTCTCCATCTGATAGACCCTTATATCCTTCATGAGTACCGGGCGCACCTTAACCTTTGCCGCGAGCTTCTCATCTCTTGGATTACTCAAAACCGCCGATATAAAATTGTCATTTAAATTTTGTTCTAATATATTTTTTAATTCATTCATAGTAGTAATATTGTACTAGCGGTACGGGAAAAAGTCAATTTGAGACAGGGCAAAAGTTGATTGGGAACAAGACAAAGTTAGGAACGTGACACTTTGGCGAAATGCTACGTCCCTAACTAAAAATTTATCAACTAACTTTACTAAATATAATTACGACTTTGAATAGATCACCGTCCAGATACAGATCAAATGTTCCACCCATCATTGTGGTCAATGTCTTCGCAATAGACAATCCAAGTCCGCTTCCTTCGGTACTTCGTGACAGGTCGCCGCGGATGAATCGTTCAGTCAGTTCTTCTGCCGAGGAAATGTTAAGTGGCTGCTCAGATATGTTTTTCAGACTGAAGATTACTTTTCCGTCCAGTGTCTGCAGATCTGCATAGATGGGTGTTCCTTCCATAGCATATTTTGCAGCATTATTATAAATATTTGCAAGCACACGCCACATTCTTCTTCCGTCTACCCGAACAATCGCATCTTCTTCCGGGAAATTCATGATCTGTGTCAGATTTCTGGTCTGGAATTTTTCTTCAAATTCTCCGCTCGTCTGCTGGATGAGTTCTATCATATTAATATTCATAAACTCGAGAGAAATATTACCTGAGCTGACTTTCGATGCCTCTACAACATCTTCTGTCAAAGTCTTCAGTCTCTGAGATTTTTCTTCCAGAACTTCAATATATCTTTGAATCTTCGGATCATCAAATTTTTCTTGTTTCAAGAGATTTACATAATTAATAATGGAGGTCAGCGGCGTCTTGATATCGTGAGATACATTTGTAATCAGATCTGTCTTTAACCGCTCACTTTTCATATTCTTCTCGACTGCCGCATCAAGTCCGCTTCCGATAGAATTGACTTGTTCTGCAATCTTGCGTTGTTCTCCATGTATGTCTTCGAGATCAATCTTGTAATCCAGCTCACCTTCACTGATTTTCTCAATACCTTCTTTAATTTTCTGTCGTCCGACTGCCCAGTTGACAAGGATTACAAATCCTGCTGTCTGCACAATGAAAATCACGAATGACCAAAATGCACTTGGCCAGCCTGATGCCAGATATGCCACCCAATGTACTGCTGCATACGCAAGATATAAAACAATTATTTTTGCTATGTGTCTGGCATTTCGAATCAATAATTTCACAAACTCTACGACACTGTACAGAAAACTGTTCTTCCATGCAATTCCTGCTTTTATTCTTCTGGCCAGACTCAAAATACCAACGAGAAACATATTACATGTATAGACTGCAAGTCCTCCGAATCCAATCATTCCAAAAAATGTTTCGTAAGAAAGAATACCATTTCCTACTGCAAATGTTTTCTGGGAGATAATTCCTGCAGCTCCCATGAAAAGCACAGTCAATAGTGACGGTACGAACCATGCAAATATAACTGCTGCAGCTCCGATTTCTGTCTTACATCTGTCAAATTTATATAAATGCAGTTCTCCATCTCTTTCCGTTCGACCTGCGATCACAACAAGCCATACTACACTGGCACAAAATATTAAAAACGCCAAAATCATTCCTGCACTGACTCCTCGGACAAACGGACTATACTTTTCATAAAAATGTGCATTTTTATAATAACTATCTTTTACAGGATACTTCGTATCCACACCTGTCATAAACACAAACTCTCCTTTATCTACATTACTCAGATAAACCGTCTGTGACTGCCATAGTTCTGCATCTGCTTCCTGAATATTCGTTTCAAACTCTGACAGTTTTGATTTTATTATGACATATTTCCCCATCTTACGAACACTTTTAGCAACGTCATCAATATTATTTTCCTGCCCAAGCTCCTCCCGATTTGTGGCAACTTTTCCACTCTTTAAATCTAAATAATAATAGAAATAATTACTATCTCCTTCTTTATACTGCTCTGTCAGGCTCTCATAATTTCCATAGCGCTCTCCAATCTGATAAATACAGCTTTCCAGCATATTATAAGCTTCATTGAGCCTGCCATTCCAGTTGGAATTCTCGTTAACTATCTGCAAGAGATTTTCTGCTTCCAGTGGAGCTGCCTCCTCACGGAACAACACTCCATCATATTTCCAGCAATCTACATAGAGCATAGTTCCCTCTGCATCTTCGATTCCCCGAAAATTCTTTTCCTCTTCCGTCATTTCATTTCTATCTGATATATCCACATTTTCCAGCTCATCTAAGATCTGCTCCGATGTCTCCGCACCTATTCCATCTGTCATTACAAATTTTAATTCACCATTTAACACCTTTTCATTAAAATCATCCTGACTATAGTAATGATAACTTCCATCTGATAATTTACAAACGATCGGAGCCTTCAGATCTTCTGCGTCGTTGCCTTCTAATTCTGCTGAATCCGTGTTTGTATCTCCGACATAACTGGTACTCTCACTGTAGATCAATTTCTGATACCAATTCAACAAATCTCCCAATCGATATGAAAGACCGCTTTCATTCTGACCACTGATCGTCTCACTATTGTTATATACCTGAATATCGACCAGCTTATCCTCGTCAATCTTTCCATCTGTCTCAAACATCTGCTCACTGTCAATGCCGGACATCACTTGATACGCACTGTTCATAAGCTCTGTATCAAAGTCATAGGAATCTTCATAGCTCTGCGTAAGTTTTCCTGTTATAAGGTCATCGAAAAGTTCTGCGTAAGACATGATGCTCATAACGCCGAGCATCATCGAAATAACCATAACATTTGCAATTATGATCAACAAAATTCTGGTCTTTTTTTTCTTATGCCATATCTTTTCCATAACGTCTCCCTTCTGTTAGCTTTTTCTTGCTGGTCTTACCCCGACCTGCTTTTACTGCTTCTCGATCTTATACCCTACGCCCCACACGACTTTCAGATATCTTGGTTCTTTCGGGTTGATCTCAATCTTCTCACGGATATGACGAATATGCACTGCCACTGTATTATCAACACCCACCGCATTTTCATTCCAGATATTTTCATATATCTGGTCAATGGAAAATACTTTGCCCTGATGCTTTACAAGCAGCAGCAAAATGTTGTACTCGATCGGGGTAAGCTTCACCGGCTCGCCATCTACTGTCACTTCTTTCAGATCATCGTTGATCGCCAGTCCACCGACCGTATAGACTGCCTCGCTCTCCTTTATCGTCGTGCTTCCAAGCTGCATATATCTGCGCAAATGTGATTTCACACGGGCAACCAGCTCCAGCGGATTAAATGGTTTCGTTATATAATCATCAGCTCCGATATTAAGTCCCAATATCTTGTCCGCATCCTCGGATTTCGCAGACAGAATAATAATCGGAATATTGTGCTTCTCGCGAATTTTTAAAGTTGCCCGGATTCCGTCCATTCTCGGCATCATGATATCCATGATCAGAAGATCTACACTTTCTTTTTTCAAGATCTCCACTGCCTCGATTCCATCGTAAGCTTCCAGAACCTGATGTCCATCCTGGGTCAGATATATCTCAATCGCCTCTACAATCTCTTTATCATCATCACATACTAATATTTTTGCCATCTCTTTTCACCTCTCATATCTACTATACAAGATTAGCAAATAAAATTTAAGACATAGGAATGGATTTCTTAAGAAATGATGAATATTTTCAAAAATAACGTCGAAAAATGTCTAACATAATGTAAACGAAATCTAAGCCCATTTATTTTCAACAAATTTTGATAAAATACCAAAAGATGAAACTTACTTAGACTTCATAATTTCTAGTTTATAAAGGGGGAGTTTTCTATGTACACTCACGACATTGACTATGTAATCCGTACCCTTGGAGTAGGTGCTACATATAGGGGGTATCGCTATCTAAGTTACGGGATTGAATTATGTCTGGCAGACGAGGAATATCTGCTTGCCATCAGTAAACAGCTTTATCCGGAGATTGCCAGAAAGTATAAAGCGACAGTCGGAAGTGTTGAACGTGATATCCGCACGGTTATAAGAGTCTGTTGGGAAAATGGTTATGATCAGCTTCAGTCCTACTCGCTGCGGCCATTATATGTCCGTCCAACGGCCGGTGAATTTTTCGACATCCTTGTCGCCTATCTAAGCCGTAGCAAACCAGTTCTTCAGGCTGTATGATCCTAAGTAAAAGAAACGGAATTTTATTGTCAAAAGCAAAACCCCGCAAGCTTCGGGCCGCTGCGGGGTTTTATTTTTTTACCGGAGACTAACGATCTTCCATCTTCACATACTCACGGTATGGAGACAATGGCTTATAAGCCGGGCGGATAATCTTATCTACATTCTTGAGCTCTTCCAGTCTGTGGGCGCTCCAGCCTACAATACGGGCCGCCGCAAAAATCGGAGTGTAAAGAGATGCCGGAAGATCTAGCATACTATACACAAGACCACTGTAAAAGTCCACATTTGCATTTACACCTTTGTAAATTTTACGCTTTTCGCCGATGACCTGTGGAGCCATGCGCTCTACCATGGCATACAGTGCGTACTCTTCTTCCCGTCCTTTTTCTTTCGCAAGCTGCTCTACGAATTGCTTGAAAATCTCCGCACGCGGATCGGATACAGAATAAATCGCATGACCCATGCCATAGATCAGCCCTTTCCTGTCAAATGCTTTCTTATCCAAAAGGTCTTCCAGATACTGATGTACTTCGTCTTCGTCCGTCCAGTCAGATATTTTTTCCTTCATATCTGCGAACATCTGCGTTACTTTGATATTGGCACCGCCATGCTTTGGTCCCTTAAGAGATGCCATCGCTGCAGACATTGTAGAGTACGTATCTGTTCCTGAGGACGTAACTACATGAGTGGTAAATGTTGAATTGTTACCACCGCCGTGATCCATGTGGAGCACCAGTGCCATGTCCAGGATCCTTGCCTCAAGCTTCGTATATTTCTTATCCTCGCGGAGCATCATCAGAATGTTCTCAGCTGTGGACAGATTCGGCTGTGGTGCATAAATATACAGGTCTTCTCCCATGCGGAAGTTATATGCATGATAACTATAGACCATCAGCATCGGAAACTGGCTGATCAGGTTCAGACACTGTCTCAGTACGTTCGAGATGGTCGTATCGTCTGCTTTATCATCGTAGGAATAGAGATTCAGGATTTCTCTGGACAGACTGTTCATCATGTCGCCGCTCGGAGCCTTCATGATAACGTCACGCACAAAGTTCGGCGGAAGCGTTCTTCTCTCCACCAGAGTCTCATGAAACATCTCAAGTTCGGAACTACTCGGAAGTTCACCAAATAAAAGCAGATAAGCAATCTCTTCGAATCCAAAATGATCTTCTTTCAGGAAACCGCCAACCAGATCTTTGATATTGTAACCCCTGTAATAAAGATTGCCGGCACATGGAACCTCTTCGCCATTCACAATCTTCTTGGCACATACATCGGAAATATTGGTCAGTCCTGCAAGCACACCTTTTCCGTTCAGGTCACGGAGCCCTCTTTTTACTTCATACTTAGTATACAGCTCTTTATCAATGGCATTATTCTTCTCACACAATCCTGCAAAATGCTGAATTTCCGGAGTAATCTCAAATAATGCACGGTCTACGCTTTTATTCACTGTCTTTCCTACCATAAATCATCTCCCTTTCTTTTCCCACAAGTCGTTGCTAAGCGCAGCAAATTCTTCCAGCGATAATGATTCACCGCGAACACTTTCTCCTTTGCCAAGCTTTGCAATTGCTTCTGTAATCACATCTTTCGGCAAATCAATCTTGTCAGAATTAGACAATCCATTTGCCAGTGTCTTTCTTCTCTGGTTGAAGGATGCTCGGATAATATCAAACATCCACTTCTCATTGTCCACTTTCACTGGAGGAGCCGCATGTCTTGTAAGACGAATGACTGCGGAACCAACCTTCGGTCTTGGCATAAAGCAGTTCGGAGGTACATTTGCCACTATATACGGATCTGCATAGTACTGGACAGCCAGTGACAATGCTCCGTAATCCTTGTTTCCCGGTCCGGTCTGCATACGGTCTGCAACTTCCTTCTGCACCATGACCGTAATACTTTCAACCGGAACATTTCCTTCGAACAGCCCCATAATGATCGGAGTCGTAATGTAATATGGAAGATTCGCAACCACCTTCACCGGACGTCCGCCGTTCTCCTTCTCCACAAGACCACGGATATCTACTTTCAGAACATCATCATTGATCACCATGACATTGTCATACTCGCTGAGGGTATCTTCCAAAATCGGGATCAGATTCTTATCAATCTCCACGGCAGCTACCTTTCCTGCCGCCTCAGCCAGATATTGGGTCATGGTACCGATTCCCGGTCCGATCTCCAGAACCATGTCATCTTTTGTAATTCCGGCCGCACTGATGATCTTCTCAAGCACATGCGTGTCAATCAGGAAATTCTGTCCGAATTTCTTCTGAAAATTAAAATGATACTTTTGCAATATTTCAATTGTATTTTGTGGATTTCCAAGTGTTGGTTTACTCATACTTCTTTCTATTACTCCTTCATTCCATCAAACCATAAGCCAGATGAACAAACAGCAATTTATGTTCATTTGGCTCAAGTGCCGGTACTGGAAGGATTGTCCTCCTCGTACCGGCACTGTTGCCATTAAAGATATTATACACTATGTCGATAAAAAATGTTATTAAGATTGTATGAAATTTCCGACATATCACTTCACATATTTTTAATTTATGATACTGCCCGCAACTGTTCAAGAATGCCTCGGCATTCTTGCTGCGAGGTGCGCGTCATGCAATTGCATGACATACTTCTACTGCGCACCTCTGCAATCCTGCCGGAGGCTATATCCGCTGGGAGTCATCTCCCAGCTGATATACCTGCTTCGCATTTATCTCAGTCTGTGTAAGAACCTCCTCCACAGAAATTCCTTTCAGCCGGGCGATTTCCTCTGCCACATACTGGATATATGCAGATTCATTTCGCTTGCCGCGGTTCGGCTCCGGTGCCAGGTACGGGCAATCTGTTTCCAGTACAATCGATGTCAGTGGTATTGCTTCCACGACACTTTTTAGTTTCTTTCTATTTTTAAAAGTGACGACACCACCGACTCCGATATAATATCCCAGTTTCACATACTCAGCCGCCAGCTCTTTTGAACCGGAAAAACAGTGGATAATTCCGGTCAGATCCGATGCGTGCTCCTTTATAATACGAAATGTATCTTCCGATGCATTACGACTGTGAATATTGACCGGAAGTCCGACCTTTCTCGCCAGATCAAGCTGTCTGATGAACCACTTCTGTTGAACCTCTCTCGGCTCCACATCCCAGTGGTAATCAAGACCAATCTCGCCGACCGCAACCACCTTCGGATCGTGACACATTTCCTCCAGACGCGCCAGCGCATCATCGTTCAACTCGCCGACCTCGTCCGGATGGACACCGACAGCCGCATAAACTGCCGGATACTGATGTGCCAGCGCAAGTGCATTTTCACTTGTCTGCATAGAAGCACCCACCGTCACAATTGCTTTCAGCCCACGTTCCTTTAAGTTCGTCAGCAACATTTCCCGGTCCACATCGAACTGTTCGTCATCGTAATGTCCATGTGTATCGATAATCATATTACAGAATCTCTTTTCTGAGCTGCTCTGGTGTCTTCATAGATAACAATGCAGGCGCAATATCAAATACACTTCTTGCTCCGTTCTCGCCCTTCTGATTCAGGCGGTAAGCTGCTCTTGCATAAGCAATCAGAACGCTCGCTGTGAACTCTGGATTCGAATCCAGTTTCAGAGAATACTCAATCACATGCTTGTTGCCCTCTTCTCCAGTTTCACCTGTGCGGATCACGAATCCACCATGAGGCATCTTGCTGTGGTCTCTCTTCAGCTCTTCCTCAGAAATAAAATGAACGGTCGTGTTGTATTCATCAAAATAATTCGGCATAGTCTTGATCGCATTTTCAATCTCAGCTTTGTTGGCGCCCTCTTGCGCTACAACATAGCACTCACGCGTATGTTTGTCTCTTGTAGTCAGCTTTGGCTCACTTCCACTTCTCACCTGATCAACAGCCTCGTCAACAGGAACTGTATACTGGATCGCATTCTTCACACCCGGGATACGGCGGATAGCATCAGAATGTCCCTGGCTTACACCCTTGCCCCAGAATGTATATGTGCTTCCCTGGACAAGAATAGACTCCGCATAGAGACGGTTCAAAGAGAACATTCCCGGATCCCAGCCAACAGAAATAATACTGATATTATTTCCCTCTTTTGCAGCTTTGTCCACATTTGCAAAATACTCTGGGATCTTGGCATGTGTATCAAAACTGTCAATTGTGTTAAAATTCGCTGCAATCTCTGGACCCATGACCGGAAGATCCGTTGCAGAACCACCGCACAGAACCATTACATCCACGTCGCCCTTCATAGATAACATATCATCCATGTGCACTACTTTCGCACCCTCAGTCGCAACTTTGACAGACGCAGGATCTCTTCTTGTAAAAACTGCCGCCAACTCCATGTCCTCATTTCTCTTAATTGCCTGCTCAACGCCACGGCCAATATTACCATAACCTACAATACCAATTCTAATCTTACTCATATTTCCTCCTTTGGGGACGGGGTTTTTTCAAAAAAACCCCGTCCCCAATTAAATTGTGTAATTATTTAAACTGCCTTTTTCCGCTTCTTACAGCGATTGTTAACCTGTCCCTTTTTGAATTGTGCTTCACCGTACACAAAATTTTTAAGCTCTGTATATTAGCAAATCTCTGCTCCTGCCGGCATTGCTTTTTCCGGTGTCATCAGGGCCAGATTTCCTTCTGCATCTTCTGCGCACAGAAGCATTCCTTCTGAAAGTACTCCTGCAAGTTTTGCCGGCTTCAGGTTCACAAGTACCATAACTTTCTTGCCGACCATTTCTTCTGGTGTATAGTGTTTACGGATTCCGGATACAATCTGTTTTACCTGACTTCCGATTTTTACCTGTGAGCACAGTAATTTCTTAGATTTCGGAACTGCCTCGCATGAGATGATCTCACCTACCTGAAACTGCATTTTTCCGAAGTCGTCAAATGTAATTTCTGGTTTTGCATCAATATCGATTACTGTCTCTTCTTCACCATCTGCCTGATTCTCTTTCTCTTCTGCTGTCATCTGTGGGTGAAGTTCTTCTACTTTCTTCATTACTTCTTCTACGTCTAATCTTGCGAAAAGAATTTCCGGCTTTTCTGTCACTTTTCCGTCACCAAGTTGTGCAAGAATCTTCTCAGATGTTTCTGGCATGAAGGACTCAAGAAGTCTTGCGCCTGTTTTGATGCTCTCGATCAGATTATAGAGCACTGTCTCCAGACGGTCTTTCTTAGCCTCTTCTTTTGCAAGTGCCCACGGCATTGTCTCATCGATGTATTTGTTGCAGCGTTTGAAGAGTACGAAAATCTCTGTGATCGCATCTGCCACACGCAGCTCGTCCATCTTAGCTTCCACTCTTTTTGGCGTATCCTCTGTGATTGCTTTCAGATCCACATCAACTGCTTTGTCTTCTTCTGTCTCAGCAACACCTTTATTCGTCACCGTTCCGCCAAAGTATTTATTTGTCATAGAAATGGTTCTGTTGACCAGATTTCCAAGTGTATTTGCCAGATCGGAATTCATACGCTCTACCATAAGCTCCCAGGAAATAACTCCGTCATTCTCAAATGGCATCTCATGAAGTACGAAGTAACGTACTGCGTCAACTCCGAAGAAATCTACCAATTCATCAGCATACAATACATTTCCCTTGGATTTACTCATCTTACCATCGCCCTGCAGAAGCCATGGATGTCCAAATACTTGTTTTGGAAGTGGAAGATCCAGTGCCATCAGGAAGATTGGCCAGTAAATGGTGTGGAAACGGATAATATCCTTTCCGATCAAATGTAAATCTGCAGGCCAGTTTTTCTTGAACTGCTCTGTGCTGTTTCCATCACAATCATATCCGATTCCTGTGATGTAGTTTGTCAAGGCATCCAGCCATACATACACAACATGCTTTGGATCAAAGTCAACCGGAATTCCCCATGTGAAGGATGTTCGGGACACGCACAGATCCTGAAGACCTGGAAGAAGGAAATTGTTCATCATCTCATTTTTACGAGATACAGGCTGAATAAATTCCGGATGCGTGTTGATATAATCGATCAGACGGTCAGCGTATTTGCTCATTCTGAAGAAATATGCTTCTTCCTTCGCTGGTTTACATTCGCGTCCACAATCCGGACATTTTCCGTCTACTAACTGAGACTCTGTCCAAAAGGACTCACAAGGAGTACAGTACATTCCCTCGTATGAACTCTTATAAATGTCTCCCTGATCGTACAGTCTTTTGAAAATTTTCTTGACCTGTGCTTCATGATCCTCATCAGTCGTACGGATAAATTTATCATAGGAAGTATTCATTAAATCCCAGATCTTCTTAATCTCTCCCGCTGCATTGTCAACGAACTGTTTTGGTGTAATACCTGCCTCGTCCGCTTTCAGTTCAATTTTCTGACCATGTTCGTCAGTTCCTGTCTGGAAAAATACATCGTATCCCTGACTTCTTTTGTATCTTGCAATTGCATCTGCAAGAACGACCTCATAAGTATTACCAATATGCGGTTTGCCTGATGCATAAGCAATCGCTGTAGTAATATAATACTTTCCTTTGTTGCATTTCTCACACATATTCTTCTCTCCTTCTATAATCTTAATTTTTCATTATTTAATGATAATTTTTGTCACATCCTGCCGGTGGCTTTTTGTATAGGTAGGAAATGCAATTTCCTACCTATACAAAAAAAACCGCCTTCTCATACTGAGAAGGCGGGATATTCCGCGTTACCACTTCTTTTCGCTCTATCCTCACGGATCAGAACCTCATCGAGTGCCATCTACACTCTTTCGCTGTAATGGGCGAATCCCATTAAGTGCTAAATCTCTGACCTGTCTGCCACTCTTCACACTCACTGCTCCAAAGCCATCTTCCGCTTGTTCCAATCCGCCCTTCTCAGCTTAACCGGGGCTTCTCTGTAGAATCTTTCCAACCGTACTCTCTTTTTCCACGCATTTTCTGTTTCATTTTCAATATTCAGCAATTTCCATAAATCATTCTGGCTATCTTATGAATATTTACATCTTTTTTATATAGATATAAAAGAATTTCAACGTAAAAATCGTAGCACAGTAAGGACTGGCATGTCAAGCCTTTTATATAGCTTTCCTATGGCCAGCTATTAATACCCTGCCATTAATACCTTGCCATTAACACCCCGGCTATTAAATACTTTGTTTTGTCTAATTTATTCGCCTGGGAACATAGTAGCTTCCAGTGTCTCCATCTCTGATTCTTCGATTCCGTATGCCCCATCCTTGTCCGCTGTTACGTGAACTTCCAATGTCGTCTCTTCACCGTAAGAGTTTGCTTCAATCGCACGGTTCAGGCTCTCAACTAAAATATCCATAAGCACATCTGTCTGTGTCGGATCTTTTCCCTGATCTGCATACTCTGTTGCAATATCATTTACATAGTTGGAAGAATTACTGAATATATCTGATGGCTTGATCACGACAGTTACTACATAGCTGTCATCGTCCTGTTTCTTGGCATCTTTTACTGTGAAATCTGCCAGATCATAGGCCTTATCAGCTACCTCTATGTATTTATCCATCATCTCGTCACTTACGTCCATTCCTGAAAATGCGCTCTCAATCTGAGTTCTCATACCTTCTGTCACTTCTTTTTTCGCATCACTCTCAGAAATTCCACGGTATTCGGCATATTTATCATACTGCGCATGATAATTTGCATCTAATACCGATTTTGTGTATCCTGCCGCATCAAAATCTTTACCACATGCAGTCAGCCCCATACACATCAGTACCGCCATCCCCAAAGCCAATACTCTTTTCATTCTCTTCATACCTTTTTCCTCCTCGTTTTGGATTTTTTTCTAAATCTACTTATGCTTAGTCTAACATACCCCGATAAAACCCGCAACTACTGAAACCTCTCTTTTATCCTCTCAGAAACATCATGCCCTCTTCCGTAAGCTCCAGATAATCCGGCATTCCTTTTTCTCCGATTTTTTCCAACTTTTCTCTCTGAAGAAACCAGCAGATTGTCTGTTTATCCTGATTTTCTTCCCCTTCCGGGTAAAGATAATAATTTCTTTCGAAAGGAAGTGCTGCCTCACTTTCAACATTTATCTTTAGACAGTTCTCCTTTCGCTTTCCCCACACCGGCACAAAATCATGAGCCCGATAGCCAAGCCAAACTGCCTGTTCATCGATTTCCTGATTCGTATGTAATGTAATTCCCCAGTCAAGAATCTCTGCCGTATGTGCATCTACGCGTTTTATTCTGGAAAAATTCTTACAACCGGTCAGTTTTGCTGCCTCTTTATATACAGGCTTTGCAAATATTTTTTTCGTTTCTCCATAAATGACCGGTTTCCCCTGATCCATGATCAACAGTTCCTCGCTGAAACGATAAATTTCATCTCTGCTGTGCGATACCATAATAACAGTTCCTTCATAATCCTTCAGCATCTCAATCAGTTCCTGCTGAAGCCGGTCTTTTAAAAATACGTCCAATGCGGAAAATGGCTCATCCAACAGAATGACATCCGGCTCATACGCCATAATCCTCGCTAGTGCAACTCTTTGCTGCTGCCCACCGGAAAGTTGTCCCGGCAACCGGTCAGCAAGTCCTGCCAGCGCAAATTTTTCAATCATTTCCTGTACTTTTTTCTGCTTTTCTTCCTTGCTTCCTTTTAGACCTGCCGCAATATTTTTTGCAACTGTCATAGTTGGAAACAACGCATAATTCTGAAAGAGGTATCCGACATTTCTTTTCTGTGGTTTTAAATCCACTTTATTGGCCGAATCAAACAGCACCTTATCATCAATCTGTATCATTCCAAAATCCGGTGTCTCAATCCCCGCGATACTCTTAAGCGTCATGCTTTTTCCACACCCGGATGCTCCCAGAATCCCGATTCGTTTCGATTCTGTCTGAAAATGTATATCAAGACTGAATTCTCCCAGTTTTCTCTTAATATCTACTTTAATTCCCATTTTTTATCCTTCCCGTATCTTTCCACAATTTCCCGTACAATCCCAATCCCATGCATTCTCCATCCACAATTTCTTTTTGTCGTATGCCTGGCAACTCAAACAACATACAGAAGATGCAGTATGTTGTTTAACCGGAGCTACCAGTGTTTGATATTCTTCATCTTTGTGCCGGATATAAAATTCATGGAAAAGATTACAAGAAATGCGATGAGCATAATGATCGCTACCCATACTCCCGCTGTTGCATAATCTCCATCCTGAATGACCATAGCAATTTTCTGAGAAATCGTTCCCGTCTTTCCGGGAATATTTCCAGCCAGCATAGATGTTGCTCCGTACTCTCCAAGGGCTCTTGCAAATGTAAGAATAGTTCCGGATGCAATTCCAGGTCCTGCACTTGGAATCACAACTTTCCAGAAAATCCGGATGTCAGACATACCAAGTGTGCGCCCTGCATAAATCAGATTGACATCTAACTGTTCAAAAGCAGCTCTTGCATTACGATACATTAGCGGAAATGCGATAACGGTTGCTGCAATAATACAACCAAGCCATGACTGCACGACCTTAATATCAAATGTCTCATACAAAAAAATTCCAAATGGTCTTCTTTTACTAAAGATCAAAAGCAGGAAGAAACCTGCGACAGTCGGTGGCAGTACCATCGGCAGTGTCAGTATTCCATCAATGACCGCCTTCTTGCCCGGTGTTGTCTTTACCACTTTTCTCGCCGCATAAATTCCTAAAAAGAATGATATAAAAGTCGCCACGATTCCTGTTTTTAATGATATAAAAAGCGGGCTCCAGTCCAAATTTTTAATAATCGATTCCATTGCATCCATCTATATTCCTCCTCCGACTTCAAGAATGTCCCTGACCTGTTTTGAGGCAGGAAAGGGACTTTTCATTATTGCTTTTTTAATTCCCAGTCAACTTTTTGCTGGCTTAGGAAAGACATTTCTTACTCTACATCTGTATCGAAGTAGTATTTCTGGAAAATTGTTTTTGCTTTATCAGATGTTACAAAATCGATGAAATCTTTTGCTTCTGAGACTTCTGCATCACTTGCTTCGTCATTTTTAACCTGAGCGATCGGGTAGATTACATTTCCTGTAAGATCATAGCTTACTGTCTGAAGGATATTAAGCTCATCCTCATATCCATATGTATCAGAATAGTATGTTGTACCAACTTCACAAGATCCCTCTACAACTGCTGCCAATACTTTACTTACGTTATCCTGCTCGCTGATCTCAACTCCGCCAAGTTTCTCGGAGATTGTCTCTGTAGGAATTGTGGATACATCATCAACTTTGTCAAGAATTCCAAGGTTTACAAGCGCCTGTCTTGTATATTTACCAACCGGTACGCTTCCACCTGCAAGAGCGATGCTAGAAGCCTCTTTTAAGGTCTCAAGTCCGGTAACCTTTGTTCCACTGTCTTTACGTGTGACAACTACGACCTGGTTGTTTACAACATTCTTACGTGTTCCGTCAACTACAAGTCCGTCTGTCTTCTCCAGCTGATCCATCTGTTTCTGAGCTGCTGAAAAGAATACATCACACGCATATCCTTCCTCGATCTGTGTAAGCAGTGTTCCTGAACTATCTGCATTAAATGTAATCTTCACATTTGGATGATCTTTCTGATACTCTGTTGCGACTTCATCCATAACTTTGCTCAAGCTGGCGGCAATAAATACCTGAAGCTCTACATCTTCTGCATCATCAGCCTTCGCCTCTGTTTTTGTCTCCTCTTTTTTGTCATCTTTGCTGTCGGATTTACTTCCGCATGCTGCAATTCCTAATACCATAGACATTGCAAGTAATGTTGCTAATACTCTTTTTTTCATCTCGTTTCTCCCTAATTTTTGATTATCATAATGACTGTTTTTGAAAATGCGATTTGTTTTATAAAAATAATCGGTATTATAAATAATATAGCGGTCGTTTATACATGTTTACACATTTTCATGTCTGCTCTCACATGCAACCGCTATTATTATCCTCACTGATATCATGAATTATCAGCTATTTCCACATTCACCATCTGTGCCACGCAAAATTCCAAGTCCATGTCCCAGCTGCGGCAATACATACTCCAGACTCTCTTTTACAGCCTTCGGACTTCCCGGAAGATTGACAATCAACGTCTTTTTTCGAATTCCGGATACAGCCCGGCTTAGCATTGCTCTTCCGGTAATAGAAAGTGAATACTGACGGATCGCATCTGCAATTCCCATCGCCATGCGGTCACAGACTGCCTGTGTTGCCTCTGGTGTCACATCTCTTTCTGCAAATCCGGTCCCACCTGTCGTAAAGATCACATTGACCTGTCTCTGGTCTGCCAGTCTCATAAGCTGATGCTTCAAAGGCTGTTCTCCGTCCGGAAGCAGTAATGTCTCTATCACGTCATATCCTTCCTTCATAAGCATCTCCTGGATCAATGGACCACTCTTATCCTCTCGCTCTCCTGCAGCACCTTTATCACTCAAAGTAATAACTGCCGCCGTAAACGGACGATCTTTTTCCAATGGGAGCATTGTGATCTCATCACCAGCCTTAATCTCGCCACCTTTCAGAACCCTTGTGAACACACCTTCTCTTGGCATGATACAATCACCCATAACCTTGTAGATCGCACAGTGGCTATGGCATTCTTTTCCAATCTGCGTCAATTCCAAAATTGCTTCTCCAATCTGAAATTTCGTTCCTACCGGGACTTTACTCAGATCAAACCCTTCCACAACAAGATTCTCTCCGAATGCCCCAAAGTCTACGTCCGCACCTTTTTCTCGAAATGCTTCAATCTTTTCAAATGAAAGCATACTCACCTGACGGTGCCATTTACCCACATGGGCATCTCCTTCAATTCCCCATTCTTCCACCAGTCTTGCAGACTCAATCGGTTTTTTCTGGGTTCCTTTTTTCTCACTAATACAAATTGCTAATATCTTTCCCACAGCTCTATCCCCCAATTTGACTCATTTTCTTATCTTCTGTAATTTCACTTAAATTTTCAAAACGGTGGCTTTTTGGCTTTAACTGAATTGCCTCCGTGATTGCCTGATACAAATATTCCAATGTTTCTTGATCTGCCATTGTTGTTCCGCATCTCTGTGGCTTTTCATGCCTGTCAAAAATATCCTTCAGCTCCACGCCTTTTCCATAGCACAGACAAGGTTTTAAACACCCTTGCGCCGTCATGCGTATCCGGTTACAATACTGACAAAATTTTCCATGAAGTGCACTGATAAATCCTACACTTCCCTGCCCTCCCGGAAGCTTCACATAAACTGCCGGTCCATTTCCATGAATCTGACGATCTTCCTGAATATCAGGATATTGTTTCTTTAACTCTTCCAAAATGTCTTCATTGTAAATCGTCTCAAACTTTTTTCCAAGCCCAATCGGCATCATCTCAATAAAACGTACATCCAGCTTTTTCTCCAGCGTCAATCTTGCAAGTGCCAAAAATTCATCCTCATTCATGCCTTTTTGAAGTACACTGTTGATTTTTACTGGAATTCCGGCATCTACTGCCTGATCCACACTTTCTAGCACCCTGAAAAGTTCGTCCCGTCCGGTAATTACCTGATAACGTTCCCGGTCCAATGTATCCAGACTAATATTCACCGCATCCAGCCCATTTTTCAATAGTTCTGGCAAATATTTTGACAGCAGGACACCATTCGTAGTCATTGTTACCTGCTCTACTCCCGGAATCTTCTTAATCTTTCCAATCAATTCCGGACTCCCCAGTCTTACCAGCGGTTCTCCTCCTGTAATTTTGAATTTACGGATTCCGGCCTTTGCAGCCGCCTGACAGACCATCTCAATTTCTTCGTAAGAAAGAATGTTCTTCATCGGAACTAATTCTACTCCTTCCGGCATACAATACCGACACCGGAGATTACACCGATCCGTAATGGAAATTCTCATATAATCTATTATTCTTCCATACTGATCCTTCATAAATCTTTAAACTTCCTCCAACAATACCTTTACTTTACCACCACACACCATGCCTTCTTCCTCGGCATCTGCACCAGTCATATCCACATGCACGATCTGTGGCGCTTTTGCGCATCCTCGCAGTATTAATAACGCTTTGCTGACAATCGTGGCTTCAATACAGCCGCCCCCAATAGTGTCTACACATCGTCCATCTTCCATGATCAACATCTTCGTTCCAATACTTCTTGGCGCACTTCCTTTTCGTTCAACTATCGTCGCCAATATCTTTTTCTGATCCTCACATTTCACGATTGCATCCCGGATTTCATTCGAATAACCGGCTCCTCGTTTATCCTGATTCTTGACCTGTATAATTTCTGCCATAATGGATATTGCGATTTCTTCCGGTGTCTCCGCCTTTATATCCAGGCCGATCGGAGAATGTAACTGACTGATCACCTGTGGATCGGCTCCATTTTCAAGGACACTATGTTTTACCTGTGCCACTCTTCTGCGGCTTCCCATCATTCCAATGTACGCATGTGGTTTTCTTACAATACTTTCCAGACAGATCCGATCATACACATGTCCGCGGGTAACGATTACAAAAAACGTATCTGAATCACCGGGAATCTGTTCCAGTCCCGCTTCAAATGTATCACAAATAACTTTGTCTGCTCCTGCTCTTCTGGCGTTATCTGCAAATTTCGGTCTGTCTTCCAGTACTGTTACATAACATCCAATCTGTCTGCCAAGCTGAATAATCGGCATGGAAACATGTCCCCCACCACAGATCACGATTTTCTTCTGTCCACCTATAACTTCACCAAATATTTTTTCGCCATCAACAAGCGCTATACCATTTACTTCTAACTGCTCTATCTGCTGGTCATGCTGTTCTAAAAATCCCCCTGCAACAGATGCCCATACCAGCTTTCCATTCGATACAAGCGCTTTTTCCCCAAGTGCCTCTCCTGTCAGTCCTGTCAAAACGATATTTTTACTCTCTGGCTGCAGTTGTTTTAATTTTTGTAAGAATTCCCACATCCGCACTCACCTACTTTCCAAATCCGCAATTCGGGAAAGTACAGACCGGACAATTCAAGCATAAGCCGCCTTCACCCAGTGTATCAATATCTGCTTTTTTCAGAATCTCTCCAGCCACGATCCGTGGCAGAACCAAATCAAAAATAGTCCGTTTCGCATACATAACGCATCCCGGAAGACCAATGACTGGTCTTTTTTTCTCTCCATAGTAGGACAGCAAGAACATGGCTCCCGGAAGTACAGGTGCTCCGTAAGTCACAATCTCAGCACCTGTATTCTTAATCGCAAACGGAGTACGGTCATCTGGATCCACACTCATTCCGCCTGTACAAAGTACCATATCCACCCCTTCATCCAAAAATTTCTGAATAGCCGCTGTAATATGTTCATGGTTATCATCACTTACTACATGCCCGACGACCTCTGCTCCATATTCTTTCAATTTTTCGATAATAACCGGTGTAAATGTATCTTTGATTCTTCCGTAAAATACTTCATTTCCAGTATTTACAATTGCAGCTTTCATCTTTTTAAATGGAATCAGCTCAAAAATCGGTTCTTCACCAGCTGCTTTTTTTGCACGCTCCATTTTTTCTTTTTCAATAACAAGAGGAATAATCCTTGTCCCGGCAATCTTATCGCCCTTTTTTACTGGAAAGTTTCCATGACGACAGGCAATCATCATTTCACCAAGCGCATTTACTGCATTCAATCGCTCTGTATCAACCTTTAAAAGACCGTCACACTCCGCGATCAGTTCAATTTTTCCTTCTTTGATTTCCGATGGGGTCATGTGCTCATTTGCACACATATCATACAAGATCTTAGCCGCATCATTTTCATGAAGCATATTCTCATTATTCTCCCAAATGTAAATGTGATCTTTTCCCACACTTAAAAGTACAGGTATGTCTTCCTCTGTAATAATATGGCCTTTTCGAAATACGGCATCCTTCGTAACGCCTTTGATAATTTGTGTGATGTCATGGCACAATACCTGCCCCACTGCATCTTCCGTTCGCATTAATTTCATTGTATCCATTCCCTTCGAATATTTTTTCAAAACTATTCGCAGTTTAAAAAAATATTTTTATAACATTTCTCAGTTATTTTAATATCAATTTTTTTGATATTAAAATAGGGATTTTTCACCTTTTATCTAAGGTAAACAAAATCCCCTATAATTTCGCTCAAATTTATATAATATATTATAACAAAACAGGTTTTTTTGTCAACCAATTCGTCATATTCTTCAGTCATTCAAAATTCACAAATTCTTTTATCCTGTCCCTCGCATCATTTCTTATAGGATATGTTTTTCTCCATTGAAATGCTCCATGATTGCTTCCAGCACCCCGCCACCGATTGCTCTGGCTTTATCCGAAATTGTATAGCAATATTCTTCCTTACATCTGGCATCAATATCTCCACACTTCATGCCAATTGTAACATTTACCCCTGGCTGCAGCATTCCCCGGACAATACCACTCATCAACGCTCGGACAGATTTTCCACCGCTATAAGCAACAATCTGATCTTTTTCCACATGATCACCGATTTTAACCACAGGCTCATAAAGTCCGTCTGCCGATGCACGGATGATCCTTTCAATAGAATATCCTCCTATTTCTGCCGGGATTCCTGTATTCGGAATTGCACAGCCTTCATGAATCACTTTACCAAGATTATGTCCTCTCATAGTCTCCACTACTACGTGGCAGTCTTTTCCAGCGGTAAATCCAGGTCCGACCCCAATTACAAATTCAGCAGCGTCTATCGTTGTTCCCAGATTTTTTTTTGCCAGTATTGCATCTACAACTACATCTGCCTTATACTCTTTCAGATACTTAAGTCCTGGATCCACAAGAAGCGGTATATACCCCTTTTTTATTCTATCATCTATCTGTTCCGGTCCGTCAGTCAGTTTCGCAGTAACATGTTCTACTTCTGCATTTCCTTCATACACTGCTCTAGAAAATGCAATTGTCCGTCGTACAGTCAATGGAACTTTCGTCTCTGTCATAATAATTTCAAATCCGCATTTATATAGGCGATATGCAATTCCTGTAGCCAGATCTCCTGCTCCTCTTATTAAAATTCTCATGCGCCAGTCTTCTTTCCCTTTTTGTTATTAGCTGCCCGTCCCCTGTAGAAGTGCTTTTATTCAAGAATTTAATTAAAATAATTCACCGTCTTGAAAAACATCTTTATAAATGTCCTGGGCTGCCGCTTCAACGCGTTCCCTGTAAAGTTCATATTTTTCAAGAAGCATATGCCCACGCTCAGTTATATAGGCTTCGCCACCATTCTTTCCACCGCTCATGCGCTCCACGATCTTCCAGCCTGTCTCTTCCTCCGCTGTATGGATGAGCTTCCAGCCTTTACTGTAAGACATACCGGTCTTTGCACAGGCCTCCCGCACAGAACCCAGACGATCGATCTGAGTCAGAAGTGTTACAGCACCCGGTCCAAAAAAAGAACGATTCACTGCAAGACTTACTTTCACATGACCTCGTATCTGCTTCTCTGCAAATATCTGCCGTCTTTCTTCATATTCCCGTGCAGATGTCACCTTCACAAGAATCCCTTCATTCTCAACCTCTATATGCGCGATCCGATAACCGAACTGCTTCCAGAAAGCCGCCACACCGGTACTTCTGACGGTTCCTTCTGCCATCTCTGCACTCTCTTCAATCTGTTGTTCCAGTTTTTTGCAGATATTTCTTGCGCAGGCCTGACTGGTACAGATTAAGTCGCCAAACATACCTCCATATACTGCACCAAGCAATTCTGCCTGACGCTTCTGCATCATTAACAATATATCCGGTTGAAAAAAAGGAAAACGAATATCTCCGACAAAAATACGTTCGCATGTATCCGATAGATAAGAAAGTCCCTTCAGAACTGCTAATTCAAAGGAATCTGACTCTATATCCAAAAATGTAACCCCGCGACGATGCAATGTCTGCTCTATCTTATCTGCCATTCCATCCCGTGTGACCAGAGCAATGTCTGCCACACCCGCACGTTGATAGCTTACAATCATCTGTTCGAAAATGGTCGGTCTCTTCATCTCAAGAAACTTTTCCATCTCCTCATCTGGTATCCCGACTCCGGTCACCAATATTACTGCGCCTATCTTCATCTGTCCCACCATTTCTAATATATAATAAAATTATTATAGCAATAACCTCTTATTTGTCAACGAATTTAGCTCTCCCCTAACTTCCCTAGTTCTGGCAAGGCCTTGCTTTCTGACCGTCAATCTTTTCGTTTCTGATCTCACCACTTTTTCCGCCACTTTTATGACAAAGATAAATCTCTCCGATTTCCATAGATTTATCGATGGCTTTACACATATCATATACAGTAAGAAGTGCCACACTGACACCTGTGAGGGCTTCCATCTCCACGCCTGTCTTCCCGGTCACTTTTACTGTACAATAACAGTCAATTGCACATTCCTCTGGTTTCATCTCGAAATTCACACGGCATTTTGTGATTGGAAGAATATGGCACATCGGAATCAGTTCGGAAGTTCTCTTTGCACCCATAATTCCGGCAGTTGTTGCCACTCCGAGCACGTCCCCCTTTCCGACTGTTCCGGCTTCAATCGCATCGTAGACTTCCTTGCTCACCAGGATACGTCCTTTTGCCGTAGCCTCCCGGACTGTGTCATTTTTCTCCGTAACATCGACCATGATTGCTTTTCCATTTTCATCAAAATGTGTTAACTGCATTTTCTAACTCCTTTCAAATGTGATTTTCTGTAAATTCACTACACATTTTACAAAAATCACTTTTTTTCAAGAATGCCTCGGCATTTTTTCTATGTCATGTATTCCATGATAACACATTTTCTCCGAACTCTGTTCATAAATATTATAGAAAGGCACTGAAAGGATTCTTTGTATGTCTCTTTATAAAAAACGGCACTTTCTGTTGGTTGGTTTTATGTCCGGTCTGCTGATTTTTGCGCTGCTTCTAAGTGCGATTGTTGGTGGAACTTCAGCTTTGGATATGAATTCCCGCTTCGACCGATACGTGGAGGAACTATTTAGGCAGGAGGTGTCTGCGAATACAATCACGCTTCATTACACAGTAAAAGATCCGGAATCTTATGGAATTCAAAATCCACCTGTCTCTTGTGGATACGCCGGAACAGACTCGGCGCTTATATGCGCTTCTGCGGAAAATGCTCTTGCAAGTCTTCATCAGTTCAAACGGAACAAGCTGTCTGATTATAATAAGCTGACTTACGACATTCTTGAACACTCTTATACCTCTTCTTTGGAAATGGGGCCGTATCTTTTATATGAAGAACCTCTCACACCACTTACCGGTACTCAGGCACAGCTTCCTATTCTTCTGTCAGAATATCGTTTTTATAATACTGACGATATTGACACTTACCTGAAACTTCTGACTACCATTCCCGATTATTTCCAATCTATTCTCACATTTGAGAAAGCAAAAAGCAGCGCCGGACTTTTCATGGCTTCCTACGTCGCCGACGACATTATCACGGAATGTCAGACATTTGCCACCATGAAAAATAACTATCTTTATGCCACATTTGATTCTAAAATTGACGCTTTGAATTTGCCTGCTGTAACTTCTGAAGATTATAAGAAACAAAATCGTGACGCCGTCTTAAATTACGTTCTTCCGGCCTACACTTCTCTTAGTGACGGACTACAAAATCTTCGTGATACCGGAAACAACAAACGGGGACTCTGTTATCTTCCTGATGGAAAAAAATATTATGAACTCTCAGTAAAAGAACAGACCGGTTCTGCCAGAACCATTCCACAGCTTCAGAAACTTGCACAAAGACAAATTCAAAGTGACCTGCTAACGATGCAGAAATTATTAAACAATTCCAGTTCCCATAAGAACTCTGAAGCTCATTCTGGCTCTGTACAAGGTACCACGCCGGGAGCATCTTCTGATTTATTCAAAGGTCACGGTACCGAATTTTCTTCTGATGATCCGGTCAACATTTTAAATACGCTGCAAGATAAAATATCCGGCTCATTCCCAAAACCTCCAAAAGTTTCTTTCGAAATAAAATATGTTCAGGAAGCTATGGAAGAATATTTAAGTCCTGCTTTTTACATGATTCCGCCAATTGATAACAGTGGCGAAAATGTCATCTATATTAATCCCGGACACATTTCTGATGACCTGACTCTCTTTACAACTCTGGCACACGAAGGTTATCCGGGGCATTTATATCAGACGGTCTACTACTCCGCCACCAAACACCCTCCGATTCGAGATCTTCTGTCATTTGGCGGATATACCGAAGGTTGGGCTACATATTGTGAAATGCTGAGTTATTACTATTCCCCGCTTTCTCATGATATGGCAACACTTCTCCAACATAATGCCTCCGTCATTCTCGGACTTTACGCCCTCGCCGATATGGGCATCCACTATGACGGCTGGACTCTTGCTGAAACAGTTGCCTTTTTCCGAACCTATGGAATCACGAATGAAAAGACAATCGAGGACATTTTTGATCTGATTGTCGCAGATCCAGGCAATTATCTCAAATATTACATCGGATACGTGGAATTTCTTGAATTAAAGAAACTGGCAATAAAAACCTGGGGAGATGATTTTACCCAGAATCAGTTCCACCAATGCATCCTCGATACCGGACCGGCGCCATTTGAAATTCTACAGAAACAAATTAAAAATGCGTATTAGCGGAAAAGTTTCAAGGGAAGATTTGACTCATGCGAGTCAAATCTTCCCCTCTATCATATCCAGATATTCTCCTTTATCGATATGCATCATACTTACCTGATTCTGATATCTTCTAAATCCGTACACACTGTCCACATTTCGGATCAAGGACTGCAGTCGCTCGTCCGGTACGCACACGATCAACTGTAATTCCAGTTCTCTTGCGTAGTGCAGGCAGACTTCGCTTCGTTCTTTGTCCATTTTGGAAAATGCTTCATCCAAAAGTACCAGTCTTATTTTGGAATCGCGATTTGTCTGCTGCATATAAAGCATTGCAAATCCTGCCAAAAGTGCTACATATTTCGGGTTCTGTCCTTCTCCTCCGGAATCACGCCCTGCCATGTCATCGACCGCATTTTTCTTCACATTTCCATCTTCATCTTCCACTCGTTCGTACATACTAAAAGTCAGATAATTCCGGTAATCCACGTACTGCTCCATCTGCTGACGGTGCTGGCTTAAGGACCTGGCATCTTCGTCTTTCGGAGGCATGAATTTCTCCGTCAGGCGCTGGATCTGTTGCTCGTACTTCTGATAAAATGTGTCTTCGCCAAGCGTGATCTGTCCGTCGAAACTGTCATCGTCCAGCACTTTGCTGTCCAGTTCCGGTGCCATCAGCATCTCATAAAACTGTCCATTTTCATTTTCTGCCGGAAGAATATCAATTTGGTAAATACTGTCGGAGAATTTAATCTTTGCCAGCATACGGTTGATTTCTTTCCTGTGACGGTATGCAGCTTTGATTTCACCGTGGATCGTCGCGATTACATTTTCACGAAGCGTATGGTAGATCAGATCATACTGTTTCTGGAATTCATCTTTATACTTCGGCTCAAAATCCTGTCTGCATTGATTCAAGATCCTGTCATAAGAAACATTTTCGTGTTCTACGCCCGTCAGACCATAGGATGGATATGCCTGATTGAATTGATTTCTCGCACGTGTCAGAAGATCACGTACTTCCTCTTCCTGCTTCATCAGCTCTTCAGATTCTTTACTCTTCTTACGGCGGTATGTCTGCTCGGATTGTGTCTTTACCGCTTCCCGGACTTCAGTCTGCAGTTCTTCATTCAGCACAAATCCCTGCATCAGGAAATCCATACGATTCTGGAAATTCACGATATCCTGCTCTGCCTGTCCCTGTGTCTTGGCATAGCCCAGTATTTCTTTCTGAAGCTGTTCAGATATCTTCTCAATTTCCTGGATTTTTACTTCTAATTCTGTCTTCTGCTGATTGAGTTCCGCAGTTCTGCTTCCTTCACGAAGCTCTCGCAGTTCCTTCTCCAGCTGATCCTGTTTCTCATAAAATGCCTGCAGTTCTTCGCCTGCCCCGGCCAGATGCAGAATCTGATCTGTGCTTTGGTTCAGCCGCTCAAATCCCTGGGCTGCTTTCAGGCTTTGCTGCATCTGCTGATCTTGCAATACTTCTTCACTCAGCTTCAGAACCTCATCTTCCATTTCACGAAGCTTTGCCTTAGAAACCTTCGTTCCAATGCAGGCATATTTTTCATAATCATTTTTCTTCAGATGACGGAAAATGTAATTATTATAAGAATAGCAGTCGGCTGTCACACCATTTCCGGAGGCACGGAGTTCTTCCTCTGTCTCGCATTTGGCAATTCTTCCGAGATAACGGCGCAGGCACTGGTCCACGTATGGTTCTTCTGCATGAACAGCCTCATAGATCGAATTGTCATGAACTTTTGGCTCGGACTTCACAATTGCGGCCGTATCTAACAGATCTACTTCATCAATCCCACCAAGATATTGAAGCTTACGAAATACTTTTGCTGCATCAAGGGCGTACTCCGGTGCGGTCACAAGACTGTGTTTCACACGCCCCATACGACCTTCAATCGCATTTTTCCATTTCTCATCTGTAATGTCAAAAAGATCTGCGAAAATGTTGACGTGAATGGTTCTTCCATATTGTGTGCTCAGACGGTTCTGTAACTCCTGCCTTGCCTGTTTTAACTCTTTTCGGTACGGTTTGCGGTCGTTTTTCAGATCCTCCACCATTTCCTTTTTCTCTTTCAAATCCTTGCGGTTCTGACTGATTCTTGTACCGATTTCATCAACTTCTTCATTAATGCTCTCCAGCGCGTCACTTAGTTGTTTCTTTAGCTTCTCAATTGCTTCCTTTGAAACATTTCCCGACTTGATCTCATCAATCCTCTGAAGTGCCGGATTGCTCACATAGGCACTGATCTCTTCATCTTCCTCCCAGCGGGCAAGTCCTTTTACAACCTCGCGCCACTGCTCACTGTTTCGGGCCAGAAGCTTGATGGTCTCCTTAAGACTCTTCAGCTCCTTCTCCTTCTGACCATAATCACTGGATTTCAGTTCCGCTTCTACCTCAACAAGTGCGTTCGTAAGCTGTGTCTTTTTCTCATTGTTCTCATTCTGCTGTTTTTCTCTGGCACGGATCTTCTCATTGATATCCATAAGATCCTGACTTCTCGCCTCAATCTTCGTCTTGAAGCTTTCAATGTCAATATATTTTAACACCTGTTCCACATGGATTTTATCCGCCCGCGTCGTCTGAAGTGCCAGATTCTGCCGGCTGATCTCATCTAGAAGATGGATTCGATTCTCCAGGTCTTCCACACGCTCTTTGATCTCACGGTACGCACCAAGCTGGTCACTAATGGTCGAAACTGTATCCTCTTTACTCTTCGGGAACATATAATCACGGATAAACTGACCCGTCCCATTTGTCATGCGAAGGGCAATCGCACTCTTTTCCATGGTCATCATACGCCCCGGCTCCACATATCCAAAGATCACATCATAAACCGTTTTCAAATATGCCTCTTTTGACGGATAAAGGCGATTCACATCACCTCGTCCACGATTGTCCGAAGAATCCACCCGCTTTTCCACAAGCTTTCTGAGTCCTGCAATTGTATATGGCACACCTTTCTCCGTCAGATATTCATCCTCCGGAATTTTCCCGGAGTGGCTGAAAAATGTATACTTTCGGATTTCGGTATCATTTTTTCCAACTTCGAATGCAACACCGATACAAGTACTCACCTTCGCTCCGGTATCAAATATCTCCAGTACGATCTGAGAGCAGAAGTCCTGTCCATCACGATTGTAAGAGCCGTCTTTCTGCGCACCTCGCAGGTAACTGAGCACACTTCGGCGGTTCTTCGCATCGTCCGCCGCCTTATTTAGAAATGTAGCGGAAATACTTCCGTACAGAACGACTTGAATGGCATCCATAACTGTTGATTTTCCAGATCCACTCTTACCGCTGAACAGATTGACATACTCATGGAACTCCATGATCTTGTGGCTGACACCGCCCCAGTTATTCATCAGCATTCTTGTAAATATCTTCTTCGCCTGCTTCAACTTCTGCACCGCCTTCCTCATCAACATATTCTTTTATCAATGCCTGAATATCTACACCACTGCAATACAGATTAATTGTGCTGTAAATGTAAATCTTTGTCTGATCTTCTACGTTCTGGATCGCGCCCGGAACCTCGATGATCTGATGCTTGCTCATAACATACAGCGCATCTTTCCACTCTGCCATAGTCAGCTTCTCATTGATCAGATTCGTGTTCTTTCCATACTCACGGATCTCCGCCAGATTCGTCACTGTCGCATTCAGACCTTCGCCGAGAATCTTATCCCGATAGATTATTTTAATAAGAAGAATAATCTTCGTAGCCGTCACATTCAAACGTTCCACAGCCACGCCTTCCCCGGTCAGCCTGAAAATGTGTTCCTGTGGGTCGTGTACCAGTTCGCACCCAAGTACGGACAGATAGTCTTCTATAAATTTCCGGTGTCTCACACAGATTTCATAGTGAAGGTTATCCCTCGGCGTCAATGTGACCGGATCGTATTTTACTTGTAAAATGCATGTCTGCCGAAACAGCGCGGAAATGGTTTTCTTCAGATTCTCCGCCTCCGTCACAGACAATTCTTCCATATAATTTACCATATATTTTTCCTTATCCTTGTCTTTCTTATTATAATGTTGGGGCACAAGCCCCCATCTATGATATTTCACCTGATGATTACTGAGACTTTTTAATCACAAGCTTAGAGAATCTCAGACCATTCTCGTTCTCAAGCTCTTCTCCAACCTCAATCTCTTCCGTTCCTTCCGCAACTTCCGTAGCCTCCTGCCAAACAAGAAACAGCTTTTCCAGATCTTCCATGGATTTTACTGTGTCTTTCGTCACAATAAAGTTTCCTTCCTGCTCATTTTGTTTCCGGAACTCTCGAATTTCCTTCTGCGTGTAAAGCGGCTTTAGAACATACTCATTCATTTCTTCCGAATCTGCCTGTTCTGTTACCTCTGTCACCGCCTGCGGTACAAATGCTTCTTTTTTCCGGTCACGTCTCTGATACAGACTCTTTTCATTCATCACACGGTATGGTTCGGTCAGCTTCATTTTCTGCGACAGCTTGTCCAAAATTTCATCACGTTTTTCACTCTGAGTCAGAAGATTTACAAAGGCAATTGTCTGATCTTCCTCGACCGCGCCTTCCATCAAAATGTACCGGATTCTCGCAGCAGCCCGGCTTGCAAATACAGTCTTCTGCTCAATCAGCATATTGTATCTTCGCTCAATGGCATCGAACTCTCTGGAAATGCGGTACAACATTTCATTCGCTTCGTCACAGAGCTTCACTGCCCGCTCCAGACGGTAACGCTGAATGCTCAGCTTATTCTGCACATTTCGTTCTTCAGACTTCTCCTGCTCCTCTCGCGCCAGCTGAACTTGAATATCCCGGAGCTTTTCCACAAAACCTTCGCGCCTTGTCTCATTTTCCCCAAGATTCTTCTCTATCAGCTCTTTGACCGCTTCCTTGTAACGATAAAAGCTGTCGGTCGTCGTCAAAATCGCATATTTCTGGCTGTCACTATTGTTGATTTCCTTTACAAGAACTTCCTGGATTCCTAAAAAACTTCGCTGGCTCGATAATTCATCAAAATATCCGCGCATCCCTTCCTGCATATTTGCCAGCATCTGAAGCAGGGCTCTTGACGTATGCAGTGCACTTTTCAGAATGTCATTATTCTTCTCCCGATCCGAACTATATGTATAAAGGTGACTGTACACTGCCAGCACACTCTCGCGCTCCTTGCTGTCCTCATCACTATAAAGATTACGGAACAACTCCACATACAACTGACTATACTCCGGGAAAGATACTACATAGCTGTTTAGTGTTTCGTCATAGTCACGTCTAAGCCATCCCCAGTCTTCAAAATGCCGTAAACTTATCATCGCCATGTTCGACCGCGTCAAAAGCTCCCCTTCCTCATCAAAACGCTCCTTACTCCAGTCTAACGTCATACGGGCAAGCTGCTCATTCATAATCGTCTGACACTCGCCCTCAGTCAACCCCAAAAGCGAATACGACTGGCTGCTCTCCTCGTAAACCGCCACAAGAAACTGCATATAGAATTCCATATATTTACTTCCGAATACCTTGTAAAAATCCTTCGGAATCCGACTGATCAGATTCATTCGTTCCTCCTTCACCCACAAACACACGGGATTTGCTCCTATCAGTATACCGAATTTTGCCCCTAAGAGCAACCTTTTGGGGACGTAGTTATTCTGCGTTTTCTACCGTAACTTTTCTATTTTACTATGCCCCCTAGTACTACGCTGGCCGCCAATCCAGCGAGTGTTGCCAGTAATGCTCCTGGCAGTGTGTATCTTGTTTTTGTTACTTTTGCGGTCATGAAGTAAACGCTCATGGTGTAGAATATTGTTTCTGTGCAGGACATGCTGATGGATGCCACAAGTCCCAGATAGGAATCTGTCCCGTACTCTTTGTAGACATCAAGGAGTAAACCTGTCGCTGCGGACGAGGAGAACATCTTTACTATCGTGAGTGGAACTAATTCGCCCGGGAATCCGATATATTGTGTAACTTTTCCAATCATTTGTGCCAGAAATTCCAGAAATCCGGATGCTCTTAGTACTCCGACTGCTACCATAAGCCCTACCATAGTCGGCATAATTTTGATAACAGTCAAAAATCCGTCCTTCGCTCCTTTTACAAATGTGTCATAAACTGGAATTTTCATTGTAATTCCGTAACAGATAATCCCGAATATCATGAGTGGTACAATAAAATCCGACAGGTAAAGAAATAGTTTCAATTCTTGAATTCTCCTTTTGCTTGCCCTATACTATCTGTTGTATATTATGCCGGTGGAATAAAATCCATACCGGCATCAGAAAGGAAGTTTCCGAAATTGAATCTTTTACATAAAAATAATACAAATGCTTTACCAAAAGCAAAATCTACGGACACTCATGACTTTGGTGAGGGCAGCATCTCTGGAAATATTCTGCGTCTTGCAATTCCTATGACGCTTGCGCAGCTCATTAATGTCCTTTACAACATTATTGACCGCATTTACATCGGTCATCTCCCAGACGTGTCCACCCAGGCGCTGACCGGAATCGGTCTGACTCTGCCGGTCATTACAATCATCACCGCTTTTACCAATCTGTTCGGTATGGGCGGCGCACCGCTTTTTTCTATGGCAAGAGGTGCCGGTGAACCTGCGCGCGCCCGGAAAATTCTCGGCAACTCCTTTTCCATGCTCCTGATTTCCGGCGGTATTCTCATGGCTTTGTGCTATCTGTTCAAGCGCCCATTGCTTTACCTGTTCGGCGCCAGTGATATTACTTATCCTTATGCAAATGCATACATCAGTCTCTACCTTATCGGCACGCTTTTTGTCATGATCAGTCTTGGGATGAACAACTTTATCAACGCCCAGGGATTTGGAATGACTGGAATGCTCACCGTCTCCATCGGTGCTGTCCTGAACCTAATCCTTGACCCGATTTTTATCTTCGCACTCCACATGGGAGTCCGCGGAGCCGCCCTCGCGACCATCATTTCGCAAGGGATCTCTGCAATCTGGGTATTACATTTTCTGACCGGAAAGAAAGCAATCCTTACACTCTCTCTTTCTTATATGAAACTGGACTTCCGATTAGTAAAGGAAATCTGTGCTCTTGGACTTGCCGGATTTATTATGGCGATTACAAATGGATCGGTACAGATTGTCTGTAATGCAACTCTTTCCAGATACGGCGGTGACCTGTACGTTGGAATCATGACCGTTATTAACTCCGTCCGGGAAATCATTACTATGCCAGTCACCGGTCTTACAAGTGGTGCGCAGCCTGTCATGAGCTTTAACTATGGTGCCGGGAAACATGCGCGTGTAAAATCAGCAATCAAATTTACAACGATTGTCTGTATCTTATTTTCCTGTTTTATGTGGGCATTACTGCTCGCTTTCCCGCGCTTCTTCATTCACATGTTCAACAGCGAACCGGAATTGTTAGCCGAAGGCGTACCTGCGATGCATTTATATTTCTTTGGAATCTTTATGATGTCGCTACAGTTTGCCGGACAGTCCACATTTACCGCACTGGGAAAAGCAAAACAGGCCGTATTCTTCTCCCTGCTGCGAAAGGCAATCATCGTCATTCCACTGACACTGTGGCTTCCGACTGTAGGCGGGCTTGGAACAATACGGCGGCGGTTTCTGCGCCGGGCCGGAGGCGCAGCCGGATGA